>ENA-OQHN01000002-OQHN01000002.1-human-gut-metagenome-genome-assembly--contig:-NODE-2-length-213228-cov-61.943539_pt1 | contig 213228 bp, 160 predicted proteins | sample MGYA00242564_ERZ504721 | MGnify/ENA primary metagenome ERZ504721 (study PRJEB26092, sample SAMD00036212) | human gut metagenome | host: Homo sapiens | study: EMG produced TPA metagenomics assembly of...
ATATTCAAATGCTGCGACAAGGCATATCTGTTTTATGACCCTAAGCAGCAAGTCAGGGCATCCGGCCTCAATCGAGACGGTCTTGAGCGGCGACTTAACCAACTCGAAGAAGAGGGCATTGAAACTGAAGAGTTCAGCCTAAGCACGCAAATGCGAGTACGCGGCGGCGATGAGTATCTCGACTTTGTATATGATCTACTCGATAACAAAGCGTATATGCATGCCGGCATGAAATTCAAGAATCTCTTTTCATCGGAGCCTTACGATTCGCGAACCGGGGATCCGAACAGCGATACCCCCAGATACCAGTTTGGAATCGTCAACCAATTTGAGGATTTCTGTTCCCTACAGCAAGCCAAGGAAGAAGAAGTTGGTCTATCCCGCATGACGGCAGGTTTTGCGTGGAAGTGGGAAACGAAGAAACACAAAGACGCGTTCGACATCGTCATTGAGGGCATCCCTAAACGTTGGAACTCGAGTCAAAAGGATTGGGTTAACTCCCCCAACGCCGTCAACGAGGTCGGATGCATCCACACGGTACAGGGCTACGACCTCAACTACGGCTTCGTAATTCTGGGGCCAGACATTTACTACGACAACGACAAAGGGGGCGTCTGCGTTAACAAGGCAAACTTCAAAGATACCGTCGCAAAGAAAAAGGCAAGCGACGACGACCTACGAAAGATCATCGTCAACGCCTACTATGTCCTCATGACGCGTGGCATGCTGGGAACGTTTCTTTATGTATGCGACCCGGCACTCAAGGAGTATTTGTCACGGTATATCCCGGTGATATAGACCTAACGACCGCCCTCCCCCATGTAACCATCCTGTAAATCATAGCGGCGCACTCGAGTTTTACCGTGATGCGGTCGCGCCTGGCGCTCCACTGTGCTAAAGTATCCCGAACGTTCAAACGACTACGAGGGGGAACTAGAAGATGGCACGTGTGCACAACTTCTCAGCTGGCCCGGCCGCGCTGCCCACAAGCGTGCTCGCCGAGATCGCCGACGAGATGATGGACTACCGCGGTTGCGGCATGTCCGTGCTCGAGATGAGCCATCGATCTAGCATGTACCAGCAGATCATCGACGACGCCGAGGCAACCCTGCGCCGCCTGCTGAGCATCCCCGACAACTACCGTGTCCTGTTTTTGCAGGGCGGCGCCACGCTGCAGTTTGCGGGCATCCCCATGAACCTCATGCGCCGCGGCCGCGCCGGCTACGTCGTGACCGGCAACTTTGCCAACAAGGCGTACAAGGAGGCCGCCAAGTACGGCGAGGTCGTGCTGCTCGCGAGCTCCGAGGACACCAACTTCGACCGCATTCCCACCATGTCCGACGTCAACGCGCGCATTGCCGCCGAGGCCGCGGGCGACGGGCTCGACTACGTCTACATCTGCCAGAACAACACCATCTTTGGCACCATGTACCACGAGCTGCCCACTTGCGGCGATGTGCCGCTGGTCGCCGATGTCTCGAGCTGCTTTTTGTCGCAGCCGCTCGACGTTGAGCGCTACGGGCTCATTTACGCCGGCGCACAGAAAAACGCCGGCGCCGCGGGCGTGACCGCGGTCATCGTGCGCGACGACCTCATCGCAGATGGCCCCGCCTTTGCGCAGACGCCGCAGTACCTGGACCTTAAGACCCAGGCCGCCAAGGGTTCCATGCTCAACACGCCCAACACCTTTGGCATCTACGTGTGCGGCAAGGTGTTCCATTGGGTGGAGCAGACCGGTGGACTTGCCGCCATGGCCGAGCGCAACTGGGCCAAGGCCAACCTGCTCTACGACCTGCTCGAGCACAGCGAGCTTTTCCATGGCACCACGCAAGCCGACAGTCGCTCCATCGCCAACGTCACCTTCCGCACCGGCGACGCCGAGCTCGATGCGACCTTTGTCGCAGGCGCGGCCGAACACCAGATTCAAAACGTCAGGGGCCATCGCCTGGTGGGCGGCATGCGCGCCAGCGTCTACAACGCCGTAACCATGGAAGACGTGCAGGCCCTGGCCTCGTACATGAAGGACTTCGAAGCACAGCATAGTTTGAGTCCGCGATCTAACTAGCCCGCAACGCGCGGGCCGACCAGCCACTTCAAACCACCTGTTTAAACCAAACCTGCTAAGGAGTTTTTCCATGCGTAAGATTAAGACCATCGACGACATCACTAAAGACGGCAAAGTCGAGTTTGGCGAGGGCTACGAATTTGTGGACACCGCCGAGGAGGCCGACGCCATCCTGATGCGCTCCACCGACCTGCACGGCTACGAGCTGCCCGAGGGTATCCGCGCCATCGCCCGCTGCGGCGCCGGCGTCAATAACATCCCCGTCGAGGAGTACGCCAAGAAGGGCGTCGTCGTCTTTAACTCCCCCGGCGCCAACAGCAACGCCGTCAAGGAGCTCGTCCTGGGCATGCTGGTGCTCTCGAGCCGCGGCGTGGTGCAGTCGATGAACTGGGTGCGCGACAACGCCGACGACCCCGAGATTCAGGTCGATGCCGAGAAGGCCAAGAAGGCCTTTGTGGGCCGCGAGCTCAAGGGTAAGCGCATCGGCGTCATCGGTCTGGGCAACGTGGGCTCCAAAGTCGCCAACGCCTGCGTCGATCTGGGCATGGACGTTTACGGCTACGATCCGTTCATTTCCGTCGAGCACGCATGGGTGCTGAGCCGCGAGGTGCAGCGCGTGGGCACGCTCGAGGATCTGTGCCGCGGCTGCGACTACCTCACCGTGCACGTACCCAGCAAGGCCGACACCATCGGCATGATCAGTACCGAGCAAATCAACCTGCTGGCACCCGACGCCGTGCTCATCAACTACGCGCGCGAGACCATCATTGACGAGGACGCCGTCGACGCCGCCCTGCGCGAGGGCAAGCTTAGCTGGTTTAGCTGCGACTTTGCCACGCCCAAGACCGTCAAGATGCCCAATACGTTTATCACCACGCACTCGGGCGCCGGCACCGGCGAGGCCGAGGCCAACTGCGCCGACATGGCGATCAGCGAGCTCAAGGATTACCTGGAAAACGGCAATATCGCGCACAGCGTCAACTACCCCGCCTGCAGCATGGGCAAGGCGCGCGCCGCGAGCCGCATCGCCTGCCTGCACGCCAACGTGCCCAACATGATCGGCCAGATCACGGCCATTCTCGCCAAGGACAACGCCAACGTGCAGCGTATGACCAACGAGTCCGCTGGCGAGAACGCCTACACCATGTTCGACACCGACGAGCACCTGAACAGCAGCACCATCGAGGCGCTCAAGCAGATTCCGTCGATGTATCGCGTGCGCGTGATCAAGTAGCGTCGGCGCCAAGCCTGCCAGACAGACCACGAAGTCCATTCGGCCCCCGTTTTCACGAAACGGGGGCCGATTTCGTTGCTCCGGCTGGTTTTGAAAATGCTACCCATAATAAGTTTTTTCGGATAATCGACAGTGAGGCCCTAGTCGCTAAGCACAACTGCTTTTACAAACAGCTTTATCAGGGGTTTTAGTAGGTAAAAATCGATCTCTATATGCCAAACTAATGTTGACTGTCCATTTTCCGAAATAACTTGCTCTAGGTAGCACTTTTCAAGCCAATTCCAAGGAGCAATTGAAGGCTATTCGCAACTAAAACCCTAGCTTCCGCGACCGTTTTCCACCCGCGCGGCTACATTCCCGCCCAATCGATAAAAATCTCCTCACGAAGCCGCCGTTCGAGCTCTTGCTGCCGCGGTGTCTTGTCTTTCAACGGCATATCGAGATAGGACATGATGAGTTCCATCACTACATGGAAGGCATCGGAGTCGACCAGCTGACCATAGGTCATCAGAACGACGGGATATCCCATGGCTTGCAGGGCCGTCGTTCGATCGGAGTCCGAGATCTTGGATTCTATGGATCCGTGAATGGCTTTACCTTGGCATTCAACCAGGCACTCTCGGCTGCCGTCCTTATTTGCCAGCAGAATATCGGCGTAGCGCCTATCAAGCCCCGAAATCAGGCGGGCGCTGCGCGTCATGCGAATCTCGACGTTATTGGTAAGGCGCAGCCCTTCGCCGCCGCGCAGCCTCGAAAGGCCAAACAGCATCGAAGCTTGGACCTCAAGCGGCGATGCCACAATCCCCGTAATGCATTTCGCGGCACGCGTGAACGATTTAGCACCGCGGAGCCCCTGGATCTTATTTGCGAACTCCGTAAGTTCAGAAAGCTCGATCAAGGGAGGTCGTTTCCACAAGTCCGTTGGATTCCCCGAGGCATCCTTTACGTTTTCCCAGCCCAACCGTGCGTCACCCCATCGGCCCCCATATGCCTGCTCAAGCGCCAACTTTACCTGAGGCGCAATCTTGCACACGGCAAAGGTACCGCACATCTCATACATGCACATGATCAGACGCTCGTTTGAGACCGAGGAAGCCAGGGTTAGCAGGGTAAAGAGCGGAGACGCGACATCAAGGCCAAACTCCGTCTGCCGCACGGAGCCAAACGGCCTCTCCCCGTTCCAAACATGCCTGACGATGCGACCGCCCTTACGTCCGCAGCCGCCCTGCGCCAACACATGTAACGGGGTGCCCAGGAAATGCTTGACGAGCGGATGCTCACAAAGGCGTTCCCTGCGCGGATCGTCCACAGAATCGGGCAGGTCCGGCATTATTGCCAAAACCTGTGGAGGTATCCGGTGATACCGAAAGGCAGATATGTCGCACAGCATGTCGTCCATGAAGAGTACGTACCCACTACGTCGTTTGTGAGCCCGCACGGACGGCAAACGCGATTGCTCAGCCTGCGAACGGTAAATACTGCTACAACATGCACGTCGCGAATCTTCCAGGTGGCTTACAATCGGTTTGGAAAGCAGGCTGATTGTGAAGTTGCATATGGTTGATGAGGACTTTGCCTGGCGGCTTGCGCAGGAGCTTGTGAAGATTGACAGCTCAGACCCCGGCGCGTATGAGCTCGAGATCGAACAACATATCAAAGACCTGGTCGAGACATATGTTGCCAAACTCGATTCGCCCGTGCTGGGCACCGCAGAGATACGCGAGCTCGAAGTGTTCCCCGGGCGCTGCAACCTTATGATTACCGTGCCGGGCGCGAGCGGCGAGGCGCGGCTCGTCTACATCTGCCATATGGATACCGTCACCCTAGGCGATGGCTGGAACGCGGACACGACCGTCGGCTTCTTTACCGGCTGCACCGATACCGCCGTCATTGCCGGCAAGATGGGTAACCGCAATTGCATGAGCTACGGCCCCGGCTCGTTGGTGCTCACGCATAAGCCCAACGAGCCGGGGCCCATGCCGATATCGTTCGCTGCCAGAACGTGCTCATCGCGCTTGTCGACAACACGCTCTGGGACGCAAGCGTCCAAGTTGGGGCATAATAAGCCGCGAACAAACCGACTCGCACGTTAGGACCGCCCATGAAAGCACTTCCGTTTCCCTGCATCCGCCCAGCTCAGGACCGCGTGCTCGAAGCGCTGCCGCAGATGGGCGGCATCCTGAGCGGCAACGACGCCCTGCGCGGCGCCATTGCCGACGGGCTCATGCTCAAAGATCCGGGCGCGGCGTATTACGTGTACGAATGCTCCGGAGAGCCAGGGCGCGTGACGGGCGTTGTGGCAATTTGCCCGGTCGGCGTACTGACGGGCGACGGCGCGACCCCCGCAGATGCGGCCGCAGCCGCCCGTGCAATCGCCGAGCTTAAGGTGCAGCCGCGCCCCGTGTCGCTCGCCTACGAGGCCTCGCCCGTTATGGATATCATCCTCGGTGCCGCCAAAGAGGGCGCGTCGCTCTATGCCGTCACCGACCCCGCCGGCATTACGCACCGCGCGTGGGAGGTCAAGCGCGAGGACGCCGTTGCCGCCATCCGAGCCATGCTCGACCAGGCACCGGAGCCGACGCCGGCAGACGACCCCACCTATGCTGCCGCGCTAGCAGGGGCGGCGCAGCTCCTGGCAGACGAAGCCCGCGCAGCCGGCGCCTACACGGGCAAAGAGCCGTTCAACTTTACCGTTGCCGCGTTATTCCCCGCCGCGCAGGTTGCCGGCGGCGCACCGCAGGTTCCGACGGGTTTGCTGACCCACCAGATCGCACGGTTCTAACAGGGCCTAAACGCCCGGCACAAAGACTCGGCAGCTCGACAAACAAGGGGCGGGGATACATGCGCATGCATCCCCGCCCCTTTCGCATCGAGCAATGATGTCGGCAATCCGCATCGCCACGCCCGCGCTACCCGCGCTGCGGACCCGCTGCCGCCACGAGCGGCTCAAGACCCAGCTCGCGCGCATAATCTTCTTGCGTAAAGACTTCGACCAGTTCAAACGTATCCGTCGCATCGTCAAACGCAAAATGCAGCACCGAGCAGTTGCCCGGAACGCGCTCGCGCTCGTCGGCCGCCGCTCCCCTCACGTGGTCCAAAAATTCCTTGATGGACGAGGCGTGGCTCACCGCGAGCACGCACTCGTGGTCCGGACGTCGCATAAGATCGGTCAACGTCGCCACCATGCGCTCGCGCACCTGCATCTGCCCCTCGCCGCCAAATTGGCGGTAGAAGTCACGCCACGGACGCTCGGGCATGAGCATCACGCGCTCGGCCTCAAAATCGCCAAAGAACCACTCGCACAGACCGTCCAGACGCTCGTAGGCAAGGCCCGGCCACAGGTTGGCGATAGTCTGCTCGGTGCGATGCAGCGTCGAGGTGTAGGCGTGGTCGGGCTCGATGCCACGCGCTCGCAAGAACATGCCAGCGCGCGCCGCCTGCTCGCAGCCCAACTGCGTGAGCGGCGAATCACTCCAGCCCTGAATAATGCGCTTGAGGTTAAATATCGTCTGTCCATGACGGACCAGATACAGGTCTTTATTCATAGGGGTCCTTTCGTTCGTTACCAGTCAAGGAGCGAAAACGCCCCGTCGCAATAGCCAAAATGAAGCACGGCACCGTTGTCGGGCTGTCCTCCCCCGCCGGCCACATACTCAAGAAACTCCTGACAGGCAGAGCCATGAGAGACCGCAAGCACACGATCGTGCTGCGGTCGGGCCATAATGCGGGACAGCGCCGCAACCATGCGCGCCCGTAGCTCGCCTTCAGATTCGCCACCAAAGGCCACCGGATAATCACCCCAGGGCTGCGGCGGCATCTCGCAATTTGATGTGCCCTCCAGCGAGCCCAAGTGCCACTCGCGCAGGTCGTCGACCAGCTCTATGGAACGGCCCTCGCCAACGATAAGCTCAGCCGTACGCTGCGCCCGACCCAACGGAGACGAATACGCATGGTCAAACGTCACGCCACGGTCCTCAAACGCCGCGCGCGTCGCCAGCGCCTGCTCGCACCCGCGCTCTGTGAGCGGCGAGTCTTGCCAGCCCTGCAAAATGTTCTGCACATTGAGCTCAGTCTGCCCATGCCGCACCAAATACAGATCGGCCACACGCCCTCCCCTCGCACCACCACAAAGGGGCCAGGTACCTTTGTGGTGGTTTTGCCGCCGGATCACGCCGAAATGGCGCGCAACTACACCAGCACGTCGGCAAGCGGACGCTTGGGAACGTGGTGCACCTGCGCCTCGTCGCGCCAGTAATTGATAGAACCATCCGGGTTGGAGTCGATCGCGTCGATCACCTGTGTCTCGGCTGGCACGCCAAAAGCCATGATCAGCTTGAGCTCGTATCTGTCGTTATCGAGCCCCATGGCATCGATTGCGCGGGGCGTAAAGGCCTTGAACATGCAAGCCGCCACCTCGGGCGTTGCGCTGCGCGCGGCGAGCATCATCGTCTGAGCCGCGATGCCCGTGTCGACCTCGGTGATAGGCGCGGCGGGCTTGCCGGGAACGGTGCGCTCGGCAAGAACTGCGATGTAGCCGGTCGGGCGTTCGCCCTCATTGGGACCCGACCAATCCTTGAGCGCACCAGCCCATGTGAGCTTTTCAAATAAGCTCGAACACTCCTCGACGTCGCTCACCACATGAAAACGCAGACGCTGAGCATTAGCGCCGCAGGGAGCCAGGTGCGCCAGCTCTGCCAGCTCAAGCAAAAACTCGCGCGGTACGCGCATGGACTCGTCAAATCGACGGCATGTGCGGGCGCGACGAACCAGCGCGTCAAACGATTCCAGACCGAGCTTTTCGCAACCTTGCTTTGCCATCGACTCCACGCTCGACAGCGCCGCGGGAACAGCTTCGTTCATAGAGACCCCCAATACAAGGCAATTGTTCTTAGGAAAATCTAACCTAAAACGCAGGCAATAACGAACAGAGCCGCAATGTTCTACACCTGTTGAATAGAAAAACGCGACATGGGGAACAACGAGAACAAATCGGGACCTTTGGGTTACACTTCGCCCTCCCCGACCCATACGCCGGTGCCTTTAGGCGATACTTGTTGTAGCAACTGCGGCATACGCCGCAAAAACAACAATGACGGCAAACGCCGTGCGGAAAGGAGACCTCATGGGCATCTTTAAGAACGACGACCAGCAGTCGAATCTGTTTGGATTTGACGAGAAAAGCATGGCAGGCAAGGCAATCAAGGCCGTGCGCTGGATCTACGCCGCCACGGGCGTCATCGCACTGCTTGCCGGCATCGCGCTGCTGTTTGCGCCCGCCAAGTCCCTCGTCTTCCTGACGACCGTCCTGGGCTTCTACTTTGTGATCACGGCTGGCGTCAGGCTGTTCACCGCCATTTTTGAGCCGCTGCTGCCCGCCGGCTGGCGCGTGACGAGCATCATCTCCAACCTGCTCATCATCCTGGGCGGCGTCATAATCCTGCGCAATCAGGCCTTCTCGACCGCAACGCTCACCACGCTCGTGGTGGTCGTGGCTGGCTTTGGCTGGATCGTCGAAGGTGTCATGTCCATTCTGGAGTCCGAGCTTTCGTCCAACCGCGCCCTCGCCATCCTGAGCGGCGCGCTCTCCATCATCGCCGGCATGTTCGTGTTTATCTATCCGCTGTGGTCGGCAAAGATGCTCGTCATCTTTAGCGGCGCCGCGCTCCTGGTGTTTGGCGTGACGCTGATTATTCGCGCTATCCGCTTTGGCAAGCTGGTGCACTAGATGCCGCGGACGCTGTTTATTGATGCCGACGCCTGCCCGGTTACGCGCGAGTCGATCGACTGTGCACGGCGGGCGGGCGTCGCCGTGGTGATTGCCGGCAACAGCACGCAGAACCTGGAGCGGCACATTCGCCGCGACGATCCACGTGATGCCGAGCACGCGCGACGCGGCTTTTGGGTCACCACGCTCGATGTGAGCGTGGGCGCCGATAGTGCCGACTTTGCCATTGTCGAACGTCTGCAGGCGGGCGACGTGGTCGTGACGCAGGACATTGGCCTGGCGAGCATGGTGCTCGGCCGCGATGCCTCCGCCATCGGCGTGCGCGGGCGAGTGTACGACAAGGCGACCATCGACATGCAGCTGTTTATTCGTCACGAGGAAAAGAAGGTGCGCCGCGCTGGCGGTCGCACCCGCGGGCCAGCAGCCTTCACCAGCGAAGACCGCGCCCGCTTTAAGCGCAACCTCACCGAGCTGCTGCGCTAACCAAGGCAGATTTTTGGGACATGCCTAAAACTCTGCCTTTTTGTTTTGGACGGTGTGAGCGCTCAGGATCCGTGGCTCAACAAAAAACGGGCTTCAAAATGCCATGCGTCGCCGCATTGTGCAGACGCCGTGCATGGCTATTTTGAAGCCCGTTTTGTTAGGACTACTTAGAGGCCAAAGGCAGATAGGACGAGGCCCCAGCCCGCGCCGATGACGTACATCATGACCAGGAACACGGCGTTTTCGCGGGCGCTGCGGTTGGTGCGGAACAGGACCAGGTAACCCACGCCGGCGGAAATGAGCGTGCCGGCGAGCATCGGCGCCAGTTGCAGCGCGCCTTCCAGATACAGCTGCGTGATGACCACGCTCGCCGAGCAGTTGGGGATCAGGCCGACAAGCGCCGAACCCAGGACGGCGAGCGTCTCGTTGCCGCGCAGGAACTGCTCGATTGCGGACTCGCCAAAGGTCTCGAGCACGGCGACCAGAATCAGCGTCACCAGGAAAATGAATATCGATACCTGCACGGTATGCGAGATGGCGCTGCGGATAATCGACAGGACGGGCGCACCTTCGTGTGAGTGGGAGTGACCGTGGTCATGATGGTGTTCATGCTCGCCCTCATGACCGTGATCGTGGCCATGTCCATGTTCGTGCTCGTCTTCGTCGTCATCACAACCGCAATGGTCGCGCTCACACAGCTCATGGATGTGGTCGGCGCTCACGCCCGCCTCGGCCACCTCGTCGATGATGTCACCGCCGCTGTGATCGTCATGCGCGCAGTTAACGTGCGCCGGATTGACAGCGGTTCCCAACACGGTACGACGAATCGCCGCATGCGCGCGGGCGTTGCGACGCAGGCCACGAATGGCAGCATCCACGATAAAGCCCGTGACCAGCGCGATCAGCGCTTTCGAAGCCAAAAGCATCGCCATAGTCTGCACGGGAACCTGCTCGGCAAGTAGCAGCGGCAGCATCTCGTCGGAGGTCGAGAGAAACACCGCCACCAGGGTGCCCAGCGTCACGACGCGACCGGCGTATAGCGTTGCCGCCATGGCCGAAAAGCCGCACTGCGGCACCATGCCCAGCAACGAGCCAACCACGGGGCCGGCGGCGCCGGCACGCTTGATGGTACCGTTGACGCGATCGCCTGCCACATGCTCGAGCGTCTCGAGGACCAGATATGTCACCAACAAGAACGGCACCAGCGAGAGCGTGTCCTTGCCGGCGTCGAGCAGAATATCAATCAGCAAATCCATGACGGATGGAACCTTTCGTGTCTTTCGGCAGCATTGTAAAAGTCCTAGCGGTCAACTAGGGTATTGTAATTGTCCTAGGCGTGATGCCAATAGTTGCCCATGGTAAACTATCATCTCGCCATAACTCGACAAACCCGAGCCGCGCGACGCGGCCCGTCCAAGGAGCAGCATATGAACGTTTCGCAAGCACTCGAATACGAGCGCCAGCCGTTTATCCCCATGTTTATCTACGGCGACCACGGCGCCATGGAGTCCGAGCGCCAGAAAGGCGAAGAGGCCCTCAAGGTGCTCGAGACTGAGTACTTTACCGCCGAGGACGACCCCGGCTTCGATTTTGCCACCGTGCGCGACCTGGCCGACCGCAACCGCGACCTGTGCGACCAGATTGGCGAGGCGCGCCTGCGCAACGTGACGCCCGCGACGCTTTCGCGCGGCCTGTCCGACGCCGACACCTGCGCCGCCATCGGCAAGATGCAAAAGCGCACCGCCGCGTCCGTCATGCGCGAGATCCGCGGCGACCGCGACGCACTCGGCGTGGCCTACGCTCGCAAGCCCATTCAGGGCACGGTGCTCGGCATCGACATCGAGACCACCGGCCGCGCACCCGAGCGCGGCTACATCATCAACGTGGGCTGGGAGATCATGGAGCTCACCAGCGACGCCGTCCCGCACGACGCCGAGGCACACTACTGCGGTCTGCCCGATATCTACCGCGGCGAGGATGTGCCGCTTTCGAATATCCACCACATCACCTGGGACGACATCGACGGCAAAACGCCCTTCCGCGAGAACAAAGAGCTGCAAAAGCAGCTGCTCAAGCTTATGAAGAAGTACCCGTACATGGCGCACAACGCCGCCTTTGAGGACAGCTGGTTCAAGATCCACCTGGACGGCTACGCCGAGGCACGCCGCGCCGGCAAGATAATCGTCATCGACTCGCGCCAGATCTGCCGCAGCCTGGACGCCGATGTGCGCTCGCTCCCCCGCGAGTCCGCGCCCGCCGCGCTCGAGAACTGGGCACGCCGTCGCGGCACCCTCGCCGCCGACGCCAACGAGCAGCACCTGGGCCTCGACGACACCGACCTCATGCTCCGTACCGTCCAGGCCGAGTTCAACCTCAAGAACCTGTTTGCCAAGTAAAAGCGCCATTCGCGAGCAATACCTGTCGGGCCATAGCGCCTGTGTAAAAGCGATACGCCGAGACGCTCCTCTCAAGCGACGCAATGCGGGCCGATATCCAAGTGGATATCGGCCCATTTTTGCACGTCGCTAAGGTATCCACGTTGGCATCGGCGGCCTTATCCGAGCCCATCGATGCCCTTAGCCGCCACTAGGGCCATTCGATAGCAAAATATTTCACAAATATATATTGACATATGAACATGCGCTCATATACTCGGAAGTAAGTTATATGAGCGCATGTTCATATGAAAGGATATTGCGATGAGCGATCCCGTTGATGAAATAAAGTCCAGCATCGACACCACCATCGTGCCCGACATCCCCACCACCTGCTCGCCCGAGGACCTTCCCGACGAGGAGCTTCTCTACGACCTCGCCGACCTGTTCAAGGTCTTCAGCGACACCACGCGCATCAAGATCCTCTATGCCCTCATGGGCCGCGAGCTCTGCGTGGCAGACATCGCCGAAGCGACCGAAACCTCGCAGTCCGCGGTGTCGCACCAGCTGCGTACACTCAAGCAGTCGCACCTGGTTAAATTCCGGCGCGACGGGCGCAATATCCTATACTCGCTCGCCGACGACCACGTCTACACCATGCTCAACCAGGGCATGAGCCACATCTGCGAATAGCGACTAACCACGGTACCAGCGCGGCCTGCACCCAAGCCGCAAATACAGGGAAAGGAACCCACCATGAAAAAGCAGTTTAAGCTCGATGAGATCGACTGCGCCAACTGCGCGCGTAAGCTTCAGGACGAGCTGGCCAAGCTCGAGGGCGTCAAGTCCGTTTCGGTCAACTTTATGACCCAGAAGCTAACGCTCGAGGCCGATGAAGCCGAGTTCGACGAGGTCCTCGACCGCGTCGTGGAGTTTACCGCCGACGCCGAGCCGGACTGCGAGATCATTCTCTAGCCTGCGCATACGCTGACCCGCAAGGCCGCGCTTGCCGCGGCCTTTATCCACGATTTTATATGAGCGAGTGTTCATACATTCAAATGGGAGGATTGAATCATGGCAACCGCCGATCCCAAGAAGAAAAAGAAGAAGCGTAAGAAGAAAGAGTCCCTTGAGCATAAGCGCAACCGTATCCTGGTAGCGCTAGGCATTTTTGCCGTTGTTTATGCCCTCGACGAGCTCGGAGCTCTCACTATCGCATTTGGGGAGCCCGGCAACGTCTACGCCAGTTTCGTGCTGTTCCTCGTGCCGTTTTTAATTGCCGGCTACGACGTGCTCCAAAAGGCATACAACAACATCCGCCGCGGCAAGGCCTTCGACGAAAGCTTCCTCATGGCCGTCGCGACCATCGGCGCGTTTGCCATGGTGCTCTTCCCCGATACCGATCCGCACATGGCCGAAGGCGCCGCTGTCATGCTGTTCTACCAGGTCGGCGAGCTGTTCCAGGCATACGCCGTGGGCAAGAGCCGCAAGTCGATCAGCGCCATGATGGACATCGCACCCGATTATGCCAACGTCGAGCAACCCGACGGCACACTCGAGCAGGTCTTTCCCGATGACATCGCCGTCGGCACCGTCATCGTCGTCAAGCCCGGCGAGCGCGTGCCCATCGACGGCGTCATCGTCGAAGGCGAGACGCAGCTCGATACCGCCGCCCTTACCGGCGAGTCGGTCCCCCGCCCGGCCAAAACCGGAGACGATATCATCAGCGGCTGCATCAACATGACGGGTCTCATCCACGTGCGCACCACCAAGCCATTTGGCGAGTCCACCGTCGCGCGCGTCCTGGAGCTCGTAGAAAACGCCAGCGAAAAGAAGGCGCGTACCGAGAACTTCATCACGCGCTTCGCCCGCGTCTACACGCCCGCCGTCACCGGCGCGGCCGCGGTACTCGCGCTCGGCGGCGGCTTGGTCACCGGCGCCTGGTCCGACTGGATCCTGCGCGGCCTGACCTTCCTGGTCGTCAGCTGCCCGTGCGCGCTCGTGATCAGCGTCCCGCTCAGCTTCTTTGGTGGCATCGGCGGCGCGTCCAAGCTGGGAGTTCTCATCAAGGGCTCCAACTACCTCGAGACGCTCGCCGATGTGGATACCGTCGTCTTTGACAAGACCGGCACGCTCACCAACGGCACGTTTTCGGTCGTGGCGGTACACCCCGAGACCGGCTATACCGAGCAGTCACTGCTTGAGGTCGCGGCCCTTGCCGAGTCGTTTTCCGATCACCCCATCGCGCAGTCGGTACGCGCCGCCTTCCAGGGCGAGCTCGATCCCAAACGCGTAAGCGACTCCACCAATGACGCGGGCCATGGCGTGACGGCGAATATCGACGGCAAGCGCGTCATCGTCGGCAATGCCAAGATGCTTGCTGCGGCCGGTATCGACGCCCCCAATTGCGAGGTCGTCGGTACGATCCTCCATGTACTGGTCGATGACACGTACGCCGGCCATATCGTAATTGCCGACACCATAAAGGCCGATGCCAAGCAGGCGATTCGCGACTTGCACACTGCCGGCGTCAAATGCACCGTCATGCTCACGGGCGACCGCGAGGAAGTGGCTGCTGCGGTGGCCAAGCGGCTGGGGCTCGACGAGTTCCACGCGCAGCTGCTGCCGGGCGACAAGGTCGAGCGCGTCGAGGCATTGCTGGCGGCCGAATCGGGCAAGGGCAAGCTCGCCTTTGTAGGCGACGGCATCAACGATGCGCCCGTGCTCACCCGTGCAGACGTTGGCATTGCCATGGGCGCCATGGGTTCCGACGCCGCAATTGAGGCTGCCGACGTCGTGCTCATGGACGACAAGCCTTCCAACATTTCCCGCGCGATCCGCGTGGCGCGCAAGACCATGACGATTGTTTGGCAGAACATCATCTTTGCGCTGGGCATTAAGTTGCTGATTCTGGTGCTCGCGGCGCTGGGCATCGCCAATATGTGGCTCGCCGTCTTTGGCGACGTGGGCGTGGCGATCATCGCCATCCTGAACGCCATGCGCGCGATGGGTGTCAAGAACCTGTAGCATACGTGGTCCCTCCGGCCGGGGCCGGGCTTGGTTTTGAAAACGTCCTCGACCAATGAAGTGCCCCCATTCTGCTCCTTCGGAGCTACGAACGGGGGCACTTCTGGTCTGCGGAATGTTTTCAAAACCAAGCCCGGCCCCGGCCTGCGGTGACGTTGCTGGTGGTTCTTGGGCATCGCTTGCTGGCGGGGTTCCTTGTCTGAGTTGGACTTAGTTGGTGGGGTCACTCGTCCCAATCGCTGTCCCGCGCCTTTGCCGCGGGAGGCGCGCCGCTGCGGGAGCGCTAGTCGGTCGTTGTTGGCGCCGAAGCACCATCCCTCCCCAGCATCGACCTTAGCTTCTCAAAGCTCTCCTCGCTCAGGCAGTGCTCCATGTGACACCCCTCTTGCAAGGCAACCTCGGGCGCTACGCCCGCATCCTCTAGCAGCCCTACAAAAAAGCAATGGCGCTCCCACATTTGACGGGCAACCTCAAGACCGCGTTCCGTCAGATGTACGTCGCGTTTGCCCATCTCCACGTAGCCGCTGCTCTCCAAGGCCGCCATGGCTTTAGAGACGCTTGCCTTGGTAACGCCCAGGTATTCGGCGACGTCAATCGATCGAACGATGCCCTGGCGCTCCGAGAGCACATAAATAGATTCGAGATAGTCTTCTCCAGATTCACGCAGGGCCATGGGCCGCCTTTCGCGATGGCTTCTAGTTAGCCTTTGGATACTTTTGCTTGATTTACTTTACCGCAAAAGTTGCCCATGTCTTACTACGTTGTCTAAAAAGTTAACCGTGTTTCACAAAATGCGCGGAGCAAGCAGGGCGACACGGCACGCAACGTGCAGGGAGTGTCCCCAGCTGCCGGCAGAAAAGGAACGTCCCCAAGTGCCAAGCCGCAGCTAAAGCAGCCCAAAGTGCTTCGCAGCGTTATAGATCCCGTCGTCGTCCACGGCGGTCGTCACATAGGTCGCCGCGGCCTTCACGGTGTCCTGCGCGTTGCCCATGGCCACGCTCGTGCCCACGGCGGCAAACATCGACAGGTCGTTCTCGCCATCGCCAAAGGCGATCGCCTCGCTCGCGTCGATACCCAGCCGCTCCAGTGTCGCAGCCACGCCCAGGTCCTTGCCGCCGTTGGCCGGAATAATGTCGCAGAACAAATCGCACCAGCGCGTAGTGAGCGAATGCGACACCGCATCGGTCACGATATGCTCGTCGGCCGGGTCCACAAAGGCGCAGAACTGGTAAACCGGCGCATCGAAGGCATGCTCGAACGGCTCCTCGTGGTAGACGATCCCCGCGTTGTTGCCGGCCGTCACCACGCGCTCGGACAGGCGGTTCACAAACGAGTTCTCGCCCTGCATGCACAGCGAGTCGTAGCGCCCCTGCGCCACCTGGTCCACAATCACCGCAACGTCGTCCGGATCGATCGGGCAGCTGCGATAAACGCCCTTGGCATCAAAACAGTGCTGGCCCGAAAGCGTAATGTACGCATCCCATCCCAAGTCGAACAGCCAATCCGGCATCTGGTAGGTCGGGCGGCCCGTGGCGATCACGCACGCAATCCCCTGCTCGCGAAAGCTGTCGAGTACCTGCTGCGCCGACGCCGGAATCTGGTGGGTCTTAAAGCTCAGCAGCGTGCCGTCGATATCGAAAAACGCGGCCTTAATCATCCTCGCCTACTCCTCGCCCTCGAGCTTCTCGCTCGCCTCGAGCCACGCCATCTCCAGCTCGTCCATGGCGGCGTGGGCCTCGTCGATCTTTGCCTGCTGCTCGCCGAGCGCCGTGTAGTTGGTGGGGTCAACCTGTGCCATCGCGGCCTCGGCCTCCTCCACGCGGGCGCGCTGCGTCTCCATTTTGCGCTCGAGCGAGCTCACCTCGCGGCGGAGCTTCTGGCGCTCGGCGTTGGAAAGGCCATTGGGCTGGCCGCTCGACTTGGGCTTTTCGGCCGCAGCCGCCGCAGCACCAGTGTCAAACGTGCCGGTCTTGGCGCTCGGCGCACCCACGGGCTCGCCCTCGGCGGTAGCGTTGCACAGGCGCAGGTACTGGTCGACGCCGCCGGGCATATGCGTCAGGTGGCCGTCGAGCAGCGCCCACTGCTGGTCGGTCACGCGCTCCATCAAGAAGCGGTCGTGCGTCACCAGGATCAGCGTGCCGGGCCAGCCGTCGAGCAGGTCCTCGACAATCGCGAGCATGTCGGTATCCAGGTCGTTGCCGGGCTCGTCCAGGATAAGCACGTTGGGCTCGTCCAGGATCGTCAGCAACAGCGACAGGCGACGGCGCTGGCCGCCCGAAAGATCGCCGATGCGGCTCCAGAGCTGCTGGGTCGTAAAGCCCAGACGCTCGCAGAGCTTCTCGGGCGAAGTCTCCTTGCCGTCGATGACGTAGTACTTCTTATAGTTGCTGAGCACCTCGCGGATCGTGTCGCCCATGAAGGGCTCGAGCTCCTCGAGCTGCTGCGACAGCACGCCAAAGCGCACCGTCTGGCCAATCTTCACACGGCCGCGCATGGGTTCAATCTTGCCCTGGATCACGTCGAGCAAGGTCGACTTGCCGGCGCCGTTCTCGCCCAAAAGACCATAGCGGTCGCCCGCGCCGATGAGCCAGGTCACGTCGGAGAGCACCTGCTTGGGCGCGCCATCGGTATCCGCATAGCCGGCGTCCACGTCGACCACGTCGATAACCTGCTTGCCCAGGCGGCTCACCGCCAGGCGCTTGAGCTCCAGCTCGTCGCGCACGGGCGGTACGTCGGCGATGAGCTCGCGAGCGGCATCCACGCGAAACTTGGGCTTGGTGGAGCGCGCCTGGGCGCCGCGGCTCAGCCACGCGAGCTCCTTGCGCGCCATGTTTCGACGGCGCTCCTCGGTAACTGCGGCCATGCGGTCGCGCTCCACGCGCTGCAGGATATATGCGGAGTAACCGCCCTCGAAGGGATCGACCTGGCCGTCGTGGACCTCCCACATGCTGGTGCAGACCTCGTCCAAGAACCAGCGGTCGTGCGTGACCACGAGCATGGCGCCCTGGCCGCGCTGCCAGCGGGCCTTTAGGTGACGCGCGAGCCAGTTGATGGTGCGCATGTCAAGGTGGTTGGTAGGCTCGTCGAGCATAAGCACGTCGTAATCGCCGATTAGCAGGCGCGCGAGGTCCACGCGACGGCGCTGGCCGCCCGAAAGCTCGCCCACCGTGCCCTCCCAGGGCACATCGCTAATAAGGCCGGCCAGGATCTGACGCGTACGCGGGCTCGAGGCCCACTCATACTCGGGCGTGTCACCGACGACGGCATGGTGCACGGTATCGGTATCGACCAGGTTGTCCTTTTGGCCGAGCAATCCGATCGTCGTGTCGCGGCGATGCGTCACGCGGCCGTCGTCGGGCTCCAACGTGCCGGCGAGTACGCTCAGCAGCGTCGACTTGCCGTCGCCGTTTTTGCCGACGATACCAATACGGTCGCCCTCGCCCACGCCGAGCGTCACGCTATCGAAAATATGCTTGGTGGGAAACTCTAGGCTGACGGAATCGCATCCCAAAAGAATCGCCATATGCCCTGCTCCTTCGTAGAAATTCAACGTTGTCCATGATAGCAGCGAGCCCCACCCCAAACCACCACGAAGGTGTCTGTCCCCTTTGTGGTGGTCGTTTCGGTCGCGGAGCAAAAAGGCGGGCCATCTCACGCAAGAGATGACCCGCCTCTCCAATCAGTCCCGCGGCAACCGTGGCCGCCGCGGGCCTCAAGCATGTCCCGGACTAGGAGAACATGCCAGTGAGGTAATCATTCAGCCGCTTGTCCTTGGGCCGTTGGAAAATCTCGTCGGTCTCGTCGTACTCGACCATATCGCCCATGTAGAAGAACGCCGTGCGGTTGGACACGCGCGACGCCTGCTCCATGTTGTGCGTCACGATGACGATGGCGCGGTCGGCAACAATCGATGACATGAGGTCCTCGATCGCCAGCGTCGAGATGGGGTCGAGCGCCGAGCAGGGCTCGTCGAACAGGATCACGTCGGGGTTGAGCGCCAGCGTGCGCGCGATGCACAGACGCTGCTGCTGACCGCCCGAAAGAGCGTAGGCGCTCTTGTCGAGCTTGTCCTTGACCTCGTCCCACAGCGCCGCGCCACGCAGACTCTCCTCGACCATGCGGTCGAGCTCGTCACGGTCGGTGATGCCGTGGCGCTTGGGCGCAAACGTGATGTTGTCGCGAATAGACTTGCGGAAAGGGTTGGGCTGCTGAAACACCATGCCAATGGACCGACGCAGCTCGTAGGTGTTCTCGGCCTTGATGTTCACGTTGCGCCCGCGGTAGTTGATCTCGCCCTCCACGCGGCAGCCGCGGATCTCGCGATTCATAAGGTTGAGGCTACGCAAGAAGGTCGACTTGCCGCAGCCCGAAGGCCCAATGAGCGCCGTGATCTCGCCCTTGTGAAAGTCGAGCGACGTATTGTGCAGCGCATGGTGATCGCCATAGTACACGTTGACGTCCTTGGTGGAGAGCACGACCTCGTCGCTCACGGCCTTGCCGCTCACGCGCACGCGCTTCTCGCTCTCCCCCACGCTCGACAGGAAGTCCTGGGTCTCGGACGTGGCCGCTTCGGTTGCGGGCGTTGCATTTATCTCGCTCATTCGGCCGTCATCTTCCTTGCCAATTGCTTGCCCACGATACGGGCGACTACGTTAAACAGCAGCACGCAGATCATCAGCAGCGCCGCGGTGCCCCAGACGATCTGCTGGGCCTCGGGGCTACCCTCGCCATAGATCTTGTAGATGTGCACGGCGAGCGACTCACCGGGGCGGAACACGTTCCAGGCGCAGGTGGGGCTCGACAGGTTAAAGCTCAAGAAGTTCAGACGCACCGGCGAGCTCATGCCTGAGGTAAAGAGCAGTGCCGCGGCCTCGCCAAACACGCGGCCGGCCGAAAGCACGATGCCGGTCACGATGGCGGGCATGGCCTCGGGAATCAAGATGTGCAGCGTGGCCTCCCAGCGGGTAAGGCCCATGGCCAGACACGCATCGCGCTGGGCCTGCGGCACGTCCTCGAGCGCCTGTTGGATCACGCGCACCAGGATGGGAATGTTGAACATGGTGAGCGCGACGGCGCCGGAGATGATGGAGTACTTCCAGCCCAGCTGCACCGAGAACACCAGGAAACCGAACATGCCGACAACGATGGAGGGCAGCGAGGACAGCGTCTCGATGGCAGTGGAGGCGATGTCGCGGATGGGCCCATTCGGCGCGTACTCAACCAGAAAGACCGCGCCGCCCAGACTAATGGGCACCGAGATGATCAGGGTGATCAGCAGCAGATAGAACGAGTCGAACAGCTGATAGAGCACGCCGCCCTGGGTTCCGTTGGCGCGCGACGGCTGCGTGAGAAAGCCCGGCTGGAACAGCGTCGAGACCCCCTCGAACAGGATATAGGCCACCATAGAGATGACGATGAGCATGACAATGGCGGCGATTGCCGTCAGCACGCCCGTGGCGATGCGGTCCTGCTTTTGGACGCGCCCGAGTCTCGCCTCGTCGATATGGATGCGCGTGCTAGCCACGAGCCTTCGCCCCCCTGCGGCCGATAAGGTGGATGATCAGGATGAAGATGAGGCTCATGCCCATCAGCAGCAGACCGAGCGCCCACAGAACATCGTCCTGGGCCGAGCCCTCGGCATAGACCGCCATAGACGTGGTGAGCGTGGTGGTGATGGTGGACGCCGGCGACAGCAGTGACGTCGGCATGGCCTCGATGCCGCCGATAACCATGCGCACGGCGAGCGTCTCGCCAAAGGCGCGGGTCATGCCAAGGATGACTGCGGTCATGAGCGACGGCATGGCGGATTTGAGCACCACGTGCCAGATGGTCTGCCAGCGGGTGTAGCCCAGCGCGAGCGAGCCCTGACGGTAGCTGTCGGGCACGGCGCGCAGGCCATCGACCGAAAGCGTGGTCATGGTCGGCAGGATCATGACGGCCAGCACGACGGCGCCGGGAAGGATGCCCAGGCCCGTGCTCACGTGGAAAACGCTCTTCATAAGACCGACGACCACGTGAAAGCCGATCAGGCCAAAGACGACCGAGGGAATGCCGGTCAAAAGCTCAATAAGCGGCTGAAAGATCTTGGAGCCAAACTTAGGGCTAATCTCGACCGCAAAGATGGCAGAGCCGATGGCGATGGGCAGCGCGATGAGCGTGGAGAGCATCATGACCGCAAAGGAGGTGACGATCAAGGGCAGGGCGCCGGTGTAGGGCAGGCCGTTTTTAGCCGTGTTGGCCAGGTCCCACTTGGTGCCGGTGAAGAACTCGACGACCGAAACGCCGTCCTTGAGAAAAGCCGAGAGGCCCTTTTGGGCGACCATAAAGATGAGCGCGGCAACGACAAGCGTCACGAGCACTACGCACGCGCCCGTGACGCCCAGGCCCACGTTCTCAAGGTCGCGCTTTGGCAGCTGTTTTGCCATTGCAAACCTTTCCGGGGGCGATTACTTATTTAGCAGAGACCTTGCCGCTGGCGTCCTTGACGACCTTCATGGCAGAGACGGGGATAAAGCCTTGCTCCTCGACGAGCTTGCCCTGGACGTCGTCGGAAAGCATGAACTCCAGGAAGGCCTTGGTGGCGTCGTCGGCGTCCTTTGCGCAGTACATGTGCTCGGTAGCCCAGATCTTAAAGGAGTCGTCGGTGACGTTTGCGCTCTTGGGCTCGACACCCTCGACCTTGATGGCGTTGAACTTGGAGTCATCGAAGTGCGAGAAGTCCAGGTAGGAGATGGCGTTGTCGGTGCTGCCCATCTGAGTCTGAACGTCGCCGGACTTGTCGAGCTCGGCGTCGCCCTTAAAGTCGACGGCCTCGTCGCCAAAGACGGCAGCCTCGAAGGTGGCGCGGGTGCCGGAGCCGGCCTTGCGGTTGAGAACGACGATCTCGGCGTCGTCGCCGCCGACCTCCTTCCAGTTGGTGATCTGGCCGGAGAAGATGCCCTTGAGCTGCTCGAGGGACAGGTCGTCGACCTTCACGTTCTTAGAGACGACGGGACCCATGCCCACGACGGCGACCTCGTGGTCGACGAGGTTCTTGACCTGGTCGGCCTCGAGCTTGGTCTCGGCGAAGACGTCGGAGTTACCGATGGTGACGGTGCCGGCGGCAACAGCGGTCAGACCTTTGCCCGAACCGTTGCCCGAGCCGGAGACGGAGACGTCGGGGTTGGCATCCATGAACTTCTCGGCAGCGGCCTCGACGAGAGCCTGGAACGAGGAGGCACCGTCGTAGGTCACCTCGCCGGAGACGGACTCGGCAGCAGCGGCGCTACCCTTGTCGGCGGCGTCGGATGCGCCTGCGCCGCCGCAGCCAACGAGACCGAGACCGACGATGCTGGCAAGACCACCAGCAAGGCCGAGGAACTGACGACGAGAATAAGCCTGATCGAGCATGATCTTCCTTTCATACATACAACTCGCGGGCACCCTGCCCGCTTTGCTGTTTGGAAAGATACGGCCTCGATCGGACGACAGCCGCGTTATCTGCGGTCTCTTACGGGCTTTTGATAGACCCTTACCGCAAGCGCGGCCCAGCCTTTACAAACGAATAACAATCCCCACCCAAGCATGGCACGCTTTTTACACCAATAAAAACAAAGTTGCGGTGAAATAGTTCCTGCTTGGCCATCAAATGGCCCATTTTAGGAACTACTCCACCGCAACTTAGATTGGGAAACCGCGTAACCTTAAAGTTCGAGTTCGTTTAGACGAAGGATCGCCACGATATAGATCTTGAGCGCCTGCTTGAGCTGTTCCTCGTTGGCGCACTCGTTGGGGCCGTGCATCTGGCCGCCCCATGCGGGCAGCTCCAGGCCGGTCTCCTCGGGGCCAAACGAGACGGCGCGGGCAAAGTTGCGCGCGTACGTGCCGCCGCCCATGGCAAAGGGCTCGGCATGCTTGCCCGTAAACTCGTTATAGGTATCGATAAGCGCCCTCACGGCCGGGTCGTCGGCCGAAACTGAGAACGGCACCTTGGCACGACCCACGCGATACGTCACGCCAAAGCGGCCCACGAGCGGCTCGAGCTGCTCGCGGATGGTATCGGCGCTCGTGCTGTCGGGGAAACGCACGTCGATGACCTGCTCAATGTGGCCATCCACCACGCGGATGACGCCGGGGTTGCACGTGAGCGGGCCAAACGCCGCGCTCGTCGCATCGATGCCCAAGCCGCGACCATAGGCGTCCGCATGCACAAAGGCCAAGAACTTGACGAACTCGTGCTCCGCAGGCGTGAGCAGGCGCTCGCCGCGGGCACCAAACGTATCCTCGACCTCGCGCAGGTACGTCACGATCAGGCCGACGGCGTTGATCGTCCCCTCGGGCATCGAAGCATGGCCACCAATACCGTGCGCAAAAATCTGGGCATGGCCGTTCTCGAGCGCCGTAATCTCCAGGCGGTCGGCGTTCTCAACAGGCGCCGGCAGCTCATCGGCGGCAATCGCAAGCTCGCAGATAGACTGCGACGGAATGGCGTTGCTCGCTTCGGCGCCGCTCCAGGACACAATGCGCCCGCCGTCGATCTTGGGACTCGCAAACGTCGCCCCAAACTGGCCCTTCTCGGCATTACAAACCGGGAACTCGGCATCGGGCGTAAACAGAAAGTCGGGGTTCGCGTGGTTCTCCAGATAATGGTGAACGTCGGACATGCCCACTTCCTCATCGCATCCCAGCAGCGCGCGGAAGGTATAGCGCGGGGTAATGCCGTGCTTGAGCAGATAGGCGCCGGCGTAGAGCGACAGCACCGCCGGGCCCTTGTCGTCGATTACGCCGCGACCGAGCAGCCAGCCCTCTCGGCGCTCCATCGCAAACGGGTCGGTGTTCCAACCGGGACCGGCGGGAACCACGTCCACGTGGCAGATGGTCGCGAGCTGCTTGTCGCCGCGGCCAGGGATATCGGCAATGCCCACATAGCCCTCGTCGTCGCTCGTCTGGTAGCCGAGCTTCTGCGCAATGCCGAGCGCGCAATCGAACGCATCACGGACCGGGCGGCCAAACGGCGCACCGGGCTCTGCGTCGGCAGCAACGGCTACGGACGGATAACTCACCAGCTGCTCGATATCGGCGACGACATCTTCCCAGACCTCGTCGACATACTCAGCGACGCTCTGCTCCACCTGATTCATGGACGACCTCCTTACCAATGAGGGGCGAGCGTGCCCGCCCCTCACATCACATACTTATATAGCGAAAAGTTTAGCAAGCTCGGCCGCCGAGTGCACCACCGCATCGGCACCCGCGGCCTCGTGCTCCCCCGGCGCCGCCGCGCCCGAATAGATGCCGATACACGGCACACCCATCGCGTGCGCGCCCTCCACATCGTTAAAGCGGTCGCCGATCATCACGGCCTCGTCGGCCGTCGCACCGAGCGCCGCCAGCGCATCGCGAACCGAATCTGCCTTGGTCTCGCGCCCCTGCGGCGGATTCATGCCAACCACGGCTTCGAACTGGCAAAGCCCCAGCTCATGCACCATATCGATGCACTTCGCCTCCATGCGCGACGTCGCCACGGCCATACGCTTGCCCTGGGCGGTCAACCCATCCAGCAGCTCGGGAATCCCATCGAACACGGGGTACTCCTCCGGCCCCAGCTCATCAAAAAAGGCACGGTACTCGTCGGCCACCACAAGCGACTCCTCGCGGGAAAAGCCGTAAAAGTCGTGGAAGCTCTTCCACAGGGGCGGCCCGATCATGCGGCGCAGGTCACCCATCTGCGCCTCAGAAAACCCGCGCGCAGCCAGCGTCTTGCGCGTCGAGGTCATCACCGCCCGGCCCGTATCTGCCACCGTGCCGTCAAAATCGAACAGCACAATCGGCCGTCTGCATATCTCCAGCGCCTCCATCGGCATCCCTCTTCCCCAGTTGGTGATTTCCACACTTACACTTCAAACTGTTGACTATTCAACAAATAAAGCTGGCAATGTGGAACGACTCCACTATACTTGTCGCACTTTGCTCTCAGAAGGCGGCGCGCAAGCGCCCCAACGAAAGGTGCAATTATGTCTTTTGCCATCATAACCGACTCCACGTCGGACATCTCCCCCGCCCGCGCCCAAGAGCTCGGCATTTACGTGATTCCGCTGCATGTAATTATCGAAGGTGAGGACCTGCTCGACCAGGTGCAGATCACCGCCGAGGAGTACGTCGCCCGCATGGCAGGCTCCGAGCAGCTACCGCACACCTCGCAGCCGAGCGCCGGTGAGTTCAAGGCGCTCTTTGATCGCGTGCTCGCCGACGGCCACGACAGCGCCATCTTTATCTCGCTGTGCAGCGAGTGGTCCGCCTGCTATGCCAACGCCAGCCTGACGGCCGAAACGCACGAGCTCGACGTGCGCTGCATCGACTCACGCACCGGCTCGGGCGCCGAGGGCCTGCTGGTGGAGTACGCGCTGGCCATGCGCGAGGACGGCCGCAGCCTGGACGAGACCGAGGCGCAGATCCGCGCGACGCTGCCCGACGCCCACCTGCTGCTGATTCCCCGCACGCTCGAAAACCTCGTTAAGAACGGCCGCGCACCTAAACTCGCCGGCCAGCTCACGCAAATGCTCAACATTCGCCTAGCCGTTTCGCCGGAGTGGAAATCGGGCGAGATCAAGGCCATCAAGAAGGGCCGCGGCGCCAAGCGCATCGTCGCCAACACCATGGCCGACTGCCTCGCGTTTTTGGCTGAACACCCGGGTTCGAGCGTGCGCGTACTCACGACCGGCGCCGCCGAGGAGCACGAGCTCGTCAACCAGGCGCTCGCAGGCCAGAACTACGTAGACGCCGGCACCGGCCCCATCGGCTGCACCATCGCGACCCACGTAGGCGTCGACGCCATCGCCATCAGCTACTGCCCGCGCTACCAGCCAACTCGCTAGGGACGCCCACATCAGTTGCGGTGGAATAGGGACTGTTTTTGGCTTATCAGCCGCAAATCAATCCCCATTCCACCGCAACTTCTTTTGCTGAGCCATCCATATACAAGATATGCTGACGATCGGCGCATTCCCAGCTGTTTGGGGGAGCTTCGACTAGCCCCTAGCGGTACCCGGTGGGCAAAAAATGGCAAATATGAGTACTGTCATAAATTTAGTAACAGCAAAATGTCGCTGAAATTGCCCGCTTCCACCGATTTCAAGCTCCATAAAGCCCCGAATCGTCGTGTTTAGAGGGGTGAATATACTAAAACTCAGTCAATTGGTCTTAGATACTTCTCAAATGATATGAGACTAACCGAGCAACAGTACTCATATTTGCCATTTTTTGCCCACCGGGTCTGAATGAGGTCCGCTCTTTACGCCTCCGGCTACCTATATGACCGCAAACCCTGATTATCAAGGGCCGTCGCGCGCCTTGGCATCGACCGAAAGCCGCTCGCAGAATAATCCCTTGCCATTAGCAAACTTGAATCGAAATTACATATCCCAAAAAGCCGTAATGCCGTACCCTCGTCTCAACAACTCCAATACAAGGACGGCATTCAAATGGGCAACGCCATGCATCAATACGCCCTCTTTGGGACCGCACAATTTAAATACGATCAGACGATCACACATATATCGGACCAACACCGACAAATCGTCATTTGCAACAACGGTTCAGACGTACGCTACGCAACGCTAGAAGAGTGGGAAGAAGCTGGCGCTTTGTTCGATGAACGAGCGCAAATCGAGGGCATCGTCACCAGCGCGAGCCCAGCACGCGATAAACTCGAGCTCTTTCGCAGTCTCTTTACCGGGCGCAAAGATGTTTACGCTCATGGATATCGCAGAAAGGACGGGGGCATTGGCTATACGCCTGCTTGTGCTAATGAGTGGGAGCCAGGAATTTGCCCCAAAGCAGCCCATCAAAGAGTTAAATGCGTAGAATGCAGCAATCGCGTCTTCCCGGAATTAAGCGATGCCGCAATCATTGCTCACTTTAAAGGCAACGATGACCGGTTCCGCGATGTCCTCGGGCAATATGTTCTCGATAGGAACTGCAACACGAAAGTTCTCGTCATCGATTTTGACAAAGCGGACTGGAAAGAGGCAACAAATGCCGTACGGCTTGTTGCAATACGACGGGGCATTAACGCCGCCGTTGAGCGCTCAAGGTCCGGCAACGGCGCCCACATCTGGTTTTTCTTCCTCGAGCCAATCAGCGCAAAGGCTGCCCGAGAGTTTGGAAGTTGCCTCATAACCGAAGCTGCGGCGCATAATAAGACAATCACGTTCGAGGCCTTTGATCGAATGCTACCCGCTCAGGCCACTATTCCCGATGGAGGCTTCGGAAACCTCATCGCACTCCCCTTTCAAGGCAAGGCGCAACGTGAAGGAAACAGTGTATTTGTAGACGAACAATTCAAGCCCTTTCCCGACCAATGGCTCTATCTATCACAAGTCCAGCTGATTCCGCGCTCGACGGTGCAAGATCTGATTGAGGCCCCTGGAAACAACCCGCACGGACCAGCAACAACTACGGTGGCAAACAAGGGCAAACGGTATGCCCAAAGACCACGAAAGCGACTACCACTCACATCGCGGGACTTTCCCTCATCGCTGCCCGTTATTCAAGCCGATATGCTGTACATCCCCGAGAAGTCTCTGAGTCCAGCAGCTCAAATGGAAATCCGCGGACTTGCGACATTTGCCAATCCGGCATTCTATCGCGCGCAGTCCATGCATCAATCAGTATTCGGCAAACCGCGACTCATAGACCTTAGCGAACTGAGAGATGGTCATGTTGCAATTCCCCGGGGCTGCAAAACTCAACTTGAGCAGCTAGTTCAAGAGACCGGCGTTACCGCCCACTATTCAGACGAGCGCAAATCGGGTAATCCGATTGTTATGGCATTTAAAGGAGTCCTTCGCCCTGAGCAGCAAATCGCCGCTGATCAGATGCTCATATACGAAGACGGAATCATGTCCGCGCCGACAGGCTTCGGTAAAACAGTCATCGGAGCTTATCTTATTGCATCCATTGGTCTTCCAACGCTCGTCATCGTTCCCAAAACCGCACTCATAACCCAATGGAAATCCCAGCTCGAGCGATTTATCGACATTACGGACAACAGGGAGCCCGTCCGAACCCCAAAAGGACGAATCAGCAAAAGGCAGCCTCCGGTCATCGGACAAATAGGAGGAGGCAAAATGGCCGTAAGCGGCCTCGTCGACATCGCTTCATTCCAGTCGTTATCTGGCAAAGACCGCCAAACCGGAGAGCCGATAGTTAAGGGCCTTGTTCGTAATTACGGCCTCATTATCTGCGACGAATGCCACCATGCCGCCGCACCACAGCTCGAGCTTATTCTCAAGTCCGCCCCGGCCAAATACGTATACGGCCTTTCTGCGACGCCCGAACGATCCGACGGCCTTACGCGGGCGCTCTCCATGCTCTGCGGCCCGCTCCGTTATGTTATCGATCCAAAAGCGCAAGCGATTCAGCAGGGCATCCAGCGCATCGTACGGCCTCGTTTTACTGGAATTCGACTACCCGCCTACGAGCCAGGTGCAAACTTCAATCAGATTCTCGACCTGCTGTGCACGCATGCAGCTAGAAACGAATTGATTGTCAACGACGCTATTGAAGCTGCGTCAAACGGCCGGCATCCGCTCGTGCTGACTAAAAGGAAAAAGCATGCCGAGGAGCTGTTCGGGATGCTCAAAAACCAAGGACACGAACCCGTTCTCCTGACCGGGGAAATCGACGCCAAAGAAAGAAAAACGATACTGAGCAGTCTTCCCCGCTTCGAGCATGAACATCGAATCATCGTCGCCACCGAAAGCCTTTTGGGCGAGGGCTTCGATCTGTCCTACCTTGACACTCTACTCATTGCCACGCCGATATCGTGGGACGGCAGCATCACGCAGCAGGCAGGCAGGCTCCATAGAAGCCACGAGGGCAAGCGACGGGTTGAGATATTCGACTACGTTGATTTATCTATACCCATGCTCGCCCGCATGTACCAGAAGAGACTCAAGACCTACGCCAAGCTCGGGTACGAAGTCTACGTGACCGGAGGCAGCGAGCAGTCCGATCAAAACATTCTCATAGAACCGGCTAATGCCGTAGAGACTCTGGTTGAAGACATCGTTGGCGCCGCTAAGAGCATCTTCATTGCCGCGCCCTACGCATCCGCCGCCTGCCTCGCAAAGCTCGGCGATGCAATCAAAGGTGCCACTGCCCGAGGGATTGCTCTTGAGTTTTTCATTGCCTCGACTCCGCGCGAAGATGCAAGCGAGACTTTGGCAAAAATGAACGTCGAGCATGCCATTAGAGCAGAAGGACGTTTGTGTGCAGCGATAATTGACGAAGAAACTATCTGGTACGGAACGATCCCGCTACTAGCTTTCCCCAAGAAAGAAGACTGCAGCATCAGGTTCAAAAACAGCGAGATCGCAGCGGAGCTCTTAGACGAAATCAACCACAAGGGAAAGCCAGATGCCACGTCAACAGGCAGGACATCCCCACCACTTGCGGTGGAATAGGGACTGTTTTTGGCTTATCAGCCGCAAATCAATCCCTATTCCACCGCAAATTATGAGCGGGCAATCAGCCCTGCGGGCCCTGGAACAGTTCCTCATGCGAGCCCATTCTGACCAGCCGGATCACAGGATTAGTCTTATGCGGCAAGTACAGAACGACCACATCGACCAAGCCATCGGATAGATGGAAATCGATGTGGCCGTTGTAATTGCCGCCCGGGTTTGAAAGCTCATGGGCGCCATATTCCGCGGGAAGCGAGCCGCGAGCTGCAAGTTCTGCGACTGCTGCCTTAAACTCGGTTTTTAGCTGCGGATGGATGCGCATCGTCCGTTTGTAATCCGCCTTAAACTGAGTCTCGACTTTAATCTCAAACATCGCTAGCCCTCATCGAGGAACGATATAAGCTCATCAGCGTTATTGAATGACGGGCTATCGTCCGGCAAAATCCCCAACTCATGAGCCTCGGCAATCACCATGGCGCGCCTCGTCGCCTCGTTGGGAACTTCGGGCCGACCCACGATCTCAAAAGGAATCTTTCGCTGATTTACCAGCTGCCGAACAGCAAGGTTGAGATACGAATTGAGACTCAGGCCAACTGTATCCAAGAACTCAGTCGCCTGTTCCTTGAGCCCCTCTTCGATGCGAACCGTCGTAGGCTTAACCGTTGCAGTAGACATACGCGACCTCCTCGCTCTCGTCTTTTGCATCAGTATACCCAGTTTAGAAGGCAGACTGATGTTAAATAGCATCAGTCTGCCTTCTCATCACTACAACGACAGATGCGCTCGCCCTACATCAGCCCGCTCAGGGCGATATCGACGGCCTCGTTGAGGTCGTCGGTAATGTGCACCAACTCCGGATCGAGCGGACTGATCATACCGGCGTCCATCACCGGGCCGTTGAGCCAGTCGAACAGGCCCTGCCAGTACTCGGTGCCCACCAGCACGAGCGGCATGCGCTTGACCTTGTGCGTCTGCACCAGCGTGAGCACCTCGAACATCTCGTCGAGCGTGCCAAAGCCGCCGGGAAACACGATGGCGCCCGAGCTGTATTTGACGAACATGGTCTTGCGCACAAAGAAGTAACGGAAGTCCATGCCAAGGTTCACGTATTTGTTGAGCCCATGTTCGTGCGGAAGCTCGATACCCAAGCCGACCGACTTGCCGTTCACGCTCGCCGCTCCCCTGTTGGCCGCCTCCATGACGCCGGGGCCACCGCCGGTGATAACCGCCACGCCGCGCTGGGCGATTTTGCGACCGACCGTGCGAGCCGCCTTGTAGAGCGGATCTGTCTTGGGCGTGCGGGCACTGCCGAAGATGGTCACCGCAGGACCAAGCTCGGCAAGCGCGCCAAAGCCATCGACGAACTCTGCCTGAATGCGCAGCACGCGCCAGGGGTCGGTGTGCAACCAGTCGGTCGAGTCCTCGGGTGCCAGCAGGTTGGCGTAGGTGTTGTCCTTGGGAATCATGGGGCCGCGCATGACCACGGGACCGCGCCGGTACGTCTCGTCGTAAGCCGGCTCGCCCTCGACGTTCTCATTCTTAATCATGGGCACTCCTATCGAAAATAGAAACGGGCGGGGTCGACGCCATGCGTCAAACACCCGCCCGAACATCAACTATTCGATATGGTACCCACGATGCATCACGTGCTTGCAAAGCATCGGTCAGCGGTCGCGCAACCGATGCCAGCGCATGCGATGCCCGGCGCCGGCTGCGTGCGGTCGATTGGCACGCGGCCTCGACACCGCGTGAGCGCCCCCGCAAGCGCGCCCGCGGCTCTTAGTAATCCACCGCCGCAGGACTGTTCATCCAGTCGCTCACAAACGCGCCGTAACGGCCCTCGATAATGGCCTGGCGGGCACGCTGCATAAGGTTGAGCAGGTAGTAGATGTTGTGTATCGACAGCAGAATGCCACCGAGCATCTCCTTCTGCGTGACCATGTGGCGAATGAGCGCGCGGCTGTAACCGCCCGTGCACACAGGGCAGGTGCAAGTGGGATCGATGGGACCGTCGTCGTGCGCAAAACGCGCGTTGCGGAAGTTGAGGCGACCCTCGCTGGAGAAGGCCGTGCCCATGCGGCCGGTGCGCGTCGGCAGCACGCAGTCGAACATGTCGATGCCCACGCCCACACCGCGCACAAGCGTCGTCGGGTTGCCGACACCCATCAGGTAGCGCGGCTTGTGCTTGGGCATGTACTCACTCGCGAGCGGTGCCAGCGTCTCGAACATGGTCTCGTGGTCCTCGCCCACCGAATAGCCGCCGATGCCGTAACCCGGGAAGTCGCCGCACTCCTCCAGATGGCGCAGCGAGCGCAGGCGCAGATCCAGGTGCATGCCGCCCTGAACGATGCCAAAGAGCGCCTGGTCATCGCGGGTATGAGCCTTATAGCAGCGCTCGGCCCACATGCTCGACAGTTCAACGGCGCGCTCGACGTAGGCGCGCGTGGCGGGATAGCCCGGGCACTGGTCGAGCTGCATGCAGATATCGGAGCCGAGCTTCATGGCGATTTCCATGTTGTCCTCGGGCGTCCAGAACACGTGGCGGCCGTCGTAGTCGTTGACGATAAAGCGAACGCCCTCGTCGGTGAGCTTGACGGCGTCGTTGTGGCTGAACACCTGGAAGCCGCCCGAATCGGTAAGAATGGGGCCGTGCCAGTTCATAAACTTGTGCAGGCCGCCCAGCTGGGCAATGGTGTCCTCGCCGGGACGCATGGACAGGTGATAGGTGTTGGCAAGCACGATCTGGGCACCGAGCTGCTTAACGGTCTCGGTGGGGATGCCCTTGACGTTTGCCTTGGTGCCCACGGGCATAAAGATTGGCGTCTCGATGTCACCGTGCGGGGTGTGCAGCACGCCGGCGCGCGCGTGCGTGGTCGGGTCCTCGGCAATCAGGTCGAATTTAAAAAGGTTCTGGTCCATAAACTGGAACTCCTTGGTTGCGGTTCATACGCAAACCATTATACGGGCAACCCGCAAGAAGCACCGACTCGACAGAAACTGGCGCATTAAACGACTAGTCATTTAAGAACGTCCCCAAAGACTACATCCAACAGCCCAGGTAACGCCGGTGCTTTGTCAACGACAGCGAAAACCCGCCAGAGCGAGCAAGGTGCCTTGAAACAAGGCGGCATAGACCTTCTGGTCATGCCGCCCTCTTTGAATGACAAGTTGTCGCCCTGGCGACCGCGCAGCGTCGGCCCGTTACGGCGTTTGGTAAAACGCCGTAACTCTTAGGGCCGCTGGCCCATGCCGCCCTCGAGGGTGACGGTCTCACCGTTCATGTACTTAAAGTCGGGACCGCAGAGCTGAACGACCACGCGGCCGATTTCCTTCTCGACGTCGCCGTAGTGGCCTGCCGGCGGCATGTGGACGTTGGCCTTGAACGCCTCGGGATAAGCATCCTGGAAGTTCTCGAGCGCAGCGGTCCAAGCAAGCGGGCACACGATGTTGACGTTGATGCCGTCCTTGCCCCACTCGTTGGCTGCAACGCGAGTCAGACCGCGGATGCCCTCCTTGGCAGCGGCATAGCTGCACTGGCCGTAGTTGCCAAACAGGCCGGCGCCCGAGGCAAAGTTGACCACGGAGCCCTTGGTCTCCTTCAGGTGCGGATAGGCCTTCTGCATGTACAGATAGGTAGCATACAGACCGGAATAAATGGCCAGGTTAAACTGATCCATGGTGTGGTCGGCGATGGTCACACCCGAGGCGCTGGCCTGAGCGTTGTTAACGACGGCGTCGATGCGGCCGAACTCCTCAATGGCCTTGTCGATGACGTTCTGGACGACGGCCTCGTTGTCCTGACCAGCCGAGACATCGGCCTGAACAGGCAGAACCTTGACGCCGTACTCGGCCTCGAGGGACTCCTTGGCAGCCTCGAGCTTGGCAACGTTGCGACCGGTAATGACGAGGTTTGCGCCCTCCTTGGCAAAAGCGATATCGATGCCGTAACCGATGGAGCCAGCGGAGCCGTCCTTAAGCGTGGCCTTGCCGCCGCCGGTGACGATCACGGTCTTACCAGTGAAAAGTCCCATACAAAGTCCTTTCGAATCGCGACGGGCACGCCCGCCGACTGCGCGTATCCAACTTCACGCGCCAAAAGCTGAAATGCAACTTTAGCGGGTTCAAGTGAAAAATAAAGACCGCACCAGGCGAACGGCGCAACGTCATTCGGCGAAGGGAATGTCAAGCGTAAACTGAATTTAGAGGACGAATTTTTGCTATCCAAGCGAGTCATCGAACACGTTTTGAAACTTTGCTGCGGGGCGCGGGATGTCGGCGCGAGACTTTATCATAGGGTGACAAACAACGATGAGGAGCACATGCCTATGACAGACGAGCTGGACCCCCAGACTCAACAGCATATTGATGATTCAGCAGACGTCGCCGCAGATACTGACGCTGCGACCTGCAATGATACCGACGTCGACGACGCCACTCTAGATAACGGCGCTGCGACGGAAATCCCTACGGCCGAAGATGCCGGCGAGCAAAACGACGATTCGGCCGCTCAGGACGACGCCCCCGAAAAGGACGCCGCCCCGCAAGCAGAAGGCCCTATCGAGGTGTCTTCGGAAGAAGAGCTCGATGCCGTCATGGACTCCATGATGGATGCCGTCAAAGCGATGAAAAACGCCGTGGCCGACGCCGATATTGACGCCGAAGAAGAGGAGGCCGCCGAGGCCGCCTCGACCTTCGTGCCCGGCGAGACCCCCGTTGCCGACCAAGGCAGCACCCTGCCCTCGTTCCTGCAGCTTGAGCACCCCACCATTGGTGCCGATGCAGTCGACCCGCACGCTGCCGGCTTTTCCGTAGTCGAGGGCGGCACCGGCAGCATCGCCACGCCGCAGACGCCCGATGCGGGCACGGCGAACGCCGCTCACCCGACCGCCCTGCACACCCCAGCAGCCAGCCGCGATCTGGGAGGCGCCGTCTCAAACACCGCCAGCGCCGTGGGCGCCTTTATCGCCCAGGGTGCCTCGGCCATGCGCGAGATGAACGCCGCAAAGAAGGCACTCGCGGACGCCCGTGCCCACCTGGCCGAACTTGAGCAGCGCATCGCCGATCAAGGCGAGGAGCTCAAGACACGCCAGGACATCGCAGGCCGCTACGACCAAATCGTCGCCGAGCAGCGCCAGACTATCGACACGGCACAAAAGGCCGCCGCGGCGGCAGAAATCGGCCGCGATACCCATGCTGCCAAGGCAACAGAGCTCAAGGCGCAGCTCGAGCAAATAAAAGAAGAGGACGATGCCACCGAGCGGCGTCTCAAAGCCGCACTCGATGCCGTGGAGGCGCGCGAAGCCAGCTCGCGCGAGACCGGTAACCGCCTCGTTCGCCGCCTCGAGGATTCCAAGCGCATCCGCGACAAGGTGCAGGCCGAGCGCGACGCCGGCGTTGCCGCAGCGCAGCAAACCGTCGATGCCACGCGCGCTCAACTCGAAACGCTGCGCCGCGAGTATGCCGAGCTGCAGCGCAATCCTTCGGCGAATCCCGCCAATTACACGGTGCGCACCAGCGAGCTTTCGATGCAGATCTCCGACACGGCCGATGCCCTGCGCAAAGCCGAGGAAGATGTCCCGCACATCACCGCCGATCTTGAGCACTCACTCGCGGCCGCCGAGCACGCCGTCGAGCAGGCACAAGCCCCCATCGCTGACGCCAGGCGTGCCCATCAGGCCGTGACGGCCGAGGCCGATGCCGCGCGCGACGAGTTGCAGACCGCAAAAGCCGCCGCCACAACGCGCCAGCGCGAACTGCGCGAGAAGATCGCCGCCGAGGACAAAGCGCGTCGAGAGCAAGAGCAGGCTATTGCCAATGCCCAGGCGGACGTCGCGCACGCACAGTCGATCATCGAGCAGGCGACCGAGGTGCATGACCATCCCGAGATTACCGAATCGCTCGCGGGCTCCCTGGCCCGCGATAAGGCCGAGCACGCCGAAACTGAGCGTGAAGTGGCTCAACTCGAAGCCGCCGAGGACGACGTGCGCGAGCGCACCCGCGACTCACGCATCAAATTCACCGGAGCCATCGTCTGCATCATCGCCGTAATCCTCGTGATCGTCCTGATCGGGCTCTTCGCGAGCAAGTAAACTAGCTGCCAAAAAACACTCAAGGCAGTTGCGGTGAGATAGTTCCTGTTTAGCCATCAAAAAGGCCAATTCAAGAACTATCTCACCGCAACTTTTTGGTGCAAAGGGGTCAGGCTACTTTGCACCAACTTGGTGAATATAAACCAGTCCCCATTGCGCCAACAACGTTTGCCCAAATAAAACCTGCCAAAATAAACCTGTCCCTTTTTGGCAGGTTGAACCACGGCAACGCCGATGTTTTGGCGCGGACAGCGAAAACCCGCCAGAGCGAGCAAGGTGCCTTGAAACAAGGCGGCATTGACCTTCTGGTCATGCCGCCGAAGTTGAAAGGCAGATTGCCGCTCTGGCGGGTTTGCAGCGTCGAGCCGTTACGCGGTTCGTAGAACCGCGTAACTAACAAATGAGCATGGCGTCGCCAAAGCTGAAGAAGCGGTAACGCTCTTCGATAGCAGCGGCGTAGGCATCCATGATCTGGTCGCGGGAGGCAAGCGCGCTCACGAGCATCATGAGCGTGGAGCGCGGCACATGGAAGTTGGTAATCAGCGCGTCGACCACGTGATAGGTCGAGCCGGGCATAAGGTAGAGCTGCGTTGTCGCGTTTTCGCGCACCACGATGTCACCGCGGCCGAGCGTGTCAGCGCCGTCCTCGCGGCCCTCAAAATAGCGCGCCGTCACAGCCGGATCGGACACCGGCGCCTCCGCATCGAACGCACTCTCGAGCGAACGCACTGCGGTGGTGCCGACGGCGATTACGCGGTGCCCCTCGGCCTTCGCCTTATGCACGGCGTCGACAACTTCCTGCGACACGTGGTAGCGCTCGGTGTGCATGACGTGCTGCGTAGGGTCGTCCTCCTCAACCAAGCGGAAGGTGTCGATGCCCACCTCGAGCTCAACGGCGGCAAACTTCGCACCCTTGGCCTCGATAGCGGCCATGAGCTCGGGGGTAAAGTGTAGGCCCGCCGTGGGAGCGGCAGCCGAGTGCTCCTCCTTCATGGCGTAAACGGTCTGGTACTTCTCGGGATCTCCCTCGTAATCGGTAATGTAGGGCGGCAGCGGCACGTGGCCGGCAGCATGGATGGCCTCGTCGAGCGTGCGCGGGTCGCCGGCGGCATTGCACCCGGCCGGCTCAAAGCGCACCAGGCGGCCACCGCGGCTATCGGTGACAAAGTCGACAACCTCGGCTGTCAGCACCACGGGAGCCCCCTCGGGCGCATGGGCGCCACCGGCGCGATACTCAATCTGAGCACCGGGCTTCAGACGCTTGCCCGGCTTGACCAGGCACTCCCAAACGTGACCCAGCGGGTCAACATCTTCGCGGCGCTTGAGCAGCAGCGTCTCGACCACGCCACCCGAGCCGGCTTTGCGACCGATCAGGCGGGCCGGCATCACGCGCGTCTTGTTGATGACGAGCACATCGCCTGGCTCGATATAGTCGATGATATCGCGGAAGATACGGTGCTCAACGGTACCGCCGTGCTCCAGCGGCGTTCCCGCCTGGGAGCCCATGCGATCCACCACCAGCAGGCGGCAGGAGTCGCGCGGCTCGGCAGGAGCCTGGGCGATCAGTTCCTCGGGAAGGTTGTAGTCAAAATCATCGGTACGCATAGACACGTCGGATACTCCTTATATAGCTAAAGTCCGCTCTACATCCTAGCAGGCTGTCAGCCCAAAAGAACTACTTTTTGGACGCTTTGCGCTCGTCGCGGATGCGGGCGCGGTCCATGGCCGCCTCGACGGCCGAGAATCGGCAGCCGCAATAATTCTGCCGATACATGCCCAGCTCGCGCGAACGACGCGTGGCCTCGGGATAATACGGGCGAAAATCGCGAATTACCGGAGTTAGACCGCGGGCGGCAGCCAGACGCTCCAACACATCATTGCAGGTTTCGAACAACTGATACGGCGAGACGGCGAGCGTCGTGCCCACAAACTCAAACCCACGCTCCTGAGCCACACGGCATGCCTCGGCCAGGCGCAAGGCATAGCACGCGCGACAGCGACGGGGTCGATCGGCGCCCAGCGGGGCCACGCCGACCTCCCAGCGCTCGCGGTCCTCCCCCGCCTCGATGAGCTCGATGTCGCCATCGGCACACCACCGGCGCAGCTCGTCCAAACGCCGCCGCCATTCATCACGCGGTTGAATATTGGGGTTTGTCCAGCAGATTGTGGGTTCAAACCCTTCCTCGCGCAGCAGGCGAACCGGCTCCAGCGAGCACGGCGCGCAGCAAGCATGCAGCAGCAACGGCTTCATGGACATCTCCTCTCCCACAATGATTTTTTAATCCCCGTCCCAGAAAAATCATCCCAAATAGACTACCTTGCGAAAAAGCGCACGCCAAAGGACGTGTCCTCGCAGGCGACAATGCGGCGGTCGCGCAAAATGGTCCGCACGTAATACCAGTCGCCCACACAACCCGACAAATGCAAGCCGGCCGCCAGGTAGCACAGCAGCGGATAGCCCGAGAACGCAAACCCCAGGGCAAACGCCACCGTCAAGGCAACCGTCGGCGCCAGGCAAACCGCCACGTACCGCCGGCGCGAATAGACCACGCCCTCGGCGCAGGCATAGATCATCGCCGTCTCGCGATTCGCCCCAAAGGTCACCTTCGCGCCCGCAGGCGCCAGCAACTTAAAAAACACACCGTGCACCAGCTCGTGCACGGCAAATGACGCCGCCGAAACCGCAGCCAAGCCGACTATCCAGCCCAAAACGGCCGTCCAACCACCCACGTCAGCCGCATCCAAGTCCGCGGGCCCGCCCAGCAGCATAAACACCGGCACCAGGCACACGGCAAATGCGCCAAGCACGGCCATTCCCCACACAAAGCAGGCGTGCAGAAAATCCTCGTCCTCAAACGCATGTATGTTGGAAATCTCATTCATAGCATCTTAGGATAGCGCCCCTGCCACGTACCCGTCCGCATGTGCGATAATGTCGAGCGATATGCACGAATTGACCACCGCGTCGCCAGGCCTTGCGCCCGGCCGCGCTCTCACCATATGCGAAGGAGTCCCATGGCATCCAAATACTCCATGAACGACCGTCCCAGCTGGCCTCGCCGCGCCATCGTTACCGCCGGCGAGCCCTACGGCAACAAGGGCCTTCACTTTGGCCACGTTGGTGGCGTCTTTGTCCCGGCCGACTTCTTCGCCCGTTTCCTGCGCGACCGCCTGGGCCGCGAGAACGTCATCTTCACCTCGGGCACCGACTGCTATGGCTCGCCCATCATGGAGAGCTATCGCAAGCTCAAGGAGAACGAAGGCTACGACAAGTCCATTAGCGAGTATGTCGAGTCCAATCACTCCCGCCAGGCCGCGACCCTCAACAACTACAACATCAGCTGCGATATCTACGGCGGCTCGGGCCTTGAGCCGGCTGCGCAGATTCACAACGAGGTTACCGCCGAGATTATCGAGCGCCTGCACGAGCAGGGCACCATCTCCAAGCGCTCCACGCTGCAGTTCTACGACGCCAAGGCCGGCACGTTCCTCAACGGCCGTCAGGTGATCGGCCGCTGCCCCATTCAGGGCTGCAAGTCCGAGAAAGCCTACGCCGACGAGTGCGACCTGGGTCACCAGTTTGAGCCCGAGGAGCTCATCGCTCCCAAGAGCCAGCTCACCGGCGAGGTGCCCGAGCTGCGCCCGGTCGACAACCTCTACTTCGACCTGCCGGCCTACCTCGACTTTATGAAGACCTACACCGCCAAGCTCGCCCAGAACCCGCAGGTTCGCTCCGTGGTCTCCAGGACCATGGAAGAGTGGCTGCTGCCGGCACAGCTCTACATCCAGAACAAGTTCCGCGAGGCCTTCGACGCCGTCGAGGACCAGCTCCCCGAGCACACCGTGCTGGAGCCCGAGGGCAACAAGAGCAGCTTTACCGTCACCTTCCCCAGCTGGAAGGAGCGCGACGACGCCCACGCGGTGCTCGCCAACGGCGGTGTGCGCTTCCGTAGCGGCAAGGCGCTCGTGCCCTTCCGCATCACCGGCAACATCGACTGGGGCGTTCCGGTGCCCGAGGTCGACGGCGTGAACGACGTCACCTGCTGGTGCTGGCCCGAGAGTCTGTGGGCGCCCATCAGCTACACCCGCACCGTGCTCGCCCGCGATGCCCGCGCCGCCGGCGTAACTGAGGGTGTCGCCGCCCAGGATGCCGCCCTCATGGGCGAGCCCTCCGCCGATTCCACGCAGGTCCCCGCGCCCACCTATCAGCACAGCTCACTCGACTGGCGCGACTGGTGGTGCTCGGACGACGCGCAGATCTACCAGTTCATCGGCCAGGACAACATCTACTTCTACTGCATCGCGCAGACCGCCATGTGGGAGGCCCTGGGTTGGAACCTCACGCAGAGCACCGTCAGCGCCTGTTACCACCTGCTCTACATGGGCAAAAAGGCCAGCTCGTCCTCGCAGACGCCTCCCCCGCCGGCAGACGACTTGCTCAACCACTACACCTGCGAGCAGATGCGCGCGCATTGGCTGTCGCTCGGTCTGTCCGAGAAGCCGGTGAGCTTTAGCCCCAAGGCATATGACACGCGCGTGACCGGCAAGGACAAGGACGGCAACGAGGTGCGCGCCTGCGACGACAAGCGCGTCATCGATCCTGCCCTTAAGGAGAGCGCTCTTTTGACCGGCGTGTTCAACCGCCTGGCCCGCAGCTGCTTCTACGGCGTCGCCGTCAAGGAGGGCGACGAGAGCCCGTACCGCAACGGTTGCATCCCCGCCGGTGCCGCCTCTGCCGCCGTGGTCGAGGCTGCCGAGCAGGCCGCTCTTGCCTTTGAGCAGGCCATGTACAAGTTCGAGACGCACCGTGCGCTCGCCGTGTGCGACGACTACCTGCGCGCCGCCAACAAGCGCTGGAGCGACGCCTCCAAGGCCGCCAACAAGCTCGAGGGCGAACCAGCCAACGCCGCCATGAAGCAGGCCCTGGTCGACGCCTTTACCGAGCTGCGCGTGGCGACCGTGCTCATGCACGGCATCGTCCCGGCCGGCTGCGAGCTCATCTGCGAGTACTTCGACGTCGATCCGGTCGCCTTCTTTAGCTGGGACAACATCTTTGCCTCTACGGACGAGTTTATGGAGAGCCTGGGCGAGAAGCCCGGCGAGCACCGCGTGAAGCCGCTGCCCCCGCGCTTCGACTTCTTTAGCAAGCACGAGAGCCAGTACTAAAGCACGCCGGCAGCAGCGTGCCCGGAAAGTAGTCAATTTGGGACGGGAAGGAAAGACGGATGTCCAAGCCGCGTCGTCGTAAGCAGAAAAAGCAGGTTAAGCCCGAGCTCAAGCTTAGGCAGTTTGCCGCTACCGAGCTTTCCGACCGGCTTGCCGCCCAACACTCCGCCGCCGACCTGCCGCGCTTTATGGTCGACACGGTTGCCGGTGCCTATACGCCTGCCGATGCCGAGCTCATGATCGAGGGCTTTGGCGCCGCAGCCGCGCGCCCAGTCACGCTGCGCGCCAACACGCTCAAGGCGACCGCCGAGGACATTGCCGCGGCACTCGACGCCGCCGGGATCGCCCACCGCTCCGTCGCGTGGTACCCGGACGCGTTCATCTTGCCCGAGGCCCAGGTTTCCGATCTGTGGGATCTCGACATCTACCGTGACGGCAAAATCTATCTGCAGAGCTTGTCGTCCATGATGCCGCCTTTGGTGCTGGGCGCCCAGGCCGGCGAGGACATCCTGGACATGTGCGCGGCCCCCGGCGGCAAGACGACGCAGATCGCCGCCCTCACCCAGGGACAGGCGCACCTCACCGCCTGTGAGATGAGCATTCCCCGCGCCGAAAAGCTCGAGGCAAACTTGGGCCGCCAGGGCGCCAAAAACGTGCCCGTCATGCGCATTGACGCACGCGAGCTCGACGAGTTCTTCCGCTTTGACCGTATCCTGCTCGACGCCCCCTGCACCGGCACGGGCACCGTCATCAGCGGCAACGAAAAGAGCCTGCGCGGCCTCACCGAACAGTTGCTCGTTAAGTGCGCCCGCTCGCAGCGCGCGCTTCTGGACCGCGCCATGGGGGCCCTCAAACCGGGCGGCACGCTCGTCTATTCGACCTGTTCGATCTTGCCGCAGGAAAACGAGGATGCCCTGCAAGAGGCCCTCGACAAGCACATGGACTGCGAGCTCATCCCCCTCGACGGCACGCCAAGCGAAAGCGAAGCGCGTCGCGCCCAGGGTGCCGGCGAGGATCCGCATATCGAGTGCAACGCCCTTACCGAAGCCATTGCCGAAGGCCACGTCTCGGCCATTGCCAACGGCATGCCCGGCACGCTGACCATTCCGCCCAGTCGCGACTTTGAGGGCTTCTATATCGCCCTGGTCCGAAAACGCAGCTAGCGCACGGATTCAAAACTCAACAAGCTATCGCCGTGCGCGCCTGTCCTGCTGGTCCTTATGCCGCGCAAGCGCTTCACGCTCCTTGCGCTCAGCCTTTTTGCCCTTGATGGCCGTGACCGCAAAGTAGATGACCGCGGCGGCAACGATTGCGCCCACGCATAGGCCAATCGAGCCCAACATTGCCGAGAATTCCATACCGCGTCACCTCTCTTTTGTATACGGGACATTCAAGATAGCACCTCGATTCCCGCCACCACAGCTCCTTCACGTTCGCCGGCCCTTCAGTCTAACGGATGGCGCAGCGGGGAAAAATCAACTCGTCAAACGATTTAGCACTCGCAACGCCGGTCGTACACTGCCGACCGCACAGCATAGAAACGGACCGCCATGGATTCTCTCAACGATTTGAACGAGCGCGTCGACGCCTTTGTCGGCACCAGCTCCTTCGAGACGCCTGCCGCGACGAACGACCAAGCCCCCATCGATGTTCCCGCCGAGGTTCACGAGGACATCGTCGCCTCGGTCGACTTCTCCGAGGTTGAGCTTGCAGACGAATTTACCGAGCCCCAGGTGGCCGTAACTCCCAACGGCCTTTTGCCCATGGAGCCGCTGCCCATCGACGGGCGTCTGCGCAAGGCAGCCCTCCGTATGCCCGATGAGATCGAGGAGGCCAGCGGCTTTACGCTCTTTGGCCGCCGCATCAAATCGCTCATCTACACCACCGACGTGGCGGTCATCCGCAACTCCAATGCCGACGCCGTGTTTGCCGTCTACCCCTTCACGCCGCAGCCCGCCATTACGCAAGCGTTGCTGACTGTTGCCGAGTGCCCGGTCTTTGTGGGCGTTGGCGGCGGCACCACCACCGGTAAGCGTTCCGTGCAGATGGCGGCCGTATCCGAGATGCAGGGCGCGGCGGGCTGCGTGGTCAACTCCCCCGCTACTGCCGAGATGGTCGAGCACATCACCAACATCGCCGACATCCCCGTCATCGCCACGGTCGTTCGCTGCGACGACGATGCTCACGCCAAGGTGCGCGCCGGAGCCAAGATTCTCAACATCGCCGCCGGCAAAAACACGCCCCAGGTCCTGCGCGAGCTGCGCGAGCACTATCCCAACCTGCCGCTCATCGCGCCGGGCGGTAAGACGCCCGAGAGCATCCGCGAGACCATCGCCGCCGGCGCCAACGCCATCATCTGGACACCGCCTTCGGCCCAACAGCTGCAGACCGACATGATGCAGCGATACCGCAAGATGAAGGAAGACGCCACGCCCGTCATCTCGCGCGACGATGTGCCCATTATCGACCAGGTCGCCGCCGCCGAGGTTAGCCAGGTCGAGAACATGAATCCCGATGTGCCGATCCCCGACGAAGTCATCGAACGCGTCGCTTCGATCCACGATCATATCGAGGAGCGTCGCGCCAACCGCGGACTCAGGCCCTCGCTGCACGGTTTCTTCTTCCGCGGAAAGAAACGCTAGCAAAACATCTTGGCCCGCCCCGCAAACAACGGGACGGGCCTTTTCTGTTATCAAATGTCGGGAGGACAGGCGTAGCCGTTAAAACCGTCAGCCAGCACACGGACGTTAATCCACGCGCTTGTCGCCCATAAAGTAGACGGCCACCGTGCCAGGGCCGGTGTGCGAACCGATCAGAGCACCGATATTGTTGATCTCGATCTTGCCTTTGAGCTGCGGAACCTGTTCCTCGATCAGCGCCGCAACGGCCTCGGCGTCCTCGCGGCACGCCGATTGCGACATGATGCACTTGCCCGAATAGTTCGCGCCGTCCTGCACATGTGCCATCACGGTCTTGGCCATCTCGGAGATCGCGCGCTTCTTGGTGCGGATCTTCTCACGTGGCGACAGCCTGCCTTCGCAATCGACGGTCATAAGCGGGCAAATCTTGAGCGCCGTGCCGATAATCGCGCTCGCGGCCGAAATGCGACCACCGCGCAGGTAGCTCGATAGATCGGTCGAGAAGAACCAGTGGTGCAGGTTGAGCTTGTGTTCCTCGATCCAAGCGGCCGTCTCGTCGAGCGAAGCCCCGCTATCGCGCACGTCGGCGGCATATTCCAGCAACAGGCCAAAGCCCGAAGACGCCGCTAGCGAATCGATGACGCGAACCTTGCCGCCCTGGGGATAGCGATCCGCGAGCATCTGCGCCGCAACGCAAGCCGAACCATACGTGCCCGAAATACCCGAAGATAGCGTCAGGTGCAGCACGTCCTTGCCTTCGGCAACGAACGGCTCCCAAAACTCCTCGTACTCGCCCACGCTCAGCTGCGACGTTTTTGGCATGACACCCGCGGCGATCTTGGCAAAAAACTCGTCCGGCGTAATCGACTGATATAAATCGTCCGTATAGACAACATCGTCGATCTCGTAATGAAAACACACGACAGGGATATTGCGCGATTCAAAGAACTCACGGGTTCGATCGGCGGCAGATTCACAGGTCAGGACAAAATCGCTCATATGAGGCTCCTTACTCATTGCTGCGCAAATTATCGCACAGTAAGCGTGAATACGGTACAAATGTCCACTATTTACCAAATTGACCAAAGGTAGTGAATATCTTTACCGTCATCATCTCTATCGATCCCGGAGGTATGCGCCTACAAAAACGACCACATGTCTCCATTCAACCGCCATATCTACCTCGACTAAATCGATTTACCAAACCGTTCGGCCAACAATTTGACCTCACATCTCCAATCGAAACAAAAGCGGCGCATACTGATAAACGTTTGACGCTGTTTTATCAGTTTTACCAACCATATCGGAAGGTGCCTCATGGTCGCATTCGATCGCAATCCGCAAGACTTCAAGTATCTGCGCCTGCTGTCGAGACAGTTTCCCACCGAGCAATCCGCATTCACCGAGATCATCAACCTCTCGGCCATCCTCAACCTGCCCAAGGGCACCGAGCATTTTATGAGCGATGTGCACGGCGAGTACGAAGCCTTTATGCACATCCTCAACAACTGCTCGGGCGTCGTGCGCGAGCATGTCGACGAGATCTTTGGCGACTCGCTCTCCTTTGACGAAAAGGGCGAGCTGTGCACGCTCATCTACTATCCGCGCGAGAAGATCGATCTTGTCCGCAGCCGGCGCGAGGACTCGCCCACCTGGTACAAGACCATGCTCGACCAGCTCATTGTGGTTGCCCGCTCGCTTTCGAGCCGCTATACCCGCTCCAAGGTGCGTAAGGCCATCCCGCGCGATTACGCCTACATCATCGACGAGTTGCTGCACACGCATCCGGATGAGAACAACTACCGCGTGCGTTATCACGAACGCATTATCGAATCCATCTTGGAGACCGCCAGCGCCGACGACTTTATCGAGTCGCTCGCCTCACTCATCAAGCGCCTCGCCGTCGACCACCTGCACTTGGTGGGCGACATCTTCGATCGCGGTGGCGGCGCGGCCAAGATTATGGACCGCCTGCTCACCTATCATTCGCTCGACATCCAGTGGGGCAACCACGACCTGCTGTGGATGGGTGCCGCTGCCGGCGAGCCCGCCTGCATCGCCACAGTACTGCGCAACAATCTGCGCTACGACAACTACGAGATTCTCGAGAACGACTACGGCATCTCGCTGCGCGAGCTTGTCGCCTTCGCAGACGCCACCTATACCGCCGGCGAGCCCATCAGCCCGCTGATTAAAGCCATCAACGTCCTGCTTTTTAAGCTCGAGGGCCAGATTATCCAGCGCCACCCCGAGTTCGACATGGCCGACCGCCTGCTGCTCGACAAGATCGATCACGACGCCGGCACAGTCACGCTTGCCGACGGCAGCGTGTGGCCGCTCACGACCAACGACTTCCCCACCGTCGATCCGGCGGACCCCTACACGCTCACGCCCGAGGAGCAGCACATCATCGACAAACTCGTGTCCGAGTTTGTCACCGCCGATCACCTGCATCGCCACATCGATTTCCTCTATACCCACGGCTCCCTGTATAAGGTCGCCAACGGCAACCTGCTGTTCCACGGCTGCGTGCCGCTCAACGAAGACGGCACCTTTAGCAGTATGAACTGCCTGGGCACCTGGCACGCCGGGCGCGATTATTTTGATTTTTGCGACTATATCGCCCGCCGCGCCTGGCGCGTCGGCGACCGCGATGCCCTCGACTGGATGTGGTACCTGTGGATCGGCTTTAACTCACCCGCCAGCGGACGCGTGGTGCGCACGTTCGAGCGCGCCTACATCGCCGACAAGAGCACGTGGGTCGAGCCGATGGACCCGTACTATACGCTCACCACGTCCTCGTCCGTTTGCGACGATATCATGCGCGAGTTTGGCGTCGCACCCATGGCCTGCTCGCCGACGGGCCACATCATCAACGGCCACACCCCGGTCAAGACCACCAAAGGCGAGCAGCCCATCCGCGCCAACGGTAAGCTGCTGGTCATCGATGGCGGTTTCTGTCGCGCCTACCATCCCAAAACAGGCATCGCCGGCTACACGCTCATCTCGAGCTCGCGCGGATGCCGCCTCAAGTCGCACCAGGCCTTTACAACGGTTGCCGAAGCGCTCACCCGCAACATCGACATCGAAAGCGAGACCAACCGCTTTGACGAGGCCGACCGGCGCCGCATGGTGAGCGACACCGATACCGGCGTCAAGATTCGCAGCCAGATCCAGGACCTGCGCCAACTGCTCGATGCATATAGAAACGGTGCTATCGAGGAGCGCGCCTAGCCCCGCCTGCGCGGATTGGCTAAACTTGCTGAGTTTGTCATCCCCACGGCGCCCCGGCGCCACCCTAAGGCAGGTACCATGCAAAAGCTCCTTGCGCAGATCATGAAGTTTGGCGTCGTCGGCGTCATTGCCACCGTCATCGACTTTGGCATCATGAATCTGCTCCACTACGGTCTGGGTCTCAATATCCTGATCGCCAACACCAGCGGCTTTATCGTCTCGCTCATCTTTAACTACGTCGCGAGCATGAAGTACGTGTTTGCACACAAGGAGGGCATGAGCCGCCGCCGCGAGTTCATCATCTTTGTCGTGCTATCCGTTATTGGCCTGGCGCTTAACGACGGCATCGTGCTGGCCCTCAACGCCGGCCTGAGCCTCGAGGCCAATATCGCCAAGATTTGCGCCACCGCGCTGGTCATGGTCTACAACTTTGTAACACGCAAGATCTTCCTGGAGGGCGAGCAGACCAAGTAGCCCGGCCTCCTCGTTGCACTACGGGGACCTGCGGATGACGTGCGTCGAGCGCTGCGTTGTTCGTGGGCCTTGCTCGTTTACGGTAAGATTTGCAACGTTTGCGGATTACCTCTTGAATATTTGGCGAGTTCGTATAGTTCTTGCCAAAGACCTTACGTTTCCCTTGCAAAAGCTCTAAAGTATCCTCTGCTCGATTCGTCAACGCATTGGATGTGATTACGTGCGCAAGGCACTGGCACAACCTCATACCAAGCAGTTCCTCAAGTTCGCTGTCGTGGGTCTTATCTCCTTTGGCATCGACTGGGGCATGCTTATTGCGCTCGTCGAGCTGTTCCACCTCGACTTTTTGATGAGCACCACGATCTCGTTTACCACGTCCGTCGTAGTTAACTACTGGCTCAGCATGAAGTACGTGTTCGACCATCGCGAGGGCATGAGCCGCAAGCGCGAGTTCACGATCTTCACCATCCTGTCGGTGATTGGTTTAGGCCTCAACGACCTGTACATGTTTGTGGGCGTCACGTTTTTGAGCATCGGCTACCAGGCCATGAAGGCAATCGCAACGTTCTTGGTCACCTGGTACAACTACTTTAGCCGTCGCTTATTCCTCGAGGGCGCACAGTCGTAGTTTGTTCGACATTTGCTTGAAGGTATAACCGGTTGGAATTCTCGTTCCAACCGGTTTTTTATTTGCAGAGCCTGCCGAGGAAGGCGTACGAGGCGGGCTACAACGCCGAAATGGGCCGCAGTTTCCCTAGGGGCACCGTTCCGGAAGCTGCATCCCAGATTGCGCCCTCAGAGTGGGACGCAGTTTCCGCAACGCCGTCCTAGCGGAAAGTGTGTCCCGGAATCAGTCGGCAGAACGGGACGCAGTTTCCGGATGAGCCCCCATGCGGAAAATCCATCCCGGAATGAGCCCCCAGAGCGGGACGCAGTTTCCCGCGGACGCCGAAACGGAAAGCGTATCCCGTTATCGATGTCTAGAACGGGATGCGCTTTCCCAATGGATGCTGATGCGGAAACTGTATCCCGGAATTCGCCTTCAGAGTGGATGGAATTTCCGGTTGAGCCTCGATTGGGAAACGGCGTCCCATTCGCATAAAAACGGGCGGCTCGGATGTTTATCCGAACCGCCCGCTTGGCGCGCTATGTTGAGGCATTTAGCCCGTTACGTAATACCAGACGACTCTATCGCCGTTGGATAGGACGTAGTTGCTGCACGCCGTGTTGGGCGTCACACCGTTGACGGAATACATCCAGCCGCTCGTGCCGCCGTGCTCCTTCTCGGCCAGGCCGCCGATAGCGGCGACATACGTGCCGTACGACGAGCCGTGCGCATTGACGGAAAGCCCCAGCGCACACAGGGCATCGTAGACGGTAGCGCCCTCGTTAAAGGTAAAGGTGCCGCCAGAAGACACAGGGTTGCCCACGGCACTCGATGTGACCGAAACCGTCACTGTGACGTAGCCAGGCTGCCGCGAGCCGCCCTGATTGCCCGCAGAGGCGCTGCCACTGTTGGATGCAGACCCACCGCCGGTCGCCGAGCCGCCGCCCGAAGACGAACTCGATCCACCGGTGGATTCAGAGCCCTGTCCAGCAGACGCGTTGTTGGACGTCTTGCCGTCCTTGCTTTCGGACTTCTTCTCCTTCGAATCCCTTTTTGAGTCCTTCGACCCGTCCTTCGCATTGTCCGAAGATTTGGAGTCCTTGGACGCAACCTTGCCCGAAACGGTAGTCGAGCCGGAAACCGATGCGTCCTTGGCAACGACGCTCTCCCCCGTCACAGCCTGAGCGATCCAATCGATGGACCATGCACCGCTGGAAGAAGGTTGGATAAAGCCTAGCGACACAACGATCAAAACGACGCAAACGGCTGTCAGGGCACCAACAAGCGCCTTGCGCCGCGAGACGGACGCCGCCGAAGCGGCGCCCTTTTGCTTTGCATCGTCGAGTTGAATGAACGACGACTCGGATTGCTTGGAGTCGGCGTCCTGAGGTTTGTTGGACACAGCCCTCACCTACCGACGTTTGGTGAGCACGAACACGCCGATGACGGCGAGACCGATCACGCCGGCCGCCACGCCAGCGATGGCGAGCGGATTGAAGCCAGACTGCTGTGCCGGAGCCTCAGCGGACTTCTTATCAGACTTCTTGCTGTCCTTCTTGTCGGACTTGTCGGAATCCTTCTTGGAATCCTTGCCGTCCTTGGTTTTGGTCTTGGTCGTGGTCGACGACACAGGCTTCTGCCCAGGCGAAACAGCGCCGCCGCTCTGCTGGCCGTTTGTGCCGTTACCGGGGCCAGAACCAGCACCGGCATTACCCGAGCCGCCATTGGAGCCACCGTTACCGCCAGGGTTAGCGGCATTCTTGATCCACTTGGCGTAGAGCGTCATATCGGCCGTCACGACGTCCTTGGCGAAGTCCCACTTCTCGCCTTCGGCAGTGTACCAGCCGAGGAACGTATATCCGTCGCGGGTAGGGGCGGCCGGCTCGGAAACCATCTTGTTCTTGGCAACATAACGCGGTGCAACGTACGAACCGCCCTGTGCATCGAACGCAACTCTCCAGGACTCGGCACCCGCTAGCTTAAAGAGGCGTCCCGAGTCATTGGCGTAGTACAGGTTGCCCTTCTCATCACAGATGATAGAAGCGGTGCAGTATTCACGATACTTTGCGTCGGGCGTGAATATCATTTGCGCCGCATCGTCGCCCAGTTTATAAGCGTAAACGCCACCGGGCAGAGCGTTGCAGGTGAAGTACACGTACGTGTCGTTACCTTGAACCGAGACGAGCGGGGTACTCTTGGACTCGCCCTTGTCTGCGCGGATGCTCTTTTTAACGCTCATAGTGCTCAGATCGATGACAGAGAGCGTTCCGTAACCCTCGATGTCCATGCCGCAGACATACGCCAGGCCGTTGCTCACTGCCGGCGTAGAGGTGGAGATGGCCGCGAAGGCAACGGGTTTGCCCTCGAGGGTCAGCTTGTCCCCGCTGCGACGAATCTTGTAGAGCGTTCCGTTATCGCGGGAGACCGCGAGATACGTGCCGTCGCCGTTCTCGCCGACCTCGACGGCAATGATGCCGGAGCGAACGGGCGTGCCTACGCTTACGCTCGAGAGCTCTTTGCCGTTGGAGCCATCAATGAGGGCAACCTTACCGGACTCGTTACCGATGATGATGTCGTCACCGGAGGCCGCAGCGCCCGCCCAGTAGTAGCCCTCGTTCTCGTTGGTCTCGGACTTCTTTTTGTCTGTTGTCCAGTCCACTTTGCCGGAAGCCAGGTCAACGCACACGAGCGCACCTTCTGAACCGTCGACAACAGTGAAGCCTGCGTAGGCCTTGCCGTCGGAGATGGTCACGGACGTGAGAGCTTGGGTATCTTTGATCCCGAGCGAAGGGGTCTTGTATCGACAGGCTATCGAGTACTGCCCATCCTTCTTGTCCAGAACAAAAATGCCAAGCGAGCCGTCCTCAAAAGGAACAACCAGATAGCCGTCTTTATAGGCGGGACGGCAGAAGTAGCCAATGTTCGCGCCAATAGAGCAGCTCGCAAGCTCCTTCTTTCCGGTTTCAGAATCTATGAGCACAATGCGGTTGCCCTTAACCGCGCAAATATTACCGTCGATAATGAGCAAGTCCGAAACGCCTTTTGCATCGCCCTTGATATCCGCGGGCTCATCCCACGCAGATTCAGCCGCACCAGACGGAGTCGGCACTTCAGCAACCGAGCCATTGACTTTGCCGCCGGCAAACGCAGGCCAGGCAGAGTCGAAGTTAGACTTAGGCGCGTTGGGGTCGGTCGTGAGGGCATCGGGGTCAGGCAGCTTGTCGCCAGCCGTATAGACCCAGGCGATAGACTTCGCGTCCTTCAGCTGGACGCCGCCCGCGCCCAAATCGGAAGGCTTGCCATCGATAAAGAGCTTCCAGTAAGCCCCAGTCGTGGAGTCCCAAGCGAGCGTTCGCCCATCAAACGGCGATGTAATTGAGTTGAGGAACCAGCCCCATGCACCCGTACCATAATTCGCAGAGATGCCACTCTGCTTGAAGGCAAGTTCAGTCGCATCAGCCACGGTCGCGGTATCAACCATGGTGTAGTCAGCTGCAGGCGCCCACGTCTGAACATTACCGCCGCTGTCAACACCGATAATCTGCAGGGAAGCCTCTGCCTGCCCAGGCATAGTACCGTCAGAGCCGTAGACCCAGGAAACCTTGTCACCGGCCTTGAGCGTGTAGTTACCGGCGCCGACATTGGCCTTCTTGCCGTTGACAAAGAACTGCCAGAATTTCCAAGTGGAAGCGTCAACCTGTTCGGTCGAGAGCTTTACGTCCTCATCAAACGGAGAGGTGAGCGAGTTGAGGAACCAGCCGTAGGAGCCCGTCCCAGTGTTGGCGCCAATGCCAGCCTGCTTGAACACCTGCTCAGAGAGCTCCGCCGCGGTCGAGCCCTCCTTCACTTGGATAGTCGTGGGCTGAGCCCAGGTCTGCTGGCTACCGTCCTTAGCCTGGCCAACAACCTCGCAGCTCACGGAGAGCTGGTCGGTGGGCGCCGGGTCGCCGTACTTGGAGTAGTACCAGACGACCGAGTCGCCGGCCTCGAGCACGTAGCCGCCCGCACCAACCGATGCGGCCGTGCCGTTGATGAAGAGCTGCCAGTACGCTCCGGTCTGCGAATCATAGCCAAGCGTTTGGCCCGCGTCGACGGGCGAGGTGATGGAATTGAGGTACCAGCCCCAGGTTCCCATGCCGTAATCGGCGGTGAGGCCGTGCTTCTTGAAGAGCGCCTCAGAGAGGTCGGCGGCGGTAGACCCCGTTTTTAACGTATACGGCTCGGCGGCGGTCCAGGTCTGCTGGTTGCCATCGGCATCGATGCCGATAACCGAGCATGTTGCTGTAACCTCGGGGCTATCTTGACCGCTCGTGCCCCGAACCGTGATCTTTGCCGATACGTCCTGGTTCGCAAGCTTGGCATACGTGGCATTGTCGGGATAGCGCTCAGCATAGCGAGCGTACTTCTCGCTCGTCAGGCGCGAGGAAACGACAACCTTCGTGTTGTACTGCGGCTGCGTGACCTTGAGGTTCTCTGCGGAGACAATAGAGCTGTTGCTCGACTTAAACAGACGCCAATCCTGCCCGGACATCGCGTCATAGCCAGGCAGATCCACCGGAACAATACCAAGGGACGTCGAATCGGTCGTCGCCTTGTCGTAGCTCCACGCGAGTTTACCGTCGGCATCGAGATACGCCTTCTGGAACGCGTGCATGTCACCGGTGACAGCAGCGGCATCCTGACCGTTAAGGATGGCAGCAGCGTAGCCAGCCTTGGCCTGCTCCATAAGAGATAGCTCGGCATCGAGCTCGCCCTGGTCCTGCGGAGCAATCGCAAAGTCGAGGGTCTTGCTTGCCGTGACCTCGGCGTTGGACTTATCGGTCACCGTAAGGGTGATCTTGGTCTTCGCCGCCTCGGCGCCAGGCAGCGGCTGGTAGACCGTGCCCTTGTAACCGTTAAACGTGATGTCATCGGTGCTGGCGGAGTACTCGACCTTGTAGTACTTGCCGTCGATATTAAGCGTGCTCGTGCGCGGCATCTGCAGATCGGCGGTCAGGCCATCCTTGTTAGCGACCGCGTCGGTGCCGGAGTACTTGATATTGTCGTAGGTAAAGGCCGCATCGACCTTCTCCTGCAGCGCCTTCTTGTCGGCGGCGACCTTCTCGGGATCACCCTTGACGGTCACGGTGAAGTCGTGCGCGCCCTTAACGTCAGACGGGCCACCGCTCACAAACGAAACGGTCGCGGTCAGCGTTACGGTGCGATCGCTCGAAAAGCGCGTCACCTTGCCGGTGTAGTCGTCCCAGCCATAACCGGACGGCCAAATGACATCGCCGTCGGAGCTCTTCCATTCAACCTCGAACTTGCTCTTGGAGCCTGCGCGGTACGGAAGCGTGAGATTCGACGTGACGGACTCGGCCGAATCGCCCGAAGCGTAGCCTATGGCAATTTGCTCGGCAGCATCGTCGAGCATCTGCTGAACGCGGGCTTCGTCCCAAGCAACCTGCACTGTCTTGCTGGGCTGATAGTATTCGGTTTCGTCGCCACGCGACAGCTCAAACACGACCTCGGCGCTACGCAGACCGTCGATGTTGTAACCGGTGTAGTCGTTGGGGTCAATGAAGAAGAAGGTCACATCGCCGTTGGTCTTATCCTGAGCGTCGGAGATACCGACCGTGGCTTTGTCATCCTCTGCATTAAAGGCAACGCCGCCCTCGGAGACCTTGACGTCAATATCGGTAAATCCCAGATCGGCAAGCTGCGCCTTCAGCGCGTCATTGACGTTGCCGCCCTTAGCGCTGTAATCAACGGCGATCTGTTTATTGGCATCGTTGAGCTTTTGGACTGCGGCCTCAAGAGAGCCTGCGGCGATCACGGGATTGGCAGAGACAAGCTCGACCGTCGAGCTGCCGCTCGTGGCGACAGCCTTCAGATACTTGCCCGCGGCAGAAGCCGAAACCGTTGCCGTGGCGCCCGACATGTCGGGCAGAAGTGTCCAGTCGGCCGCAGAGGCCTTCGCGTCGTCAGCCGCGTACCAGACAACAGTCGCTTGATCGGTGACGTCGATACCGTTGGTGGTCGAGCCGTCAGCGCGCTTAGCCTGCGCCGTCGCCTTCACGCTATCGCCCGAGACGAGATGGATCGAATCGCTATTGATCTGCGGCGTAGTGGTCACGCGCAGCAGGTTATACTCCCCCGCCGCGGTAACGCTATCGGAAGAAACCCACTCAACCGTGTTATCGAGAGCGCTCGCCGTAACTTTAATGCGCTTGCCAACAAGCGCGTCCGAAATGGTCAGGCTGCCATCGGTCGTATCGATGCCGTCGGTGAGCTCGGTCCAATCGGCATCGCCCTCGCCCTTGGCGTACCACGCCATGGTCAACTCGGCATCGTCGGGCACGTCCTTCGTCGAGCCCGACCAGCTGCCCGGAACCTGCACGCTCGGCGTGATCTTTGAGCCCACACTCAGCGTAACGTTCTTATCGGCAAGTTCGATGCCCGCCAGCTTGTACTGACCCTTGAGCGTCACGGGGCCGAGCGGGGCAACGGACTGCGTACCGTACGAGCTCTTCTTCTGCGTGCTGAAAACGGTATTTTCGCTCGTCACATTCACGCGCAGGTACTTGCCGGCATAGACGGCGTCAACGGTATAGGTAGCCTTGGTAGCACCGGGGATATCGGTGTAAGCGGAGTCGTAGCTCGAGCTGGTATTTGCATACTGCCACTGATAGGTCACATTGTCGGTACGTTCGATATAACTGTAGTTCGAGCCGTCCTTTTTGCGTACCTTGGTCTTGAGCGTATCGCCCACGTGCACGCCATTGGTGGCGGGAGAGCCCTCAAACTGTACGTCGTAAAGCTCAACTTGGCCAGCGACGGACACAGGACCCGCCGCATAGTACGGCTTCTGCTCGCCATAGCCGCCATTGGCCTTAGCCACGACGTAGTAGCCCTTAAGGGCGGCGGTCGCCGTCAAGGTGCTGCCGGTCTCGCCCTCGATAGGCGTGTTGCACGAGCTCGCGTATCTCGAGGTGCCCTTATACCACTGCCACGTGACATGCGAATCGGTGGTAACGTCGGTGGAACCCACCTTGGCGGTCGCCGTAATCGTGGAGCCAACCTCGACTTTGCCCGAAGTCGGGCTCATAGTCACGCTCGTGACATTAATTGAACCGGCGGCAGCAACGAGAGCACCCGTCGAGTTGGTCAAGCTCGAAGAGCCGATCTTCGAAGACACCTTGCACTTGAGGTACTTGCCGCCCAAAGCGTCGGTAAGCTCGAGGGTCTCACCCGTGGCGCCCGCAATGTCGGTATACGTGCCACTCTTGGTGTCAGAGCACTGCCACTGATAGTTGAGCTTGCTCGCGTCGACGAATGCGCCGTACGCGCCGCCCTTCTCCTTGGCGCGGGCCTTAGCGGTATCCCCCACCGCAAAGACACTCGTGTTGTCCTTGGTGTTGATGATGGACACGGCCGAAATCTCGACCGCACCGGCCTGTTTGACCTTGCTGGAAGTGGTCTTGCTCACCGTGTTGACGCCGGCAGTGGCCTCGACCTTAATGTACTTGCCCTCGAGGTCATCGGTTACCGTGAGGGAAGCGCCCGTCGCGCCCTCGATCTTGGTGAAGCCCGAGGACTGCGAGGTGGATGCGGACCACGTGTAGGTAACCTTGGCGTCGGAGCCCGCGGGGCTCGACCAATCCTTGTACGGAGTCGCCGTAAGGGTATCGCCTATGCTCGGCGTGTCGCTACTGAGCTTGACGCTGCTAAGCTCCATCTGCCCGGCGCCCAACACGGGACCGGGGATGAAGTTGGCATTGATGCCCGAGCCATCAGAGACGGACGGACCGTAGTAGTCCTTACCGTCCGCGGTCACCTTGCAGATGAAGTATTTGCCTTCCATCGCGGCGGTGACGGTGAGCGACTGCTCGTGGCCTACGACCTCGGTGTAGTCGGCGACATTGCTGCTGGCCCTGGTCGTGCCGGCGAGCCAGGTGTAAGTCCAGGTGCCAGGATTGGAGACGGAATAAGCCGAACTGTAGTAGTCGTCCTCATCCTTATCGTACATATTGGCCCAGAGCGTATCACCCGCATTGAGCGCGCCGGACTTCGTGGAATACGAGTAGTTCTCATCCTTGGTGTCCTGGATGCAGACCCTGGCCACGCTGGAAAGCGTCGTGGCAGAAGCGGCAGCGGCCTTCGGCTCGCCCTGCTCCGAAGCGACAGCAGGCATCGCGGTGGAACTGCCGGAATCAGCCGCATCACCTGCGGCGTCATCGCCCTTCGCGGCGCCCGAAGTCGTACCCTGACCGGCAGCAGCGTCACTGGTACCCGTGCCGTCCTCCACGGCAGCATCGTTCGCACCGGTATCGGCGGCAGCAGTGCCCTCATAGGCCGCCGCGCCCTCGCCGCCCGTCGCAGCCTGGGCCACGGCCTCGGCAATGCCCTCGGCGCCCTCGGCCCAAAGTTGCGCCGGCGTGGTGCCAAAAGCCATGGCAAAAGCCAGGAACGCCACCAGACCGCGCTTGGCTACGCCACGGGCAATCGCTCCATGGCGACGCCACGAGGCGCGCTGGCACTCGTCCTCAAACATATCCATTTGTCTCCTATTGTCTGAACTTGGAGCATTGCCCAGCGGCTGCCCCACGTCATCGCGCACATTGCGCTCGAGTACCCCCATCGGGGTCCCCCTTCCCTCCAGAGCCCAACGCGTACCGGCGGCATGCGCCGCGGCCGCGTACAAGATGGGAGGCGATCCGACTTAACCTTACCGACCCGGGCGCGCCGTCCGATCTGCGACGCGACTATCCCGGGCCAAGAGGAATTACGGTTACTGGTACAGCCGGGGACTTGCACCCCGATTCTCCCAAACGCGCAGGAAAACCACGCATTCGTGCGTCTCCGCACCACCATCCAGGCCATCGATTATTACTGTCAGTATGGTATCACGCAAAAGGGCCCCGCACACAGGCGAAGCCCAAGGTAAAAGCTATGGTTTGCGATAGAAAAGGGTGAGGATGGAATGCCGAGCAAAAGGATCCGTCTTCCTCTGATCCCGCGAAATCGTTACCGCTTGCCGCCGTGGCTGTTGCGCCAGATCTCGCGGCCCAGCATCAGCGCCAGCACCAGCGCGCTCACGTAGCCCATAAAGCCAATCACCGGGATACCAAACACAACCGGCTCGATGCGCGCGTAGTACACCACCGACGAACCGATAAACAGACCGGCGATCACAATTGCCATCGACATGCGGTCGATGATTCCACCCAGCTGCCGCAGCGCCTTATCGCTGCTCATGATCTGCGTGTTCACCTTAAGCTGGCCGCGCGTGAGCATACGCGACGCCAAGCCCAGATACTCGGCCGCCTCGAGCGAGCCTTTTGCCGCGCGATAGCTGCTCGCCGCAAAGTCGCGCCCCATTTCGCGGACGCGCGCATAGGCGCTCTTCTCGTTTTTGATGTGCGCTTGGATGATCTGGATCATGTTGACGTTGGGCATGTACTCGGTCAGCAGACCCTCGAGCGTCACCATGCCGCGGGCGAACATCGTCACCACGCTCGGCAGCTCAACGTCGTTTTTGCGCGCCAGGTTTAGCAACGAGGTCAAAAACTCGCCGATATCCAGGTCCTTAAGATCGAGTCCTGCAAAGTCGGCTACGATAAAGTCCAAATCGGACAAAAAGGCCGAATGATCGAGCTCGGCCGAATCACCGCGCGTCACGGCAAAACGCATGAGCGAATCCTTGAGCTTGGGCACATCGCCCTCGGCCACGGCAAAGATCATATCCTTGACGATACCGCGGTCGTGGCTCGACATGCGCCCGACCATGCCCAGGTCAATAAAGTAGACAATGCCGTCCTTGAGGATGATGTTTCCCGCATGCGGGTCGGCATGGAAAAAGCCGTCGTCGAGCACCTGCGTCGAATAGTCCTCGACGATCGCCGAGCCGATCTTTTCCAGGTCATAGCCCTCGGCCACCAGGCGCTCGGGATCGGCAATGGAGATGCCGTCGATGTAGTCCATGACCACGACGTGTTCGGTGCAAAGGTCCAGGTAGGATTTGGGACACGAAACGCCGTGCACGCTTTTGTGGAAGTCATAGAAATCGTTGAGGTTTTTGGCCTCGGCCAAAAAGTTGGTCTCCTCGCGAAATGAGGTCCACAGCTCTTCGACCACGCCGTGTAAGTCAACAAACTGGTCGGTGTTGACGAACTTGGAAACGATGCGCACCACCGAACGGATGATGTCGATGTCCTGTGCCATGACCTGTTGCGCGCCGGGGCGCTGCACCTTAACGGCCACGTCCTCGCCCGTCACCAGGCGGGCACGGTGTACCTGCGCGAGCGACGCGCTTCCGAGCGGGTTGGGGTCGATCGCGTCGAACATCTGCCCCAGGCGCTGGCCGTACTCCTCTTCCAGACAGCGGAGCACTACCTCATACGGCACCGGGTCTACGTCGGAGCGCAGGCGGCGCAGCTCGTCGCAAAACCGCTGCGGCAAAATCTCGGACCGGTTGGCCAGGATCTGCCCCATCTTGACGAACATGGGGCCGAGCTCTTCGAGCAGACGACGCAGGCGCACCGGCGTGAGGTTATCCCATACGCGGTACTTTTTGATCAGGCGAACGATCTGCCCAATGCGTTCGCGGCGGCCTGCCGGCGTGAGCTGGTATTCCTCGTCCGGCGCCATCGCGTCGGGCTCTTCGGGAACCATATCGACAGCACGCGGCTTCTTGCGAGCGCCCGAGACGGCGGCATCGACCTCATCGACAACCGCCGCCTCGTCACCCAAGGGATCTAGATTGTTGTAATCGGTGGTGGAATCTGCCATCTGCGCTGCTACTCGGCCTCTTCGGTGTCCTCTGCATCGTCGGGCTCAACGGACTCGACGGGCACCGAAGTCACGTTGTCCTCGACCGAATCGACGATGTCGCGCACATGGGCCAAAAAGGCCGTGCGCTCGGGGGCGGTCATAACGCGGACGCGGGCCAGGATGAGCTCGTCGAGCACGCGCTGCGCCGCAGTCTCACCCTGCATGCCCAGACGCTCGGTCAGGTCGGAAATGGTGCCACCGGCCTGCTCGAACATGTCGGACACGCTGCGGGCGATATCGGGAGTGCCGGCGTCCTTGCGAACCTGCTCGCCTTTGGTATTGAGGTCGTCGAGGACCTTCTTGCCGCCCTCGACGGCAACGGCGGCGGCGCCGAAGCCCACGTTGATGGCACCGTTAACAAGCTGATCGAATTTCATAACCATGGTTGGCTCCAATCGTGAACAACTGCATTGGCCTTCTTGTACCCAAGATTGAGCGAACGACACAAAATCGTTTTGCCGCCAAGATAGAAATCGAGCGGGGCAAAGCCTTTGACGGCGTTTGCCCCGCTCGCTCGCTGCAAGGCCGTCTTTACCTTACGTTATCGTTCATCGCGAAGGAATTCTTCATGGCACAGCTCGTGGTGTAGAGCACCTTGCCCAACAGAGCATCGGTCTCCACGCGCACGAGCTCGGCAAAGGCCTCGTTGGCGCGGGCGAGCTCGGCAGGCACCTCAGTCTCGGGCAGTGCGGCTACGACAGCGTCAACGTCGTGAATCTGCTTGTGGCCCATGCCGCCGACCTTCTCCTGATAATCCTCGACCGCGCGACCACACTCGTGGAAGCGAACATCGGCCAAGGCACCGATCAGGCGATTTGCCCAATAGAAATTCTCCGACGTCACGCGGGCCTGCGTGTCGGCATAGTACTCGGGCATGGTCTCGACATTGGCGTACAGCGGCACGAGCGCGTTAAACGAGTTAGAGCCAAAGGCCATCCACTGTACGGCGCGATACGCCGGCTGTGCATAGGGGCGCAGTTGCAGCACGGCGAGCTGACCGTTGCGGTTGATGCCGATGGGACGATAGGCGCCGCGCGTGGCGGGCGTGCCCTTGCTGCCGTAGCAGTCGTACTCCGTACCCTGGTAGTGGCTCGAAAGCACGTACTTGATATCCTCGATGGTCACCTTGCGCTCGGGCACGCGGCTCCAGGGGATATCGTCGCTCTCGGGCGTGTAGTCGGCCTCGGGACCGTCCCACACATCGCTGGGGTTGAGGCAGCGCTGCATATACCAGGCGCGCGGCGTGTTGTAGACGTGGTCGCTGTCGCTGTGCGAGCCAAAGGCCTCGCGCGGGTTAAAGACCGCAGCGGGACCGTCGCCCTCGACGCCCAGCGTCAGGTCCAGATGCCACTCGGCCATCCAGGAGCGCAGGTCGGCGGAGCACATATGGTCGACCTGGGCGCCCTCGGCATCGTCCAGGTCAAAGCTATCGATACCCAGCTGGTTAGGCATGGTCACATAGGCGTCATCGGGCACGCGCTTGGCGATCCAGTGGTGGCCGCCGATGGTCTCGAGCCACCAGATCTCGTCCACGTCACTAAAGGCGATGCCGTTGTTCTCGTAGGTGCCGTAGCGCTCGAGCAGGTCACCCAGGATACGCACGCCATCGCGGGCAGACTTGGCGTACGGCAGCACCAGGGTCACCATATCCTCCTCGCCCAGGCCACCGGGCTGCGCCGGAACATAGCCGTCCTCGCCCTCGTTACCCTTGGCGGGCACGTAGTCCACGAGCGGATCGGCGCCGCGGACGCGCTCGTTGGTGGTAAGCGTCTCGGTTGCGGACATGCCAACGTTGAGCTCGTTGAAGCCGGCCTCGGCCCAAATGCCATGACCCGGGACAACGTCGGGGACGCTTGTATAACGCATGGGATTATCGGGCAGCTCAACGGTCAGGTGGCTCAAAACGCTCGTGTAGACACGCGGCTGCTCGTCGGGGTGCACAACACGCATGCGCTTGGGCTCAAACACCCCGTTGGACGAGTCCTCGTTGCGGGCAACCAGCGTCGACCCGTCGTAGCTCGCGTTCTTACCAACCAAAATCGTTGTGCACGGCATGCGCATCCTCCTTGAGCGAAGAAATCAAACGGCAACAGTGTATCGCTTCGGCGCAAAAAGGGCGAAACAGCCGCCCCGGCAACCCCTGTGGTCAAAAACGACTATTTCGATGCGCGCTCCGCCGCCTCGATCACGTGCTTGGCGAGAATCGCGGTGGTCACAGCCCCCACGCCGCCCGGCACCGGAGTAATTGCGCCAGCGATCGGTTCCGCAGCATCAAAATCGACATCGCCGACCAGCTTGCCAGCGGCCTCGTCCCAGTTAATGCCGACATCGATGATCGTCTGGCCCTCGCGAACCGCATCCGCGCCAATCGTGCGTGCGCGTCCAACGGCCGCAACCACAATATCAGCCGCACGGCACTCGGCAGCCAAGTCGCGCGTATGCGTATGGCACATCGTCACCGTGGCATTGCGAGCCGTAAGCATGGCGGCAACGGGACGACCAATTACCAGCGACCGACCAACAACCGTGACCTTTGCCCCATCCAGCTCAACACCGTAATGGTCCAGCAACGCAAACACGGCCTCGGCCGTGCAGGGAGCAAAGCCCTCGCCACGACCCGAAAGCGTGGTGAGCAGCGAGGCCGGTGTCATGGAGTCAACATCCTTGGCGGGATCGAGTGCCGCGGCAACCGCATCCTCGTCAAGCCCAGCGGGCAACGGACGAAACATCAGGCAGCCATGAACAGCGGGGTCGGCATTGATGTCCTTAATAGCCGCCAGTAGCTCATCCTGCGAAACATCGACAGGGAGTAAAACGCGGCGAGCCTCAACGCCAACCTTCTCACAGCGCTTGAGGGCGCCGCGCTCGTAGGATAGATCGTCCTCGCGCTCGCCCACGCGAACGATGGCCAGCGTCGGCACGATGCCCTGTTCGCGCAGGGCGACGCAACGAGCGGCAAGTTCCTCGGTCAAAGCACGGGCAACGGGAGCACCCTTGAGCAGCTCGGCCATGGCTATCTCCTCTTCCTTGCGGCGTCGGCAGCGCGGCGCGCCAGTGCATCGGCGCGCGGCAGCCACGTATCTAGTAGTTCATCGCACGCCGCCTCGAGTTCCTCGGCGCGCGCCCGGTCTTTCATAGATGTGGTGTTGGCAAAGAGCGTCAGGCTCGCGCCTTGCATGGCGGCGCGGCAGAACACGGCGCCGCATGCCACGTCGGACAGCAACTGGCGCGAACCCTTGTCGGCCATGTCCTCGAGCAGCGCCAGCGCGCGGGCGCAGGCATCCATGATCCGATACGGTGGCATGGCCGCCACGCGCAACGCGTCCTGAATCGCCACGGGTCGAGCCGGGTCATCACAAGGAATACCGTATGCCGCAGACACCTGGCCGTACGCGCGCACATCCTCGGCAACCAGACCCACTAGTTCCTGCGCCAGCTCATCAGCCTGGGCAAACGCGCGCGTCAGGTCATCCGCACGATCAGCAAGCGCGGGATTGGTCGCACCGTAGCGGGCAACCATTCCACACAGCGAGGCGCCCAGCGCGCCCACAAAGGCGCTCGCGCTGCCGCCGCCAGGAACCGGCTCGCGCGCGGCCAGCGCCTCGGCAAACCCGCGACAGGTCTTGTCCATCATCTCTTGGCTCATACGCATGCACCTTCAAGTCATATAGATCGGTCGGGCGGCAACCGCCGGCCAACCGCATCAAACACGTAATGATGCTAAGTCTAGCCCATAAGCACATTAGCGTCAGTACACCTGGCCATCGCGGATTTCTATGGCACACGATAGGCCATGCCAACGCAAACATGGGACACATGGCCCACCTTTCGGGACTTCCGGACGTCACAAACTGGGGCATATCTATAAACAAGGAATCTGTTGGGGCAACGCCCACGTACGCGCGCCCCATTAAAACAACGGGCACCCAACCCCGGGGAGGGCCGACAACATCGGCCCTCCCCTCTTTTGCGCCCGAACATATTGCCACTTAACGGCGCAAATCCGGCCCTCAGAATGGGACACATGGCCCACCCTAGCGAGCCGTCAACGCGTACAGTAAAAGCAGGTAATCCATGGGCGGTTACAGATCGAGGAGGACACGACCATGAAAAAGAAGGCCTTTGCGATTCTCACCCTCTGCATCAGCCTCTTTGCCGCAGTTGCCCTGGTGGGCTGCGGTGGCAGCGGCGGCGCTACCGGAAGTGGCGGTGGCGGCGGAGCTGAAAAGCCAGCCGTGGATATGAGGACCGACTTCATTTGGTTTAAGGTCGAGGTTCCCGAGGGCGTCGAGATTACCGACGTTGCCGGCGACACGGCCGACAGGGCCCAGTTTAAGTTCACCGAGAGCGAGCATGCCAGCGACCGCTTCATCCCCGTCTTCGATCCTGACAAGAAGGCCGATGAACTGTTTGACTACGAGGCAAAGTGGAAGGCCAACTCCGGATGGACCGAGAGCGATCCCGTTAAGTACAACGGCAAGACCTGGCGCAGCGCCTACTTTACGCACTCGGGCGGCGTGACGACCGAGTACTTCACCGACGTTGACGGCGGCAGCGTGTACGTGCGCATCGACAACGTCGAGGAACACAAGGACGCCGTCGAGACCATGATGGAGTCTCTGGAATTTGCCGACGACATCGCCAAAGCCAAGACCGAGGCCATGGACGTTAAGCTCGAGGATATCGAGATCAAGCGCTAAAGCTCCAACGGCATGCAGCAGCGCCGTTTTAGCTCAGCCGGGATGCAAGGTGTGACTCCTTGCATCCCGGCTTTTTGTGTTCGAAAGCGCCCGGTCACATCACCATATTGAGCACGTTGACGAATTCCTGAGCCCGGGAGCGGCTGCTCAGGCAAAAGACACAGGCAGTCAACAACCTGTTGCGCAGAAAAACATTGCGGCCCTTGATCCTGTTAACGCCCGTGATGTCCTTAAGGTAGACAATCTCGATATGCTTGCCGCCGAAAGTGCCCTTCTTGAGCACCTCGATGCGGTTGGGGTAGATCCTGACGTCTTTAAACCCGCCCGAACCTTTGTCCTGGAACAGCAAGGTGTTGTTGTCCATGCGCGTCACCCCCATGGGGTTCGTTAAAACTGTCTCTATGGCCACATTTTAACCACCTCAAGGCCCCATGCGAAGATGTCAGACAGCACAGCAATTCGTGTCCGCGCGAGGCTTTAAACTAAATGCGATAAAGATGCATTCCACAAGAGGAAAGTGGGGCGACAGTGATGGGCGAACTGGTAAACCGTGGAGAATCGGCAATCGTGCCCGAAGGTTTTTACAAGCAGGTTTCCTCGATTCTCAACGCCGCTCGCGACAAGGCCTATACCGCCGTTAACTTTGCGATGGTTGAGGCATATTGGGAAATCGGCAAGAGTATTGTTGATGAACAGGGTGGAGAGGAGCGCGCAGCATATGGAGAGGCATTGATTGCGGGCCTCTCCAGAAGGCTTACAGCGGATTTCGGAAGAGGCTTTGGCATCGCAAACCTTCGCAATATGCGTCAGTTCTTTCTTGCGTTTCCAATTCGCGACGCACTGCGTAGCGAATTGAGCTGGACTCATTACCGCAGGCTGATGCGCATTCCCGACCCCGAAGCTCGCGCCTGGTACATGAACGAATGCGCTGACTCTCGCTGGAGCACGCGTCAGCTCGAGCGCCAGATCAACACCATGTTCCGCGAGCGCCTGCTTGCCAGCAAGGACAAGGAGGCCGCCGCCCAAGAAATCCAGAAGAGCGCCCCGGCTCGTCGCCCCGAGGATATCATCCGCGACCCATATGTACTGGAGTTTTTAGGTTTCTCGGACGATACTGCGTTTCGCGAGAGCGATCTAGAGCAGGCGCTCATCACACATCTTCAGAAGTTCCTACTGGAGCTTGGCCGTGGCTTCGCTTTCGAGGCGCGCCAAAAGCGCATCACCTTTGATGGGCGCCATTTCTATATTGACCTTGTGTTTTACAACTATCTGATGCGCTGCTTCGTGCTTATCGACCTTAAGACGGACGATCTTACGCACCAGGACTTGGGCCAGATGCAAATGTATGTGAACTACTACACGCGCGAGCTCATGAACGAAGGCGACAATCCGCCCATAGGCATCGTGCTCTGCGCGGACAAAAGCGATTCGATTGTCGAGTACACGCTGCCCGAAGACAACGACCAAGTGTTTGCCGCCAAATACCTGCCGTATCTTCCAAGTAAGGAAGAGCTGGCGCGCGAGCTGAGTGCCGAGTACCGCGCCATCAACGAAGCGACTAATGGCGAAGCACAAGGATAGCAATACGTTGCGACCGACACCACCGATGGCGCTCCACATCACCTGGGATAAGAGGAGCTTTCCATGACAGACAGACCGAAAACAACACTGCGCGACTGCATCTATGGGCTCGCCGTCGGCGACGCACTGGGCGTTCCCTACGAGTTCAGGCCCCGCGGCACGTTCGAATGCACCGACATGATCGGCTACGGCACGCATGGGCAGCCCGCCGGCACCTGGAGCGATGACACGTCCATGACGCTTGCTACCTGCGACTCGATTAGGGAGCTTGGGCACATCGACACCGCGGACATGCGCGACAAGTTCGTAAGTTGGATTGCCCGTGGCGAGTATACGATCGACGGCGTTTTCGATTACGGCGGCACGACCGCCCGCGCTTTGCACACCGGCAAAGGAGGCTCCGGCGAGCGCGACAACGGCAACGGATCGCTCATGCGCATCGCTCCCCTAGCGTTCACCGATGCGACGGACAACGAGATCCGCGAGGTCTCGGCAATCACGCACGCCCACAGAACATCAACCGATGCATGCATCATATTTGTTGAGCTGATGAGGAATGTGATGAACGACGCGCTCCCCTCGTGGGCACTCCATCTGAAAGGCATGCCTGAGCAGGAGATCAAGTCAGGTGGCTTCGTGCGCGACACGCTTAAGGCAGCCACCTGGTGCTTCGTCAACACTAACAGCTACGAAGATTGCGTGCTTGCCGCCGTCAACCTAGGCGACGACACCGATACCACCGCAGCCGTTGCCGGCGCCCTCGCCGGCACGGTATACGGCATCGACGCAATTCCGCAGGAGTGGACCGACGCCTTGCGCGGTAAAGAGCTGATAGAGCAGTGTTTGTTTTAGGGCGCACTTACGATAGAAACTGACCAGGAGGCACCACGGAAAGAAAGATCGCAAATATAGACGAGTTCCAAGTGGACGAAAACGGGATTCCGCTATTTCCAGCAGGACTGAAGGAAGAAGCCAACCTCTATGTTCTCCCCGACGGGCGTTACCTCCCCTGCGGGGTCTACCGAACCGAAGATGGCGGCTCACTCATTTATGAGCCATCCGGGCTCAGCTTCTTCGGGCAGATGCTTGCTCAATTCAAAGAGTGCTAGGGGTTTGATTGCCCGTTAGATCGACACTGTTCCAAACCATGGAATGGGCAGGATGTCTCCCACCGCGGCCTGTGAGGTAAAATCTTGACTGCCGCGGAATCCGCCTGCGGGCAACGCTCCGATCTCCGATTGGGGTGAAGCCTATGAACTTGTTTCTTGAAATCCTGCGCCTCTCGATGTATGTGACCGGCATTGCCCGGAACCTCTACTCGATCTGGCGGGAATATAAGCAGTAACGGATAGCGAAGGGAGTCATAAAAAGGGCCGGTTGCAGCCGGCCCTTTAGACGATAATACCTGCGTTGCCCGCGCTTCCGAAGTGTGACTAGCTGAGGAGCGGGTTCCGCGGCACATCCTGATTTTACCCAGCGAGACGGCTCTTTTGCAGCCGCTCCACCGATTATTTACATCTGGCACCCTCAAACAATCAGACGACAGTCCGCACTCCTGCGAGCTGCCCCGTTCCTCTAGCTATCGGATCGCAGCGCCAACTGACACCACTCCCCTACTTACCAAATAGCGCACCCAGCAGGCCGCGACGTTTGGGCTTTTCTTCTCGGTAGGAACCCTCGGCAACCGCTGCCACCTGACGCGGCTGTTCGCCGTCTCCACGGCGCACGATCTGGTATAGGAAGGGCGATTTAACGTATTTGACCTCGATGGGCGTGGCGTGCACGGTGCTTTCTCCGGACAGATGCAGACTCGGGTTGAGCGGCGCCACCACATGCGTCTCACGCTTGTCGCTAAACACCGCCGCGGCCGCGCGGCCCGTCTGGCCGTTTACGGCAATGCGCACCTGCTCGCCATCGCGGCTGTCCGTCGCCGGGCGATCGACAAAGTAGACCGGCACCATCACCAGGCCGTCCTTATGCTTGCGAGCCTTGCGCGCCCAGGTGCGGATGCTCTTTTTATTGAGCCCCAGCACCGCCTCGGCATCGTTGCCGGCAATGTCGAGCGCCAGCTTATCAATGACCACCTGGTCCTTGGTAGACGCATCGACGGAGACAACGCGGAAGTCGCCTTCCTGCATAGCGGGATCGAACGGCCCAACCTTGGCAAAGTCCCACGGCTCCAAAATGCCCATAAGGCGAACGTCCAGGTAGTTTGCCCGCGGATACGCCCAGTCGAGCACCTCGTAGTACACCAGGGTCTCCTTGCTCAGCCCCTTGCCCGGGAAGGACGCCATCATGCGCAAATCCGCGAGCGCCATGGGGAAGTAGAAGAGCGACATGTCATTTTGAATCGCGTCTTCCACGTCGTGCCCGGCAAAGGCATCGGGATACTGGCGCACCAGCTGCAGCGCGTTGGCACGTGCCTGCTGCGGCGTTATCTCGCAAGGAATACCCTGCTCAGGCACGTACTCGGCACCAACGCCCATGGTCAGACGCTTGCTAAAGGTACCGGGCTTGAGTAGGTCGGCAACGCCGATCTTATTTCCGCAGGACGGGCACTCAAGCACGCGCTGAGTGGACTCGCCTTCAAAGGACGCTCCACAGAAGGGGCAGGGAATGCTCACGTGCGTGGCTTCTTGGAACTCCTGCGCCGTGCCGCGGTCCTCCCACAGCAGATGCTCCAGAACCGACTGATTGCGCCAGTGTGAATTAAAGAAATACCAGTCCGGGTCCTCCGGGCGCTCGAGCTGCGACACGTGGGTGAGCTTAAGCAGTCCATCGACAACCGTCAGTGGCGCATGACGAATGCCCAGGGCGCTCTTGGGCTCCCCCGCATCGGCCTGCCACGGGATGACCGTGCCGCAATAGGCGCACTCAAAGCTGCGTTTAGCCTGGTGTGAGTACATAGGACCGCCGCAGTTTTGGCATTTAATGGCAAACATCTCGTCCATAGAAACGTCCTCCTTTGCACAGGGGCTGTCAACATTAAGTATGTCGGGCAGGCAGGCACATGCCCATACCCATGTGGCCCAAAATGGAGCACCCGGTCGGACAAGAAGGGCCGCTCGTTAGCTCGAGCAGACCATTGCTGCATTTTCAAAGCATCGGCGCACGGTGCGCTCATGCGAGCTACACTATCCCCTTAAACAAGGATGCGAGGAGATACGCCATGCTATTTGTAAATCGGCTGGTACATACGCTTGTTCCCGGCAGCGAGGACGAGCCGGTCGATACGGCTTGCCGCACCAACGCGGGCTTTGCCGCAAGCCTCATCTGCATTGGCCTCAACATTACCCTGTGCCTAGCCAAGGGCATCGCGGGCCTGCTCGCCGGCTCTGTCTCGCTTATCGCCGATGCCTTCAACAACCTCTCCGATGCGTCGAGCAACATTGTGAGCCTGCTCGGATTCCGACTTGCCAGTCGCCCGGCTGACGAAGGCCACCCCTATGGCCACGGCCGCTACGAATACCTCGCCGGCCTGTTTGTCGCCGTCCTCGTTTGTGCCGTCGGCATCAACCTGGTGCTCGAGTCCGTTACCAAGATCATCAAGCCCTCCCCCACCGCCTACACGCTCGTTTCCCTTGCGGCACTGGCTACGTCCATGCTCGTTAAGCTCTGGATGGCCGCGTTCAACCGCACGCTGGGCGATCGCATCGACTCGGAGGCGCTCATCGCCACGGCGCAGGACTCCAAAAACGACGTCATCACCTCGGGCTCGGTCTTGGTAGCGGCGCTTATTTCGCAGACGACCGGCTTTGACCTCGATGGCTGGGCGGGCCTGGGCGTGGGCATCTTCATCTGCATCAGCGGCCTGGGCCTGGTGCGCGACGCCATCAGCCCGCTGCTGGGACAAGCGCCCGACCCCAAGCTCGTTCAGGCAATCCGCGACAAGATCATGTCCTATCCGCAGGTCTTGGGCACACACGACCTGATGGTGCACGACTACGGCCCCGGTCGTCAGTTTGCCAGCGCCCACGTGGAGATGCCCGGCGAGGGCGACGCATTTGAGCACCACGAGATTTTGGACACCATCGAGCACGACATCAAGCGTCAGATGGGCATCGGCATCACGTTGCACTGTGACCCCATCGCCACCACCGGCGACGACCTGCGCGGCTGGGTCAAGCGCGGCATCATGCAGATCGATCCCGCGCTCTCCATCCACGACCTGCACGAGCACGACGGGTTCGTTTCGTTTGACCTTGTGCGTCCCGACGGCTTTGACATATCCGACGAGGAGCTGCTGGAGCTCGTCACGCGCATCGTGCACGAGCGCCGACCCAATGCCTCATGCGTCGTTACGTTTGACTCGGGCTTTAGCTCGCCCGACCGTCCGGCCGAGCAGCTGTAGCCCGCTTAACAGCTAGTTTCCCTGAGCGCCCGAGATGCCGTTTTGCAGAGCGTTCCAGGCATCCGTCGCCATATCACCCAGGTTCTGAGCGGTGTCGCCCAGGTTCTGCGCCGTGCCGCCCAGCTCTTGCGCTTTGTCTCCCAACTCCTGTGCCTTGTTGCTCAAGTCCTCCAGCGTATTGGAGCTCGAGCTGTCGGTACCGCTTTGGCCGCCGGACGAGTTGCCCGAGCTGTTCTTGTGCGTGAGCTGAATTTCGAGGTTGCCGTTGTCGTTATAGTAGGCAGAAGTAACGACCCAGTTGGCATCGACGACGGGCGTTGAGCCATCATCAGTCAGGACCACGGCATTCGAAAGATCGGCGCCGCGCGACTTGAGGATCTTCTTGGCGTTGGACCAGTACTGCCCCGGGATATCGCTCAGATCGACGGTACTAGACGAGGCGGACTCGGTTTGCTCAACAGTGGCATCGGCCGTTGAACTCCCTCGCTTGTTAAGCATGCCCGACACGATGGCAAACACAACCGACAGCGCAAAGAAGATCGCCAGTACGATGAGGATCTTCTTGATCACGCTCGACGAACGCGACGGCTTCTTCTCCTCGTCCTCGTCATATTGCGGAATCGACTTGGGGTACTCGCGATACGGCTCGCGCGACCCGTAGCGAGGCTGCGCCGTGCGAGGCATATACGTCGTCTGCTGAGGCTGCGGAATGGGATTCTGCGGCAGGTTGTCATAGGGATTCGGCGTCGAGGCAGCATAAGAATCCTGCGGCGTGTCGCCATAGCCCATAACCCGAGTGGGCTCAGCAGAAGGCTGCGTCGCCGCGGGGTCGGTATAACCGGAGTTGGGAACAACGCGGGTCGCATCGGCGCTATCGCCAGCCTGCGCGGAACCGTAGCCACCCATCACGGTTGTCTTGTCCTGATCCATGCAACGATTCCTTTCCGTCGCGTGTGAGCCTCAAGTTATCCATGCATTCTACCCGCGCAAAAGCCTATGATGGGCAGAGTCCGTCGGTATCTACAAGACATGCGCGGGCCTAAGGATAAAAAAGCCCCGCCGGGCCTTGGGGGCACGGCGGGGCAGGCAGGCAGCTAGGGGCAACAGGCTTAGAACAGGCCGGTAATGTTGCCGTCGTTGTCGACGTCGATGTTCTCGGCCGCGGGGACCTTGGGCAGGCCAGGCATGGTCAGAACACTGCCAGTCAGCGCGACCACAAAGTGGGCACCGGCGGAAACCTTGAGCTCACGCACCGTGATGCGGAAGTTCTCGGGAGCGCCCAGGGCCTTGGCGTTGTCGCTAAAGCTGTACTGCGTCTTGGCGACGCACACCGGCAGGTTACCAAAGCCGTTCTCGCGCAGCTCGGCGAGCTGGCGCTTGGCAGCTGGCGTAAAGTCGACGCCGTCGGCGCGGTAGACCTTGGTGGCAACGGCCTCGAGGGCATCGGCAACATCGGCACCGTCCTCGTAGGCAAACTTGAGCTCACTCGGCTGCTCAATCAGGCGCATGACCTCATCGGCCAGGTCGAGCGCGCCCTCGCCGCCCTTGGCCCAGACCTCGGAAAGCTTAACGTTGACGCCGAGCTTCTGGCACTCGGATTCGATGAGCGCAAGCTCGGCCTCAGTGTCCGTCGGGAAGCGGTTGATGGCGACCACGCAGGGCAGACCGTAGACATTCTGAATGTTGTCGACGTGGCGCAGCAGGTTGGGCATACCGGCCTTGAGGGCCTCGAGGTTCTCCTCGTTGAGGTCGGCCTTGGCAACACCGCCGTTGTACTTAAGCGCACGGGCGGTGGCGACAATCACGACGGCGCTGGGGCGGACGCCCGTCATGCGGCACTTGATGTCGAGGAACTTCTCGGCACCCAGGTCGGCGCCAAAGCCTGCCTCGGTAATGGCGACATCGCCAAAACGCATAGCCATACGCGTGGCCATGATGGAATTGCAGCCATGGGCGATGTTGGCGAAGGGACCGCCGTGGACAAACGCAGGCGTACCCTCGAGCGTCTGCACCAGGTTGGGCTTGAGCGCGTCCTTAAGCAGCGCGGCCATGGCGCCCTGAGCCTTGAGGTCGCGGGCGCGGACGGGCTCGCCGGCATAGCTGTAGCCGACGACGATCTCGCCCAAGCGCTCCTTGAGGTCGTTGATGCTCGTGGACAGGCACAGGATTGCCATAACCTCGGAGGCAACGGTGATATCGAAGCCGTCCTCGCGCGGCACGCCCTGAGCCTTGCCGCCAATGCCGTCGATAACATGGCGCAGCTGACGGTCGTTCATGTCGACGACGCGCTTCCAAGTAATGCGCTTAACGTCGATACCGAGCTGGTTGCCCTGCTGAATATGGTTGTCGAGCATGGCGGCCAGCAGGTTATTGGCGGCACCGATAGCGTGGAAGTCGCCGGTAAAGTGCAGGTTGATGTCCTCCATGGGGATGACCTGGGCCCAACCGCCGCCGGCGGCACCGCCCTTTACGCCAAAGACGGGGCCGAGCGAAGGCTCACGCAGGGCCACAGCGCTCTTGACGCCGCGACGGCGCAGGCCATCGGCCAGACCGATGGTCGTGGTGGTCTTGCCCTCGCCGGCGGGCGTGGGGTTGATGGCGGTCACGAGGACGAGCTTGGCCTGGTGATTGGTCGGCTCGTTGAGCAGCGAATAGTCAACCTTAGCCTTGTCGAAGCCGTACGGAATCAGGTGCTTTACGTCGACGCCGGCGTTCTTAGCCACCTCGGTAATGGGCAGCGGCGTGACGGAACGTGCGATTTCGATGTCAGTAGGCATGGGCGGTCCTTTCGTTACCGGATGAGAAAAAGACCAATTCAGCATAGCACGGGCGCGCAATGGTAAAACACCCGTAACCGATGAATGGCGATATGTTTATCCAATGCTCAGCGATAGCCTACAGACCAGCCAAAACAAACCCGCCTCTAAACGGCTGGCTCGATGCCCAAGTGCTCAAAGGTGCGAAGCGTTGCCTGGCGACCCTGGGGCGTGCGAATCATCAAGCCGCACTGCAGCAGATAGGGCTCATAAACATCCTCGAGCGTACCCGGGTCCTCGCCCACCGCGCTGGCAAGGGTCGTCAGACCCACGGCACGGCCGGAGAACGTCTTGGCAAGCGTCTCCAAGATGCGAATATCCATCCAGTCCAGACCAAGCTCATCAATCTCGAAAAACTCGAGCGCCTGACGGCAAATATCAAGCTCAATAGGACCGTTGCCGCGCACCTGCGCATAGTCGCGCACACGCTTGAGCAGACGGTTGGCCAAGCGCGGCGTGCCACGCGAGCGCGAGCCGATCTCGAGCGCGCTCGGATGGTCTATCGTCACGCCCAAGATGGTCGCCGAGCGCGTCACGATCTGAGCAAGCTCCTCGACCGTGTAGTAGTCCAGGCGATACGAAATGCCAAAGCGGTCGCGCAACGGGCCGGTCAGCATACCCGAACGGGTCGTTGCCGCCACCAGCGTAAACTTGGGAATATCTAGGCGAATCGAGCGAGCGGCCGGGCCTTTACCGATCACGATGTCGAGCGCAAAGTCCTCCATAGCGGGATACAGGACTTCCTCGACCGAACGGTTAAGACGGTGGATCTCGTCGATAAACAGCACGTCACCCGGCTGCAGGTTAGTCAGGATGGCTGCCAAGTCACCGGTACGCGCGATAGCCGGACCACTCGTCGTCTTGATCTGAGCGCCCAGCTCGTTGGCGATAACGGTAGCCAGCGTGGTCTTGCCCAGGCCCGGAGGACCCGAGAAGATCACGTGATCGAGCGTCTCGCCACGGCTCTGCGCCGCCTCGATCAGCACGCGCAGGCTCTGTTTGATATGCTCCTGACCGCAGTAGTCGTCTAGGCGCTGGGGACGCAGGGTACGGTCGACATCGAGGTCTTCGGGTGTCAGTTCCGAGCCCACCATGCGCTCACCGTGCGCCATGGATGCCGCCGGCGAGTTGCCGGGCGTCGCCCACAGGTCCTGAGAGTCATCGGCTTCCCACATCACGCATCCATTCCGAGTCGCTTAAGCGCCGCGCCGAGCAGGTCCTCGACACGCATATCCTGCCCATCATACCCGCTCAGGGCAACCTCGGTCTCCTGCGGGCTAAAGCCCATGGAAAGGAGCGCCGCGCGGGCATCATCGATCGCCGAGGGAGTGGCGGCGGGGACCGGCATCGCAACCTGACCGGGGATTACGTCGACCGGAACAAAGCCCTTGTCCTTGGCAAAGGTACTCTTGAGCTCCAGAATGAGGCGCTGGGCGGTCTTTTTGCCCACGCCGGGCACCTTGGCCATGCCCTTGTCGTCCTCGGCCATCACCAGGGAATACAGCTGTCCCACGGTATAAGTGGAAAGCACGGCAAGTGCCAGACGCGGACCGACGCCCGAGACGGAAACGAGCCGATCGAACATCGTGCGCTCGTCCTTGGAGGCAAAGCCAAAGAGCGTCATGGCGTCCTCGCGCACCTGCATACGGGTATAGAGGCGAACCTCGCCGCCGGGCGTAGGCAGCGTGGCGGCAGTGCTGCCCGAAATACCGAGCTCAAAGCCCACGCCCGATACATCGACGACGGCCGAGCTCATCGTGGCCTCGACAAGCGTTCCATGGAGCTGGGAGATCATCAGTATCCGGTTCCTCTCTGTTGATAGAACTCGCCGCCGGTAAGCGCCCGGGTACGGCTAAGGTTAACGTGACAGATGGCGCAAGCCAGGGCATCGGCGGCATGGTCTGGGTGTGGGTCGTGATCAAGCTGAGTGAGCGTGCGCACCATGTAGGCAACCTGCCGCTTGTCTGCGGCACCCGTGCCCACCACGGCCTGCTTAATCTGCATGGGCGTGTATTCGCCAATCTCGAGCGCGCACTCCGAAAGCGCCACGAGCGCGGCACCGCGGGCATGCGCCGTGGGGATGGCCGAGCGGACGTTAGCGCCAAAGTAAATGCTCTCGATAGCCGCGGTATCGGGACGGTAGCGTTCGACGACGCCCTTGAGGTCGTGGGCGATATGCGACAGGCGCACCGCGAGCGGGCTGCCCGCGCTGGTCTCGATACAACCGTAGGCACGGCAGCGAACCTCGCCACGTCGCTCCTCGATAATCCCCCAGCCCGTATGGGCCAAACCGGGGTCGATACCCAAAATGACCAAGCCAACCTCCCCTCGCCTTTTTTCCAAGCGCAAGGCAAGGCCCCGCGCATCATTCACGAACGTCTGTTCTAGAATAACACAACGCTAGCCCTATAAGTCAGCCGAGATCGAATTGTAGGTTGAGCATACGCAAGCGAGCGCCCGCCAGAGCGAGCAAGGTGCCTTGAAAGAGGAGGGCATTGACCTGGTGGTCATGCCCGACGATTGAAAGGCAGATTGCCGCTCTGGCGGGCGCGCAGCGTCGACTCGTTACGCGGTTTGGTAAAACCGCGTAACCTTTTTAGTTCTGCGAGAAGAATAGGAACTGTCGGGGGTCTACCGGCGGATGCGGCATCGGACCACCCTGCGGTCCGCCCTGACCGCCCATCATCTTATCAATGGCGTCCTGGACCTCGCCCTCAAACCGCTTCATACCCTCGTGCAGACGACGCTGACCGTCCTCGGAGCGCAGCTCTTCCATCTGCTCGGGTGAAATACCCAACAGCTCGCCCAATAAGCCCATCATCTCGCCGCGCATACGGTCACTCGTATCGTCGTCGGCAAAACGGCGCACCTCGGCGCGTGCCAGAGAATCAACCGTCATGCGCTCCTTACCGTTGAGCCCCAGATCGGACCACGCAAGCATGTACGGCCAGGCGCGCTCGACAAACGAACGGGCCGAAACGATCGGCACCGTCGGTAACATGCGACGAGCAGCCTCACCCTGGCGCACGAGCATCAGCAGCAGCGAGCAGGCCTCGGGCTTGGCGGCGGCCATCGGGATGTCGTCGAAAGGTCGATTGCGGTCTACGTGCGACTCGAGCGCACCATCGACCTCGCCCGGCTCAAGCCCGCCAAGCAGCTGCGCCGCGCGATCGAGCATATCAACCGGACCGGCGAGCGTCGAGAGCGCTTGCGCCAGCACGCGATCCATGCAATCCTCCACCGCGTTGAGCGTCACGAGCTCTTGGGGCACCACGGCCGAGACACGGTTGCGCACGCGTGCCACAAACTCGAGTGTCGACAGATACACATCGCCAAAGGGCGCAAAGTCGCCCTGGTAGCCACCGGACAGCGCGGGCGCCGCCAGCGCATACTCGGTCTTGGAAAGCGGGCTCAGCGCCATGGCGCCCAGCTCGAGCGCCGTATCCTCGAGCATCAGGCCCAGCGCACGCGAACGCAGGCGCTCGGCATCGCCCGCCGACACATCGCGGTCGAGTACGCGCGCCGCATCTGGCGCATCGCGCTCGACGGTGCGAATGTGCAGGCGCTCGGCGATTGAGCGAACAGCTGGAACAGCGGGCAGCTCTGCCTCTCCTGCGCCGGTGTAAAGATGCGATTGCGCCCCAGACACCAGGCCAATCACATTACGCGGACCCAAGGCATCGACGGCGAGCGCCGCCAACAGGGACGACGGCAGATCGCCCTCGAGCGCCACCACGGCACGCGACGCACCGCGAGCGCGGGCATTGTCGCGCACGGCAAGCACCAGCGCCTGCCACAGCCACTCCTCGGAACGGAACTCGGGCAGTTCGTGATCCTCCAGGGCATCGAGCATCACGCCGCGCTGAATCTCCTGAACCAGCAGGCTCTCCTCAAAACACGGCGCCTGGGCCACCACGCGACCGCAGTCGTCGAGCACAAACGAACCGCCGGTATACACCGACTCGTCATAGGCACCGACCGGCGCCATGCAGGCAAACCACACGCTGCGCTTGGATGCGATCTTGCGGTAGGCACCGCTGCGCACGGCGGCAATGGCGGCCGTCTCGCGATCGGTCATGTCAAACGCGTTGAACTGGAAATAGGCGATGAGGTCGACGCCGGTCGGCAGCATCTCGAGTTCGCGGTCCAAGTCAAAAATCACGGCAATGCGTACGCCGTCCACGTCGAACACCGGCGGCGCCCAACGCGTGTCGTTGTTCTCGCCACGCTGCAGGGCAATGCTCGAACGCGCCGGCACCACATGACCGTCCTTGAGCATCATGTAGTCGAGTAGCGGCTGGCCCTCAAACGAAACCGCCGCGGGCACGATGCAGATCATGTCAAGCTCCTGGATGCGCTCGGCGACACCAGTCAAGCCGGCAAGCATGTCGTGCTCAAAGTCGGCAGCGCCCACCAGGCCACCGGGCATGGCGCCCATAAAGAGCGGAGCCGGAACGCACAGCACGCGCGCCCCGCGCTCGTGGGCCAGGCGAGCCTGGTCCTCGATGCGGCCGCAAATGCCTTCGATGTCACCCAGACGCATATCGATCTGTGCAAGTGCGAGCTTCATGGCCCAGCCCTTTCCGTCGTAAATCGTCGTTGTCGTAGTAAAAGCGCCGGCCGCATAATGCAGCCGGCGCTCGCATGTGCATATGCTAGCTATGATACCCCGAGCGGGGGCGCGCTCCTAGAACGTCGCGGACCACAGCCCATGCAGGTTGCAGTAGGCATAGACGGTACCGGTCTTGGAGCCGCCAGCGAAAAACGTCGTGGGCTTCATGCCGGGCTCAAGGTAATGGACCTCCAGGCGGCCCTCGGCCTCAAGCGCGATCCACTCGATGTAGTGCTCGGGCAGCATGGGGTGCTCCGTCGAGCCCACACGTGCGCGAATGACGTGGCCGTCGCGCTCGATCTCGACAACAGGCACATGCTTCTCGTGCGCCGCATCCTCGGTGTTTGCCGTCAGCTCCGTGCAGCCGGCAGGGGTTGCAACGCCGTCGCCAAGGGCGGCAACGAGCTTGCCGTCGGAGTCCTTAAAGAATTTCGCCATGATGTTCTCCTTTGCTGATGTGCCAATGTACTTGATCCTTCTTATGCCCAAAGAGCGCCGGGCCATCCATGGCATTGCAAATGAACACATAACGGGCGGGAACGGTGGGGCGGCGCGTACTATCCGCCCTGGCGGCCCCACCCGAGCGGGTTAGCGACCGTCGCCACCGAGCAGCGCCAGAACATCCTCGCGCGTGAACAGCGCCGATGAGATGCCGTCGCCGCCGAGCACGCTGTTGACCAGATCGCGCTTGGACTCCTGCATCTGCATAATGCGTTCCTCGATCGTGTCCTTGGCGATGAGCTTGTACACGGTCACGGTGTGCTGCTGGCCAATGCGGTGGGCGCGGTCGGTCGCCTGGTCCTGCGCCGCCACGTTCCACCACGGGTCGTAGTGGATGACCACGTCGGCAGCCGTCAAATTAAGGCCCACGCCGCCCGCCTTGAGCGAAATCAAGAACACCGGCACCTCGCCCGCCTGGAACTGCGCAACCATCTTGGCGCGGCTCTCCTTAGACGATGCACCCGTGAGCTTAAGGAAGGCGATATCCTCCTTGGCCAGGCGCTTGCCGATGATATCGAGCATGCCCGTAAACTGGCTGAACAGCAAGATGCGATGACCGCCATCGAGCGCGCCGTGAACGAGCTCCATACACGTATCGAGCTTGGCACTTCCCGCCTTGTAGTCTGCGTAATGCAGATGCGGGTCGCAGCAGATCTGGCGTAGCTTGGTGAGCTCGGCAAGTACCTTGAGCTTGTCTTTCTTAAACTCCCCCGCCTCGCGGTGCTGCACTTGCTGGGCGATGCGGTCCTGGTTGGCCAGGTAGAGCTTGCGCTGCTCGCCGGTAAGCTGCGCCATCACCGTATCCTCGATCTTCTCGGGCAGGTCGGCCACCACGTCTTCCTTGACACGGCGCAGCACAAACGGCGACACGAGCGCCTGCAGACGAGCGGCGCTGTCGCCCTCGGCATGCTCGACGGGACTCTCAAAACGCTTGGCAAATAAGTCGCGCGTGCCCAGAAGACCCGGCATCAAAAAGTCGAAGATACTCCAAAGCTCGGACAGGCGATTTTCGATGGGCGTTCCCGTCAAGGCAAAGCGCACGCCGGCCGGCAGGCGCTTTGCAGCACGGGCCACCTGGGTGAGCGGGTTTTTAATGTACTGGGCCTCGTCGAGCACCACACGGGCAAAGTCCTGCTCGATGTATTCGTCGATGTCGCGGCGCATGAGATCATACGACGTCACGACCACGTTGTGCTCGGCCACGCCGGCGATCTGCACACGGCGCTGCGCCTTGGCGCCCACAATGGCACACACATCGAGCGAAGGCGCAAAGCGCTCCAGCTCGGCGGTCCAGTTGTACACAAGCGACGCAGGACATACCACGAGCGTGGGCTTGGTGTCCCCCGTCTCCACGCGCGCCAGAATGTGCGCGATCATCTGCAGCGTTTTGCCCAGGCCCATATCGTCGGCCAAGATACCGCCGAGGCCCAGATGCTCAAGCGAGCCGAGCCACTGGTAGCCGTCGACCTGGTAGCCACGTAGCGTGGCCTTGAGCGAGGCGGGTACCGTAAAGTCCATCTTGCCGAGCGTGTCCAGACGCTCGACGGTGCGGCGGAATGCGGCATCACGATCGGCCTCGAGCGCAGGCGTGCGCTCGAGCATGCTATCGACAAAAAGGGTACTCGACGCGGGAAGCGACACGCCGTCGAGCAGGTCGGCAGCATCGACCCCCAGGTCCTCGGCAAGGCCAAACGCAGCGCGGGCACCTTCATCCAGGCGAACGATGTCGCCGGACGTAAGGCGCACAAACGTCTGGTGGCGCTTATACGAGTCGAGATAGATGGCAAGGTCGGCTGCCGAAAGCCCGCTCGCGCCCAACTCGACATCGAGCAGGTTGCTCTTGACGGCCGCACGCACCGAAAGTTTGGGCGCAGGGCGGACCGAGATCTGGCGCAGACGGTCGCTGAGCATGATCTCACCCAGTTCGGACAGGGCAGACAGGCCCTCGGTCAGCAGGCAGAACAAGCGGGCGTCATCGCGCTCCTCAAACGCCAGACCGCGCTCGTAGAAATCGAAGTACAGGGCCGCCGTATCCATAACGCGAAACTCCGCCACCTCGTCGCGGGGCGGCACACCGGGGCGCTGCTCTTCGAAGGGGCTGCCCGGAGCGCCCAGGCTAAAGAGATCCGCCGACCAATCGCCGTAGGTAACCGTAATTTTGCAGGTCACGAGCCCATCGTCGACACCGATCGCCATAGCAAAGCTCGCCTCGGGCGCCACGGCATCGAGTGCGGCGGGGGCGGTCAGGTCGGTATAGTCGCGCAAAATGGGCAGCGCCATACGGCAGAACTCACCCACCTGCTCGGCGGCAATATGGGCGGGCGTGCGGCACGGCAGCAAGCGCGACAAAAAAGGTGCGGCATGCTGAGCAAATGCAGCGTCGGTACGGCGCGCGCGGCGCGTGTCAACCAAGTAGGCGACATCGCCCGACGCAAAGCAGTACATATCGGCGGGCAGGCGCAGGTCATAGCTACCACCAGCCGCCGGCGCGATTTTGGCGGCAAGAAGTGGTGGGCGCTTAGCGGACGCCTCGTCCTCCCCTTGCGGAGACAGCTCAACCGCCACGTCGTAGGTGCGACGCGTCGTCGTCCCCCGCGACCAGGCGGGCTCAAAGGAGATGGTCTGGCCGCGCAGCAGGTCCAGCACATATACGATGCTATGCTCGGACAGCGGCAACTGACGCTCGGCAACAAAACCGCTGCGGGCAAAGTCGTACGACGCCGAACGCGAGCTTGTGATGTCATCGAGATAGGCAACTGTCGTCACAACAAGGTTGAGCAGCTTTGTCGATGTTTCGTCAAAGGCCTCAGGTGAATGGACAAACGTGAGCTTCTTGCCATAGGAGAACGTGCCGCCGCGCACGTAGGCATCGGCCATGCCGTCGATGTCCTTGACCACGTAGGAGACCGATCCACAGCGAATGCGGAACTCGAGCGCCCAGCTAAAGCGGTCAGCGAACAGCGGATTGTAGTACGGCGCCAACGAGGGCTCCAACACCGCCTTGGGGACATCGGGATCCACACTGCTGGCGAGCTTGCGGCGCATGCTCGCCAGCTCATCCATGCGCGCGTCCGAAAGATCGGAGAGTGCCGCCATGAGGCTGGGGCTCGTGGGGATGGGCGCCGGAAAGGGAAAATTGGGGTTGACGGCCGGCGCGGCGGACGCGGCGCGCGCGGGCTGTTTCGGCTGCGCCGTAAACGTGCGAACCGGCGTGCGCAAACCTTCGACGGGCTCGGCGCCGCTGGCATCCAAATACGCCAGCGCCGTGGCAATAGCGTGCTTACACATACCGGGATAGCGGTATGCGGCGGGGCAGTCGCAGTCGTAGTCGATAACCTCGTGCTCGTCCATGTCGAGCGCCACGTGCGTCTTGTACAGGTCGCCGCGCGAACCGCGCACCGTGCCCTCGACCGTCACGTTTTTGGAGAAGCGCGAGCCGCTGTCCTCGATCGACAGCACGGCGCCGTTGAGCATGAGCGAACGCCCCTTCATAAAGGTGCCGCTCAACGCCGCCTCTTTGCGAAGCGCCTGCACAAACGTCCCCTGCGCCATCACTTCCTCCAATCTCACCCGGGGTAGCTTAGATCACCGTCACGCGACCCTGGTTACCCACAATGGCCTTGGCCTCGGCCAGCAGCGGAATCGAACGCGCGTTGACCTTGGCAGGTACCTCGGCACGCAGCACGCGCCCGTCCACCTGCTCGATAAAGATCTCCACGCGGTCGCCGCCCGGGTTAGCGGCGAGCACCGTGGCCAGGCGCGCCATATTGCCCTGGCTAAAGCGGCTGTTAGGCACCATGACCTCAAACACCTTGGGCTTGTTGTTCTCCTCGTTGAGCTCGAGCGGCACGATCTCCTGCGCGATGATCTGGTCGCCGCGGTCCGAACGCTCGAGCTTGCCCTTAATGCGCACAAACGCATCGGACAGCTGTGCACCGGTCTCGGGATCGACCTCGCCGTATAGATACCCCTCGGCTTCCTTGTAGGTCTTGGGGAACACCACGACCGTGGCTTCGCCTTCCATGTCCTCGAGCTGCACAATGCCCATGGGGTCGCCGTTTTTGGTCACGCGCTTGGACACGCTCGAGACCATGCCGGCCCACCACAGCGCCTTGCCCTCGGGAATCTCCTGGTTGATGGTACCGCCCGTGGGGTTTTGCACCTCGTAGCCGGTGTCGATCTGCGAGAACGAGAAGTCGCGTGCCTTGGCTAGCGCATACTCAAACGGGCGCAGCGGGTGGTCCGAGACATAGATGCCCAGAACCTCCTTCTCCTGGCTCAGCTTAAGGTGGCGGTCCCACTCCTGGCCATCCGGATCGGGCACGCTCACCTCAAAGCCCGAGCCCTCAACGTCGCCAAACATGTCGAAGAACGACGTCTGGCCGCTCGCACGATCCTTCTGGCGCTTTACCGCGGCATCGATGATGTTCTCAGGGTTGTTCTTATCCACAAAGTGCATCATCTGGCGACGCGGATACCCCGTGGAGTCGAAGGCGCCTGCCTTGATGAGCGATTCGATCACGCGACGGTTGGCCTGGCTCGAGTCCACGCGCTCGACAAAGTCGTGCAGTGTCTTAAACGGGCCGCCCGCCTCGCGCTCGGCGATAATCGCCTGCGCCACGCCGGTGCCCACGCCGCGAATGCCGGCCAAACCAAAGCGCACGCCTTCCTTGGTAGCCGTGAACTCGGTACCGGACTCGTTGACATCTGGCGACAGCACGGGGATGCCGTCGTGACGGCACGCCGAGACGTAGTGAACGATCTTGTCGGTCTTGCCCGTGTAGGACGTCAGAACGGCCGCCATGTACTCGTGCGGATAGTGCGCCTTAAGCCATGCCGTCTGCATAACCAGGATGGCGTAGCCGGCGGAGTGCGACTTGTTAAAGGCGTAAGATGCGAACTCGAGAACATCGTCCCAAATCTTCTGGGCGACCTCGCGCGTGTAGTTGTTCTTGATAGCGCCGTTCATCCAGTGGTCGTAGGTGGTCTCGTCCGAGCCATCCTCCCAGTGGAGCACCGTCGACGTGAGCAGCTTGATCTTTTTCTTAGCAACGGGCTTACGGATACGCGAGTCCGATTCGCCCTTGGAGAAGCCGCACATCTCGACGGAGATGAGCATAACCTGCTCCTGGTAGACCATGGTGCCGTAGGTTTCGCCCAGGATGTCGTCCAGACGGTCGTCGTAGGAGACGGCCGGCTCCTTGCCGTTCATACGGTTGATATAGGACGAAACCATGCCGGCGCCCAGCGGGCCCGGGCGGTACAGAGCGATCAATGCCACGACGTGCTTGTACTCGGTGGGCTTCATGTTCTTGATCGTGGCCGTCATGCCGGCGGACTCGACCTGGAAGACGCCGGCGGTGTGGCCGGAACCCATAAGCTTAAAGATCTCGGGATCGTCAAAGGGAATCTCTTCCTCTTTGATGTCGATGCCGAAGTTCTTTTTGATGTTTGCCTTGGCCTTGGAGATAACCGTCAGCGTGCGCAGGCCCAGGAAGTCCATCTTGAGCAGGCCCATGTCGGCAACGGTATGGCCCTCGTACTGGGTAATCTCAACGCCGCCCTTGGTATCGAGCTTGGTGGGCACATGCTCGTTGACGGGGTCGCGGCAGATCAGAACGGCGCACGCGTGCACGCCCTCGCCACGGGTGAGGCCCTCAATCGAGAGCGCCGTGTCGATGATGCGGCGGGCGTCGTCGTCCTTTTTATAGGCCTCGGCAAAGTCGGGGTTAAACAGATCCTCTTTGCCGGGTTGTTTTTCGAGTACCTGCTTGAGCTTGACCTTGGGGTCGCTCGAGACCATCTTGGACAGGCGCTGGCCCATGTAGACCGGGTAGTCCAGAACGCGCGCGGCATCGTTGATGGCCTGCTTGGCCTTGATGGTCGAGTAGGTGATAACGTGGGTGACCTTCTCGGGGCCGTAGAGCTGGCGAACGTGCTCCACGACCTCGAGGCGCCGCTCATCGTCGAAGTCCATATCGATATCGGGCATCTCGGTACGCTGCGGGGACAGGAACCTCTCGAACATCAGGCCGTTCTCGAGCGGGTCGAACGCGGTGATGTTCATGGCGTAGGCGACGATAGCGCCGGCGGCCGAGCCACGGCCGGGGCCGACGCCGATGCCGTTGTCCTTGGCCCATTGCACGTACTCAGCAACTATCAAGAAGTAGGCAGCAAAGCCCTTGTCGCAGATGACCTTGTATTCGTACTCAAAGCGCTCTTTGATGTTGACGCCACCGATTTCGCGTGTGGCCCAGTCATCGCCATAGTGTTGGCGCAGGCCCTTCTCGCACTCGCGGCGGAACTGGCTCTCGTGCGTCTCGCCGGGGTCGAGCAACGGGAAGCGCGGCAGGATGATGGAGTCCCAGTCCAGCTCCACGTAGCACTTGTCGGCGATCTCGAGCGTGTTGTCGCAGGCCTCGGGGCAATACGGGAACATCGCCCGCATCTCCTCCTCGGTCTTCATGTAAAACTCCGAGCCGGTCATGCGCATGCGGTTGGGGTCGTCGACCTTGGCGTTCATGCCGATGCACATGATGACGTCCTGTACGGGCGCGTCCTCGCGGCGCAGGTAGTGGAAGTCGTTGGTGGCGATGACCTTGACACCCACCTGTTTGGCAATGTCGATGAGCGTGCGGTCCATCTGCTCGTCGGTCAGGCCGTTGTCGGTGGTAATACCGTGTTCCTGGATCTCGATGTAAAAGTCGCCAGGGTCGAAGGTGTCGCGGAAGGTCTCGGCCCACTTGATGGCGCCCTCCATGTCACCGCGGTCGATGTATTTGGGAATGATGCCCGCGATGCAGGCGCTCGTGCAGATCATGCCCTTGGCATGGCGACGCAGGTTGTCGAGCGTCACGCGCGGCTTGTAGTAAAAGCCCTGCACAGCGGCCTCGGAGACCGTCTGCATCAGGTTGACGTAGCCCTCCTGGTCCTTGGCCAGAAGAATCATGTGGTAGAGCTCGGGCTTATGGTCGCGGGCGAGCGTCTCGTCCGGCGTAAAGTAGACCTCGCAGCCAAAGATGGGTTTGATGACCAGAGGCGGCTTGAGCTCGTCGATGTTGCCCTTCTCGTCCCACATGGCCATGTCCTTCACATACTGGGCATGCTCGCGCGGGCTGGACTCGGGATCGGGCTCCACCAGCTCGTCGCGGCGGTCCTTTTCCAAGAAGGCCTTGTCGTGGCTCCAGGTTTTGTACTCGGGCGTGTTGTGGTTGACGGCGTCGCAGGCCAGCGCCAGGTCGGGTACGCCATACATGTAGCCGTGGTCGGTAATGGCCACGGCGGGCATGCCCAGCTCAACGGCACGATTGACCATATCCTGGATACGGGTTGCGCCGTCGAGCATGGAGAAAACAGTGTGATTGTGCAGATGGACGAATGCCATGTGATGAGCTCCGATGCGGGTTCGTGTTCTGACTGAACGATTTTACCCCACGGCGCGGACAGCGCCCGAACCTAGCCAAACCCACACGGGCAGTCTTTTTGGGACGTGTCTTTTTTAGCTGCTTTGACCTGATTGCTTCATTCGTCGCAAAGGGGCCGGACCGCGACCCCATGTCGCGGTCCGGCCCCTGAGGAAAGCTCAGCTCAGGTCCTCGCCGTTTGAGGCAATTACCTTGCGATACCACTCGAACGATCTTTTCTTGCTGCGCCGACGTGTGCCGTGTCCTTCGTCATCGAGGTCGACATAAATGAAACCGTAGCGCTTGCGCATCTGGCCCGTTGCGACCGAAACCAGATCGATCGGTCCCCAGCACGTGTAGCCCAGGAGGTCCACCCCGTCGATTTCGACGGCGTCCTTCATAGCCTGGATGTGCTCGCGCAGGTAATCGATACGGTATCCATCATCCACAAAGCCGTTCTGATCCGGCTCATCCGGGGCTCCGAGACCGTTCTCCACGATAAAGAGCGGCTTTTCGTACCGGTCGTATATGTCGTTCATGGTGATGCGCAGCCCTGCGGGATCGATGAATCTGCCCCATGGCTCCATCTTGAGGTAAGGGTTGGGGGCACTCTTGAGTAGATTGGAGTCGAACTGCCCCTCGGTGTTTGCCTGCGCCACGCGCGTCGAGTAGTAAGAGAAGCCCACGAAGTCCACCGGATTCTGCGCAAGGACCTCCTCATCGCCCTCCGCCCAAGGAATCGCGAACCCTTGACGCTCATACTCCGTGAGCATGTAGCACGGATAGTGGCCGCGCACCTGCACGTCGGTGAACATGTAGTGCTTGCGATTCTCGTCCTGAGCCGTTTTAACGTCGGCAGGGTTGCAGGTAGCAGGATAGAAAATACCCGCATTGAGCATGCAGCCGATTTGCGCACCAGGGATGATCTCATGGCAGGCGCGCACCGCGCAAGCACTCGCCACGAGCACGTGATGCACCGCGTTATGAACGGAGACGTAGCGGTCCTCCCCCTCATCAAACACGATGCCTGCCGCCATGAAGCACGCAGAGGTCATGATGTTGATCTCGTTGAACGTGAGCCAAGAGCGCACTTGATTGCGGTAACGTGCGAACACAGTGCGAGCGAAGCGCTCAAACATGCCCACGAGAGCGCGGTTGCGCCAACCGCCGTATGCCGTAACAAGATGCATGGGCACGTCATAGTGGTTGAGCGTCACCACCGGCTCGATGCCCTGTTCGAGGCAGGTGCGAAACACATCCTCATAGAACGCGAGGGCCTGCTCGTTGGGTTCGGAGTCATCCCCGTTGGGGAATATACGGCTCCATGCGATGGAGAGGCGCAGAGCCTTGAAGCCCATCTCGCCGAAGAGCGCGATGTCCTCGCGGTAATGATGATAGAAATCGATGGCCTGTTGGGCCGGGTAGTAATGGTCGGACAGCGGCTCGAGCGGAACGTCGTCACCCCTGATGACGGCGAGACGGTCCCGCCCGTACGGCAGAAGATCCGCGTTGGCGAGCCCCCGCCCGCCCTCGTCCCAGGCACCCTCACACTGGTTGGCGGAAAGCGCGCCGCCCCAGAGGAAATCAGAACGCAATGGCATGGGAGTCCTCCTTATCTTGCTTTTAGTGCGAACGGGCACCACCATGCAGCGGTGCCCGTCCGGGTTCATGGGGCCCCAGTTCCGAGAAGAGACTCGTTGCGCTAAGGCACCCTTCTAGATGCAGCGCTTAAGCCTCAAGGGCCTCCTCGGCTTCCTTCTCGCCCGATTCGCGATTGTCGAAGCCAAAGACCATGCAGAGGGCGAATGTCACCGCAAAGCCAATCGCGCAGCTGATGGCGCCCGGAATGATGTCCTGGCTGAACTTGATGACGTTCATCCACGGAAAGCCGACTCCCGAGAAGACGAAGATGCGCGCGTTGAGCAGACCGCATGCAAGGCCGCCGGCCGCGCCGCCGATCATCGACCAAGCGAGCGCCTTCTTATCGCGCAAGAGGATGCCGTAAATGATGGGCTCGGATACGCGGCCGAGCGCATAGGTAGCGAAGGTAGTCCAACCGAGCTGACGGTTAGCCTTGCCCTTTGCACGGATGCCGTAGGCGAGCGCGACCGCAAGCGTCACGTAAACAACCACCGTCGTACCCGGAGTGCACACGGCGTCATAGCCCACCTCAAGCCAGCCGGGCATCATAGCGGTGAGAATCGGCACATGCATGCCGGTAGCGATCACGAGGTTCCACGTCGCACCGACCACCAGACCGCACAGCGGACCGGCGTTCGCGCCGAGCCAGATGATGATATCGGCGATGATGCCCATAATGAAGGAGACGGCGGGGCCGAAGACGCAGAGTGCAAGCGGCAGCATGATGAGCATGGTCCCCACTGGAATCACGAGGATGCGCAGCATGTCAGGGCAATGCTTCTTGATAAGCCCCTCTACGTAGGACTGAATCCACACGATGAGGATGATGGGAAGCACCGACTGTGTGTAATTCACCAGCGTCATGGGGATGCCGTAGACGTCGAACGGAGCGCCCTCCTCGACGATAGCGAGCATGCTCGGATGAATCATAATAGCAGCCGTCATGAGCGCGAGCACAGGACTCGTCTGGAACTTCTTGGCCGCCGCATAGGCACCGAAGATCGGCAGGAAGTAATATGCCGCGTCTCCCACCAAGGTGAAGAGCCGGTACATGCTGCCCTCCGCGGCTAGAAGGCCCGCGCCTTCCGGACCAAGCAAAATGGTGAACATGCGGAAGATACCCGCGATGCAGAACACGGGCAGAATGGGAGCGATAGAGCCGCTCACCGCATCGAGAATCAGATTGCCGATGCGCTTCGGAGCGAACCGCTCCTTCCAGGGAAGCCTCTCTGCTGCGTCCAGATCTTCATCAATCGCCGTCTGGACTTCAAAGCCGCCTTCCCTGCATACCGCGCCGTAGACCTTGTCGACGGTCGGCCCGATTACGAGCTGCACCTGGCCGCCAGCGTGCACCACGCTAATCACTTCGGGAATCGTATTGAGCTTGGCGTCATCTGCAAGCCCCTCGTCCTTAAGAACGAGGCGCAGACGCGTCATGCAATGCGTCGCGCTTGAAACATTCGCCTTGCCGCCCACCTCTTCGATGATTCTTTGGGCGAGTTTTTGATAGTTAGTCATCATTCCTCCTTTTACGCCACGAATCGTCGTGGCACGAGATGGTTCTCGTACTTTCGGAGGTCATGCCCTGCCCTAACACAGGTTACAATCCTTCTGGCCTGGGTTGTCAGCGTCCGGCTGTGCCGGATTCCGCCTTCGTACAGATACGGTTGACATGGAGCATGAAGTAAAGCTTCTCCTCGTCGGTGAGCTCCGTATGCCATTCCCGCTTCATATAGGTACAGATGTGGTCGATGCATTGCGCAAGCTCGGGAAACTCCTCGCGCGAATTCGCATAAAGCGGCAAATTGGCGCTGCTGAGGCTATCGTTACCCTTGATACGCTTGAACAGATACTGCACGTGTGTCGCAAACCGTGAGAACTCAAAAGACTCCCGATCGATGATGGTACGGAAATCGTACTCGACGATATCAGTGACATCGTTGAGCAGGCGCTCAAACGATTGGGCGCGATCGCTTGCCACAGTAACCTCTGCCCCAGTCTTTGCATTGACCAGATTCATGGCGATGCTTGCCACCTCTTCGCGCGGCAGCTCGACGCCCAACTCCTGCCGCACGCGCGCGGTAATGTAGCGGCCGATTTTGTATTCCAGCGGATAAAGCTGCTGCACATCATAGGTAAGGGGCATATCAAAACGAATGCCCTTCCTCTGCCGCGCAATCGCAAAGGCGATATGGTCGGCCATGATGAGCACGGCGTTGGGACTGAGTTCGTAAGGCAGCTCGTTCTCTACAATATCCATGATCTTTGCCGTAAACAGCACCACATCGGCAGGAAGATCCTGCATGATACGCTGCCCCTCGGCATCGATGCTATAGAACGTGCGCTCGATATGGTCCATCGCGAGCTCCCGGGGGAAGTCACCACCGAAGCCGACACCCTTGCCGAGCGCCACGACCTCGCGACCGCGACTATCTCGACAAATCACGGCGTTATTGTTGAGCTTTCTGATCGCCAGCATATCGATGCACCTCCTCTCTTGATGATAGGGCACTCATTCGGAGCTGAACAAAAAGGGCTCTTCGGTGGTTTCTGTGGGAGAGATTCCGGCATAGGCCCAGCTCAGCGGGCGAAAACAACGATCTGGAACTGAAACGGCCCCGGGAGGGGCCGTTTCCGCGTCATCCGCCTATGATTGCTAAGCCAAATTCAGACAACCGAAGAGGTGTGACGCATGAAGAGTCTACTACTTCTCGCCCTCGGTCTGGCCCGCACGGTCGTCCTGGGCGCGCGCATCGAGGCCGAGCGCATCGTCGTGAGCGTCCGGCCCTACAAGCGCGAGCAGCGCCGCTGCCCCGTATGCGGCAGGGCCTGCGACTTCTACGACATGGCGAACCGCGGGGCCCCCAGGCTGTGGAGGGCGATGGACCTGGCGCGCTCGGCCTGCTACCTGGAGTACGCGCCCTGCAGGGTGCGCTGCCCGGAGCACGGCGTGCGCACCGAGGCCGTCCCCTGGGCGCGGCACGGGGCGCGCTTCACGCGCGACTTCGAGGACTGGGTGGCGTGGCTGGCGGTCCGCTGCACCGCCTCGGCGGTCTCCGAGCTCGCCCGCGTCGAGTGGCACAGCGTGGGCGGCGTGTGCAGGCGCGTCTACGCCGAGCTGGAGGCCGCGCGCGGCGCCTCGAGGTTCGACGGCGTGCGCCGCATCGGCATCGACGAGACGTCGTACAAGAAGGGCCACAAGTACGTCACGGTGGTCGTCGACCACGACCGCGGCTGCCTCATCTGGGCGCACGAGGGCACCGGCAAGGACGTGCTCAACCTGTTCCTCGACGAGCTCACGCGCGAGCAGAGGCGCGCCATAGAGGTGGTGACCGCCGACGGCGCGAGGTGGATAAGGCAGCTGGTCAAGCGCCGCTGCCCCAACGCGAGGTGGGTCATGGACCCCTTCCACGTGGTCCAGTGGATGAACGACGCGCTCGACGCCGTGCGCTGCGAGGAGTGGAACGCCGCCAGGGCCGCCGCCAGGGCCGCCAGGCCCAGGCCCGAGGGCAAGCGCGGCAGGCCTGCCAAAGGCGAGCTGCCGCCCGAGGAGGTCAGGGCGCTCGAGGAGGAGGCGGCCTCCATCAAGGGCAGCCGCTACGCGCTCGTGAAGAACCCCGAGGACCTCACCGACGGCCAGAGGGCGAGGCTCGAGGCGCTCAAGAAGAGGGCCGGCTCGCGGCTGGTCAGGGCCTGGGAGCTCAAGGAGGACCTGCGGGCCGTCTTCCGGGCAGCCGACGGCTCCGAGGCCGCCGAGCTGCTCGACGACTGGATGCACAGGGCCGCCTACTGCAAGATCGCCAAGGTCGTCGCCGTGGAGAAGAAGGTGCGCCGCCGGCGCGACGACATCATCGCCGCAGTCGAGCTCGGCATCAGCAACGGGCGCGTAGAGGCCATCAACAACAAGATCAAGGTGACGGTGAGGATGGGCTACGGCTTCCGCAACACCGACAACCTCGTGGCCCTGCTCATGCTCAGGTGCGGCGACTGCCAGCCCCAGCTCCCGGGTCGCCCGGTGAAGGCGAGGAAGAAGGGCGTGAAGGGAGCGAAGAGCGTTGCTGCCTAGGCTAGCCCCTTGTCACACAAACTACCGAAGCCTCACAAAAAGGGCATGACCTCGGCAGAAAGCAGCACCCTACTTGCCTACGGTCATGCCCTAAAGTGACACCCGAATATATGTGCAATTGAATAACGAACGGAATCCGGATGGCCATGCTCCCCAAAGGGATAACAACCCATCACATGTATTTATAGGCCCACCCGAGATGAACGTCAAGTGTAAATTTGCGTAATCCGCACCCTTGATTGGCAACTTCATCCGCGTAATCCGCACCCCCGACTGATTCTGAGTTGCGGTGAAATAGTTCCTGCTGGAGCCAGCTGGGCCGTAAAACAGGAACTATTTCACCGCAAGTTATGGGGAGACTGGGCATGCGGACGGCCCTGGTGAGCTAGAGGTTGTAGGTGACCACCTGGGACTCGGCGGGGTTGGAGGGATCGGACTGCTCCACGCGGACGAACTTGACCGTCACCGTCTTAAAGCCCGCCTTGTGCAGAACATCCGAATAGACGCGCGCCTGCATTTAAAGAAACAACGGCGGTAATTGCTATCGCGATTGCGCCAATAACACCGAGCGCTATCTGAATGGGATATAACCCCAACACATATCCAAATATGGAGAAAAACATTGCAGAAAAGAGAGCCCTTACCAGAGACGCGACGGAAAGGATCGTCGCGCGGAGATCGTCCGCTATCGCGTCTTGGATTAAGTTTTCCGAAGTGATGTACACCACTTCTGGGAGAAAACAAAGCACCATGCTAAGGCCAAACAAACACAGCGGATTTGAAGCGAACCACGGAAGAATCATGAAAAGACCGGCCTCGATTAGCATCGAGCCGAGCATGGTATTTCTTTTCCCGAAACGCGATGAGAAGAAATCTGCTGCAATGTAGGCCGTCGCATTTACTGCATAGGATGCACCGAAAAAGATTCCTATTATGGAGACGGGAGCATCAAATGCGTCGAATACCAACTGATTCAAGTTGTAATAACTCCCATAGAATCCATCGAGCATGCTTGTGCCGATTAGAAGAAGCAACACCGCAAAAGCGGATTCTCCAATGCTCCAGGTTTCGCGTCTGAAGATCTTGGCTACGTCAAACCTTTCCTCCCCAGAGTTTTTGGAATGGGTCGTTTCCATCCTCTCAATGGGATACAGAAGGAAAAGCTGCAGGAGATAGAAAACGGAAACGCATACGTAGAGGGCACTCCAAGATACTTGGGCAATGAATGATCCAAGTACGATTGCCACTCCCGTCGCGATTGATTGCGCGGCAAGCAGCCGAGCGTTGATGGTGAGGAAGCGCTCTCCTTGACCGGCATTTCGGGCAATTTCATATAAAAGTGCTTGTTCGGATCCCGATTGAAGGGAGTAGGCGAGTGCCTCGACAAGGGAAAGCGCGACGAGAAAGGGGCCTGAGAGCAACAGCATGCCAGCCGTATGGAAGAAAAGAAGCAGAACGCCCACTTGAATCGAGAACTTCTTTCCAAAGAAATCGCCTACCAGCCCTGTTGGCAGCTCGAGGACGACCGTTGCAATGTTGTACAGGGCTTGATAAAGCGCGATTTCCGTGACAGACATTCCTTTATCCGCAAGGAAAAGTAGAAACACTCCCCGATTTAAAACAAATCCCGCGAGTACGAAAAAGGCGGAATAGATGTGCAGTTGCGTAGCGGCATTCTTATTCATTTGGCACTTCCAACAACATTTTTTGTCGGGCTGTTCGCTACTGACTCGAAACCCGAAGCGTTCACGGTTTCCGATGAAGAGTCACCTTACCTTTTGCGGTATGGGCGCTTCTCGTACTTATAGCCGTTGAGCTTGTTGCGGCTGGGACACTTGCCCGTGGCGTTCTCGATATCCTGCATGATGGACCCCGCCAGAGCGTCAAAAAGCTCCTCCGGCGTCACCTCAAGCGTTTTGGTGAGCTGCATGATAGCTCCTTATTCGTTTGAACCGTTCGAGCTATTGTACCGTCCCAGACTCTCCCATGCGTTGCGGTGAAATGCGGACTGTTTGGCGGCTTTTTTGGCCAAAACAGTCCGTATTCCACCGCAAGTTATTGAGGGCTAGAAGTTGTAGGTGACTACTTGAGGTTCGGCGGGTTCGACGAAGATGGCTGGATTCGCCTGCTCCACGCGGACGAACTTGACGGTCACGACCTCAAAGCCCGCCTTGTGCAGAACGTCGGCGTAAACGCGCGCCTGCAAGGCGTGTTTCTCGAGCAGCTGCTCCGGCGTCTCATCCGGCGTGCCGCCCGTCTTGTAGTCGATGACCAGTGCGCGCGACGGATCCGCCGGGTCGGTTGCCAAGGCATCGATGGCGCCCTCGGCATAGGCGCCGTAGCGGGCGATATCCTCGTCCTCGCAGCCCAGCGAGAAGAACGGCACCTCGGCACGGATGCACGGCCACGCGAGCAGCTCGGCACGAACCGACGACTTGAGCCAGCGATCCAGAGCGACATCGAAGCGCTCGCGCTGTTCCGGCGTCAGGCGCCACAAGCGAGCCAGGGCGTCGGCACGCTCAACGGGCAGCGCATCGGCACCCATCTCGATGAGCCACTGGCAAGCGGCGTGGAAGGCCGAGCCCAGCGCCATGGGGTTGCCGGCGGGCTCGACAGCAGCCACGTCCGCATCGGCCATCTCCGAGCCATCCGACTCCGCATCATCGCCGGACTCGTCCATGGGAACAAGCGCCTCGGCGGCACGGTCCTCGGACTCGGCATGCAGCGCCACGGCAATTGACGAGTAGCTATACGAGTCACGCACCGGGAACGGACAGATGCCCATGCGCACGCCCACTGCCTGGGGATACACGAGCTCAAACGCATCGGGCTTGGGGTCGGCAGGACCGGGCACAGTTGAGCGCGCAGCATTATCAGCGACATCGACATCGCCGCGAACGAGCCTGCCCTCGGCATCCAGCGAAGCGTTAGCCTCAAACGCCTGCTCACCAAACGTAAAGTCCGCCAGCGAGATGAGCTCGTAGTCGCCCGGCTGGGAGTTGTCGAACACCAGACGGTCGCTATCGAGCTGCGGCATGTCCAGACTATCGGTCGGCAGGATGCGGCGCAGCACGTCGTAGGTCAGATCCGTCTCGACATCGAAGGTCGGCGCCATCACCTTGCCGCGGCTCACACCGGCATCCATCGCCAAGATCACCAGCTCGCCCGCTCGCGTCATGGCAACATAGAGCAAGCGGGCCCGCTCCTCGAGCGAAAGCTGCAGGTCGTCGTTGCGCAGGCGAGCAAATGCCTCGGCGGGAGAACCCGTCGCACAGACGTCCTCCATGAGCTCCGGCGGCAGCCACAGCGACGTACCCTTGCCCTTAAACGCGTGTTCAAACTGCTTTTTGACGTCATCGCCCTTCACGAAGGTTCCGTCGGCAAGCTTAACGCCATCGAAGCGCGCCGGCAGCGCCACGACTTGCGCTCCGCCCTCGACGCGACCCATCTGTGCCGCACCGGACGATTTGCGCACGCCAAAACACTCGGCAACCGCCACGACCGGATACTCCAGGCCCTTGGACGCATGCACGGTCATGATGCGCACCGCGCCGTCGCCCTCCTCGTTGAGGGCGCCCGGGGCCTCCTTGCCCGCCAAGAAGCGGTCGAAGGCGAGCGCGATGGAGCGCGGAGAATTGCCGAGCTCGGCCTCTGCCTCGGCCACGGCGTCGAGCGCCTTGAGCACGTTGGCGGCAATGGCCTTGCCCTCGGGGCCGCGCTGCGCCAGACGCACGAACCAGCCGGAGGCGTTGACCACGTCGCGCGCGATGGCAGCGAACGAATCACGCCCCACGCGACGCAGTGCGTAGCGCAGCACCTCGCGGGCGCGCGTTACGAGCGGCAGGTTCTGCAAACCCGGCACATCGGAATCGCTCATGATGCCCACATCGATATTGCGGCGCGACGTCTCGCCCGTCTGCTCGTCGAGCTTGGTCGCCAGCGCCAGGAACTCCTGGGCGCCGAGTGCAAACATCGGCGAGGCCAGCAACGGCATAAGGCCTTGGGCCGTATCGGCCGGATTGGCGAGCGCGCAGACCAGGGCACGCACCGTCTGCACCTCGGCCGCCTGGGCAAAGACCGAGCCGCCTGCGATGACGCAGTCGAGTCCTTGGTCGCGGAAGGCCTGCGCGTAGACGTCGGCATTGGTCATGCGACCCAGCAGCAGCACCATGCCGCCCTGGGGCTGGCCGGCATCGGCAAGCGCATGGAATCGCTCGGCGATCGCACGGGCCTTGGCCTGCGTGCGCTCCTGCATACTGCCGCCGGCAACGAACAGCGCCTGGCGGCGCGAAGCCTTTGCCTTGAGCTTGTCCTTGCGTTTGTCGCTCGGTTCAAGATCCAAGAACCCCTGCATCAAACCACCGGTGTCGCCGTCAAAGACGCGCGCCACATAGCGCAGCACCTCGTCGTGGCTGCGGAAGTTGCGCACGAGTTTGACGAGCTCGCCGGCGGGAGCATCGGACGTGGTGACCGTCTCGGACGCCGTCGTCGAACCCACCTTGCGCTCCTGGCGGCGAAACACCTCGACCTCGGCACCACGGAAGCGATAGATCGACTGCTGCGCATCGCCCACCGTGCACAGCGCGCGCTCGCCCGCACCCGTCAAATAGCGAATCAGATCGACCTGCATCTGGTCGGTATCTTGGAACTCGTCGATCATGACCATCTTAAAGCGGCCCTCATAGGCAGCTCGAATAGCCGGGTAGTCGCGCAGCGCCTCGTACGCCATGCGCAGCAGGTCATTGTTATCGAGCGCGGACTGGTCGGCCTTGAGCGCACGGTACTCCGCCTCTACGGCACGGGCAAGCCCCACCAGCGCATCGAGCGCCGGGCCGCCGCAGGCAAGCACGATATTGATAAACGCATCGGCGGCCTCGGCCTTGAGTAGCTCCACCTGCTCCTTAGGAAACGCCTTGCTCGCCCGAGGCATGCCGCACGACATCATGAGTCGCGCCGCATCCTCCATGGTTTTGCCGCTCGCCTCAAACGCGTCGATGGCGTCGAGTGCCACCTGCGCTTTCTCGGTCGTGGCCTTGCTTGCACCCAACGCCGCACGATAGGCATCGGCAAGCGCCGAGGTATCGGCCTGGCCGCGCGCCACGCGCACATCGTCCATGCCGCCCGGCAGCTGGCTCGATAGCTCCAGCAGGTCGCGCACCAGGCCTTTGATGGTGGTACCGGCGCCAAACGGCCCGCCCTCGCCCGCCATGGGATACCAGGCGTAGAGGGCCTTAAGCGAAGCGGCGAGCTCGGGCGCGGCATCGGGCGCCGTCGCGCGCCCCAACACATGCTCGACAGCCTGGTCCATAAGCTCGTCGGTATCGGTAAGCACCGTGAACTCGGGATCGATGCCCAGCTCCAACGCGTGTGCGCGCAGGATACGCGAGCACATGCCGTGAATGGTCGAGATCCACGCGTCGTCGACGGTCAGTGCTTCCTCGTCCATGCCCTCGTCGATAAGCGCACGGCGCACGCGGTCGCGAATCTCGGCCGCGGCATCTTTGGTAAAGGTGATGGCGAGCACCTGGTCCAGATGTTCAACGAACGGACCGGATTCGGGCGAGAGCGCGTAGACGATGCGGCGCGTGAGGGTAAAGGTCTTGCCCGAACCGGCGCCCGCCGAGACAAACAGCGGACGGTCGAGCGTCTTGACGATCTGCAGCTGTTGCGGCATCAAGGTCGAAAGATCCATGGTCTACACGTCCCTCCTTACAAACGTTCCTTCATGGTTATACGAGCAGCGCGCATGCGCGGCCTGCGTCGACGCCGGGTCGACAGCGGCGACGTCGCCCGCCTCGAGCTCATGCAGGCGCTCGGCGATACCGGCCTCCACGCGGTCGAGCAGGGCATCGAAGTCCATGTTGCCGCCCTCGCCGGGAAAACCCTTCTTAAGCCCCGGAATGCGGCCGTCACCACGTTCCTCCTCGAGCAGCTCGGCACTCGCGGCGCCTCGCAGCGCCGGTTTGCCGCCCTTGGTCGAAAAATAGAGCGCCGCACGGGTATCCAGATCCAGCGCCCGGCGCATGGCCTGGGCGTAGATGAGCGTTTGGGTATGTGGCGGTAGCCACCGCGGGTCGTCGATGGCGGCCTCACCCGATTCCTCGTCGCGCACCGTAGGGTCGGCGAGTTTAAACTCCTCAACGCCCGTGCGGTGCTTATAGTCGATCACCACGGCGCGTTTCTCGGCATCCACGTCCACACGGTCGATGCGCCCGCCGAGCGGCCAGCCGGCATACTCAACGTTAAGATCGTTAAAGGCAAACTCCAGGTAGCGCGGAGCAAAGGGGGTCAGCGCCTCGGCTTCATAGGCAAGCACGCCCTCCAGCTGCGGCAAAATCTCGGCCACCTGCCGCTCCTCTACCGGAGAGAGCGGCACAAGCGGGCCCTCGTTGCCACGCTTGGAGGCATGTTCGGCCAAGGTCTCGTCAAAGACCTCGCGCAGCAGCTCCTGAGCACGTGGCAGGTTCTCGGGCGTCACGCGTTCCATGCCCTCCTGGGGCAGACGGGCGTGCAGGTGTTCCAGCACGTCGTGAACAAAGTTGCCCTTCTCCATGTTCCCAAAGCCCGCGTCGATGGACTGGGGCTTGACGCGATACGACACGAACCAGCATAGCGGGCAGGTGGAATAGGCCTCGATCTGCGAGGCGGACGTCAGGCGCGGCACGAGCGGCGCGTCCTCGCCCTCGCCATCGCGACGGCGCAGGACCAGATATGGCACGGCCTCGGCACTCAGATGCTGAGGGGCTTCACAGGTCACGCGCTCGCGCTTGAGGCCGTCGCCTGCCGCGGGATCGAAGTCCCTTACGATATCGCCCTCGCCCACGCGCGTGGGCTTAGCAGCATCAGCGGCCTCGGCATGCGCCCGCAACTCGGTCCACACGGCAGCCGGATAGCACTCGCGCGCCTGGCGATCGTGCGTCACGCGGGCGAGCGCAAGCGGGCCGCGCGCCGCCTGCATCGCGTGGCCAAAGCGCACGCGCAGCAAGGCCGCGGGCTCAAGCGTCACGCCCTCGCGACCAAGGCTCGCCGTCAGCGTGGCCAGCGGACCCTCCTCATGCGAGAGCGGATAGCTGTCCAGATCGACATCGGCAAACAGGACGGCATCATAGCTACCGGGGCGCAGAGCTGCTGCATCGGCAAGCGATGCAAAGCGCACCTGGGCGCGCGGCGCACGGTCGACCTCAAATGTCTCGTAGTCATATGCCGTACTGCGCTTGTCCACCTTGGTTCGAACGCCATCGAGAACCGGTACGGTCGCGGCCTGCGACACGTCGAGCGCGCGAGCATCGTTCATAAGGATGTCGATGACATGGCGCAGCAGGGCCACCTCCGCCTGGCGACGGGCTTGGCCATCCAAGCTGCCCAGCGAGCGATCGGGCAACGCCTCGGCAACGGCAAGCATGGCCTTGAGCGCCGTCACGGGCCTGTCACGCCACAGCGCCTGGAACACGTCCGAGACCACACACGGCACATTCTTAAACCAGTTTTCGTCGCTCGCCGCCTTGCGCGCGCCCCTCACCTGGCCCTGAACGCTCTGCAGCAGGCTCTTAACGCCCGCGGTAGTCTTGCTGCGCGAGAGACGCATATTCTTATCGAAGGTACAGGCATTGACGGCATCAGCGCCCGAAAGCGGACTGTAGATCCAGTCGGTAAGCTCCGGCGCGGGCCACCACTCGGTCTTTGACGCCATGCCCTCATCGGCGGCCTTCATACGCTCGATCAGACCGGCAAGCGCCGCAAACTGCCTGCCCGCAATGGATTGGGAAAACGCCGTGAACTCAGCTGTCTCGGCGGCGATATGACGAGCCGCCAGACGAGAGGCGAGCTCACCGAACAGCTGGGGTGCCCGGGCAGAAACAACGAGCACGCGCACGGGGTCGGCGGGCGTTGCGGCGCCGTCGACCTCGGAACCCTGGCACGTTTTTACCAGATCATCAATTGCGTCCGCATAGACATGAGCACGGGCATGGGGCCCGGCGACCTCAATAAAGGCAGGCTGAGCGGCGGTCCCGCAAGCGGCATCAGACGCGCCGACACCCTCCCCCAGCGGCGCGGCCTCAAACAGCGCGCCGCGGGCATCAAGGGCCGTGGCCAGCTCCTCACGCATCGCCGCTTGCTCGCGGGCGAGCAGCACGACAACCTCTCCCCCGTTGTTTGCCACGGCGGACAGCAGCTCGAGCAAGCTATACGTGAATGACGTGACGCCGCGCACGCAAACGGCGCGGGCGCACGCCGGCAGGCTATCGGCCAGGGCACCGGCCATAATGTCAGCTGCCTCGCAGGGCTCGACCATGTCTCGACGGTCCAAACCGCCCGCATAGGCGCGCAAAAGCTCGAATACACGAGCCTCGGCATCGCTTTTTGGCTTAGGCTGGCAGTTGTTGCCACCGCATCGCTCGGCCGTCGTCCCCGCCACACCCGGTAGCACGTCGCGAGCCATGCGCGCGAGCATGCGCACCGTGCCCTGGCTGCGCGAAAGCGGCTGCAGATCGGCATCATCGAGACGCGTGACCATATCCGAAAACAGCATCTGGCGTTGCAGGTTGTCGACGAAATCGCGCCCGTCGCCCAAAAGCTCCCAAAGCGAGCGAAGCCACGATGTAGGCGTCTTGTAGTCAATACCCAGCGAAACGCCGGCTTCCGCCGCATCATGACGGCACAGGTCGAGCTCGGCAAACGTAGGTGCCAGCAACACGGCACGCCCGTGGCGAGCGATAAGGTCGGCAAGCAACGCCGACTCGGCATCGCTCAAATCCGTGCCGGCATTGGTGGTATAGATTCGAACAGGCATGGTCCTCCGCTCAAACTGTTCGCAATAATCAATGCATCCATCCTACCCGCCCAAGCGGACAGATTTGCCCCACGCCAACAGATTTGATCCCTTGGGGACGGAGGAAAACGGATCATGGAGAGGGTCAGTCTAACCCGGTGATCTGTTTTCCTCCGTCCCCAGGGGATCAAAAAACCGCCCCCGGAGGAGCGGTTTTGCACAATTCGTTTTTGGCGCGACCTACTCGCCATCCTCCAGTTTAATGAGGATCTTGCGGTAGCCACCGTACTCGCCGTTGAGTGCCTTGGACACACGGCTCACCGTGGTGGACGAAGCGCCGGTACGCGCCTGAACCTCAACATAGGGCTCGCCCTCGTCCAGGTAACGCGCAACCTGCAGACGCTGCGATAGATCACAAATCTCGCGCGGCGTGCAGATATCGGTCAAGAACGCTTGGATATCTTTCTCGTCGTCCAAAAGGCTAAATGCGTGGACCAGCTGCTTGACATCAGGCTTGTCAAACATGTTCTCGATATTCATCGATCACCGCCAAACCCGCCAAAAGGCATCGAAGTTGATACTGACATCGGACATCGTTCGCCCGTTCTATGCAATAGGGCAACGCCTGTGGCTTTTGCCCGTAGCAGTGTAGCACACCACCAAACTAAAGCGACAAGACTCTCTGCCAGCGGCGCGTTTTCTAGGACGAACGCCGTTTTGAAACCGAATGCGCACGCAAGCTCCATGAATATCTGAGACAATGGGCGCCCAAACAGGGCCATGCCCGCGCATCTACCCGAGTTGCAAAGGCATGTGCCCCTCACGCCCCTCACCACGCCATGCGCAAGAAAGGATTCCCACCATGCGCTTTTTGCTCAACTGGCTTTTGACCTCAATCGCCATCGCGATCGCAACGTTTCTCGTCCCCGGCATTCAGCCCTTCGGCATGGCCGACGCCTGGGTCTGCTTTGCCTTCGTGGGACTGTTCCTCAACATCGTCGACTCGCTCGTCAAGCCGTTCCTGACGGTCATCTCGCTGCCGCTCACTATTATCACGCTTGGTATTTTTCAGCTCGTAGTCAACAGCTTTATGCTCGAGCTGGCCAGCTACCTGTCGGTCAATCTGCTGGGCGCGGGTATCTCCATTGCCAGCTTTGGATCGGCCTTTATGGGCAGCATCCTGGTATCCATCATGCGCAGTATTCTCGACAGCGTCGCCAGGAACTAAAGCAACCGGATACGGACCGCCACAACACGCCAAAACTAAGGCCGTCCATCGCAACGATGGGCGGCCTTGTCATTTGTCGAGCCTCAGAGGGCAGGAAAATCTACCATTTCTACCCCGTCCCCCAATAGCAGGTGGGGCTAGATGACGTAGTCGTAGCCCTCGTTGGGGGCTACGAGCGCATCGAGCGTCACGCCGTCGAGGTAGTCGTTAATGAGCTTGTCCAGGTTCTTCCACACGTCGAGCGTGGGGCACTCGTCCGAACGCGAGCAGCCCTTGCAGTCGCCGTCTAGGCATGCGACCGGCGCCAGGCTGCCCTCGGTCAGGCGCAAGATCTCGCCCACCGTGTACTGCTCGGGCGGGCGCGTGAGCACGTAGCCGCCGCCCTTGCCGCGCATGCCCGAGAGCATATTGGCGCGCACGAGCGTGGCCAAAATGTTCTCCAGATATTTCTCCGAAATCCCCTGACGCGCGGCGATCTCTTTGAGGGGAATGCGGCCTGCCGCCTGGTGCTCGGCCAGGTCGACCATAACGCGCAGGGCATATCTGCCCTTTGTGGAAACCAACATATATATTGCTTCCTTTCGGTCTTTTAATTCGTAGAAATTCTAGCCGAAAAATTGGTTTTGAAAATACCTATTCCCGTCAAGCTGGTTAATCGACTCGTAATAATCTTCTATTTCCTATTGCATTACTAGGCTTTACTGTCTACTATGCTTGCCAACAGCAAAAAGAACAACCCATAAGGTTTATGGGTTTCGCTGCTACTCACACCGTAAACCCACACGGTATCCAGTCATTTGAACACTTTGGAGGTTCACCATGAGCAATGTTTATACGTCCATCGATCAGCTTATCGGCCACACTCCGCTTCTGGAGCTCACTCACTTTGAGGCCGATGAGGACCTCAAGGCCCGCGTGCTCGTCAAGCTGGAATACTTCAACCCCGCCGGCTCCGTCAAAGACCGTGTCGCCAAGAACATGATCGACGAGGCCGAGAAGGCCGGCAAGCTCGTGCGCGGCGGCGACTACACCATCATCGAGCCCACGAGCGGCAACACCGGCGTCGGCATCGCCTCGGTGGCGGCCGCCCGCGGCTACAAGGTGATCATCACCATGCCCGAGACCATGTCCGTTGAGCGCCGCAAGCTTATGCAGGCATATGGCGCACAACTCGTGCTCACCGACGGCTCCAAGGGCATGAAGGGCGCCATCGCCAAAGCCGAGGAACTGCAGAAGGAGACCCCCAACAGCATTATCGCCGGCCAGTTTGTGAACCCCGCCAACCCCGCCATCCACAAGGCCACGACCGGCCCCGAGATCTGGGATGACACCGACGGCGAGGTCGACATCTTCGTCGCCGGCGTCGGCACCGGCGGCACCGTGACCGGCGTGGGCGAGTTCCTCAAGGAGCAGAATCCCGAGATTCAGGTTGTCGCCGTCGAGCCCGCCACTTCCCCGGTGCTCTCCAAGGGCCAGGCCGGCCCGCACAAGATCCAGGGTATCGGCGCCGGCTTTGTGCCCGACGTCCTCGACACCCAGGTCTATGACGAGATCATTCCCGTCGAGAACGACGACGCCTTTGCCACCGGCCGCGCCGTGGGCCACAAGGAGGGCGTGCTCGTGGGCATTTCGTCCGGCGCCGCCGTGTGGGCCGCGCTGCAGCTGGCCAAGCGCCCCGAGAACGAGGGCAAGACCATCGTGGCGCTGCTCGCCGATACCGGCGAGCGCTACCTGTCCACGGCGCTCTTCCAGGACTAGGGCCCGTCGCCCACAGGTTGAGCCCAGGACGAACCGGTCTCCTCTCTCCCGGCAGTCTGAGCCCATCCCATCAGGGTGTCCCACGAGACGTCCGAACTTGCTACAATGTCTGCGGCGCGGAACCAGCCTCCCGCGCCGCTTTTCTTTTTTGGCCACATGCCACCAAGGAGAACCTCCCCATGCACAACAAGCGCGTGCTCGTCGCCATGAGCGGCGGCGTCGATTCCAGCGTGACTGCGTACCTGCTCAAAAGCCAGGGCTACGAATGTGTCGGTGTCACCATGCGCCTCACCTGTCCTGCGCCCGATCCCGACACGGGAATGAGTAAGGTCGACCGCGACATCGCCGATGCAAAGGCCGTCGCCGAGCGCCTGGGGATACCCCACCATGTGCTCGACCTGCAGCAGACCTTCGACCGCAATGTTATTGAGCGCTTCGTGACCGCCTACCAGGAGGGACTGACGCCCAACCCGTGCATCATCTGCAACCGCCACATTAAGTTTGGCGCGTTGCTGGATGCGGCGCTGGATATGGGCTGCGACTACATCGCCACAGGTCACTACGCCAAAACGAGCCAGGCGTCCGACGGCACCTGGCAGCTGCACCGCGGCGAGGACCCCAAGAAGGACCAGAGCTACTTTTTGTATTCGCTCACGCAAGAGCGTCTGGCACGCACGATCTTTCCGTTGGCCGGGCTGGACAAAGAGCGCGACGTGCGCCGCATTGCCGCCGAGCAGGGCTTCATCAACGCCAAGAAGGCCGAGAGCGAGGATATCTGCTTCATCGCGGACGGCGACTACGCGGGCTATATCGAGCGCCGCTGCGGACATGCCGCCGAGCCAGGCGACATTGTGTGGCGCGACGGCAGCGTGGTCGGGCGTCACAACGGCGCGCTGCGCTATACCATCGGCCAGCGCAAGGGCTTGGGCGTCGCGATGGCGCATCCCGTGTACGTAACGGGCGTCGATGCCGCCAGCAACATTGTGCATCTGGGCGAGGCCGACGACCTGACGGCCACAGCGCTCACGGCCAACGACTGGATCTGGAGCGCCCCTGCCGACCGCATGGAGGCAGAGCTCACGTCCGGCGGCATTCGCGTGGGCGCCAAGTATCGCTACCGTCAAAAGGACCAGGCAGCAACCCTTACACGTGGCGCCGACGGGCAAATGCTGCTGACTTTTGACGAGCCGCAGCGAGCCATCGCCCCCGGCCAGGCAGTCGTTATCTACCGCGGCGACGTCGTCTTGGGTGGCGGCACCGTTACGGCAGTTATCAAGTAGCCGCGGGATTATCGCCGCACGTATCGAAGCACTTCAACAGCGGCATTCACCTCGACAACGCGACGCTCCAGGCCGCGGCGAATGGACTCGAGTCGACCCTCCGCCGTCGCCCACTCGCTCTGCGAAAGAATCTCGATCGCTTCATCAACAAATCCGTTGAGCCGCGATGAATCGAACCAATCGAGCAAATCCGCAAGCGCCAGCTGGACGGAAGGGTCGGGCCCAAACGGCTTAGCGGAAAACCCAAACTCCCCAGCTGCGAGCACGGCAGTTGGTACGTTGTACCACAGGCAGTTGCCGCTATCGAACAGCGGAGCAAGTTTTATCTCCAGGGTGTCGACATTGCGGATGATGCCGAAGTTTCGCCAATGGCGGTCGCTGTTGGCCAAAAGGGCATCGCAGACAATCATCTGCGACATAGACCTTCTCACAGCGGCCTCATCGACACCATGCTTGCCGAGGTAGCAACAGTATCGATCGTATGTCGAGTTTCCCCGCTGGCTACCAAATGCGCCCTTAACGTAAACAGCCGGAACATATTCCTCGCGGCCGTCAAGAAAGTCGTCGCACAGACACACAGGGCCATCGAACATGCGCTCAACCGTGTAAGGAACAAACTCCCCCTTGGAAAGCAAGCGACGATGCAGAGCCGTTGCAACTGCCTCGTTAAAGGGCCGTTGGTCGTCCATCCCGCACCCTTTAGCCAAAACGCGAATGCCGTTTCGGATCATCCACGATTTAGGGAGCTCGCCCTCGGACGTGTTATCCGGATTATTTAGACCGATGCCTTCCAGCCAACCCGAACGCTCTTCGGGCGCCGATCGCTCAAATTCGTTCTCAAAGTAATTGATGCTTTGCCATTTGAGTTCGGCGCAATCGGCCGGCCGCAGCCAATAACAATCCGAAAGCGAGAGACCCAGGCACTGAACCGGCACCTCAATGCCACTGGCAATTCCCAGCTCGCGGTAGCGCGAGATAAGCCCAGGACGAACATCGGGCACCGACCGATGGCTCCACCACACATTGAGCTCCCGCTTATTCACCGTTGGAGAAGAGCTCGAGCATGTGCCAAACGGCATTCGTTGCGCATCGAGGACCTCGGCGATTTCGAAGGGGAACTCGCGCGTCGGATCAAATGAGACATACGCGACCTCATGGTCGGCCGACATCAGCGTAAACTTGCGTCCAACATCGGCCGCAGGACGGCGTCCTCGCTTGCGGACCTTTTGGTAGGCGATCGCAGAATTGTACTCGACCATCTTACGGCCGCCCACAATATCGCACACAAGCGTTCCCGATGCGGCAAGTTGAGATATGCGGGCTTTCGTAACGCCCAACAGGCGGGCAGCATCACCCATAGACAAGTACTCAGACGTATCCATACACCGCATCACCTCGTTAAGTAATTTACACGTTTAGTTAATAGATTACAGACATCATAATACTAAACGACCTAAAGCGAAAAAAGGCCCGAGAAATCGGGCCTTAGCGATTGGTCAGCCGAGTCGCAAACTGCTTCCCTAGCGCTGGACGTAGGCGCGAACGAGCTCGTAGGTGTTGCGCACACCGTCGATGTGGCTGCGCTCGTAGTTGTGGCTCGCGTACACGCCGGGGCCGATCAGGCCATGGCGAATGTCGTAGCCGGCCGAGAGCGTGGCCTCGACGTCGGAGCCGTAGTGCGGGTACACGTCGATGGCGTAATCGAGCTCCAGCTCGCGCGCGATGTTGGACAGCGTGGTCACCAGGTCGTAGTTGTACGGACCACCCGAATCCTTGGCGCAAATCGAAACCATGCGCTCGGTGCAGCCCAGGTCGTCGCCCACGCAGCCCATGTCCACGCTGATCATCTCGCGCGTGTCGGCCGGCACAAAGGCACCGCCGTGACCGACCTCCTCGTACACGGTAAAGAGCAGCGACACCTTGCGCGAGAGCGTCACCTCGCCAGCGGCGACGGCACGCGCCAAGCCCAGCAGAATCGACGCCGACAGCTTGTCGTCAAGGAAGCGACTCTTGATATAGCCGCTCTCCGTCACCGTCGTACGCGGGTCCATAGCGATGATGTCGCCGGTTTGAATACCCAGCTCGAGCACATCGTCCTTGCTGTCGACGTTCTCGTCGAGCAGGATTTCCATGTTCTTCTCGATGGTCTTGACCGGCTCATCGGCCACATGCGCCGAAGGCTCGGTATTGAGGACCACACCCGTGTAGACATTACCATCACGCGTGTAGACGGTGCAGTTCTCGCCATCGGCCGTAGACCACTGATGCCCGCCGAGCGTCGTGGGACGCAGGCGACCATTGTCCTTAATGGAGCGCACCATGGCGCCCAGGGTATCGACATGGCTCGCCAAGACAAGCGGCTCGCCCTCACCACCAAGCTCAACGAGCACATTGCCCTTGTTAGAACGCTCGGGCCCAAAGCCCATATCGCGCAACGTTTCCATCAGATAATCAGTCGCCGCACGGGTATAGCCCGTAGGCGAAGCAATCGAGGTAAGCGCCTTCAACTGGTCAGTAATATAGGAGAGCGTAGAATCCATCTTGGACACCAAAGTCACCCTTTCATATCGAATTAAACCCACAGCAACGATACCACCGCGAACCATCTTTTTACCTAGCGAGATGGCCCATCGAGCTCTTCAGAACTGCGCCCGCCACGATAAGCAGATACAAGGCGCCATCCAACAATGCGCCCCTCACATCCCGCCTTTCCGGCACCCCGGCATCTGAGAAAAGAACGCAGGCGATCCCGGGCTTCCCTCCGGGCGCATTCCGCACTGATATCTTCTGTATTGAAGACGTCGATGATGCACCCGTATACCATTGACGTCGACACCATCAGATGCGGACCGCGCGGTGACCCCACATTCCGCTGGCGCCCACAGGGCTGCCCTCGTTTCCTGACATGTCCCGCGCGGCCCGCGGCGAGCCGAGACCGCCGCATGACCTAATAGGAGCATGGAGCGAGACATGAGAACCGAATCGACACCCGGCGCCCGCGGGCCGGTCTTCTGCGGGGTCGACACCCACGCCGACTCGCACTGGCTGTACGTCCTCGACTGGAGGGGCCGCAAGGTCCTGTCCCGCCAGTTCCCCGCCGACGCGGCGGGATACGAGGCGCTCGCCGGGGCGATCGCGGCGGCCGGGGAGCCGGCCTGCGTCGCGATGGAGGGGACGTCGTCCTACGGGGCGGGCCTCACCAGGCACCTCGCGTCGCTGGGGATGCCCGTGCGCGAGGCGCTCTCCCCGGCGAGGACGCAGAGGAGGCGCCCGGGGCAGGGAAAGTGCGACGAGTCGGACGCGGAGAGGGCCGCCCGCGCGGCGATGTCCGGCTCAAAGCTCGGGACCCCCAAGAGCCAGGACGGGTGGGTCGACGGGGTGCGCTGCATGCTCGCGGCGCGCTCCGGGGCGGTGAAGGCGCGGACCTCGGCGATCAACACCGCGAGGTCCCTGCTCACCACCGCGCCGGAGGGGCTCAGGTCGAGGTTCCGCGGGGTGGCGGGGCCGAGGCTGATGGAGGAGCTCCCCTCCGTGCGCGCCGAGGGCGCGCTGGGCGCCGCGCTCGGCGCGCTGGCGGACCTGTGGGCGGCGGCGCGCGACGCGGCGCTCGACATGGAGCGCGCGATCGAGGCGTCCCTGGAGGAGAACTGCCCCGCGCTGCTGGCGATGTACGGGTGCGGGCCCGTGAGCGCGGCCAAGCTCGCGGTCGCGGCCGGGGACAACCCGGGCAGGCTGCGCTCCGAGGCGTCGTTCGCGGCGATATGCGGGGCCTGCCCCATCCCCGCCTCGAGCGGCAAGACCGTGAGGCACAGGCTCAACAGGGGCGGCGACCGGCAGGCGAACAGCGCGCTGCACGAGATCGCGAGGCAGAGGGTCATGCGCGACCCCGAGACCGCCGAGTACGCCGAGAGGGCCAGGGCGCGGGGGAAGAGCGACAGGGAGGTCATGAGGTGCCTCAAGCGCTACGTGGCCAGGGAGGCGTACCGGGCGCTGATGCACCCGCACGAGATCAGGAGGCCCGAGGACGCCTCGGAGCTCGTGGCGGCCAGGCGCGCGGCGAAGGTCAGCCAGGTGAGGGCGGCGTCCATATTGGGAACCAGCGAGAAGTACATCTCGATGCTGGAGAGGGGCCAAAGGGAGCTCAAGCCCATAAGGAGGGCCTACGAGGCATGGGTCGAGGCCGGACTTCCGCTCGATTGGGACAGGCAAGCCTTCGAGGCCGAGCGCAAAATGGATTCTAAAAAACACCTTGCCAAATAGGAGCGTCAGGACGTAAAAGACCCCGCCGCGCAACGCGCGCAGCGGGGCCTTTTACATGTCCGAGGACGCGCCCGGAGGGAAGCCCGGGACCGCCGACGGGAGTAATTTACTCAGCCGGGCAAATCTTCTTGAAGAGCTCGATGACGTCGTCGAGCGTTGCCTCACGCGGGTTACCCGGGAAGCAGGCGTCGGCCATGGCGTCCTTGGCCAAGACCTCGATCTCGTCGGCCTTCATGGCCTCGCAGACGTGCGGGATGTTCACGTCGGCAGAGAGCTGCTTGACGGCGGCGATGGCGGCATCGGCGGCCTCTTCGGTGCTCATGCCCGTGGTGTCAACGCCCATGGCGACGGCAACCTTGGCCAGACGCTCGGCGCAAACCGGCTTGTTGAACTCCATGGCGATCGGCAGCAGCATGGCGCAAGCGACGCCGTGCGGGGTGTCGTAGTGAGCAGACAGGGTGTGAGCCATGGCGTGGTCGATACCCAGGCCAACGTTGGAGAAGCCCATGCCGGCGACATACTGACCAAGAGCCATGCCCTCACGGCCGGAGCCGGGCTGGCCGGACTTGGCCTCGGCGACGGAGTCGCGCAGGTTCTCGCTGATCAGCTTAATGGCCTCAAAGTGGAACATGTCGGAGAGCTCCCAAGCGCCCTTGGTGGTGTAGCCCTCGATGGCGTGGGTCAGAGCGTCCATGCCGGTGGAAGCGGTAAGGCCGGCGGGCATGGAAGCCATCATGTCGGGGTCGACGACGGCGACCTCGGGGGCGTCGTTGGTGTCGACGCACACGAACTTGCGAACCTTCTCGGGGTCGGTGATGACGTAGTTGATGGTCACCTCGGCAGCGGTACCGGCGGTCGTCGGCACGGCGATGGTGAACACGGCGTGGTTCTTGGTGGGAGCAACGCCCTCGAGGCTGCGGACGTCGACGAACTCGGGGTTGTTGATGATGATGCCGATGGCCTTAGCGGTGTCCATGGAGGAACCGCCACCGATGGTCACGATAGCGTCAGCTTCGGCGGCCTTGAAGGCCTCGACGCCGTCCTTGACGTTCTGGATAGTGGGGTTGGGCTTGATCTCGGAGTAGAGGCTCCAAGCGATGCCGGCGGCGTCGAGCTCGTCGGTCACCTTAGCGGTAACGCCAAACTTGACCAGATCGGGGTCGGAGCAGACGAAGATCTTCTTGTAGCCGCGACGCTGGAGCTCGCCGGGGATCTCCTTGATGGCGCCAGAACCATGATAAGAGATGGTGTTGAGAACGAAACGATTAGCCATTGATAGCCTCCCATCGTGTGCGGGGCATCCATTACGCCCCGCGCTATAAGTCCCATCCTAACGCTTTTGAAACAAAAAACGCGTGAGAACATCAAAGGTGTTAAAGCGTTTCAACATAATAATAATAGAGCCCTAGTCCTTTCCTCCCGACAGCAGCGTAGGCTAGATTATAGGAGCACTCGCCCAAAGAATACGACCCGCTCAGTCTATAAATTGTTTCTGTTTTAGCAATATATGTTTGACAATACGTTTATAAAAGGATACTTTATAGTAAATAATATGCATGCAGCAAATAGCATCATTCATTTTGTTAGAAATTGCCCATGCTGTTATTGCAGCTGCATGTACTACAACGTACAGCGTAATTCTCCGCACGAAGCAGAAGACGGCTCCAATTCGATCGAGGCGATGACGCGTGATAGCTACTGGTCCTAAATCGAGCAAGACGGCTACAAACGAATATCGAATCTCAATTGAAGGTAACCCTTATCCGCATGCTCTAGCTCTCATCAACCCAGCGGGAGACAACCTCAACATCAAAAGACATGGGTTCACGGGTCCACTAGGACAGCTATTGAGTCTTAAATATACCGTTTATGACGATGCAAATGAAAAACTCTTTACTGTCGTCGACGGTGGTTTTAGTAACATGCCCAGGGTTGCGCTCATCATCGAACACAAGGAAGTTGCGGTGTTCGATTATGGCCTAAACAGACTTGAGATGAAGTGCGTAACGAACATACCGAATTACACAATAAAAGGTAACTTCCTATTTGGAGATTACGATATATTCAGTCAACGGGAAGTAAAGCTATCTTCAGTTAACGTCCTTCAATGTGATAAACAATCGTGCTTTAGCATACAGGTTTTGGATAAAGCCGAATTAGCCGTCGCAATTGGAATACCCACAGCCATTGCCCTTCTGAGGGCTCGGATTGAAGAGCATCTCGAATAAATCGCAAAAAGCAGTTCGTTGCAACGTTCAGGAGCTAGATATTTTTTCTGGCTCCTGAAACTGTATTACATAGAGAGGAAAAATATTGCGGCAAAGGGGCTGTCCCTTTGCCGCATTCGGTTACTTTCGACAGCCCTCTTTCCAAGCCTCGGCCGCAAGCTTCCAGCGAAAACGCAGGTCGCGCTCGCGGTCGATGAACATGATGGCAAACGCGACAAACAGCAGCGCGCTCGCCACGACGATGGCGTGCAGACCCATGCGCTCAATACACCAGTTGCCCAGCACGGCGCCAAACACAAAGGTAAAGATCACACCAAAGTACAGCAGGCCGTTTTCCAAAAAGCCGCGCTTGTGGGTAATGATGTAATCGTCCACGTTTTGCAAGGCATTACGGAGGTTGCCGATACACATGGTCGTGGCGATGCCATGACCGTGGATCTTGCGGAAGCTCTCGACCTGCATACCGCAGGCAAATGAGGTGAGGCAGTTGGCGAGCAGGTTGAAATCGCCGCCGGGAATAAAGCTCACACCCAACAAGATGACGGCTTCGAAAAACACCGTCACCTGGCGCCAGTGAATCAAGCTGCCAAAACGCTCGTGCACCAAATCGGCAAGCATAATGCCCACGGCAAACGACACTACAGGGAAGAAATAGCGTCCCGCCAGCGCCCAATTGCCCTCCGAGATGCTCACGCCCACGAGCAGGATGTTGCCTGTCTGCGCGTTGGCGAAAACATGGTCGCGCCCAATGTACGAATACACGTCCATAAAGCCACCGGCGAGCGCCAAGATGATGCCCAGCTCAATAGACTCCGATATCTGTTTGGCACGCTGCATCGTCGTGCATCCTCCTTGTTGACGACTCTCTCGTGCGTTGGCGGAAACATAGCCGCCGTTCATACTGTAACCCATTGACAACATGGCGTGCGCGCGAGACGGCTTCCCCAACGCGCAGATACACAGTCTGGAAACAAACGGCGGGTACGGCACCCGCATCGACGCGCCGATCCGCCAGCCCATGTACTCCACCAGTCTTTTTAGCCCCGTCCCAAAAAGACTGGTTACAATTACGTGCAGCATACAAACACCGGGAGGGATCGTGGCAAAAAAGCCTCAGCACGCTCAGAACAACCAGCGCAGTCAGCAGGGCAAACAGGGCCAGCAGCAAAAGCGCGGCGGTAAGGCCCAGGGCGGCCACGCCACTCATACCCCGGCAGCGCCCGCCCGTCCCTGGCGCCCGGGCCGCGACAAGTTCCTCCCCGTCAGCCGCGCCGATATGGACGCGCGCGGCTGGGACCAGTGCGACTTCGTCTACATCTGCGGCGACGCCTACGTGGACCACCCCAGCTTTGGCATGGCCATCGTCAGCCGCGTACTCGACGCGCACGGCTACAAGGTGGGCATCATCTGCCAGCCCGACTGGACCGACCCCGCCAGCATCACGGTGCTCGGCGAGCCGCGCCTGGGCTTTTTGGTCAGCGCCGGCAACATGGACTCCATGGTCAACCACTATTCGGTGACCAAGCACCGCCGCCACACCGACGCCTATACCCCCGGCGGCGAGGAGGGTCACCGCCCCAACCGTGCCGTCACGGTCTACGGCAACCTCATCCGCCAGACGTTCAAGGACGCCCCCATCATTATCGGTGGCATCGAGGCAAGCCTGCGTCGCCTGGCCCACTACGACTACTGGCAGGACAAACTCAAGCGCTCGGTGCTGCTCGACTCGGGCGCCGACATCCTCATCTACGGCATGGGCGAGCACGCGATCGTCGAGATCGCCGACGCGCTCGACGCGGGACTGCCCGTGGACCAGATCACCTATATCAACGGCACCGTCTACCGCACCAGCTCGCTCGACGAGGTCTACGACTACGACCTGCTGCCCAGCTGGGACGACCTTGCCGCCGACAAGCTCAACTACGCGCGCAGCTTTAACGTGCAGCAGCAGAACATGGACCCCATCACTGGACACCGCCTGGTAGAGCCCTACCCCAACAGCGTCTATGTGGTGCAGAACCCGCCGTCGGCGACGCTCACCACCGACGAGATGGACGAGGTGGCCGAGCTCCCCTACGCACGCGATTGGCATCCCGACTACGATACGGCGGGCGGCGTGCCGGCCTTTGCCGAGATCAAGTTTTCGATCAGCTCCAACCGCGGGTGCTTTGGCGAGTGCTCGTTTTGCGCGCTGACCTTCCACCAGGGTCGCGTGCTGCAGATGCGCAGCCACGACTCGATCATGCGCGAGGCCGAGCTGCTCACGCGCGATCCCGAGTTTAAGGGCTACATCAACGACGTGGGCGGACCGACGGCCAACTTTAGCCGCCCGGCCTGCGACAAGCAGCTCAAACACGGCGTGTGCAAGAACAAGCGCTGTCTGTGGCCGAGCGTGTGCAAGAACATGGTGGTCGACGAGAGCGGCTACACGCAGCTGCTGCGCGACCTGCGCCAGCTGCCGGGCGTCAAGAAGGTCTTTGTCCGCAGCGGCATCCGTTTTGACTACACCATGGCCGATGCCTCGGACGAGTTTTTGCGCGAGCTGCTGGAGCACCATGTCTCGGGCCAGCTACGCGTGGCACCCGAGCACGTGAGCGACGCGGTGCTCTCCGTAATGGGCAAGCCGAGCCGCGCCGTCTACGATGCATTCTGTCGCAAATTTGAGCGCTTGAACCGTGAATACGGCCTTAAGCAGTACGTGGTGCCGTATCTGATCTCGAGCCACCCCGGATCGACGATGAAGGAAGCCGTGGATCTCGCCGAGGCCGTGCGCGACATGGGCTACATGCCCGAGCAGGTGCAGGACTTCTACCCCACGCCGTCCACCATGTCGACGTGCATGTACTACACCGGCGTGGATCCGCGCACCATGGAGCCGATCTATGTGGCGCGCGACCCGCACGAAAAGGCCATGCAGCGCGCGCTCATCCAGTATCGCAAGCCCGAGAACTACAAGCTGGTGCGCGAGGCGCTGGAGAAGGCCGGACGTCGTGACCTGATCGGCTACACCAAGCATTGCCTGATTCGCCCCGTGCCCCCGCGCCCGGGTGAGACATCTGCTGGCGGTGGGCATGGCACCGGCAAGAAGGGCGGCAAGCCGCATGGTGGCGGTGCCGGCAAGGGACCCAAGGGTAGCAAGGGCCACGGCGGCATGTCGCGTGCGCAAAACACCGCAGGCCGCAACCGCGCGGCCCAGGGGCGTCAGGGCGCCAACGGAGGCGGACGCCGCAATTAGTGCGGGAATGCGGTAGATGTGGTCGCAGCGCTCTGCTGGCACGCTTGGCGCAGTGAGCGCATTGCCTCAACGAGGATGACGCCGGCAATAGCGACCGTAATTGCCACGTCGAACGGCGTGTTCACAAACCAGAGCAACGTCATGAGATGCGACCCGGCATTAAAGGCAAAATGCAGCAGGATCGTGTAGCGGAGCTTTCCGGTGGTCACGAGCACCCAGCCAAAGACCAGACCGGCGGCGCCGGCGTAGCAGCCCTGCACCCAATTCATATGCATAAAGCCAAAGATGGCCGCCTGCAGCACAATCGCCGCGGCGATGCCTCGCTTGTCCGGCGCCGCCCAGGGCACCATGGCGACGTCTTGCGCCCGCGCGCGACGCCGGAGCTTCCAGAGCGGACGGCACTGCGGGTTAAATGCTCGGAGCGAAAACTCAAAAATGATACCGCGCACCAGCAGTTCCTCGCAAAACGGAGCGCCGAGCACCGTGGTCAGGACGGCCAGATAGCTCGTGTCGCCCATGCCCGTCTCCTCGACAAGTTCGCTGTAATCGGCCGCCGCCTCGGGCAACAGCGACAACACAGCGTCGGTCACGTAGCCAACGACCACCTGCAGGGCAAGGCCGATTACGATAACGCAGGCGATGCGCTTCCATGCCTTGGCTGCTCCCCCGCCAAGCGGGCGCTCGCCCTGCCAGCGCGCCATAAACGAGCGCGGCCACAGATAACGCCACCACAGCAGCGCCATCAAAAACGACGCCATCTGCGCGGCAGCCTGAAGCAATTGAATATCGAGGTCGTCAATCGAAAAGCCCATGAACACCGACGCGACACCCAGAGCGGAAAACAAAACCACGCTCAGGGCAATATCTGCCGCGACAACGCCTAAACAAGCAAGTGTCCACACCAACGCGTTGAGCATGCCAGCCTCCTCAAGAACCGTTCCCTAGTTCTACCACAAACTGGCAAAACACTGATCCCTTGGGGACAGAGGAAAACGGATCATTGTTGGTGCAAAGGAGCCAGGTTACTTTGCGCAAAACGGCAATGCCCCGCCCACGCAATCACGTGGACGGGGCATTGCTCCAGGTATGCGGTCAGCGACCCTGTTGCTTTTACTTAAGCTCGGGCCAGAAGTCCTTGTTAGCCTCGATCATGTCGTCGAGAACCTCCTTGGCGACCTTCATCGACGGCACGGTCTTGTTGAGCGTAAAGGCCTTGAGCGCCTTCTCGTACGAACCCTCGATCGTAGCCTCGACCACGAGCTTCTCGGAGTTCAGCTGCTGCATCATAAGACCCTGCTGGAACAGCGGAATGTTGTCGCGGCTGATGACCTCGGGGCCGTTCTTGCCAATGTAGGCAGGCAGCTCGACCATGGCGTCATAGGGCATGTTGGGGATGGCGCCCTTGTTCTCGCAAATGACCAGGAAGCGCTGCTTGGTGTCGTTCTTCAGAGCGATGGCCAGGTCGGCAATCCAGTCGCCGTGGCTGCCCGCATAGAACGTGCTCTCGTCGATCTCGCCGGTCTTCTCGTAGTGATCGATACCGTCGAAGAGGTTCTTCTCGCGCGTCTCCTCAACCTCGTTAGCACGGGTGCGCTCGGGGTTGGAATGCTCGACGAACTCCTTCTGCTGCAGGTAGTAGTTCAGATACGTGTTGGGCAGGTACTCCGGGAAGCACTCCATGATCTCGTACTCGCCCTTCCAGACGTAGTACCAGCTGCCCTTGGTGTGACGGTTCTGCTCGGGGTGCTCGTCAGTGGCCTCCTCGGGCTTCTTTGCCATGAGCGAGCCCATACCCTTGAGGTAGGAATCGGGCAGCAGGATCTGGTGCTCCTTGATGTACTCGCGCAGCTGCGGGAGCACCTCCTCGCCCTTGTGGCGGATCGAGGTGAACCAACCAAAGTGGTTGAGGCCAAAGTAATCGTACTCGACATCCTTCTTGTCGATATCGAGCGCGGCGCAAACCACGTCGATGATCGCGATCGGCATGTCGCAGATGTTGATGATGCGAGCGTTGGGACGCAGCACACGGCAGCCCTCGGAGACGATGGCAGCAGGGTTGGAGTAGTTGAGAATCCAGTAATCCTTCTTGGCGTACTTCTCAACGTCATCGATCAGCTCGACCATGGGGAAGATGGTGCGCATGCCGTAGGCAAGGCCGCCGCAACCGCAAGTCTCCTGGCCCACGCAGCCGTGACGCAGCGGAATCTTCTCGTCCTGCTCGCGCATGGCGTAGCCGCCCACGCGCATCTGGGCAAACACGAAGCTCGCGTCGGTAAAAGCCGTCTTTTTGTCGGTGGTCACCGTGAGCTTGATGTCCAGGCCGAGGTCCTCGTGCAAAATCCAGTCCACGAGCACGCCGACCTTGCGCTGGCGCTCCTCGTTGATGTCGTACAGACGAATCTCGTCAACGTCGAGCTCGTCCTTGCGCAGGGCGATGGACTTGACGATGCCGGGGGTAAAGGTGGATCCGCCACCACACAGAGTAATGATCATTGTTTACTGCTCCTTCTCAATTGCGTTTTCGACCTTGTCGCGCATCTCGGCGACCTTCATGCCAAAGATGATCTGGATATTATTGCCGTTGCGGTTGATGCCGCTGTTGGGCACGTGGTTGATGAGGTCCTCATTGATGAGGTCCGGGTTCTTAACGTTCACGCGGAGACGCGTAAAGCAGTTCTCGAGCTCCTCGATGTTGTCCTTGCCGCCAAGACCTGCGACCAGGTCGGCAATACCTGCATCGACGCCCTCTGCGGGAGCCGCGGCAACGGCGCCCTGCTTCACCGCGACAGACGCGGCGGCCTCGCCCTCGGCAACGGACTCGGCGAGCTCGGACTCCTCCTCGCGGCCAGGCGTGTGGAGGTTGAGCTTCTTAATAAGGAAGGTGAAGAGGAAGAAGTACAGAGCGGCGTTTACGACTCCAAGCACCAGCATAACCGGCCAGTTGGTCTTGTCGACACCGAGGACCAGGTTGGAAACCACGATGTTGATGATGCCGCCTGCAGTCGAAGCGGGCACGGAGAGGACCTTGAGCAGAACCAGGAAAATACCGGAAAGAATCGAGTGAACGACAAAGAGCACAGGAGCGGCAAAGACAAAGAGGAAGTCCATGGGCTCGGTGACGCAGGAGAGCACGGCGGTGATGATCAGCGGGATGATAACTGCCTTGGTCTTATCCTTGTTCCCCTTGTAAGCGGTGAAGATAAAGGCGAGACCGATGCCGATGTAGGGCCACAGGTTGTTGAAGGTGTAGCTGTTGAAGTAGGTGCTATCGGAGAAGGGCTGGCCCGTCATTGCCATCTCGGCAACACGGATGGGGTAGGCGCCGGCGATAACCTGATCACCCAGCGTCAGGGTGCCGCCCACATCGGAGAACTGGAACGGGGTGTAGATGAGGTGGTGCAGACCGGTGGGAACGAGCAGCTTGTTGAGCATGCCGTAGATAAACAGACCGATGTTGCCCGACTCCTTAATGATGCCGGCAACGGAGGAGATGGCGCCCTGAACCGGAGGCCAAACGATGCAGAAGCCAGCGCCCATGATCCAGGAAATGATGATCATGATCAGGAACGGGAAGCGAACGCCCGAGAACATCGAAAGGGCAATGGGGAACTGCTTGTTCGAGTACTTGTTGAACACGGTACCGGTAATGCAACCGAGAATGATGCCGCCGAACACGCCGGTATCGAGCACCTGAATGCCCATAACGGTGGCCTGGCCGGTTCCGGTAAGACCGAGCATGCCGCTCGCATCGGCAAGAGAGCCGGTGGCGTTGAGCACGATGTTGTTAGCCTGCAGGAACAGGAAGAACGACATCAGGGCAATCAGCGAAGCATGGCCCTTGTTCTTCTTTGCCATGGCGCCGGCGATACCCACGCAGAACAGAATCGAGAGGTTGTTGATGATAAACATCAGCGACTGGTAGACAACGGCGCCCACAAGCTGGAACGGACCGGAGCCCAGTACGGGGACCAAAGCGCAAATGGTCTTGTTGGTCAGAATGATGCCCACAATGAGCAGGATGCCGGCAACCGAGAGATACATCATCGGCTGGACGATCGACTTCGCGAACACCTCCAACGGCGCTTTGAAATTGAACTTCTTTTTTGCGGTCATAGCGGTACTCCCCTTCCTTTTCCGCAAATTAAGACAGATGTGCCCTGGACAAGACCGTGAGCCTTGCCTTATATCAATCGATGTGTGGGCACGTTATGCCTAGAGACCAGGTTCTCCAAGCAGGTTAACAATGTGATATGCGAGATAGCTCTTCTCGGCATCGGTAACGACAACGTTATAGGTAGACGACAAGTGGGCGGCTATGGCGTCCGCGCACGAGAATGCGCACGGATACGCCGTTTCATCGATTCGGAACAGCGCGTCGCCATTGATTTGCCCGGCCGTGGGGTCAAGCGCCCGCTGTGCGAAAAACTGCAGGTGGCGGACGAAACGCTCATAGGGCAACGAGGTGTCATCGAGGGTCGTAGCATAGCGCTTGGAAACAATCGCGAGCACGTCGCGAACAAGCTGGACCGAGACGATTAGACGGTCGGAGCGTTGCGGCATGGTGGCGTTGACGATATGCAGCGTAATGAAGCCCTGCTCTTCTTCGCTCATCTGGATGCCCATATACTCCTTGATAATCTGCAGCGCACGGCCCGCAAGTGCATACTCCTTGCGATAGAACTGCTGGATCTCGAGCAGCAACGGATTCTCACAGGAGACGCCCTTGCGCTCGCGCTCCAAAGCAAGGCTGATATGGTCTGCGAGAGCAATGAGAATCTTGTCGTTGATATCAACATTGAGCTCTCGACGGAGCATCTGAACAATATCCTCGGCAATCATGAGGTTGACGGTGGGGATGGACTCCAAAAGATGTGCCAAGCGGTCAATCGTACGCGAGTCCTGAGAAGTTCCCTTCTGCAACGCGTAGGTCTTTTCAATCGACGCCTCGTCGATGGCATCGCCGGCATGACGGCCAAAGCAGAGGCCTCGCCCGATGACGATGAGCTCGGAGCCATCGTCCGAAGTGACCATTGCGACGTTGTTGTTAAAAACTCGCTTGATAACCACGGTACCCACCACAAGAATTTACTCGGAAAGCCAGATGACAGGCTCTTTAACAGCAACAGGGCCGGAAGCATGCTCACGAAGAGTCGAGTTCTCCGAGCGCTCGCACACGATAACGAAGACCGTGGGATCGAAGCCGGCGGCGCGAACCGCGTCGAAATCGACCTCGACGAGGGGCTGGCCCGCGTCGACATGGTCACCCTGGGCAACAAGCGCATGGAAGCCCTTGCCCTCAAGCTTAACAGTGTCGATTCCGATATGCAGCATCACCTGAGCAGAGCTGTCGTCGGACATGATGCCCAGCGCGTGCTCAGTCGGAAACAGCGCCGCGACGGTGCCGGAAACAGGAGCGCACACCGTTCCCTCTTGGGGAACCACGGCAACGCCATCGCCCACGGCACGGCTGCTAAAAGCGGGGTCATTGGTATTTTCTAGATGAACAAGCTCGCCGGCAACGGGAGCGAGGATTTCGAACTCGGAAGCTGCAGTCTTCTGCTCATCCGAACCGCCCATCAGGCGAGAAAAGAAACCCATGGTGGCATGTCCCTTCATAAATATAGCCCAACCAAAATCAATCGAATGCGCCCCTTGAGACGCACGCGATCAAAGACTTTGGTTAGGCCCACGTCCAAGGGACTCGGTAACCTTCCGCATTTCTTTTCACTGAGGTTATTGTAGACAAGCCCAAAGCCGGAACAATCATTATGACCGGCGAACGGTATTTTTTCTCCGATAAACGGTATTTATGCGGCACTTAGGGACGTTCCTTTTCTGCCGGCACCCAGGGACACTCCTTGCTCTGGCCCCTTTGCACCAATCATGAGTTGCGGTGAAATAGGGGCTGAAAAGCCGCTCAAAAGGCCAAAACAGTCCGTATTCCACCGCAGCTTCAAAACGTTGGTGCATATGAACCTGTCCCCCTTGCACCAAAAAGGGCCCCGAGCAAAACATGCCCGGAGCCCTCTGGTCGCCTCGACTTACCGCGCGACACGTGTGTTACTTGCGCTTGCCGCCGCCGTCGCCGGGACGACGGGAGCTGCCGCCGCGCTTGCCGCCGCCGTCGCCGGGACGACGGGAGCTGCCGCCGCGCTTGCCGCCACGGCTGTTGCCATAGCTGCCACGGTTATCGCGACCGCCGGCGCGGCCGCCACGGGAGCCGGCCTGGTTGCCGCCGCGACCACCACGGTAGCCGCCGCGACGCTCTTCGCGGGTATCGTCGTAGTTGCGCCAGTCATCGCGACGATCGCGGCTGGCACGAGGGTCGCGACGATCGCGCGACTCATTCGAACGACCGGAGCCGCTGCGGCCACCGTTACCGCGGGCGCCTTCACGACGCTCAGTGCCGCGGCTACCGCGCTCACCACGGCCTTCGCCGCCACGGCGCTCATCACGGCCACCGCGCTCGCCATCGCGACCGGAGCGACGACGGTCGCCCGAGCCACGCTTGCCGCCGCGCGAACCGCGACCCTCGTCCTCGCGCTCAACACGACGACGACCGCCACGGTCCTCGTCCTCGCGGCGACGGCGGTGTGCCTCGCCCTGGAACTGCTTGGCACGGCGCTCGGCACGGTTGCCGCGCGGGGCCTGCTCGACGGCAGCAGCACCGCCGCGCTCCTCGGCAGCCACCTCGCGGGCCACGCTCTCAACGGCCTCGTCCACGCGAGCCTGAACGCCCTCGCGCACGCGGGTCTTGCCGCCGCGCTTGGGACGGCTCGGACGCTCGCCGTCGCCGCGACGCTCGTCGCGACCGCGGTTGGAACGACCGGCCACATCGCCGTAGTCATCGCCGTTGCGCTTGCCGTCGCGACGTGCCTGCTCAAGCTTCTTCTTGCTCTTGGACTTGCCGCGCTTGGTCTTCTTCTTCACCTTGAAGGCCGCAGGGTCGCGCTCGGGGTCAACCGCGGGCGGATTGGGACCCACATGCAGGTCGCCGGCCTCGTAGATGTCGGCCGTCTTGTCCATGAGCTTCTCGATCTCGTAGAACTCATCGACATCCTGCTCGGTCACAAACGTGATGGCCCAGCCCAGCTCACCGGCGCGGCCCGTACGGCCAATACGGTGGATGTAGTCGGTCGGCTCGGCCGGCACGTCAAAGTTCACGACGTAGCGCACGTCGCTGATGTCGATACCGCGGGCGAGGACATCGGTTGCCACCAACACGTCGACGGTGCCGTCGCGGAAGGCAGAAAGCGCGCGCTCGCGCTGCGCCTGGCTGCGGTTGCCGTGAATCGCGGCGGCCTTGATGCCCTTGCGCTCCAGGCGACGGCAGCAGCTGTCGGCGCGGTGCTTGGTGCGCATAAAGACGATGGTGCGCTCCGGGCCCTCCTTCTTGAGGAACTCGGGCAGCAGGTTGTTCTTGGCCTCGATGGACACCGGGAACACAAACTGGTCGACGGTGTCGGCGGTCGACGTGGCGGGCGCGATCTCCACGCGGGCCGGGTCGCTCACCAGGTCGGTGATCTCGCCCACGGCCTCCTCGTCGAGCGTGGCCGAGAACAGCAGCGTCTGACGCTCGGCCGGGGTCTCGCGCACAATGCGGCGGACGGCGGGCAAAAAGCCCATGTCGAGCATACGGTCGGCCTCGTCGAGCACCAGCACCTTGACCTCGTCTAGGTGGCAGGCGCCCTGCTCGATCAGGTCGACCAGACGGCCCGGCGTGGCGACCAGGATGTCGCAGCCGTACTTGAGGGCCGCGGTCTGCGGCTTGTAGCTCACGCCGCCCACGACGGTCACGGCGACATGGCCGGTGACGTCGGCGATCTTGCTCGCAACCTCGTCGATCTGCTGGGCAAGCTCGCGCGTGGGGGTGATGACGAGCATCACGGGGCCGCGACCGTTGCCCTCGGGCTTCTTGGCGCCGCGACGGCGGTTGCGGCCGCCACGCTCGCGCACGGGCTTGGGCGGAGCGATGTGCTCCAGGTTGTTCATGGTCGGCAGCAAAAAGGCGGCCGTCTTGCCGGTGCCGGTCTGAGCGGCGGCAAGCAGGTCGCGGCCCTCGAGCACCACGGGGATCGAGCCGGCCTGCACGGGCGTGGGCGCCGTGTAACCAAGGTTCTCGATGGCACGAAGCATCTCGTCCGAAAGGCCCAGCTCGTCGAAGGCGGGCAGGCTCTCGGTCGCGGACTCGACGGTCTCGGCGGCGCTGGCCTCGTCGGCCGCATCAAAGGCAGCCTGGGTCATGGCCTCGCGGGCCTCGTCCAGAATCTCGGCGTCCGTGACGTCGGATACAGAATTACGCATATGTTGTTGTTCCTTATCTGCACGCGTTATGGGCACGGCATGCGGCCGCGCGAGCGTGCTTGGTAGTGCGCTAATACATACAAAAACAGGTGCGCACAGAGAGGACGTTGCTCAGCACGCTGGCGATCGCTTTGGCAGCCATATCACGCGCCGTCCAGACGCAGCGGCCCTAAGCGATGGAGCAGATTCGCCGCGGGTTAGTATACCCGTGCTTCGCATGCCCCCACGTAAACCACAGATGACAGGGCGGTCGGGGCCGAGCAGAGACTCCCCCGCCGGACAATGTCTCAATCTGCAACAGATACTCAGCAAAAACCGGCCTAACCGTTGCAGATTGAGATATACACAAATCTCGTAAAACAACATCTCAATCTATAATAGTTAGAGGTCATTTTCCCTGCTAGATGTTACAGATTGAGACGAAGGGCGGGGATGGTGCACCAACCCGGCAATCGACCCCCGCATCGGAATGTCTTACATTTCAACTTCTGCTGTACACCCCCAGGGGGTATGGGTGTATAGTATCAGCAGGTTAACAATTCAAACACCGAGCTACAGAAAGGAGAAGCCATGGCTCAAGAAAAGATCGACGTGGGCGGCATGACGTGCGCCGCCTGCCAGGCACATGTGGACCGTGCCGTCAGTAAACTCGACGGCGTCCAAAACGTCGCGGTCAACCTGCTCGCCGGCTCCATGCTGGTCGACTATAACCCCACGCAGGTTACGACCGACGACATCTGCACCGCCGTCGACCGTGCGGGTTACTCGGCATCGCCCGTCAATGCGGGCACCGAAGCCGCCACAAGCGGCAGCGCGCAAGCCAGGTCCGGCGCCGCCCATATGGAGTCGCCGACCAAAAAGTTGGAGGCCGCCGCCTCTGCCATGCGCACCCGTCTCATCATCTCAATCATCTTTCTCATCCCACTGTTCTACATAGGTATGGGACATATGCTCGGCTGGCCGCTGCCCAGCATCTTCACCGACCACATCCACAGCATGACGCTCGCCCTCACCGAGCTTGTCCTGCTCATCCCCATCGTCTACGTCAACGACGCGTACTTTATCAACGGCTTCAAATCACTCGTGCACGGCGCGCCCACCATGGATGCTCTCATCGCCGTCGGAGCCACCGCATCGATCGCCTGGTCGCTCTATGCCATGTTTATCATGGCCGACCAGCTGGCCGCCGGGCAAGTCCACGATGCCATGACGACGGGCATGGACAACCTATATTTTGAGAGCGCTGGAACGATTCTGTCGCTCGTCACCGTGGGCAAATACCTCGAGACGCGCAGTAAGTCCAAGACCGGCGGCGCTATCGAGGCGCTCATCGATCTGGCGCCCAAGACCGCGACCGTCGTTGCCGACGATGGCACCGAAACCACCGTCGACGTCGACAGCATCCTTCCCGGCCAGGTCCTTCGCGTGCGCCCCGGAGAGTCCATCCCCGTCGATGGCGTGGTGCTCGAGGGCAGCTCGGCCGTGGACGAGAGCGCGCTCACCGGCGAGTCCATCCCCGTGGAAAAGACCGCCGGCGACACCGTCAACGCCGCCACCGTCAACCGCACTGGCTCGTTTACCTTCCGCGCCACACGCGTGGGCGCCGACACATCGCTTGCCAAGATCATCCAGCTCGTCGAGGACGCCAATGCCACCAAGGCGCCTATCGCCCGCCTGGCCGATAAGGTCGCCGGCGTGTTTGTGCCCGTGGTGTTTGTGATCTCGGCCGTGACTTTTGTGGCGTGGATGGCGCTCACCAGCAGCATCAACGAGGCGCTCACTTCCGCTGTCGCTGTGCTGGTGATCAGTTGTCCGTGTGCGCTCGGCCTGGCCACGCCCGTCGCCATTATGGTGGGCACCGGCAAGGGCGCCGAGATGGGCATCCTGTTTAAGAGCGCTGAGGCGCTGGAGAACCTGCGCAGCGTGGGCACCGTGGTGCTCGATAAGACGGGCACGGTCACCCGCGGCAAGCCGGCCGTGACCGACGTTGTGGTTGCCGCGCGCGCCGACGGCTCGCCCGCTATGAGTGAAAAGGCGTTACTGAAGCTCGCTGCCGCGCTGGAGCGCTCAAGCGAGCACCCGCTGGCCGAGGCGATTATGGCCGAGTGCGAGGCGCGCGGAATTGTCGCGCGCACGGTCGAGGACTTTGCCGCCGTGCCCGGGCGAGGCGTTACGGCTCGCGAAGGACAAAACGCCATCGCTGCCGGCAACGTGCGCCTGATGAACGAGCTGGGCGCGGAGGTGCCCGCCGGCGTTGCCGAGCAATTTGCCACCGAGGGCAAAACGCCGCTGTTCTTTGCCAAGAACGGCAAGCTTGTCGGTACCATCGCCGTGGCCGACGAGGTCAAAGAAACGAGCGCCGAGGCCATCGCCGCGCTGCGTTCGCTCGGCGTCGATGTGCGCATGCTCACCGGCGACAACCGCGTGACGGCCGAGGCCATCGCCCGCCGCGTGGGTCTCACCAGCGAACAGGTTATCGCCGACGTCCTGCCCGCCGACAAGGAGCGCCACGTGCGCGAACTGCAGGATGCGGGCGGCAAGGTCGCCATGGTGGGCGACGGCATCAACGACTCCCCCGCCCTGGCGCGCGCCGACGTGGGCCTTGCTATCGGCACCGGCGCCGACATCGCCAAGGAGGGCGCCGACGTGGTACTCATGCGCAGCGACCTCATGGACGTCGCCCGCGCCATCGAGCTGTCGCGCGCCACGATTCGCAACATCAAGCAGGACCTGTTCTGGGCGCTGTTCTACAACGGCATCGGCATTCCGCTGGCGGCGGGCGTGTTCTTCCCGCTCACGGGATGGCAACTCTCACCGATGTTTGGCGCCGCGGCCATGAGCCTGTCGAGCGTGTGTGTCGTAAGCAATGCGCTGCGCCTGCGAACCTTTAAGCCGAAAGTGGCAAAATAGGCTCACCATTACGTCCATTTAGAACGGGTTTTCCAGGTGCCCGAGATTGACCTGAAAGAGGAGCGACGCGTACTTTGGTACGCGAGCGACGGTTTGAAGGTCAAGGCCGGGCACCTGGGAAAGCCGACACAACAGAGAGGAATATCCATGCGTTACACGATTAAGACTTCCGGCCTTATGTGCGGTCACTGCGACGCTACTGTCGAGACGGCACTGCTCAACGTTGCCGGCGTGACCGACGCCGACGCCGACCATGAGACCCAGACCGTCCAGGTAGAGTGCGCCGACACCGTGACCGCCGAGCAGCTCGCCGCCGCTGTCGAGGCCGCGGGCGAGAAGTTCCATGCCCTTTCGGTGACCGCCGCGTAGCAGGCGCTGCCTGCTCAATCCTCAGAAGTTGCGGTGAAATACGGACTGTTGAGCCGCCCTAGGCCTTTAAACAGTCCGTATTTCACCGCAACTGACGGGGGCATCCGGAAGATCGACCAGAAACGAGGACCCGCCATGATGGCAGACCACAAATCGGTGACCCGCATGCTCAAGACGGCACGCGGCCAGATCGACGGTATCTTGCGGATGGTCGATGAGGACCGTTATTGCGTCGATATTTCCACGCAGCTCATGGCCACACAGGCGCTCCTCGCGCGCATTAACGCCGACGTGCTCAAGGCGCATATCGAGGGCTGCGTGACTTCGGCGATCGAATCGGGCGACGAAGACCTCAAAGCCGCCAAGCTCGCCGAGATCGAACGCGTCGTCGACAAGCTCTCCAAGTAATTGGGGCATTGGGGACAGACTTCTTTGCACCGTCTTGGTGTTCCGGGGACAGGTATGTTTGCACCACCTTGATGCAGATTAACCTGTCCCCCTTGCTCTAAATCGGGTATAAAGGCGTGCAGCATATCGAACGAAAGGCAATTTGCATGAATGACTTTATGAAGGGTCGCAATGGTGCTGACGAACTCACCATCGTGATGGGTTTTGCCGGCATCGTCATCGCGATGATCGGATCGATAGCCCGCATCCAGTGGCTCAGCTGGATCGCCATCGCCGTGATCGTGCTCGGCGTGCTGCGCGGCCTGTCCAAAAACATCGATGCACGTCGCAAGGAGAACGAGGCTTTTGTCGCCGCGACCGCGAACGTACCCGGCTTGGGCAAGTTTGTAGCTAGCTTGGGCGGCGGAGCTGCAGCGGCTAACGCCTCGCGCGCAGCCGGTACCAGTAAGGAAGACTTTGAGCGCGCCAAGCGCACAGCCAAGAAGATGTGGAAGGGTCGCAAGACCACGGCATACCTCAAGTGCCCCAACTGCGGCCAGATGCTCTCCGTCCCCAAGGGCAAGGGCAAGATCCGCGTCACCTGCCCCAAGTGCCACGCCAAGATGGAAACGCGCTCGTAGCCGCCACGCCATAGGACAAAATAAAAGCCGAGGCCTCGCACTGAGACCTCGGCTTTTTTTGAACGTGACAAGGGGACCGTCCCTTTGTCACGTCTACGCCACGCCGTCGCGGGCGAGCTCCTCGGCCAGCGCCTCGGACGGCATGGCCATAATCGTGTCGAGCTCGGCATCCACCTCGGGAATACGCTTCACCTTGAGTTTGCGTACCAGATCGCCACGACACATCACGTGCATCGGCTCACGCAGGGCGCACAGGTCATCGAGCGGGTTCTCGCGCGTCACCAGAATATCGGCGGCCTTGCCGCACTCGATCGTACCGGTCTCGCCGCCCAGCCCCAGCAGCTCGGCATTGACTTGCGTAGCCGTATGCAGCGCGAAGGCGTTGCTCACGCCGACATACTTGGCAAAATAGGCCACCTCGCGCCACATGTCGTACTGCGTCACGAACGGGCAGCTCGAATCTGTGCCAAGACCAACCCTAATACCAGCTTCCAGTGCGGCGCGAGCGCTCTCGATGATGCCTGAGCACACGATGTCGCCGTTCTTCTTTTGCGTATCGGTCGAATGGGTCTTTTCCGGGTCGAGCAATACAAACGGCAGCGCCGGGCTGATGGTGCAGGTAACGCTGGGCGCACGGTCCTCAAGCTGTGTACCCGCGGCGCCGCGGTACAGCTCCAGGATCTCGGGCGTCAACGGAGCGCCATGCTCGATTGTGTCGACTCCGGCCTGAAGCGCGGCCTTCTCACCTTCGGTACTCTCGACATGGGCCATAACCGGAAGGCCGACCTCGTGCGCCGCCTTGCACGCCGCCGCGGCGACATCGAGCGGCATGCGCAGCACGCCCGGCTCGCCTACTTCGGTCGCATCGAACACGCCGCCCGTCACGAACAGTTTGATGACGTCGGCACCGCGTGCATACAGATCGCGCACCTGTTCGGCTGCCTCGACGGGACTGTTAGCCACCTGGGCGAACAGTCCTGCACCATGACCGCCCGGCACCGTGACGCCCGTTCCCGGCGCCACCAGACGAGGACCTTGATACTTGCCGGCATCGATAGCATCGCGCACGGCAAGATCGGCAAACAGCGGGTCGCCCGCGCCGCGCACCGTAGTCACGCCACTTGCCAGCTGCTGCTGGGCGCTACCTTTGAGGATATGGCGCACGATGGCGCGCCCCACGGGATTATCGAGCTTTTTCATCAGCGCGCCCGCATCGCCCGCCGAAACCGGCTTGCCCGAGCCGCACAGATGCACATGCATATTGATGAGGCCTGGCATGAGACACGCCCCTGCCAGGTCGATAACCTCGGCACCTGCAGGCGCCTGTGCCACAGCACTCGGCCCCATCCACGTGATGAGACCGCGCTCAACGGCCACGGCCATATCGGGTTGCGGCTCCATATGCTCCGAACCATCCAGAACGGTCGCATTGATAAACAACGTGGGACGATCGGCAGAGGCCATATCGAGCTCCTCCCTCGCAATTAACTTGAACATTTGTCCATTATCACCCGGCACGACAGGGTTACTGCGGACATATCGGCTAACAGGAGGAAGAGAAGGGCGTGAGGATGAACAGACCAGTGCAGCGATGCTTCGGTCGTTCCAGCAAAACGTCTTGATCTATAACAGTAAGCTCGGTTTTGAGCCGCCAGATGTTACAGATCGAGATTTTCAGTCGTGCGTCCAACCTTTGTCTCAATCTGTAACAGGTAGACCAGTTTTCAGCCGCCAGATGTTACAGATTGAGATTTTTCGTCAGCCGCCAACCTTCCGTCTCGATCTGTAACAGTTAGAAGGTAAAACAGTCCTTTGTTGTTACAGATCGAGACATTCTCCAGCCCCGTCGTCAAACGTCTAGATCTGTAACAGGTAGACAGGTTTTCGGCCTCTAAATGTTACAGATTGAGACAGTCCGCTTCAGTGCCCACACCACTGACGCTTCCATTCCTCAGCCAAATCGGCCCGCTGCGAAATACCCGCTAGCCTCATCTTTTCAACCAGCTTCCCCGGGTTCTTGAGTTCATCAAACGTGAACCGAAGCACCTTGTGCCCGAGCATTGTCAGATGAGATTCACGCTGACGCTCTGCCACGAACGGGTCGACCGACTCCCGACCCTCGCCGTTCTGCAAGGCATACTTCCCCTTTCCGTCGAGCTCGCCGATGACACGTGTCCCGTCCTCGAGCCTCCAGAAATAATCGACCCGAAACACTTGGCTCAGATCAAGCGGGTCGCGAAACTCCACCTGCAACTCTGGCACCGGAAAACCGTATGCAATAAAGAACGCTCGGAACCGAGACTCGCCACCGTTTTCGGACAGCCCGTCCGCATGCGACGCAATCACCTGAGCTCTGCGATACCCTCGCCTGCCCTCGCAATCGGCCTGGAGCCGTTCACAGAGGTCGTCGCGCGACATGCCATTCGCCCGCAATGCAGAATCGGCGATCGCCAGACCATACGAAAACGGGGCGCGTAGCAGGCAATCCTCCACCGTGCGCCAAAACGGCGTCACTCGAACGCCGTCGACGCGCTCAAGCGCACCCGCCGCCTGCGGACGCAAAAGCCGGCATCCTGCACTCAGCGGCACCGAGCAACCTGTCTTAACAAGAAATCGCGGCCCAAGCAGATCATTCGGCACCTCCAGACCCCACAAAAGTGCCGCGTCATAACCCCAAAACGCCCAATCGGGATGAAACTCTGCAAGCCCTTTGATGGTACGCAGCGCTCGCTCCGCCGGCGTCAGTACAACCCAATCATGTTGCAAGCAGAACAAATACGGCTCGGGCTCCGCAATATCATCGGTTCCCACATGGCGCCGCAGCCACATAAGCTCGGCATTGTCGTGTGTCACAAGCAGTACGTCTTGTTCAGCCGCCTCCGTGAGCCTGGCAAGCATCCTATTCCGCGCCAAGGTGTTACGTGTTACATGCTTGTGTTTAAAAACGGTATTAGACACTTTCATCACCACCACGTCAGACAAATGGGCCATCGTCACCGTTGCCTCCGCTGACAAATGTCTTGATCTGTAACAGGAAAACAGTCTTTGAGCCTCTAGTTGTTACAGATCGAGATTTTCAGTCGTGCGTCCAACCTTTGTCTCGATCTGTAACAGGTAGGTCGAATTTTGGCCCCTTCCCGTTACAGATCGAGATCTTTCGGCAGGCGCCAACCTTCCGTCTTGATCTGTAACAGTTAGATGGCCAAACGGCCCCTTGTTGTTACAGATCGAGACATTCAGTCGAGTCTGCATTGTTCATCTCGATCTGTAACAACTACGGGTCCAAATGGTCTCTAGACGTTACTGATCGAGATATAAAGGCGGAAGGCAAGGCAGGCGACAGCTGCCCATCCCCTACTCCCATTCCTGTTCGTAGATGTTGAGCGACTTCACATACCGCCCCTGGGCACCCATGATGTCGCGAACCAGCCTCAGAAAGAAGCTGATACACGAGGTGTCGAAACCGTCCTCTAGGTCCTCGGGATGCACCGCGCCAGGCCCGTCGACCGCCGTATCGCTCAGGCGTGCAATGTCGTAGAGGTAGAGCTGCCCCGCCGTCAGCCAGACATCGTCGACGCACGCGATACGCACCGCAATCGCACCTTCGCGCCAGTGCTCTTTTTGCACGATATGTGGGTCGTAGATATCAAAACGACGGTCGGTGCGTGTGTCACGCAGCGCGACCATACCAGTCGCAGGATCCTTGTCCAAAATGCCAAAGCGCGAGAAATACTGCGTGTCGCGCACCTGTTCGAGCCGCCTGAGCGAAGCAGGCGAAAGCGATGCCGGCGGCTCGTCCACATACAGCTCAAGCAGCGTCTTGCCATGGTAATAGGGACGCTCGAACAGCAGCCAATCGGTAAATGCCATGTTATAGGCCATGATTTCGCTTTGCGAAGGCTCCTCGCAATAGCTGAGCCATGGATCGACTATCACTTCGAACTGCGTGCGCGCCGACTCCAAAAACTGAAACTTGCGCAGCATCCAAAACTGGGCCATGTCGGCAATATCGTTACCGACGGCCTCGGTCAGACGTCCCCGGTCCAAAACATGATCGGCCATGGCATCCTCCTCAAACTGATGAACCTCAATTTGAGCTTACGAGGAGGGCCGGTGGTCGCCGCCAGCGCGGGCGAAATGGGCATCAGGCTGCAAACCAGATACTGACCGTATACTTGACGGAACGCTTGACCGATACGTTATACCGAAACAAAACCCCAGTTAAACATAGGCAAATAAACAGAGATTTTGAGCTTGCCAGCCGCAGCCATCACGAAAACAGCAAGGCGCCGCGAGCCCGCACGTCAGCAAATGAGCAGTCAGACGTTAAGAGTGTCCCCGACGACTAGACAAAAAAGCGCGTCCCCAATGACTAGTCGTTGGGGACGCGCTTGAATGACTACCTTACAGTCCCAAGGCCTCGGCAACCTCGGCAGCGCAGGCCAGGGAGTCCGCCATGGCGCTTACCACGAGCGAGCTGCCGTTGCGGGCGTCGCCGGCAACATACACCGGCGCGGCATCCGCAGCAACGCCATCCACGCGGGCCGCGAGGTGCGAGCCCTCGGCAGCCATCGCCGGCAGCGGACGACCAGCGGTAGCAACAGGCACGCTCACCGCATCGAACACACCATGCTCGGGACCCGTAAAGCCGCAGGCGATGAGCACCAGCTGCGCCGGCACTTCGCGCTCGGAGCCCGCAATGCGTTCGGGCTTGCCGGCCGACCAGTCCAGATCGACCACGCGCAGGCCCGCAGCCGCGCCCTTCTTGTCCAGCAGCACCTCGAGCGTATCCACGCCCCAAGCACGCATCTCGCCGCCCATGGCAGCGATAGCCTCCTGCTGACCGTAGTCGGTCTTCTTCACGTTGGGCCACTGCGGCCAGGGGTTGCTCACTGCACGCTTATCGGGCGCGGCCGGCAAGAACTCAAACTGGCGCACGCTGCGCGCACCCTGGCGCACCGCGGTACCCACGCAGTCGTTACCGGTATCGCCGCCGCCAATGACCGCAACGTCCAGGCCGCGCGCGTTCACCGCGGGCTCACCGCCATCGAGCGCCGAGACGGTCGAAGCTGTCAGGTAGTCCACGGCATACACCACGCCCGGGGCATCCACATTCGTAGCCGAAAGACCGCGGGGCGCACGAGCACCGGCAGCCACCACAACGGCGTCAAAGCCATTGAGCTTGGCCGCTACCGCAGGGTTCGTAACATCAGCGCCCAGCTCAAAGACGATGCCCAGCTCGCGCATGAGCGCCACGCGACGCTCGACCACGGACTTCTCGAGCTTCATGTTGGGAATGCCGTACATGAGCAGGCCGCCCGGGCGGTCGTCGCGCTCAAACACCGTCACGCGGGCGCCGCGACGCGCAAGCTCCCATGCCGCCACCAGACCAGCAGGACCGGAGCCTACCACGGCAACCGTGGGTGCGCCCTCCCCTGCCGGCTCAAAGCGACGCGGACCGCCGTTGGCCCACTCATGGTCGCTGATCGCACGCTCGTTGTCGTGAATCGTCGTGGGCTGGCCATCGACCGAACCCAGGTTGCACGCGGCCTCGCACAGCGCCGGGCACACGCGACTCGTGAACTCGGGCATGGGCGAGGTGAGCGACAGACGCTCGGCCGCTTCGTCCCAGCGGCCGCGGTACACCAGCTCATTCCACTCGGGAATCAGGTTGTGCAGCGGGCAGCCGCTCGGACGCGCCTTGCCAAAGCTCGCGCCCATCTGGCAAAACGCCACGCCGCACATCATGCAGCGGCTCGCCTGGGCGCGACGTGCGTCTTCATCGAGCTCCACGTACAGCGGATCAAAATCTTGGCTGCGCTCCTCCACGGGGCGGAACTCGTGGGTCACGCGATCGATATCAAGAAAAGCACCAGGCTTACCCATGGCACTTACGCCTCCTTCTTGGTCGAAGCAGCAGAGCTGGCAGCCACGGACGCAGCGCCCGCAGCACCGCCCGCGGCATCAAAGCGAGCGACATCCGCGGCACTCGCACGACCGGTCACGATGTCAAACGCCAGCTCCTCGGCCTGCGCATGCGACTTGCCGGCAGCCTCGCCCGCGACGACAATCGCCAGCACGCGCTCGTACTCGGTCGGAATGATCTTCACAAAGCGCTTGCTCATCGTCTCAAAGCTGTAGAGCAGCTTAATGCCGCGCGGGCTCTGCGTCGCGTCCACGTGCTTCTGGATGAGCGCACGAATCTGTGCCAGCTCGTCGGCCGTCGGGGCCTTGAGCTCCACGCTCTCGTGGTTCACGCGGGCATCGAGCGTGCCGTACTGGTCAAAGACGTAGGCCACGCCGCCCGTCATACCGGCGGCGAAGTTCTGCCCGACCTCGCCCAGGATGAGCGCCAGACCACCCGTCATGTACTCGCAGCCATGGTTGCCGCAGCCCTCGACCACCACGGTGGCGCCGGAGTTGCGCACGCCAAAGCGCTGGCCGGCCAGGCCGTTAATGAAGCCGCGGCCGCTCGTGGCGCCAAAGAACGCAACGTTGCCCACGATGATGTTCTCGTCGAACTTGTAGGTCGCATGCGGGTTGGGGCGCACCGACACCTCGCCGCCCGAAAGGCCCTTGCCAAAGTAGTCGTTGGCGTCGCCGCACACGTTGAGCGTAATGCCACGCGGCAGGAACGCGCCAAAGCTCTGACCGGCCGAACCATCGCAATCGATGGTAATGGAGCCGGCAGGCAAACCCTCGGGATGCGCCTTGGTCACCGCATTGCCCAGGATGGTGCCCACGCAACGGTTGACGTTGGCGATATCGGCGCGGAAGCGAATCGGACGCAGGTGCGCACGGGCATCGGCCGTATAGGGCACAAACAACGTGGAGTCGAGCGTCTTGTCGAGCTCGCTGTCCGCGGCCATCTGCGGCAGGAAGTGGCGACCGTCGGCACCCGGGATATGAGCGCCGAACTCGCAGGTCGCGCTCGCCAGCACGGGCGACAGATCGAGCAGATTGGCCTTGCGGTTGCCCGGGACCTCGATCTGGCGCAAGCACTCGGGATGGCCGACCATCTCATCGATGGTGCGGAAGCCCAGGCTCGCCATGACCTCGCGCAGCTGCTCGGCAACAAAGAGCATAAAGTGCTCGACGTGCTCTGGCTTGCCGCGGAAGCCGCGACGCAGGCGGCAGTTTTGCGTGGCGATGCCGGCCGGGCAGGTGTCCTGCTGGCAGTCGCGCTGCATGAGGCAGCCCATGGAGATGAGCGGCATGGTTGCAAAGCCAAACTCCTCGGCGCCTAGCAAGCAGGCGACGGCAACATCGGTGCCGTCCATGAGCTTGCCGTCGGCCTCGAGCACCACGCGCGAGCGCAGGCCGTTTTGCAGCAGCGTCTGCTGGGCCTCGGCAAGGCCAAGCTCCAGCGGCAGGCCCGCATGCCAGATAGAGTCGCGCGCAGCGGCGCCCGAGCCGCCATTGTGACCGCTGATCAAGATCTTGTCGGCCGCGCCCTTGGCCACACCGGTGGCGATGGTGCCGACGCCGGCCTCGCTGACCAGCTTGACCGACACGCGCGCGCCGGGGTTGGCGTTCTTAAGATCGAAGATCAGCTCTGCCAGGTCCTCGATGGAGTAGATGTCGTGGTGCGGCGGAGGCGAGATCAGGCCGATGCCGGGCGTGGACTGACGGACCTCGGCAATCCAGGGGTAGACCTTCTTGCCGGGCAGGTGTCCGCCCTCGCCGGGTTTGGCGCCCTGGGCCATCTTGATCTGAATCTCAAAGGCGCTGCACAGGTAGCGGCTCGTCACGCCAAAGCGCGCGCTTGCCACCTGCTTGATGGCGGAATTCTTGGAGTCACCGTTGGCCAGCGGGGTCTCGCGACGCGGATCCTCGCCGCCCTCGCCCGAGTTGGAACGACCGTGCAGGCGGTTCATGGCGATGGCCATGCACTCGTGTGCCTCTTTGCTGATGGAACCGTACGACATGGCGCCGGTGTTAAAGCGGCGGACGATGTTGAGCGCGGGCTCCACCTCGTCGAGCGAAACCGGCGTGCGACCGTTGGCATTAAAGTCCAGCAGGTCACGCAGGCGCACGGCACGGCCGGTGCGGTGCAGGCGGTCGCTGTACTCCTTAAAGGTGTCGTAGCTGTCCTCACGGCAGGCGGTCTGCAGCAAGTAGACAGTCTGCGGATCGATCAGGTGATCCTCGCCGCCGAGCGGGCGCCACTTGGTCAGGCCCAGTGTGGGCAGCTGATCGGGAGCCGGACTCTTAAGGATGGCGAGCGCGGCGTCGTAGCGCTCGTTTTGCTCGCGCTCAACGTCCTCGACACCCATACCGCCCACACGGCTCACCGTGCCGGCGAAGTACGCGTTGACGAACTCCGGCGTAAAGCCCACGACCTCGAAGATCTGCGCCGAATGGTAGCTCTGCACCGTGGAGATGCCCATCTTGGACATGATGGAGACGATGCCCGCCGTCGCGGCCTTGTTGTAGTTGGCGATGCCCTGCTCGGCCGTCACGTCCAGGTCGCCGCGTGCTGCCAGATCGCGGATGCACGCATGCGCGTTGTACGGATAGATGCCGCTCGCGGAGTAGCCCACCAGCGCCGCAAAGTCGTGCGGGGACACGGCGTCGCCGCACTCCACCACGATGTCGGCAAAGGTACGCACGCCGGCGCGGATCAGGTGGTTGTGCACGCAGCCCACGGCAAGCAGCGACGGCACGGGCACCTCGCCCGCAGCGGCGCGATCGCTCAGCACCACGATGTTCACGCCGTCGCGGACCGCAGCCTCGACGTCCTCCGCAAACTGCTTGAGCGCAGCCTGCAGTGCGCCCTCGCCGGCATCGCGGCGGTAGACGGCACGGAAGCGACGGGTCTTAAAGCCCACGCGGTCGATGGCGCAGATGCGGTCGAACTCCTCCTCGTTGAGCAACGGGCGCTCCAGGCGCACCAGCTGGCAGGCCGTGCGGGAATCCTCGAGCAGGTTGCCGTGGTTGCCCAGGTAGAGCGTGGTCGAGGTGACCATGTGCTCGCGCAGGGCATCGATCGGCGGGTTCGTAACCTGGGCGAACAGCTGATAGAAGTAGTCAAAGAACGAACGCGTCTTCTTGGACAGGCAGGCCAGCGGTGCGTCAATGCCCATCGAGGCGAGCGGGGCCTTGCCCTGCTGGGCCATGGGGCGCACGACCTCGTCAACATCATCCCAGTGGTAGCCGAGCTTGGCCATACGCACGGCAGCGGGCACCTCGGCGTCCTCGGCGGGCGTTGCCGCAACGGGCTCATCGAGCGCGTCGACGGTCAGCGTCTCCTCGGCAATCCAGTCGCGGTAGGGCTTTTCCTTGGCATAGCGGGCGCGCAGCTCGTCGTTGTAGATCACACGGCCGCGGGCAAAGTCGACCTCGAGCATCTGGCCCGGCCCCAGACAGCCGCTCGTCAGGATGTTCTCGGGGCTCACCTCGATGGCGCCCACCTCGCTTGCCAGCATAAAGCGGCCGTCGCGCGTCACAAAGTAGCGGGCGGGACGCAGGCCGTTGCGGTCGAGAGCAGCACCCAGCGTGCGGCCGTCGGTAAAGGCGATGGCGGCCGGGCCGTCCCAGGGCTCCATGAGCATGGACTGGTAGGCGTCGTAGGCGCGGCGCTCCTCGCTCAGACTGTCGTTGTGGTCCCACGGCTCGGGCAGCAGCATGGACGCGGCACGCGTGAGCGGACGGCCGTTCATGACCAAAAACTCGAGCACGTTGTCCAGAATCGCGGAGTCGGAGCCCTCGCGGTTGATGATGGGCATCACGCGCTCAAGATCGTGCTGCAGCACGGGGCTGTACAGGTTGGGCTCGCGGGCGCGGATCCAGTTGACGTTGCCCTTGAGGGTGTTGATCTCGCCGTTGTGGATGATAAAGCGGTTAGGGTGCGCGCGCTCCCAGCTGGGCGTGGTATTGGTGGAGTAGCGCGAATGGACGAGCGCCACGGCCGTTTTGACGGCGGCGTCGTTGAGATCGATGAAGAAGCGGCGCATCTGCGTGGCGACCAGCATGCCCTTGTACACGATGGTGCGCGAGCTCATGGAGCACACGTAGAAGATCTTGTCGCGCAGGGCAAACTCGGCGTCGGCCTTCTTCTCGATGGTGCGGCGGCACACATACAGACGGCGCTCGAAGGAATCGCCGGCGGGCGTGTCGTCCGGACGGCCCAGGAAGGCCTGCAGGATAGTAGGCATGCAGGCGCGGGCCGTCTCACCCAGGTCGTGCGGATCGACCGGCACCTCGCGCCAAAAGAGCAGCGGCACGCCGGCCTCGGCGCAGCCCTCCTCAAACACGCGACGGGCATCCTCTACGCCCTTGTCGTCCTGCGGGAAGAACAGCATGGCCACGCCATAGTCGCCCTCTGCCGGCAGAATCTGGCCGCACTTTTGAGCCTCTTTACGAAAAAAGTGATGCGGAACCTGGAACAGGATGCCGGCGCCGTCGCCGGTGTTCTTCTCGAGTCCCGTGCCGCCGCGGTGCTCCAAGTTAACCAGAATGGACAGTGCGTCGTCCAGGATCTGGTGATGGCGCTCGCCGTTGATATCGGCAAGCGCGCCGATGCCGCATGCATCGTGGTCGAATTCGGGGCGATAAAGGCCCTGCTGCTGAGCGGAATCTGCCTGCATCGCGATCCTCCCCTAGATATTAGACAGTCAGTTGAGTAGGCATAGTAGGAGTATCGCCGGCCCGCTGTGTTTCCCACCCGTTTCGAAACAATCGCGTAACGCACGCCCCACGAGTGGACACCGCCGACCTCAAGGGCGACAACAAGGACCCCAAGTTCGGCCTGCAAGCTCACCGCTTCAAACATCTCAATCTGTAACAGGAAGACCCAATTTCGACGCCTAGATGTTACAGATTGAGATGTTTTTGAGAGACGGTTCCGAATGTCTCAATCTGTAACACGAAGGGCCGATTTTGGCGGTCAGCTGTTACAGATCGAGATATTCCATAGGACCATTTCTTCCTGTCTCGATCTGTAACACCTAGGTCCAACTTCCATCCCTAGTTGTTACAGATCAAGACATTTCGGCAGCCCCCTTTCACCATCCCATTCAAATACAGCAATTTTGTTAGTTTTGGTTAACTTTTCAGCCTAAAACGGGTATCCTTTGCGGCGTCAAGCAAACGGCACGCAGGAGCGCACCATGATCAACCATCTCAAACAACACTTTGGCTCCCGGCGCACCGGTGGTCACGGAGGCCTAGACATTGCGCGGCATATCGGCCCCGGGCTGCTCGTGACCGTCGGCTTTATCGACCCGGGCAACTGGGCCTCCAATATGGCCGCGGGCTCGCAGTTTGGCTACGCGCTGCTGTGGATCGTCACGCTGTCCACGATTATGCTGATCGTCTTGCAGCACAACGCGGCGCACCTGGGCATCGCCACGGGCGCCTGCCTTGCCGAGGCCACGACCCGCTTTCTCCCCCGCTTCGTTGGGCGCACGGTGCTCGCCAGTGCCTACCTCGCGACCATCGCCACCGCCATGGCCGAGGTCCTGGGCGGCGCGATCGCACTCCAGATGCTCTTTGGACTGCCCGTGCGCGCGGGCTGCATCATCGTGGCGGCAGTATCGATGGCGATGCTCATGACGAACTCCTACAAACGCGCCGAGCGATGGATCATCGCCTTCGTGGGCGTGGTAGGACTCTCGTTTTTGGCCGAGCTTGCGCTGGTCAAGGTCGACTGGCCGCAAGCCACCGCAAGTTGGTTCACGCCCCGTATGCCCACCGGCTCGGCCGCGATTATCGTAAGTGTCCTAGGCGCGGTCGTTATGCCCCACAACCTCTTCCTGCACTCCGAGGTCATCCAATCCATGCACTTCGAAGGCCAAGGCGAGCAGGTTATCGAAGAACGTCTGCGCTACGAGCTCTTCGACACGCTCTTTTCGATAGGTGTGGGCTGGGCAATCAACTCGGCCATGGTCATCCTGGCCGCAACGACCTTCTTTGCGCACGGCATTGTCGTAGACGACCTCGCCGTCGCAGCGGCTACACTCTCCCCCATTCTGGGCCCGGCAAGCTCGACCATCTTTGCGGTGGCACTGCTGTTTGCGGGCATATCGAGTAGTGTGACGGCGGGCATGGCGGCGGGCACCATCACCGCGGGCATGTTCGACGAGGAATACGACATCCACGACCGACATTCCTCGATCGGGGTGGCGACCTGTTTCGCCGGCGCAGTAGCGGCGTGCCTGGTCGTCCCGAATCCTTTTGAGGGTCTCATTTGGAGTCAGGCACTGCTGTCGCTTCAGCTGCCGATTACGGTCTTTGTGCTCATACGACTCACCAGTTCGCCCCGCGTCATGGGCAAATACGCCAACTCGCGCCCGCTTAACGCGTTGCTCGTAGGGATCGGTACCATCGTGACGGCTCTCGATATCGTGTTGTTGACAGGGATGTAATGGGGCGGGGCACCTACCCAGGCAAACGTCTCGATCTGTAACATCTAGACACGCTTTTGATGTCTAGATGTTACAGATCGAGATCATTCCGAGGGACAGCTCCGTTTGTCTCAATCTGTAACACGTAGACCCCGTTTTCACTGCTAGATGTTACAGATTGAGATCTTCTGCCGGACGGTTTTGGTTTGTCTTGATCTGTAACAAGTGGGCCCAATTTCCACTTCTAGATGTTACGGATCGAGACATTTCTTCAGCTCCAACCTTTTGTCTCAATCTGTAACAGAAAGACCCGTTTTGAGCCGTTAGATGTTACAGATTAAGACCAAAGGTCGGCCGGACTCACGACAGACAGGATCGGCTAACAGCAGCCGTGATCCCTTGGGGACGGAGGAAAAGGGCCCCGGCCGGGATATCCGACCGGGGTCCTTGGACAGAGCTATGTTCGGCTTTCGCCGTGTGCCTGCGAGTTACTCCTCGACGAGCTCAAACTGATCGGGGCCGACGCCGCACACCGGGCACACGTAATCCTCGGGCAGCTCGGGCGTATCGACCTCAACCTCGTAACCACAAACGACGCAAACGAACTTATACGTCTTCTTCTCCTCAGCCATGATGTTCTCCTCTCGAACGTGACTGCTGGTGTACTTGCTTATTAGTATATATTCTCAATAATATAATGCAAGTAGTTTTGCAGCATTTCTACCCTTGGTACGAAGACACCTTGGGCGGCGTCTTGCCCTTCAGCACCTTGTGGTAGTAGTCATAGGTCAACGGAGTCTCGCCGCTCAGACGCTCGGCATCTTCGACCTCACCAATAAAGAGCAGGTGTGTGCCCACGTCAACAGTGTCGATCAAACGGCAGCTAAACAAGGCCGCCGCATGCTCGGGAACATAGGGCATGCCCAGCGCGGTCTCGCGCGTCTCGTACTTGGCAAATTTGTCATAGTCGCTGCTGGTACGGAATCCAAAGTTGCCAATGTAGAGCATATCGGCCGTCTGATCGATCACGGTCAGCGCAAAGGCCTTGGCAGACGAGATAACACCAGACGTGACATTTTCCTTGTTCACGGCAACCGAAATGCGCGGCGGCATGGACGTCACCTGCACCGCGGTGTTGATGACGCAGCCGGCACGCAGCCCGTCGGCCGCAGCACTCACCACATACAGGCCGCTCGGCATCGTAAAGAACGCAGTTTTGTCCATAACGACCACTCCCCTAACCCGGGTTGGAACCTCACGGAAGTATGTACCCACAAAAGGCGGCGCCCATACCGGACGCCGCCTTTGAGACATATGTGTCAGAACAGTAAGGGAGATGAGACGCCCGCAGTTGCGGTGAAATAGGGACTGAATAGCCCCTCAAACAGGCAAAACAGTCCGTATTCCACCGCAACTTATACAGAGCGCCTAGCGGTTACGCTCCTTGAGCGCGCGATCGATTTCGCGCTGAACGTCGCGCTTGGCCATATCCTCGCGCTTGTCGTAGAGCTTTTTGCCGCGACCCAGGCCCAGCAGCAGCTTTACACGACCATCGGTATTAAAGTAGAGCTCCAAAGGCACCAGGGCATAGCCGCGGTTGCGCAGTTTGCCGTCAAGAAAATCAATCTCCTTGCGATGCAGCAGCAGACGGCGACGGCGATCGGGGTCACGGTTCCACACGCCACCGTGGCTGTAAGGGTGAATGTGCAGGCCCACCAGCCAGCACTCGCCGCCGCGAATCAGTGCAAAGGTGTCAGTGATCTGACAGGCGCGCTCGCGAATCGACTTGACCTCGGTACCGCTCAGCTCAATGCCGCATTCGAACGTCTCGTCGATAAAGTACTCGTGATGCGCCGAGCGATTCTTGGAAATGAGCTTGCGTTCGCGCTTACTGGGCATCGCCGGCCTCCTTGACGCCGTCGGCTCCCTTGTCGGCGCCTGCGCGCTTTGCCTTGCGCTCGGCGTTGAGCTCGGCATCGCTCTCGCGCACCAGCTTAATGATCGCCGCACATGCCTCCTCGCCCACCAGGTCGCGGGCACGGACCGTCAGGCGCGTCGCCTCCTGCTTGTCGCCGTCGCTTGCAGCATCGGTCGCACACATGATCAGGCAGATGGCAATCTCGGCCGAAGGCGAGGTCGGCACGCCTTGCAGGCTCAGCTCGCCCATCACATGCTCGTCGCTCTCCTCGGCGGCATCCGGATAGGCAGTATGGATCTTGTTGAGCAGGCGCGTCGTATGCGCGTCGCCAGGGGCCAAGCGCAGCGCCAGACGCGCGCAACCTACAGCCGCCGAGACGTTCTCGGTCTCGGGCTCAAGGAAATACTGGCCCAAGTTGGCGTAGGCGCGGGCGGCGCACTTGCCGTCGCTCGCACGCTCTAGCACCGAAAACGAAAGCGATGCCCACTCCTGCTTGTCCTCGAGAGCGCGGAACAGCTCTGCCAGATCCAGGCGGTAGTTACAGTTCATGGGGTCCCAGCGAACGGCCTGCATCAAGGCGTTGCGAGCACTCACATAATCCTGCTGGCGAATGTAGGCAAACGCCATGTCGGAATACAGGCGATCAAAGGGCACCTCGACCTGCACCAGCTCGCGCGGATCCTTTTCCACACGACGGTAGGCCAGACGCTCAAACTTGCTATCGAAGCTAAAGTACTGGCGGTTCTCCTCTGTCTTGCACTCGGCATCGATATACTCCTCGGCGAGCTCAACCAAACGCTCCAACAGCGGCGTCGCCGTGGCCAAGTCTCCCTGCGCCAGGTAATTCTCGGCATACGTAATGTCTTGTAGGCTGATGGGCAGGTCCATGGCAACTCCTCGGTCCGGGTGAAACGCGGCTCATTCCACACATGCGACGTATACACAAAACCCGGGTCTCTTGCGAGGCCCGGGCGTTCATTTTGTGGTAGCCCGTACCAGATTCGAACTGGTGATCTCCGCCTTGAGAGGGCGGCGTCCTAAACCGCTAGACGAACGGGCCATATGTAGCAAATGCAATGGCTGGGATGGAGGGAGTCGAACCCCCATTGACGGAACCAGAATCCGCTGTCCTGCCATTAGACGACATCCCAATGACTGCATCGCTGCGCTCGGCTGTGCCTTTGCGCAAGAAAGAAATATACGGGAAGTTCTACGGTGACGCAAGCCCCATTTTTAACTTTTTTGAAAATCGGCCAATTTGCTCCGACCCATGAAGGACCTGTGAAGCCAGACCGCATGCAAGGGGCAAAATGCCGTAAGCGCACCGTAATTACCGTTGGCAGATTGCTGCATTCTGGTCGCCGTCAATAGTGACACAATCAGGATGCCAATTATCGCGCGGACATCGAGGCGACATGGATGAAGAGCTTGATTACCTATGGGAGACCCTGGGCCTCGAGATATCCGCCAGACCTTGGCCAGATCGGCACAAAATTCATCCCACGCTACGCCCCGCCATCACAGTCATGCAGGCAACGTATCGCGGCGCCTCATTTTTAATGATGCGAATGGCATGGCACGCGACGCTACCCGACCTCAAGCGAGTTCAGGCAAGCCTCGTGGAGCTATCCGGTATTCCCGTCGTGATTTCGGAGACCCATTTGGAGCAATGCCAACGCGACCGTTTGCAAGCGCAGCGAATCCCGTTCATTTGCCCCGGCATTCAGACATATCTGCCCTTTATGGACGAAGAGTACTGGAGCGGCAAGCCCAACAAGCAGGTAAAGATCTACGACCCGCATAAGTGGGCACAGTTCGAGGACTGACCGGAGCGGACCTGCCGACGGAAAGCGCATCCCGGAATCTGCACTCAGAACGGGATGCACTTTCCGCAGTTGCTACAGCAGCACCTCGGCCCAGTCTGCTTCCTTAAAGCCTGGAATCGCAAAGTCATCGCCCACCAGCAGAGGACGCTTAACCAGCATGCCGTCGGTCGCCAACAGCTCGTAACATTCCTGATCCGTCATCCCCGCGTCCAGGCGCGCCTTCAAACCAAGCTCTCGATACTTCATGCCCGACGAATTAAAGAAGCGTCGCACCGGCAACCCCGAACGAGCAATCCAGGTCGCAAGTTCCTCAGCCGAAGGATTGTCTGTAACAATATCGCGATCGACATACTCAACCCCATGCTCGTCCAACCAGGCCTTGGCCTTTTTACACGTCGAGCATTTGGGATATTCAACAAACAGCACGGTCATGAGAATCCTCCAAATATAGATCGGCCAATGCGAGCACGCGACAAACGTGGTGCATTCGCGCAATGGGGCAATTGTAGTCCATGCGCCACACGCTAAACGAACCGCACCCCAAAGCCTCGCTTAACGAACGGCAGCAACTCCATCGCCTCGGGCGCTATATGGCCTACAACGTTCATGCGCTCGTCACCGGGAAGATCGACCCGCGCAATCTCAAGCTCGCCTTCGTAGCGCCCATAGCCGCTATTGCTCACAGCAATCGACCCCGCTTTTCGCGGCAGACCTGCACCGGCATCCGTCGGCACGGAATCCGGCTTAAGCGACGTACGCGACTCCTGAGACCTAAAAATAAGGGCGCTCGAGTCAGGCCGATCGTGATGGACTTGACCCAACAAATAGGAGTATCCGGGGTCGAGCTGGCACGGCATGTCAACATACCCCGCGGAAATCTGGGCAAACTGCGCCCAACCCGCTTCGGAAAGATCGGGGTCGCCGACCAAAACAATGTCGCAATCGGCGCCATGTGCGAGCTCAAGCATGTTGAGGGCAACCTTTGACGCGCGACCGCGTTGCGCCTCAACCGTCGGCAATCCCTCGAATACCGGCCCACGAACGTTGGCATCGCCCGGCACAAAAGCCATGATTTCAAAGCCGAGCGCCGCAAGACGAAGATTCGTCCGAGCAACATCTTCAAGAGCTAAACCGGTATAAGGCTTGGGGTAAAAATTGTGGCAGGCGGCGAAACGAGTCACGTCGGCGCCGGCTTCTCGCCACGATGCGATTTCATCAGGACTCACCGTCGATGCATTGACCACAATGCGAAATACACCGGACAGCTCCGCGACCCGCTGGGCACTAAAGCCGTAATCCAGGCGCAGGTATTCCAGTCCCAGATCGCGCAAATCCTCCATGCGTTCAAGGCCCAGCAAATCGCACGTGCGCGGCCCCACATCGGCAATGAGCGCAATACCGCGAGCGGAAAGCAGCGACAGCACCTGGCGAACCTTATCGGCATATGCCGCTCCCCTATCCTCGGGAATATGCAGCGAGGTAAACGCATAGCGCGCACCCGCCGCGGCACCATGTTCAATCGTCCGCTCGATATCCTGCAGGGGACTGGAAAGATAGACAGAAATACCCGTTCTCACGCTTCGATTCTCCTTTAAAAAAGGCCGGCGGAGCAGTTAGCCCCGCCGGCACAACCATAGCATCAAGAGATCTGCGGCACGTCATGACGCTCGAATGACATAGCGCGCAGCATCAAGCTACTCGCCAAAGAACTCGTTGATCTTCTGCTCGTCAACGCCGAAGAACCACGTCAGGACAAAGCCGGCGGCATAGGCAAGCAGCATAGCGGCAACGTAGCCGAGCTGCTGGCCGGGAACGACAATCAGCAGGCCAAACAGACCGGAAACGCCCTGAGAAACCGTGCCGATGTGAAGCAGTGCCGCGAGCGCACCGCCAAATCCGGCACCCAGGCAGGCCGTCACAAACGGGCGGACAAGCGGCAGCGTAACGGCATACATCAGAGGCTCGCCAACGCCCAGGATGCCAACGGGAATGGACTCTGCGACATACTTCTTAAGCTTGGCGTTCTTGGTCTTAAAGTACAGCGCCAGACCGGCACCGACCTGACCGCCGCCAGCCATCATAAGGATGGGCAGCAGGTAGTTGATGCCCTTGGTAGCGCCGTCGGGATCGTTGAGCATAGCGTGGATCGGCGTAAGTGCCTGATGCAGGCCAACGGACACCAGCGGCAAGAAGCCTGCCGACAGGATATAGCCGCCCAGAACGCCCAGCTTCTCAAAGATAAAGGTGAGGACGCTAAAGATCGCGGTCGTCAGCCAAGCGCCAACCGGCTGGATGACAAGCATCAAAGCAAAGGCGCCGATGATGAGCACCAGCAGCGGGGACAGGAACGTATCGAGCGCGTTGGGCATGACCTTGCGAATCTGACGCTCCATCCAGGCGAAAAATGCGCCTGCGATGAGAGCTGCGATCATGCCGCCCGCGGCGGGATTGTACTGTGCATTGGTGAGCGGCAGCAGAATAGCGGTGCTGGGATCGGCGGCGCCAGGCGCGAGCAGAGGCATAGCACTGTTAGCGATGCACATCATACCGGCAATACCGCCCAACGCAGCGGAGCCACCAAACTCGCGCGCCGCGTTATAGCCCACCAAAATGGGCAGATAGGCAAAGAGGGCCCAGCCCATGGAGCGAATGCCCTGATACCACCACTCACCTGCAAGCGCACCGGCCGTCGAGACATTAATGACGTTGCAGATACCGTTGATAAGGCCAGCCGCAATAATGCCGGGAAGCAGGGCGACGAAGACGTTGGAAATCTTCTTGAGGAAGGCCTGAACCGGCTTGGACTCGTACTTGGCCTTCTGCGCGGCCTTGTTTGTGGCCGCAGCGTCAACCACACTCTCGTCGGCAACGCCTTTCGCAAGGCCGGTGAGCTTGGAGAATTCCTCGAGCACCTTATTCACCTTGCCCGGACCCAGCACGATCTGCATCGTGTCGTCCTCGACCAGGCCCATTACGCCATCGAGTGCCTTAATACCCTCCGTGTCGACGTTGCCCGTATCTTTGACGGTCACGCGCAGACGCGTCATGCACGCCGCGTTTGCCAGCACGTTGTCTTTACCGCCCAAAAGGTCCAGCAGCTTTTGAGCCAGCTCTTTGTTCGTCATAACTCCTCCTTGTATTGGGTATCTCTTCTTGATGTCATATCCGCTCACGCCGTGCACCTATTGGGCATCGGCATTGCTCTTCTCATGGCCACTCACCGCAGCACGGACATGGCCGCGCGCCCGCTCAAGAGCCACCGCAGCCTGCTCGGCATCGCAGCCCAGCAGCACCGAGACAATAGCGGTTTTAACGTGGCCGCCGGCATCTGCAAGCGCCTGAACAGCGCGCTCGCGCGTGCAGCCGGTCGCCTCCATCACGATGTTCTGGCCGCGCACCACCAACTTCTCGTTCGTCTGCTGTACATCGACCATCAGGTTTTGGTACACCTTGCCAATCTTGACCATGGCACCGGTCGAAATCATATTGAGAATGAGCTTTTGGACCGTTCCCGCTTTGAGCCTCGTCGAGCCGGTCAGCACCTCGGGACCGGGCACGGGCTCAATGGCAAGATCTGCGCTCTCCCCGATCTTCGACCCTTGGTTACAGGCAATTGCGATGGTCTTGCACCCGGTTGCTTTGGCGTACACAAGGCCACCCACCACATAGGGAGTACGACCGCTTGCCGCCAGGCCAACGACAAGATCCTTATCCGAGAGTCCACGCTCCCGCAGGTCGCTCGCGCCAAGCTCCTCGCTGTCTTCGGCGCCCTCGACAGCCTTGATAAACGCCGTCTCGCCTCCGGCAATGAGCCCGACGATCAGATCGGGCGATACGCCAAACGTGGGTGGGCACTCCGACGCGTCGAGCACGCCCAAACGACCGCTCGTGCCCGCGCCCATATAAAAGACGCGCCCGCCGCGCTCGAGCGCCTCGGCAGCCCAGTCGATTGCCGTGGCAACCTGGGGCAACACTTTCGTGACCGATTGGACGGCGCGAAGATCCTCATCGTTCATCGTCGTGACGATTTGCAGCGATGTCATCGTATCGAGGTCCATTGACTTTTGATTTCGCTGTTCTGTCGTGAATTTTGTTAAATCGAGCATTTTGTTCACCTCATCTTTCCTGTTTCTCGATGTAGTTTTGCTTAATGACATGCGTCGCCCGCTCGTAGTCGCTGGCAACGTAAGCAGCGTACAGGGCATCGACAACCATAAGCTGAGCCATACGCGAGGCCATGGCACCGCTGCGGACCAAGGGCTCGCTTGCAGCAACGCCGAGCACGGCATCGGCCATGGTGGCAAGCTTGGACGATCCATCTACTTTGGTCACGGCCACAACGGGACAGTTGTGGCGTTGGGCCTCGGCGGTGCAGTCCAGCACTTCTTGCGTTAAGCCCGAGTAGCTAAAAGCAATGCCGATATCGCCTTCGTGCATGTTCTTGGCGCACAAGAGTTGGTCGTGCCAGTCATCGTACAGATGGCATTCCTTGTCGACACGCATGAGCTTTTGTGCCAGATCGTGTGCAACCAAGCGAGAAGCACCAATACCGAACAGATTGACTATGCGCGCCCGCTTAAGATAGGCTGCACATCGTTCCAAAACGGTGTAATCGAGTGTTCGCGCCGTCGCCTCGATCGTGCGCACGTTGCTTTTCATCACCTTCCCCACGATACGTTCGACGCTGTCATCCACGGAGATGTCCTCGAGGGCAACGTCCTTTCTGTCGCCCAGGAGCGCAAGTTCGGCAATCAGTTCGCGCTGGAACTCCTTGTAGCCCGCAAAACCCAAGCGCTTGCAAAAGCGCAAAATGCTCGAGGGCGAGGAGAACGTGGCATCGGCAAGACCGCGGACGGACAGCCCGACCACCTCATGCGGATGAGCACTCACGTATGCGATGACATTGCGCTCCGCCGGACTTGCGCTGAGCTCACGCTCGCGAAGCCTTAAAAGCAATCCGTTTGCCATCTCAAACACCTCCGTTGAGAAGAATTAAAGACCAACGAACGATTCGTACCGGATATAAACAGCTTTTACGGTACATTGTGCCGCATCATGGCGCACAAAGGGCGGGCATTCTACCACTCGCCCCTCAAATCCGACCGCTCGGAAATACGCGCGACACAAAATGATTCATCAAGGTCGCATTATTCGTAACAGGGTTGTTAACAGCGTCTCGCGTGGGCGCCAATGGGACAGGTCGTGCGCTTATCCAAGCACACCGCCGCCAACGAGACAAACAGCCCAACAAAGAAGAACTCTACGGTATGGGCGACACGACGGATGTTGGTGCCCATCCACATGCAAACGGGGGCAAGTGGGTCTGGATGGGCGACGGTAGCCGTTGAGCCCGCGTCCCCGACAGCCCTACTCCGTCTCGCGCATCCAGCGATCGAAGGTCCCCACGCACACGCCTAGGCGCTTTGCCGCCTGACTCCGGGTAATATTGCCCGCCTCATAGATATCGCGCACTCGTTCGAATTGCGGAGGGCACGGCTTGCGGGGCCGACCAAAACGCACACCGCGCGCCCGCGCCGCCGCGATTCCCTCCGCCTGACGACGGTGGATGTTCTCTCGTTCCACCTGCGCCACATAACTCAACAGCTGCAAAACGATATCGGCGATCAGCGTGCTGGTCACATCCGATCCGCCGCAATCTCTCGCACGCGTATCGAGCAACGGCATGTCCAGCACAACGATGGCCGCACCAAGTTCCTTGGTTATACGACGCCACTCCTCGAGTATCTCGCTATAGTTTCGACCCAGCCGATCGATGGAAAGCACCACCAACACATCACCGGAAGCCAAGGCATGAAGCAATTCCCGATACTGCGGGCGATCAAAGTCCTTACCGCTCGCACGGTCGGCAAAGACATTCGCCGGCTCCACGCCATAGGCGCTCAGCGCATCCAACTGGCGATTCAAATTTTGATCACGCGAGCTCACCCGCGCATACCCATACACCGTTGCCACAACATCCCAGCTTTCTCGTAAACCTGCCAAAAAGGGACAGGCTTGTTTTGGTAGGTCCTATCTCCCAAAAGCATATGAAGAAGCGGCCGAGCTCATGGCAGGGTAATCAAGAGACACGCAAAGAGGGCGGCCCCGAAAGACCGCCCTCTACGCTCTGCCGATACTCACTCGGTGCCGGTTAATGAATGAGCTTAAAGTCCAAATGTCCGCGAGTAGTGTTGACGCGCGAGACCTCGATAATCACGCGCTGCCCCAACTCAAAACGACGCCCCGTGTCGGCACCCGTCAACGTGAGCGCGTCCTCGTCAAACTCAAACCACTCGTTACCCAAACTCTTAATGGAAACCAGTCCCTCGACCTGCGTTAGATCAAGGCGCACAAATAGCCCCATGCTGCTGACCCATGAGACCGTTCCGGCATAGCGCTCGCCCAGGCGATCCTCGTAGTACTGCGCAATCTTGATTTTTTGCGTCGCATGGCTGGCAGCGTCGGCCGCACGCTCGGCATCGCTGCACGCGCGGCAGATTTGCGGCAGGATGCGCGGAAGCGACTCTCGGCCTTTTCCGATCAGCCTCGGCGTACGCACCAAGGCGTCTTTTCCACCCAGCTGCTCGTATGCCAGCTGCAGCTTGAGTACGCGATGCACCACCAGATCGGGATAACGGCGAATGGGGCTTGTAAAGTGGCAGTAGCACGGCGCGGCGAGCGCAAAGTGGCCCTCGTTGCGAGGCTTATACAACGCACGCTGCATACTGCGCAAAAGGAGCGTGTTGACGAGTGGCGCGTTAGCCGTGCCGGCAGCGGCGTCAACCGTCGCCTGCAACTCATCAGGACTTCCCAGGGCAATGCCCGCCGCACGGCGATCATCGATGATACCGAGCTGCGCCAGCGCCGCAGCAGCACCGTGCAGACTGTCGGGGCTGGGGTCATCGTGCACGCGATAGCACGCCTCGATATCGCGGTCGGCCAGCCACTCGGCGACGCACTCGTTAGCCAGCAGCATTGCCTCCTCGATAAGCGATGTTGCGCAGGAGCGCTCGCGTGCCACAATCTGCACGGGCACGCCGTCCTCATCCAGCAGCGCGCGAATCTCGGCCGTATCAAAGTCGACCGAACCGCGTGCGCGACGTATGCGACGCCGAAGCTCCGCGAGTTCGTTTGCGGCGACCAGGAAATCGGCCAGGTCAACGTTACAGCTGTGAGCAGTGTCCTCGCACGCAAGCCCGCGCTCAAGTGCTTCCTCGCGCGAGGCTTCAGCCGCAGCGACATCCTCCGCAGCGCCCTCCAACACGGAATACTCAACTGCGCCGGCACGCACCAGCAGCGCCTCGGCGCCGTCGTAGTCCATACGCACACGCGAACGAATCGCACTGGGATAGGGGTCGTAATGGCGCACGCGGCCCTGCGCGTCAAGCTCGATGTCGACGGTAAACGCCAGGCGATCCTCGTCGGGACGAAGCGAGCACAGGTCATTAGACAGGCGCTCGGGCAGCATGGGAAGCACACGGTCGGCAAGGTAGACCGACGTCGTGCGATGGCGGGCCTCCAGGTCGATATGTCCGTCCCAGGCAACATAGTGCGAAACGTCAGCGATATGCACGCCCAGCTTATAGCCGCCCTCGGGTGTGCGCTCGAGTGAGATGGCATCGTCAAAGTCGCGCGCATCAACCGGGTCGATGGTGATGACAAAGCGATCGCGCAGGTCACGACGAAGCGGGTCTTTAAGTGCTGCAGTCACATCGAGCGAAAGCGCCTCTGCCTCTGCTAGCGCCGCCTCGGGATAGCTGTCGGTATAGCCATAGCGCGCCATAACATATTGGACGCCCAGGTCGGGCGCATCGTCGCCGCCGATACGGCGCTCAAGAGTCACAGTGCCCGACTCCAAGCGCGTCGGGTAGGTCAGAATGCGCGCGACGACGGCATCGCCAGGATGCACACCCAGGCGCTCCGCCGAAGTGTCCTCGGGCAAAACAAAGAAATCGGCTTTGAGACGCGAATCGAGCGGTTCGATCACACCAAGCGGGCCGGCCGTCTGATACGTACCCACTACGCTGATGGCAGCACGCTCGACAACGCCCTCGATCACGGCGCGACGATCCCCGCGCGGTCCCGCCTTGATGCTCACGGCCACGGTATCGCCGTCCATAATCTCGCGCTTACCACGACCCATGACCTTGTAATCGCCGTTGTCGGTCACGACATAAGCGCTGTGCTCATGGAGCTGAACGCGGCCAGTCATGCTCGGGCGACGCTCGCTGCGCACCGGCCCGCGTTTATTGCGTGCGCTACGCTTATGCTTGTTATTGCGCCCCATGGCGCCTCCTTACTATCGATAGCCGTTTACACCCCAAGAGTCTACCCAAATGATCCCTAGGGAACGGCAGGATTGCAGATCACTCGAATCGACCGACCCCCTAAGTGATCCGTTTTCCTCCGTCCCCAGGGGATCAAAAAACGGGCCGTCCCCGAAAAGGGACGACCCGTTGCAGGCAGCATATCCGCAGCGCTTACACGCGCAGATAACGGCGCATGGCGATGGCGGAGCCAAAGAGGCCGATGAGCACGCCGACAAGAATCAGTGCGGCGTAGGTCACCAGATAGTACTGCATCGGCAGCGCAAACGACATCCAGCCGACGCTCGCCTGCAGGCGCGGAATCATCAGATTGCGCAGCAGCTCCAAAACACCGATGGAAAGCAGCGAGCCCAGAATGGCCTGCAACACGCCCTCGGTAATGAACGGCCCGCGAATGAAGCCGTTGCTGGCGCCCACCAGGCGCATAATCGCAATCTCGCGACGACGCGCCGTAATGGACAGGCGAATCGTGTTGTTGATAAAGATGAACGCGATAAAGGTCAGCAGGCCGACGAGCACCACGGCGGCGATACGGATGTAGTTGGTCACCTGGAACAGGCGGCTCACTTCCTCCTGGCCATACAGTACGCTCGCGTTGACGTCGCCGTCGTCCGCGATCTTCTGGAAGTCGGCGTTCTTCTTGAGCTTCTTGGCCGTGCTCTCGACCTGAGACGGATCGTCCATCTCAATCGCAAACGAGGCCGGAAGCGGGTTCTGGCCGTCGAGCGCGCTCATGGTGGCGTCGGCGTTGCCCGACATCTTGCTCGTGTACTCGGCCAGCGCGTCGTCCTTATCCTTATAGGTCACGGACTTGACGTTGCTCCACGTCTTGAGCTCGGCCTCAAAGGCCTGAACATCTGCCTGATCGGCGTCATCGCTAATAAAGGCATTGATGACAACCTGATCCTCGACGGTGCCGATCACGGAGTTCAGCATCGCGGAACCCATAATGAACAGGCCGATGATAAACAGCGAAAGGAAGATCGTGATGACGGCGCCGAGCGAGGTGGTCCAGTTACGGAAGAAGTGGCTGATAGCCTCTTTGAGCGAATAGCCCACGTTAGTTGGTGCCATAGTTGCCGTAACCTCCCCTCTCCTGGTCGCGGATTACGTGGCCGCCCTCGAGGGCGATCACGCGACGGTGCATGCTATCGACCATCTCGCGGTCGTGCGTGGCGACGATCACGGTGGTGCCGGTACGGTTAATGCGCTCGAGCAGCTTCATGATGCCCAGCGAAATCGCGGGGTCGAGGTTGCCCGTGGGCTCGTCGCAAATAAGCAGCGGCGGACGGTTGACCATAGCGCGGGCAACGGCGACACGCTGCTGCTCGCCACCGGACAGCTGATCGGGCAGAGAGTCCATCTGATCGGCCAGACCGACCAGGCGAAGCACCTCGGGCACCTGGCTGCGAATGACGCCCTTGGGCTTGCCGATGCACTGCAGGGCAAACGCCACGTTTTCGTAGGCGGTCTTCTGCGGCAGGAGCTTAAAGTCCTGGAACACGGCACCGATCTGGCGACGCAAGAACGGAACTTTGCGGTTCTTGATCTTCATGAGGTCCTGGCCGGCGACCAAAATGCGGCCGCTCGTCGGCTTGACGTCGCGGTTGAGCGTCGAAAGCAGCGTGGTCTTACCCGAGCCGGAGTGACCGACCAGGAAGACAAACTCGCCAGGATAGATCTCGATGTTGATGTCGTCGAGCGCGGGCTTGTTGGGCTGTGCCGGGTAGATTTTGGTGACGTGCTCCATGAGGATGACGGGCTCGACACCGGCCTGCTTGGCCATCTTCTTGCGGCTGGCCTGCGGATCGATGGGCGCAAACACCGACGTAAAGTCGGGGTTGTTGAGCGCATTGTCGAGGCTTGCGACCTCGGCGGCCTGATCGCTCTCGACTACGGGAGCCGCGGGCTGCGTAGGATCGGGAATACCGGCAAAAAGACCGGACTGCGCAGGCTGTGGCGCCGGAGTCGCAGGAGCCATGGGATCGGGAATACCGGCCATGACAGGCTGCGGCGCGACAGCGTCCGCCTGGGGCTGATCCACGCGAGCGGTCACCTTCTGCACGGGCTCAAAACCCGCGGCCTCGGAAAGCTCGACATCATTGGTGGGATTGTAGGCAAAGGGATCTGATGCCGGCTGTGCCTGATCTGCCGGCTGTGCGGGGATCGGGCTAAACAGCTGATCCTCTGAATCCGGGGTGGCGAAACGAGTGCCCGCGGCGCCTGGCTGCGTCTTGGGGGCGTCATCGCCCGCACCGGAGGTACGGAAGTGGTTACCCACTGGTGCTCCTTATCGTCGTGCGTTTAAACTACATGAGCGCTTTGTATTTTAGCAGCATTAGCTTCGCTGCACATAAGAAGCATGGCGGGGTTTTGGTCCCACCGGCCGCGCGCAGGGTTACCTCCCAAATCGTCCTCGGACATGTCGGAGCCCCCGCTGCGCACTACGTGCGGCGGGGGCTCCTCCGTCCTGCGGAAAGATTTGGGAGGTAACCCTGCGCACGGCCTGCGGCTACTAAGGGGCCGCCGCGTTTATCTTAGGGTGCCACATCACCATGCTGGGTGGGCTGAGTGGCACTTTGCTGATATGGGCCCTTTTCCCGGTAGAGACTTTTGCTTGACGCGTTTTTGATTTGATTGTTGCGCAACTCGAATTTGGATTGTCGATTTACAGTGGCCTCGATGGGAACACCTATGGTTGTGGGGGCCAGTATGAATTGTCCTTATTGTGGAGCTGAGTTGCGCGATGGCGTGAGGTACTGCACAGCGTGCGGGGCTGCCGTCAATGGCATCTCTGCTGATTCTGAGCTTCGGGTAAAGCCTCGGAACCACGTTGCGGTCATCCTTACCTGCATGCTGGTAATTGGCATTGTCGGCGGTAGCTGTATGGGCCTTCATCTGCGGCAGGTGTTGTCGCACTTCATATCCGCCCATTCGGAGCACGCCATTGTGCTGGATGTCGCGGCTGCGGGCTGGGACACCGATAACGGGGCATCGCGCGTTCCGATACATATTACGGGCAAGACCATCGACGGAATAACGGTCGACAGGATTGAGTTCGTCGCCTCCGATGGCTCTGGCATCAATCTCATACAAGGTGTCTACACGCTCGAGGCAGCAGGTTCCCCTATCGCTGCGGATGGCACGATCTATCAAGTTCCATGCACGAGTGCCACACTCGTCCTCGATGATGCCTTTGCCATGGGTGAAACGATCGATCTGGCCGAGCTTGCAGAACAGGATTCGATTCTCGCCTTCTGCCCCATTGATGCCGCCGATGTGACCAATGATGAAATCTACGATGCCGCTTTGCTCGCCATGACATACAGAGGCAGCGATGCCCCCGATGTCGCTGCACTGTGCCAAGCCGCAATCAATCGTCGCGATGGAGCCAGCACAAGCGGGAACTCCTTCGGAAGTTGCGGTGAAATGCGGATTAATTGAGCCTTTAGGCTGGCAAAACAGTCCTTATTTCACCGCAACTGAAACAGGGGCGCCCTCCAAGAGAGCGCCCCTGCCGGGTTTCCATAGTACTGGCGAAGCAGTCTTTGAGATCCGCCTTGCCTTATGCCAAGAACTCCTTGGTGGTCGCCACGATGTTGGCGGCGTCCAGGCCGTACCTGTGCAGGAGCTCGGCACCCGGGCCGGACTCGCCGAACGTGTCGTTGACGCCGATCTTCTTGAGCGGCGTCGGGCACTGCTCGCACAGGACATCGGCAACGGCGCTGCCCAGGCCACCGATCACGGAGTGCTCCTCGACGGTCACGACGTGGCCGGTCTTGGTGGCGCTCTTGACGATCAGGTCGGAGTCGATGGGCTTAATGGTGTGCATGTTGATGACCTCGGCGTCGATACCCTCGGCAGCAAGCTGCTCGGCAGCCTCGAGGGCCTCGCCGACCATCAGACCGCAGGCAATGATGGTAACGTCGGCGCCCTCGCGCATGATGATGCCCTTGCCCAGTTCAAACTTGTAGGTCTCGGGGTCATTAATGACCGGCGAGGCTAGACGGGCGAAGCGCATATACACGGGGCCGTCGCACTCGTAGGCGGCGCGCGTCACGGCGCGGGCCTCGACATCGTCAGCAGGAACAATCACGGTCATGCCGGGGATGACGCGCATCAGGGCGATATCCTCGCAGCACTGGTGCGTGGCGCCGTCCTCGCCCACCGAGATACCGGCGTGCGTGGCACCGATCTTAACGTTAAGGTGCGGATAGCCGATGGAGTTGCGGACCTGCTCAAAGGCGCGGCCAGCAGCGAACATGGCAAAGCTGCTCGCGAAGGCAACGCGGCCGGTGGTCGCGATACCGGCGGCAACACCCATCAGGTTGCTCTCGGCAATGCCCACATCGAAAAAGCGGTCGGGGCGGGCTGCCTTGAACTTGCCGGTCTGCGTGGCGGCGGCCAGGTCGGCGTCGAGGACCACAAAGTCATCGTGCTCGTTGGCGAGCTCGACGAGGGCCTCGCCGTAGCTTACGCGCGTGGCGATTTTCTTGACATCTGCCATCCTAGAGCTCCTCTCCGGCGGCCGTGAGCTCTGCCATGGCCTGCTCAAACTGTTCATCGTTGGGGGCCTTACCGTGCCAACCCACCTGGTTCTCCATAAAGGAGACGCCCTTGCCCTTTGTGGTCTCGGCGATAATGGCGGTCGGCTGACCCTTGGTGGCGCGGGCCTCGGCAAAGGCGGCGCGGATCTGATCGAAGTCGTTGCCGTCGGCAAGCTCCACCACGTGGAACTTAAAGGCGCGGAACTTGTCTGCCAGCGGCATGGGGTCGTTGACCTCCTCGACGGGGCCATCGATCTGCAGACCGTTGTGGTCGACGATCACGCAGAGGTTGTCGAGCTGCTGGTTGCCGGCAAACATGGCGGCCTCCCAGACCTGGCCTTCCTCGCTCTCGCCATCGCCCAGCAGGGCGTACGTGCGGTAAGTATCGCCCCAGTGCTTAGCGGCAACGGCCATGCCCACGGCGGCGGAGATGCCCTGGCCGAGCGAGCCGGTGGACATGTCGACGCCCGGGGTGTCGTTCATGTTGGGGTGACCCTGCAGGTGGCTGCCAATATGGCGCAGTGTCTCGAGGTCCTCCTTGGGGAAGAACCCGCGCTCGGCGAGCACGGCGTACAGGCCCGGAGCGCAATGGCCCTTGGAGAGCACAAAGCGATCGCGATCGGCCTTGCGGGGATCGGCCGGGTCGACGTTCATTTCCTCAAAGTACAAATAGGTCATGATGTCGGCAGCGCCGAGCGAACCGCCCGGATGGCCAGACTTGGCAGCGTGCACGCCGGTGACGATGCCCTTCCTTACCTCGTTGGCAACCTTTTTGAGCTCTTCGTCGCTCATTGTGCCTTCCTTTCATCCTCTTAAGACAAGATGCGCACGGCACCGAAGGTAATCCCAACACAGCCGCAATGCACGTACGTCATTCATTATGCTGGAAACCGATGGCTTTACCAGAGTATTTATCATTATTTGAACAATTGAGCAGGCAGAATCGCTGATGAAACGGTTTACCAATGTGAACGTCTTTTGGATGGAACGTAGTCGGCCCTACGCGTTAATGTCCTTGAAGCCCTCACCGAAGGTCTCCGTGACATCGGCCACCGTCACGATAGCATGCGGGTCGCGCTCACGCACAATGGTCTTGAGCGTGTTGAGCTCGCGACGGCTCACGATTACCATGATCACCGGCTTCTCGACGCCCGAATACATACCGGTCGCCTTTAATTTGGTGCAGCCGCGGCCCAGACCATACATGATGTCGGCCGCGATATCGGGAAAGTTATCCGAGATGATGAGCACCATACGACGCTTATTGCCGCCATCGACCACAGCATCGATCACATAGCCGCTAATCACCATCGAAAGTCCTGCGTACAGAGCATTTTCGAGCGAGAAGACCGGAGCCGATGCCGCACATACGGCAACGTCGATTGCCATGACGGTCGAGCCCACCGGCAGCGAGGTGTTACGCGAGATGATTTGGCCAATCGTGTCCGAGCCGCCGGTGTTGGCGCCGGCGCGCAACACCATGCCGTAACCAATGCCCGTGATAATGCCGCCCCACATAGCGGGAAGCATCAGGTCCGCATGTGCCAGGGGCGCTACAAACGGGGCAAACAGATCGGTAAAGAAGCCCAGCAGCACAAAGCCCGTCGCCGTCTGCACTACGTAGAACATGCCACCCTCGCGCATAACGATCAGCAGCAGCAAGGCATTCATCACGATGGTCTGGATACCGACGGGAAGCGACACGCCTCGCGCTGCGCCGACTGCCTGGATAATCGTCGCAAGGCCCGTAACGCCACCGGCTGCAAGACCGTTGGGAATCAAAAACAGGTCGATCGCGATGGCGGCCAAGGCACACCCCAACATGATCTGGGGCAGATCGTGAAAGAAGTTCATCGAAAGAATGCGCTTGATGTCCAGACGATATGCCATGCTGCCTCCCTCAAAAAAGCGCACCCCATCGGATGCGCTTTGAACTTCTTCTTGTATTCGATTCTACCGATTCGCCAAACAAAAACCACCCCTGTGCAGGGTTTGTTCTGGATACAAAACCGCCCTGCTCGGAGGGTTTTAATCCATTTCCACATAAACCGAGCGGTTTAGGCAGACGGGGTCTCCGCGTCAGCGTTGCCGGTAGCCCAACGGTGATAGCCAATCACAAACGGATCCAGATCGCCATCGTCAAGAACGGCCTCGACGTTGCTGGTCTCCACGCCCGTGCGCAGGTCCTTAACCATCTGGTACGGGTAGAGCACGTAGCTGCGGATCTGGTTGCCAAAACCAATTGTGGTCTTGGGTCCGCGAATCTCATCCAGGGCCTCGGCGCGCTTTTCGAGCTCAATCTCGTACAGACGAGCCTTGAGGATCTGCATACAAGCGGCCTTGTTTTGAATCTGGCTGCGCTCGTTTTGACACGTGACCACGATACCGCTGGGGAAATGCGTCACGCGCACGGCGGAGTCGGTGGTGTTGACGCCCTGACCGCCCGGGCCGCTTGCGTGGTACACGTCGACGCGAATGTCATCGGGATTAATCTCGATATCGATATCGTCGGGTAGCACCGGAATGACCTCGACGCCGGCAAACGTAGTCTGGCGGCGCTTCTTGTCGTCGGTGGGGCTAATGCGCACCAGGCGGTGAACACCGGCCTCGGCACGAAGCATGCCAAAGGCATCCTTGCCTTCGACGGTAAAGGTCGCGCGATCGATGCCGATGACCTCGGCCGCGGGGCAATCGTTGATGGTAACCTTCCAGCCGCGGCGCTGGCAGTACTTCATGTACATCTTAAAGAGCATGAAGGTCCAATCCTGGGCCTCCAAGCCACCCTGCCCGGGCTTGATGGTCACAATTGCGTCGCCGTGATCGAACTCGCCGGTAAACCAGCTCGCAAGCTCAAGCTCGTCGATGGCGCGGGATAGGCGCTCCGCCGTGGCGGCAGCCTCCTCACGCAGCGCAGCGGCATCGGGGTCATCGCCCATTTCCTCGGCAAGCTCCAACGCGGCGCGCGCATCGGAGAGCTCACCGCGCGCGGTATCCACGGCGGCGATGTCCTCCTTGGCGCGTGCGATCTCCTCCATCGTGGCGCGAGCGGCATCGGCGTCGTCCCAAAAGCCCGGGGCGACGCTTTTGGCCTCGAGCTCCGCCACGCGGGTGCGCTTCTCGTCCAAATGGAGATACGACTCGACCTCGCCGAGTCGGTCCGCAAACGCGTCCAACTCGGCGGGAGTTACCTCTAGAGTCTCGGCCATTAACGATTCCTGCCGTGGCAGTACTTAAACTTCTTACCGCTACCGCAAGGGCACAGGTCGTTGCGGCCCACGTTGACATAGGGGTCATCGCTCTCGGACTTGCGGTAGGTCGTCACCTTGCCACCGTTGTTAACGGCAGCCGGACCACCCTGGACGGCGGTGCGGGCCTGCACCTGAGCCTGCTTGCGCAGTACCGAATCGCTGTTGTCGCCATCGACCTCGGCGGGACCAGAGAAGCGCGCACCCTTAAGGGCGGGGTCCTCCTTGTGCTCCACAGCCTGCGGGGCAGCTTTGAGCTCAATGCGCAGAACAGTGCGCAGGTAATCCTCGTACATGGTATCGACGAGTATCTGGAACGCACCGTAGGCCTCGGTCTTGTACTCAACCAGCGGGTCGCGCTGGCCAAAGCCGCGCAGGCCGATACCGGTCTTGAGGTAGTCCATTTCCTGCAGGTAGTTCATCCAACGCGTATCGATGACGCGCAGCATGACCTGGGTATTGAGCTCGCGCATCAGGTCCTCGCCCAGACGCTCGGCCTTCATGTTGTAGCACTTCTCAACATAAGCCAAGACATCGGCGGCCAGGGCCTCAAAGTCCTCGTCGGGGAACTGAGGGGTATCGATATGCCCGGTCAGCTCGACGACCCATTTGCGCAGACCCTCAAGATCGCGCTCGCCCTCGTGGCTGTCCTTGGTGCAGAACTCCTGAACACAGCGGTACACGGTATCGTGCATGACCTCGGTGATGTGGTCGGTCAGGTCCTTGCCGTCCAGAATCTTGTTGCGCTCGGCGTAGATGACCTGGCGCTGCTTGTTCATGACGTCGTCGTACTCAAGAACGCTCTTACGCATGGAGAAGTTGATGCTCTCGACCTTGTGCTGGGCATTCTCGACGGCCTTGGAAATGATCTTGTGCTGGATGGGCATGTCGTCGCCCATGTCGGCCGTGACCATCATCTTGGAGACGCGGTCCATCCTGTCGCCGCCGAACAGGCGCATGAGGTCATCCTCGAGCGACAGGTAGAACTGGGTCTCGCCCGGATCGCCCTGACGACCGGAACGGCCACGCAGCTGGTTGTCGATACGACGGGACTCATGGCGCTCGGTGCCGATAACGGTCAGGCCGCCGGCGGCAAGCACGCGCTCGCGCTCGGCCTTGCAGGTCTCCTTGGCCTCGGCGTTAAACTGCTCGAGCTGCTCGGGCGTCACGTCCTCCATGGTCAGGCCCTCGTACTCCAGGCGTTCGCGCACCAGCTCGTCGGGGTTGCCGCCCAGCAGGATGTCGGTGCCACGACCGGCCATGTTGGTAGCGATGGTCACGGCGCCATAGCGACCAGCCTGGGCCACGATATGGGCCTCGCGCTCGTGGTGCTTGGCGTTGAGGACCTCGTGCGCGATACCGCGCTTAGTGAGGGCGGCGGACAGTTTCTCGGAGCTCTCGATGGAGACGGTGCCCACCAGGACCGGCTGGCCCTTGGCGTGACGACGCTCAACGTCGTCGGCAACGGCGTTGTACTTGGCCTGGATGGTGCGGTAGACCAGGTCCTCGTGGTCAACACGCTGCACGGGCTTGTTGGGGGGAATGACCTCGACGGGCAGCTTGTAGATCTCGCGGAACTCAGCGTCCTCGGTGAGCGCCGTACCGGTCATGCCGGAGAGCTTGTCATACAGGCGGAAGTAGTTCTGCAGGGTGATGGTGGCAAGGGTCTGGTTCTCCTCGCGCACGAGCACGCCCTCTTTGGCCTCGATGGCCTGGTGCAGGCCCTCGGAATAGCGGCGACCCTCCATGATACGACCGGTGAACTCGTCGACGATCTTGACCTCGCCGTTGGTGACCACGTACTGCTTGTCGCGGTGGAACATGTACTGGGCCTTCAGCGCCTGCTGCAGGTGGTTGACCAGCTGGCCGGAGAGATCGGCATAGATGTCATCGATACCCAGGCGGCGCTCAATCTTCTTAAGACCGCGCTCGGTGGCGGCGATGGTGTGCTTGGCCTCGTCCATGACGAAGTCGCCCGTGGGCTCCACGTCCTCGGTGGCGGTGAGCATGTCGTGCGAGACGTCCTCACCGCGCTCAAGGCCGCGCACGGCGCGCGCGAAGTCCTTATAAGTGCTGGCGGACTTGGTGCCGGCGCCCGAGATGATGAGCGGCGTTCTGGCCTCGTCGATCAGGATGGAGTCGACCTCGTCGACGATGGCGTAGCTGTGGCCGCGCTGAACACGCTGCTCGGGGCGGGTAACCATGTTGTCGCGCAGATAATCGAAACCGAACTCGGAGTTGGTGCCGTACGTGACGTCGGCCTGGTAGGCTGGGCGCTTCAGCTCGAGCGGCATGTTGTTCTGCAGCAGACCGACGGTCATGCCCAGATACTTGTAGATGCGACCCATCCACTCGGAGTCGCGCTTGGCCAGGTAGTCGTTGACGGTGACGACGTGCACGCCCTTACCGGCGATAGCGTTGAGATAGCCGGCCAGCGTGGAGACGAGGGTCTTGCCTTCGCCGGTCTTCATCTCGGCGATGTGGCCCTCGTGCAGCGCCATGGCGCCGATGAGCTGTACATCAAAGTGACGCATGCCCATGGTGCGCTTGGAAGCTTCGCGCACGGTGGCAAAGGCCTCGGGGAGCATGTCGTCGAGCGACTCGCCGTTGGCGTAGCGCTCACGGAACTTATCAGTCTGGGCGCGGAGCTCCTCCTCGGTCATCTTCTCAAACTGGGGCTCAAGACCGTTGATCTTGTCGACGATCTTGTAGTAGCGCTTCAGGTCCTTATCGGATCCAAAGGACAGCAGCTTTGACATGAATCCCATGTGGTTTTCCTTTTTGGCCATCGCCCGCGGCATGAAACCTTGGACGAGTTAAACACAGATATTTGTACTTTAGCCAAACAAGGCGCCGCCTATGCGGTCGACACGCTCGACCACGTAATAACTACGACAGCCTGCCAAAAAGGGACTGGTTTATTTTGGCAACTTTTATCTGGGAAAACGCTGCCTCTCTGCCATTTGGTGCAAATCAACCTGTCCCATTCGCACCAACCTGGTGCAATGGGGACGGGTTAGCTTGCACCAATAATCAGAACCACCCTTAAAAAGGGTGGTTTGCTCTTAGGGTATAACCCACGGGCCCCGGGCTCGCGTCTAAAGGCGCGGGCCCGGACTTCGTCCAGGCCTAGTGCATCTTGACCCGTGGCGCGCCGGTCGAACCGGCGGGATCACCCCCTCTTGAAGGGGTCCTCGTACTCCTTCACGCTCAGCTTGTCCAGCGCGATGTCGTGGGACTCCTGCTCCCTGATGTACTTGGCGATCGTCGCCTCGTTCAGGCCGACGGTGGACACGTAGTAGCCCTCCGCCCAGAACTTCCTGTTGCCGAACTTGTACTTGAGGTTGGCGTGCCTGTCGAATATCATCAGCGAGCTCTTCCCCTTCAGGTAGCCCATGACGCTCGCGACGCTGTACTTCGGCGGGATCGCCAGCAGCACGTGCACGTGGTCGGGCATCAGGTGCCCCTCGATTATCTCGATCCCCTTGTACTCGCACAGCTTCCTGAGGATCTCCCCTATGTCGGTCCTGATTTGGTTGTAGATCACTTTGCGCCTATACTTCGGCGTGAACACGATGTGGTACTTGCACATCCACTTCGCGTGGGAAAGGCTGTAGGCCTTCTGGGCCATGGCGACCACCCCTTCGACTCGAATTCTTGACGGCCTGAACAATCGTCAATATCGGTCGGAGGGGTGGCTTTGTAAAGCCGTTTGTCTCCACCCGCGTAGCGGGTGGTTCAAAGCTGGCCGCTGCGCGGCCAGCAGACTAAAGTCTTGAAAAAGAAAAGGGCCGCGCACCCAAATGGATGCGCGGCCCTTATGCCATGAATGCGAGTGTTTCCGCGGCGAGCTATTTACTCAGCAGCCTCGGTGGTCTCGGCCTCGGCAGCGGCCTCCTCGACGGGAGCCTCTGCGGGAGCCTCGGCGGCCTGCTTGGCAGCCTCCTCGGCAAACTTAGCGGCACGCTTAGCCTTCTCGGCAGCCTTAGCCTCAGCGGCGGCCTTGCGAGCGGCCTCGGCCTCAGCAGCCTTGGCGGCCTTGGCAGCCTTGGCCTCCTCGGCCTTCTTGAGCTGAGCGGCAGCGGCGCCACCGAACTTGTCGGCGAAGCGCTGGACGCGTCCACCGGTGTCGACGAACTTCTGCTGGCCGGTGTAGAACGGGTGGCACTCGTTGCAAAGCTCGACCTTCATCTCGGACACGGTAGCGTGCGTCTTGAAGGTGTTGCCGCAGGAGCACGTCACCGTGCACTCGACATACTGGGGATGGATACCCTGCTTCATGGTAGGACTCCTTATTGGTCAGGCGCTGGTTACCGATCAGCGCATAAGGCGTCTTGGTTTCCGACCAAGACAACAAACTTGGCTATGGTACCACGGCGCCGAGCGTCCCACAAAAGGTTCACGGTCTTTGCACCGGAGCGCACAGGCGCGTCTGCCCGATCGCGGCGCCAACAGGAACCGCCTGACCTGTCCAGGGTGCCAAAAATACATCCCGCGAGACAAGCGCCCCATGTTGCAGACGTGTAACGCCGCAGCAAAGGTGCCTTTTTTTGCGCAGGACAGGTACAATGATGAACACTGTACCGTAGCGGAGCGCCCCCGCGCGCCGCCAACACGCGAAAGGGTTTCCCATGGCCGAGATCTCGTCCTCCCGCATCGTCATCACCGTCCTTGGCAAGAACCGCCCCGGCATTGTCGCCGGCGTCACCCGTGTTCTGGGCGAGGCCAACGTCGACATCCGCGACATTACGCAGTCCATTATCGAGGACATCTTCACCATGACTATGCTGGCCGACACCGCCGAGTCCAAGCTCGACTTCGCCGAGCTGCAGAAGGCCCTGGCCGAGGCCGGCGAGCTTTCGGGCGTCAACGTGTCCATCCAGCGCGAGGACGTCTTTAACTTTATGTACCGCCTGTAGCGAACAAACCGCTCGGGGCAGCTTGACGTCATATCGTCCAAGCGCGCCGCCCCAAAGCGGACCGGAGAGGAGCGCGCATGGCCTACGACGCCAAGAAAATCTACTACCGCTTCGACGATCACCTGAGCCGCCTGGTCTTGGATTACGAAGCGAGCCGCCAGATTTCGCCCGAAAGCGAAAACCTCTACCACGGCCTGCCGACCGCCCCGTACGACGAGGGCTTGTTCGTAGAGCACAACGTCAAGCGCGGCCTGCGCAATGCCGACGGCTCGGGCGTGGTCGCGGGTCTTACCCGCATCTCGGATGTGCACGGCTACAACAAGGTCGACGGAAAGGTCGTGCCCGATCAGGGCAAACTCACGCTTCGTGGCTACAGCATCGAGGATCTGGTCAACAACGCCCAGGCCGAGAACCGCTACGGTTACGAAGAGGTCGCCTATCTACTCATCACGGGCTCTCTACCCACCAAGGAAGAGCTTGACGGTTTTTGCGGACGCCTGGGTGCTTTTAGGCACCTGAGCGACGAATACGTCCGCCAGTTCCCCATGACCACGGAATCGTCGAGCATCATGAATGTGCTTCAGCGCGCCGTGCTGCTGCTCTACGCCTTCGACGCCGAGCCCGACGCCATTACACCCGAGCACGAAATCGACGTCGCCATCTCCATGCTCGCCCGTCTCCCCCGCATCGCCGCCTTCGCGCATATGGCCTCGGTCGCCAAGCGCCGCGGCTCCGAGGTTCATGTACCGCACCCCACACCCGGCCTCTCAACCGCCGAAACCATCCTGCAGGTCCTACGCGGCGGCATGGCGTTCACTCACGATGAGGCGATGCTGCTCGACGTGATGCTCATGTTGCATGCCGAGCACGGCGGCGGTAACAACTCCACCTTTGCCTGTCGCGTGCTGTCATCTTCGGCAACCGATCCGTATTCCGCCTACGCGGCGGCTATCGGCTCGCTCAAGGGCCCGCGACACGGCGGCGCCAATGCCAAGGTCGTGTCCATGCACGAGGACATCCGTGCGCATGTCTCCAACTGGGAGGACGAGGACGAGGTCGCAGCCTACCTGGGCAAGATTCTCGACAAGCAGGCCTTCGACGGCACGGGTCTCATCTACGGCATGGGCCACGCCGTCTACACGCTCAGCGACCCGCGCGCCGAGGTCTGCCGCCACTACGCACGTTCGCTCGCTGACAAGAAAGATCTGGGTGAGGAATTCGCTCTGATCGAGCGCATCGAGCGCCTGGCACCGCAGGTGATGCGCGACCACGGCATGACCAAGCCCATCTGCGCCAACATCGACCTGTACACGGGCTTTGTCTACAAGATGCTCGGCGTGCCCGAGACGCTCTTTACGCCGCTGTTCGCCGTCGCCCGCATGGCCGGCTGGTCGGCACACCGCATGGAAGAGCTCTTCTGCGCGCACCGCATTATTCGCCCGGCTTATCGCCCGGTTATCGAGCCGCTTGAGTACAAGCCGCTCGCCGACCGCTAGGACGCGGACCGTTATAGAACCCGAGCGTGGCCAGAGCATCACCGCCCTCGGCCACGCTTTTTATGCCAGCAGAAAGGGCTGCATCAAATGATTGTGTTTTCCGATATGGATGGAACGCTGTTGACGAGCGATAAGCAGATGAGCGATGCCACCTGGGCGATGCTCGACGAGCTCGCTCGACGCGGGATTGAATTTGTGCCCTGCACGGGACGTCCGCTGTCGGGCATCTTTGAGCCCATCCTCGCCCATCCCGCCGTGCACTATGCCGTTTGCGCCAATGGCGCCAGCGTCTGGCAGCTCGACGACGATGTGCCCAACGATGCCTCGCGCGCCACGTGCGTATTGAGCCGTCCGCTCGATTGCGGCATTGCCCATCGCATCCATCGCATCGCCGCCGGCCACGATGTGACCTTCGATATCTTCGCGGATGGGCGGTGCTTCCTCCCCCGCTCGCTCTACACGCGCCTGGACGAATTCTGCGGCGGCGACCCCCATATCGCAGCCTCGCTCAAGCGCACACGAACACCGATCGACATGGATATCGACAGCAAGATCGACGAGGTCGAGACACTCGAACGCATCGCCATGTACTGGCACGACCCGGCCGATCGCGACGCCATCGCGGCGGAGCTCGACACGCTCGGAGGCATTGAGGTCACGCGTTCGTACGCCATGAATATCGAGGTCATGGGCGCAGGCGCCACCAAGGGAACGGCCCTCACGTGGCTATGCGAGCGCCTGGGCGAGCGTCTCGCCGACGCCTGGGCGTTCGGCGACAACATCAACGACATCCCCATGCTGCAGGCAGCGGGCCATGGCATGGCCATGATCAACGCCGAGCCCGAGGATCGCGAGGCCGCCGACGCCGCCACCGAATACGACAACGACCACGACGGCGTCGCCCGCGCCATCATGGCCGCCCTCGCCTAGTCATCGGCCAGTCATCGGGGACGTTCTTGAATGACTAGTCGTTGGGGACAGTCTTCGCAAAAAGCTGCAAGGACTGTCCCCCACTGCCGGCAGAAAAGGAACGTCCCCATCTGCCGGATTAAGCGAGACTCTCCAGCACACGGCGGAGCTCCTGCTGGACGGCGTGGTCGCGGTTACGACCCACCACGCGATCGGCAACGGCCTTGAGCGCGGGGCGTGCATTTTCCATCGCGCAGCCCGTGCCGACAAAGCGAATGATCTCGTAGTCGTTCATCGAGTCGCCAAACGCCATGACCTCGTCGCGACCAATGCCGTAATGCTCCGCGAGCTGCGCGATACCCGAGGCCTTTGACACACCAGGCTGCATGGCATCAATCCACGCGTTGCCCGAAGGCGCAAAAGTAAAGAGCTGACCAAGCTCGCGCTGCAGCACGTAGGCGCTGTCCATAACGGCACCGTCATCGCAAAAGATACTCGCCTTGATGATATTTACGCTGGGATCGGGCAGCTCCCAAATACGCTCGGCATTGGGAAGGTCCTTATCGACCTCACGCACGAACTTGCACTCGTCATCGAGCAAGAAGGACTTGGTTCGGTCAAAAAGCGCAAGATGCAGATTGGGAAACGTCGCGACGGCCTGGGCGAGCCTTCGAATCGCCAGGTGCGAATACACCTCACGGTCTACCATCTTGCCGTCGGCGAAGACCTGGGCACCGTTAGCGGCGACAAAGTCCATCTTGTCGCGAACGGGCGCAAAAAACTCGCACAGGCGATCGTAGCGACGACCTGACGATGCGGCGAAATGCACGCCATGCTCGCGTAGCGCCAGAATCAGTTCGTAGGTCTCGGGAGGCACCTGGCCGTTTTCGTCAAGCAGTGTGCCATCCATATCGGATGCAATCAGTTTAAACATAGAAAAGCTCCCTTCGGACTTGTTGGAATCGAACGTGTATCCGATTCCAACGTACCCAAAGGGAGCTCAAATAAGACTCCGCGGGCGCAAACGTTACAAGGACCTGGCAAATAGCTCACACATGTCAGAGGTCCCACAATCGCAGCGTCAGGCGACACGCCAAAGAGTGTCCCCGACGACTAGTCATTTAAGAACGTCCCCGATGACTAGTCGGCGTAGGTGAAGGTCGTGACGTCGAACATGCCCTCGGGGCGGATGCGGAGCGTCGGGATGACCGGCAGGGGCAGGAAGATGATGCCCATGATGGGGTCGAGCGGCGGCTCAATACCCATGGCGCGTGCCTTGACCATAAAGTCGTCGTGCTGCGCGGCAACGTCCTCGGCCGTGCCTTCGCTCATCAGGCCGCCGAGCGCCAGCGGAATGCGCGCCACGACCTCGCCGTTGCGCACCAGCACGTGACCACCCTGGCCCACAGCCTCAACAGCCGCCATCATATCGGCAGCGTTATCACCCACGACGCACACGTTGTGCGAGTCGTGGCCGATTGTGGAGGCAATGGCGCCACCGGTGATGGTAAGGCCACGCACCCAGCCGCGACCGATATGCTTGCCGACCAGGCCCAGGCCAGCGGGGCCATCGCCGTCGGCGCCCTCGGCCTGCAACGACACGCCGCGGCCGTGGCGCTCGATCAGCATAATGCGACGCAGGCCCTCGGCGCTCTCGGGGCGAGCCATACCCGTGATGGCCTTACCCGGGACCACGTCAATCACGGCCTCGCCCGGCTTAAAGGCATAGTCGAACACGTCGAGCGAAAGCTTCGGCAGCTTAACGGAGGCGCGCAGCTCATCGGCAAGGGCCGCAACCTCGGCCATCTCGGGTGCAATCTCGCCCACAAAGGTACCGTCCTGCGCCACCAGAGCACCGGCGGCATATACGCGATGCGGAGCCGTGGCAAACGTCAGGTCATTGAGCACCAGCAGGTCGGCACGCTTGCCCGGGGCGATGGCGCCGCGGAGCTCGTGCGGGTCGCGGCAGCCGTGGTCCAGGCCAAATGCCTCAGCCGTGGAAAGGGACGCCATGGAGATAGCGACCACCGGGTCGATGCCCGCCTCGATAGCCACGCGGCAGGCGTTGTCGATCATGCCGGTCGCAAGCGCATCGGAAGGAGCGCGGTCGTCGGTCGCAAAGCAGCAACGGCGGGCACGGGCAGGATTCTCCAGCAGCATCGGCGACAAGTTGGCCAGGTCGTGGCTGCACGTACCCTCGCGCAGCATCACATACATGCCGCGAGATAGCTTGTCGAGTGCCTCCTCGGGAATCGTCGACTCGTGGTCGGCGATAATGCCCGCCGCGGCATAGGCATTGAGGTCCTTGCCGGCAACGAGCGGCGCATGGCCGTCGACCTGCTTGGACGGCGTCTGGTTGGCAGCGTCGATGCGAGCACAGGTCTCGGGATCGGCCATAAAGACGCCCGGCAGGTTCATCATCTCGCCCAGGCCAAAGACATCGCCCGGATGCTCGGCAAAAAACGCCTGCATATCAGCAGCGGTGATGACGGCACCGGCCTGCTCGTCGGGCAGCGCGGGCACGCACGAGGGCATCATGTACTTGATGGAAATAGGAGCGCGACGACCGTCCTCGATCATAAAGCGCAGGCCATCGAGCCCCGCCACGTTGGCAATCTCGTGGCTGTCGGCAATAGCGGTGGTGGTACCGCGCGTCGCCGCCATGCGCGCATACTCGGCAGGGCGGATGTTCGAAGACTCGATATGCAAGTGTCCGTCAATAAAACCGGGGGCAAGATAGCGGCCCTGGCAATCGATGACCTCGGCAGCCTCATACGTACCGGCGGCATCGTCGCGACCGTCGTAGAGCACACCGACGATCACGCCATCCTTGACGGCAACGCTACCGGGCGCCACGCGCTGGCCGTACACATCGACAATCTGTGCGTTGGCAAACAGCGTGTCGACGGGTACACGACCCTCGGCGGCCTCGATCACAGACATCATGACCTCAACGGACATACATACTCCTTTAACGTTTGAAATAACTGCGGAACGGACAAACCTTCACCGCAGCAAACCAATAGCCATTGTATGCCCAAAAGGAAGCCGCCGATAACACCCCTTCCGCTTAACGGCACTGCCAAATGATCCCTTGGGGACGGAGGAAAACGGATCACCGGGCCAAACCGACCCCCTCGGTGATCCGTTTTCCTCCGTCCCCAAGGGATCATCTAAAAAGGCCGCAGTCGGGAATCCCGGCTGCGGCCCTATTGCACATGTTAGGTTGACCTACTTGCTAGACCAGTTTAAAGCCCTTGCGCTTGCCCACGGAGAGGGTGTCGCCCAGCTTGAGGGCACTGGGGTCGATGTTGTAGCTCTTGGGAGCCACGGCCTTGCCGTTGATCTTGACGCCGCCGCCGTCGATGTCGCGGCGGGCCTGACCGGCGCTGGCCGAAAGGCCCAGGTCCTTGAGCAGGCCAGCGAGGTAGATCTGGCCCTCGTCGTTAACAGTCAGCTCAACATGCTTCTCGGGGAAGTCGGCGAGCTGGCCCTCCTTGAACACGCGGTCGAACTCGGCCTGAGCCTCGTCGCCGGCACCGGCGCCGTGGTAGGTGTCGCACAGGTCGCGGCCCAGAGCGCGCTTGAGCTCATAGGGATCGGCGGAGCCGTCGGCCAGAGCAGCGTCGATCTTGTCGACCTCGGCCGGGGTGAGCGAGCTCGCCAGGCGGTAGTACTTGCCGATCATCTCGTCGGGGATGGACATGGTCTTGCCGAACATATCCTTGGGAGCGTCGGTCAGGCCGATGTAGTTGCCATAGGACTTGGACATCTTGCGCACGCCGTCGGTACCCTCGAGCAGCGGCATGGTGAGCGCAATCTGCGGCTCCATGCCCATCTTCTCCATGAGCTCACGGCCGGCGAGCAGGTTGAAGAGCTGATCGGTGCCGCCCATCTCCACGTCGGCCTTGATCTGCACGGAGTCGTAAGCCTGCATCACGGGATACAGGAACTCATGCAGGGCGATCGGCGTCTGAGACTGGTAGCGCTTGGTAAAGTCATCGCGCTCGAGAATACGGGCGACGGTGAACTTGGAGCACACCTGCAGCAGACCAGCCAGATCCATCGACAAGATCCAGTCACCGTTGTGCACGATGGTGGTCTTCTCGGGATCCAGGATCTTCATGGCCTGGCTCACGTAGGTCTCGGCATTGGCCTCGATTTGCTCCTGCGAAAGCTGCGGACGGGTGGAATTCTTGCCCGAAGGGTCGCCAATCAACGCGGTACCGTTGCCGATGATGAGGGTGACGTTGTGGCCCAGGTCCTGGAACTGACGCATCTTGCGCAGCGGCACGGCGTGGCCCAGGTGCAGGTCGGGGCTGGTGGGATCGACGCCGAGCTTGATGTTGAGGGGCTCGCCCTTCTCAAGCTTCTTGCGAAGGTCGGCCTCGGGGACGATCTGCGCGACGCCCGAGGTGATGATACGCATTTGCTCGTCAACAGACAGCATTGGGTATCCTCCTTTTGCTATAGCACCCTCGCCGAAAACGGCGGTGCTGGAAGTCCATAAACTCTCTTATGATAACAAACTGACGCGACGCAGCATCTACGACAGGAAAATCCTCGTCCTGCCGCATGCGTCGATGGCAACTGGCAGACGCGTACCGTCACGCTCGACCAGATAGCGCACCTGCCGACGACGCAAGCAGTCGCGGCAACGGACCTGCCCCGTCGCATCGGTGGCGCAGACGCCCTCGGCGGTCAGCAGGCAGTGCTCGCACACCATAAGCTCGGGACAGTCGGCGTCGAACGGACCCAAGACGCCGGGTTCAGCAGCCAGCTCGGCAATACGCTCCCTGTCATTGCTGAGCAACTCGGCAGGCAAGTATACCCACCCCGCGCCAAGCCCGCGCAGCCAGGCAAGCGTGGCCCGATTGGCACAGAACACCGGCGCCGCCACGTCAAACGCCGTGCCCAGCTCGCGGGCCATCGCCACCTGCCCCAGGTTGCGGCAAACCACACGCCCGGCACGCTGCATAAGCGCCCGAGTCCGCTCGATATCGCCTGCGCGGCACACTTCGTCGAGCACCACCGTCGCATCGGACAGATCCCGCTCATCGCGCGGATCCACATCCATCAGTTCCCAGGCAAAGACCATACGAGCAAAATCCTCGCGCTTTGCCGGCTCCCCCGGCTCCGCCAACTCCGTCGGCACATCACCATCTGCCAGAACGCCCTCAAACGGCAACACCTCAACGGACCGCTCAACAGGCGCGACCGTATCTGCCTCGACCCGCATACGCTCCAACACCGCTGCCGTCTGCCCCAGCACGCCTGCGCTGCGAATCAGATAGACCTCGCAGCCCGCATCCACCTTGCGCTTGCAATGGACAACGACGCGCTCTCCCGCAGCGGCATCCACGGGACAAGGCACCTGTGGCCAGCGCTTGGGCACAACGGGACGCGCGTCGGCACCCGGGTAAAATCGGATCTCGAGCGTATCGCCCGCCGCCACGGCGGCATCAAGCTCAACCGTCACCTCTTCGTGACCCACCGCCACCAAGTGGCCCACGCGCACGCCCTGGTTGATCGCGCGTTCAAAGCTCATGAGCTCGGCGCCCGAACGACCCCGCAGATACGCATCGGTAAAGCCGCGGTTGAACGACCTCCCCAGCTCGCGCTCAAGCGTCGGCACCGCATCGGCATCCCATGTGCCGGCGCGCAGCATATCGAGCGCCCGACGCCACACCCTCACCACGTTAAAGACGTAGTCGGGATTCTTCATGCGGCCCTCGATCTTGAGCGATGCCACGCCGGCGGCAACAAGCTCCGGCAGGCGCGCGATACCCAGATAGTCACGCGGACAAAGCAGGCGGTCCCCTTCGACAGCAACAACACTCTGCCCCGCCTCGTCCGCCAAGTCATAGGACAGACGGCACGGCTGTGTGCAGTCGCCGCGCATCGCCGACCGTCCGCGCCGCAGGGCCGAAAACTCACACGCGCCTGAATAACCAATGCAAATAGCACCGTGACAGAACACCTCTATGGGCACGCCAGTAGCGCAAAGCGTCCCAATCTCCGCCACGTTCAGCTCGCGCGCAGTCGTCACGCGCTCAACTCCCAACTCCTTGGCAGCCAACTGCACGGCGCCCTCGCTGTGAGCGCCCGCTTGGGTGGACAGGTGAATCTCGACCCCCGCAATCGCCGCACGAAGCGCACAGGCCAGCCCGGCATCGGCCACAATCAACGCATCGGCACCCAACGCGTGCGCATGCGCCCCCAACGCCACGGCGTCGGCAAGCTCATCATCGAACACGAACACGTTGAGCGTCACGTACACACGCACGCCATGGGCATGGGCCACGGCACAACCGCACGCGAACTCATCATCGCTAAAGCCATGCGCGCTCACTCGAGCGTTGAATCCGTCCAGCCCCGCATAGATGGCATCGGCACCCGCCGCAATCGCCGCGAGCATCTGGTCGAGTCCGCCAGCAGGCGCCAGCAGCTCGGGCAGCGCCACTTCAGCCGCCGCCAGCTCGCTTTCGCATTGTCCACTCGGTTCCACCGGCCGAATCGCCATCGGTAAACTCCTTGCCAAGGTGTGCTTTCACTCTGAAAAATGCTGCCAACCAGCATACACGAGGCCCCGCGTGCCCCGATTGGTTTATCGTGTAATAACTTATGTCCATCCTGCCCGGCAGCATACCTGCCGCCTGGCACGACATACCTGGAGGTCAATATATGGGTCCTCGCCAACGACAGGGGCGCGGTCGCTCCAAGACGCATGCCCTTCCCATGATCTTGCTCTCGTTTTTGGGCTTTCTGCTTATCGCGGGCGTAGCGTTTGGCATCGGCATGATCGGCAACGTCAACCGCTGGCTGTCCGATCTGCCCGACTACACCGATGCCAACGCGTATCTGGTGAGCGAGCCCACCGACATCGTCGACTGCAACGGCAATACCATTGCGAGTTTCTACACGCAAAACCGCAAGTCCATCACCAAGGACCAAGTGTCCCCGTACGTGCTGCAGGGCACCGTTGACGTTGAGGACGAGCGCTTCTACGAGCACGGCGGCATCGACCTCTGGGGCATTGCACGCGCATCGGTGGCAACCCTCACCGGCGGCCACGAGGGCGCATCGACCATCACCCAGCAGCTGGTTCGCAACACCATCTTGCAGGAGGAACAATTCGACTCGACCATCGAGCGTAAGGTGCGCGAGGCCTATATCGCCATCAAGATGGAGGATATGTACTCCAAAGACGAGATCCTCATGATGTACCTCAACACCATCTACTACGGCCATGGAGCATATGGCATCGAGGCCGCCGCCGAGACCTATCTGTCCAAAACCGCCGCCGACCTCACCCTGAGCGAGGCCGCGCTGCTGATCGGCCTTCCCAACTCGCCCTCGCAGTACGACCCCACGGTTAATCCCGACTTGGCGCTGTCCCGCCGCAACAAGGTTCTGGACAACATGCTGCGTCTGGGCCACATCACGCAGGAAGAGCACGATGCCGCGCAGGCTGAGCCCATCACGCTTAACGTGACCGAGATTTCGGGCAGTGGCGTCGATGTGTACTCTCAGCCCTACTTTGTCGCCTACGTTAAGCAGCTGCTTGAGCAGGAGTTCTCCACCGACGTGCTCTTTAAGGGCGGTCTGACCGTCAAGACCACCATCGACCCCACCATGCAGCAGGTGGCCGAGGAGGCCGTGCGCTCGCAGCTCGACACGCTTTCGCTCGACGGACTGGACATGGGCATGGTCGTCGTTGACCCCAAGACCGGCTACATCAAGTGCATGGTGGGCGGCTACGACTACAACGCCGACGAGAATCACGTGAACCACGCTACGGCAAAGCGCCCCGTGGGCTCCACGTTTAAGGCCTTTACGCTGGCAACTGCCATCCAAAACGGTATGAACCCCAACGTCACCCTCAACTGCAACTCGCCGCTCAAGGCCAAGGGCACCACGACCGAGGTGCAAAACTACGGCAACCAGAGCTATGGCAACATCACGCTTAAACAGGCAACGGCATACTCATCCAACACCGGCTACATTCAGGTGGCCGAAGCCATCGGCAATGACAAGATCATGTCGCTCGTCAAAAAGCTTGGCATCGATCCCGCCAAGGACAATATCGAGGACGTTCCCGTCATGACGCTCGGCACCGGGTCCATCTCACCGCTCGAGATGGCATCTGCCTACGCAACGTTTGCCAACGGTGGCTACTACCGTCAGCCCATCGCCATTACCGAGATCGACTCGCGTACCGGCTCGGTTCTGTACCAGCACACTGACAATCCCACGCAGGTGCTCACCGAAGGCGAGGCTGCCGCGGTTACCGACGTTCTATCCGGCGTCATGCAGGGCAGCGGCACGGGTGCCGCCGGCGCGCTGAGCGTCAACCAGCCCTATGCCGGCAAGACGGGCACCACTGACAACACCACCAACCTGTGGTTCTGCGGCTTCACGCCGCAACTGGCATGCGCCCTGTGGACCGGTTATTCCGCAGGCGAGATTCCCATCCAAAAGTACGGTTCGGACCTGCTGGGCGACAGCACCAACCTGCCCGTCTTTAAGAAGTTCATGAACACCGTTCTTGCGGGCACCGAGCGCGAGGAATTCCCGACCGGAACGGCTCCCACGTACAAGAACAATAACGTCTGGAAGTTCTACGGCACAAACAACAAAAAGAAAGACGAGGAGGATAAAGACGAGGGAAAAGAAGAGGAAGAGACCACGACCACCACAACGACAACGACAACCACGACCACTGAAACCCCGGGCGGCAACACCACCGGCGATAGCGGCACGACAGGTGGCGACGGTGGCACGGGTGGCAATGGCGGCACGGGTGGCGACGGTGGCACGCCGACGCCTACCCCCGATCCTACGCCCACGCCCGAACCCTCTACGGGCCAGTAGGCGCAAAGCGGCATCTGACACCAAGGCGCCCGAGCAGCACGCACGCTGCTCGGGCGCTTCTTTATTTCGGCAGATGCCACATGATGCCACGACGGCCCCGGCTGCAGGACCGATAGAGCAACGGGTGCCGGCATGCAAAAGGGCGCTGACCTTCGTCAACGCCCTCGGCAATTACCTATAGCAACAATCGGCACAGCAGCAGTGCCACGCATCCCCTACTTGTGAGAGTTACTCAGCTTGTTGATGAGCGCCTCAAGGCGTTCGCCGTCCTCGGCCGTCTGCGCAATGACTAAGATCGTGTCGTTGCCGGCAAGCGAGCCAAGCACGTCGGGCAGCTCCGCGGCATCGACCGCTGCGGCAATACCAGAAGCCGTACCGGGCTGCGCCTTGATCATAACCAGATTATCGGTGCGCAGTACGCCGGTAACCAGCTCGGAAACCATGCGCTGCAGATGCAGGTCCTCGGCAAGGACATAGATGCCCTCGGGGAGCTTACGCAGTCCCATGTCCGCGATGTCGCGCGAAACGGTCGCCTGCGTGCAATCGAAACCCATGGCGCGAAGCTCGTCTACCAAAACGCGCTGCGTGCGTACGTCCTTATTGCGAACAATATCTCTGATGGCATCCTGGCGCCCATTGCGTTTTTTGGCCATACAAAACCTCACTCCAAAAGATGGCGGAGACAATCACTTAGTGATTGAATAGTTTAGCGCTATTTGAGGGTTTTAGTGAATAAGAACGCATTTCGAAACAATTCCATGCAATTTATTTCGAAAATCACGCTACTAGACAGTCCGGACGCCCGAACGATTGAAAAAGGCCGCCAGATGCGTATACAACGCACACCGCATGGGCTTGGCACTAGCTATCGAACCATAGAGCAGACCTAGGCCACGATGATTGCCTTTAAGAGCCGCAACCATCTGACGGGTACGCTGCGCTTCGAGCATATCATGCAAACGGGCCGAACGCTCTATTGAAGACACCCCATGGGGGCTCAAACACAAATTTTCGATGCAGGCGACCAGACCGGCGTAGTAATACCGCTGGCAGACCAGTTTCAACTGATTGCCACCGCCCGCGACGGCAAGCGAGTCGGCAAGCCTGTCGAGCGCCCCGATATCATCAGAAAGCCTGGCAAACATCGTGGGGTCAAACGTCTCCGTAATCGACGGCGCAACTGCATGAAAACGGGCACGGCCACATCCCGAAACGCGCTTTGCCTGCGAAAGCGCGAGCGTCAAAAAAGACACCGTTCGAAACGCATCGCCATGCGCAAGGCACGCCTCAAAAAGGGCGCGATCATACAGCACGCCAGAGGTCTGTCGGATTAAACCACAGGAAACCAATTGGGTCAGGCAAGCCGCCCGGTCCTCATCTTCAGAAACGGATGTCGCGTCCAAAACTCGGGAATGACGTTCGCGGTGAACATCGTAGCGATCGAGCGAAACAGAGGGAAACACGATGTCAGCAGAAGCGTCGCAGGAGCTTTCGACCATCTGCGAAAGGGACTGCGGCGCAAACCACTCATTGGCATTCATCGCAATGATCTGGGAGCCGCGCGAAGCCGCAAAGCCGGCACGCAGGCAGGCGCCAGGCACCGGGTCTTCAACATCAATCAAATCAATATGAATATCTCTGTCGGCAGCAACTTCGAGCGAATGACGCACACCAGCTACCACGCCGCGGCAAACGACGACAATCTGCAAATCGTAGAGGTCTTGGTTCTGGATGCTCTCGAGAGCGCGCATCGTATAACTGGGGGAACCCTCAACAATCAGGATCACCGAAAGTCGCGGATGCGAACCACGTCGAACCAAGTTTTCCGTCCTCTCGACAGCCAGTAACAAACTGCCGTTCATGGTACACCCCGTCAATTAATGCGGATGGTCGCCCGTCGCGATGCACGTCAAGAACAGATGTTGCACACGCCCCGCTCACAGGCGCTGCACACAAAGATCGCCGTCAGGCAGCCACTTCCCTAATCGAGCACCACAAGCTCGGTGGAGTCGTAATCCACGCCCATAAAGGTAAGACCGCATGCGGGTGCCGTAGGACCAGCTGCGGTGCGATCGCAGGCATCAATTACCTCACGCATCCACTCGGGATCGCGGCGATGCATGCCGATCTCAACAAGGGTGCCCACAATGGTTCGCACCATCGAATGCAAAAACGCATTGCCCTCGATGGTAAACGTGAGGATGTCCTCGCCAAAGGCGACCTCATGGCCAAACTCGGCACGCATTACGCAGCGGTGCGTAGGTTTGCCCACGGCAGAGGCGACCTTGCAAAAGCTCTTAAAGTCCTGCTCGCCCAAAAGCGTAGGGCAGGCGGCCGCCATCGCATCGACGTCGAGGGGATAGCGATGCCACCACACGGCACCGCGTGACAGCACGGGCCGCGCATCACGGTCGGCAATGCGATAGGTGTAAGTGCGAGAGCGCGCGTCAAAACGTGCAGAAAAGCCCTTACGAGCCTTGTAGACCTCGTTTATGGCGATATCTTTGCCCAGGAGGGCATCCATAGCCCTCAGCCACCTACGGCGCGTCAAAGCGAGCTCAGCGTCCGTTACAGGCACGCTGATGTATTGGGCCACCGCATGAACGCCGGCATCAGTACGCCCCGCGCACGTCAGATCGATTGGGCGGCGCAGCAACGTCTCAATGGCACGGCGCAGCTCGCCCGCGACCGTCGTCTGGCCCGGCTGCTCGGCAAATCCGCTATAGGAGGAGCCATCGTAGGCCACGCGAAATACAAGGGTGGCGTCAAGCTCGGGGGTCGAATTGAAATCAGACGGCGCAGTCATAGGCGCTCCCAACAAACTAGCAACGGTATTGCGACAAAAAAAGAGGGGTACGCGAACGTACCCCTCGAATATAGCCTATGCAGACAGAATGTCTACTCAGCGGTCTCCTCAGCAGGAGCCTCCTCGACAGCCTCGACCTTCTTGGGAGCAGCGGCCTTCTTGGGGGCCGGAGCAGCCTTCTTGGCCTTAGGCGTGCAAGGCTCGGTGACGAGCTCCATGATAACGATAGGAGCGTTATCACCCTTACGGTTACCGAGCTTCATGATGCGGGTGTAACCGCCGTTGCGGTCCTGCCACATGCCCTGAGCAGCCTTGTCGAAGATCTCGGCAACGAGCTGCTTATCGCCGAGCTTGGCGATAGCCAGACGACGAGAGTGCAGGTCGCCCTTCTTGGCCCAAGTGATGATCGGGTCGACGACCGAACGCAGCGCCTTAGCGCGGGTCTCGGTGGTCTTGATGCGGTCGTTCTCGAAGAGGGCCTTAGCAAGGCTCTTCTTCATGGCCTTGGTGTGGCTCGCATCGGTGCCGAGCTTCAGGCCCTTCTTAACGTTGTGACGCATGGTCTAGTTTCTCCTCAAATATGCGAAGCATTAAGCCTTCAGGCTCAGGCCCATGGACTCAAGCTTGTCCTTCACTTCCTCGATCGACTTAACACCGAAGTTACGGATGTTGAGCAGATCGTTCTCCGAGAACTCAACGAGCTGACGGACCGAGTGAATGCTGGCGCGCTTAAGGCAGTTGTAGGAACGGACGGAAAGGTCCAGATCCTCGATCTGCTTGTCCAGCTCGGCGTTGTCGTTGGTGACCTCGGGAGCGAAGATCGAAGCCTCCTCCTCGACCTCGGGGGTCTCGGCAAGGTTCATAAAGGCGGCCATATGCTGGTTGATGATATTGGCAGCCTGGACCACGGCGTCGCGCGGGGCGATGGAACCGTTGGTCTCGATCTCGAGGACAAGGCGGTCGTAGTCGGTATGCTGGCCGACACGGCAAGCCTCAACGAGCTTGGCGCAACGGGACACCGGCGAGTACAGCGAGTCGACGTTGATCACACCGATGGGATCGTTGTCACGCTTGTTAGCCTCGCCAGAAACATAGCCGCGGCCATAGCCGATGCGCATGCTCATGGTGAGATGGCCACCCTCGGTGAGCGTAGCAATGTGCTGCTCGGGGTTGACCAGCTCAAACTCGGACGGAATAAAGAAGTCCGCACCGGTGACCTCGCAGGGGCCGTCAACCGAGATGGTGGCGGTCGCCTCGTCGGTCGTGCCGAGAGCCCTGAAGACAAGGCCCTTGACATTCAGGACGATGTCGGTGACATCCTCGACCATGTTAGGGATGGTCATGAACTCGTGCTGCGCACCATCGATCTGAATGGCCTCGACGGCGGCACCCTCGAGCGAGGACAGAAGAACACGACGAAGCGAGTTACCCAGCGTATCGCCGTAGCCACGCTCGAGCGGCTCGACGGAGACACGAGCAGAGGTCTCGTTAATCTCTTCGACCTGAACCTGAGGCCTAATGAATTCTGACATGTATTACCTCCAGCCTCAGCAGCCCGGATGGACTACTTAGAGTAGAGCTCGACGATGAGCTGCTCGTTGATATCACCGCTGATCTGCTCACGCGTCGGCAGAGCGAGCACGTTACCAGACAGCTTCTCGATATCGACCTCGAGCCAGCCAGGGACCTCAAAGCGCTCGGAGGAAATCAGGGCCTCCTTGATGGGGAGGAGGTCACGGAACTTCTCGCCGACAGCGACGACGTCGCCGGCCTTGACGCGGTAGGACGGGATGTCCACGCGCTTGCCGTTCACGGTGAAGTGACCGTGACGGACGGACTGACGAGCCTCTTTGCGGGTGCGGGCGAAGCCAAGACGGAAGACGACGTTGTCGAGGCGAGACTCAAGGATGATCATGAGGTTCTCACCGGTGACGCCGTTCATCTTACGGGCCTTGTTGAAGTAGCCGTGGAACTGCTTCTCCAGAACGCCATAGATGAACTTGACCTTCTGCTTCTCACGCAGCTGCATGCCGTACTCAGATTCCTTGCGACGGCGCTTGGGCTGACGGATAGATTCCTTCTTGCTGCTGTAACCGAGCTCAGCGGGATCGATCCCGAGCTGACGGCAGCGCTTAAGAACAGGAGTCCTGTCGATTGCCATATTGATACGATCCTTTCAGTTACACGCGGCGACGCTTCTTGGGGCGGCAGCCGTTGTGCGGAATGGGGGTCTTGTCCTGGATGCTCGAGACCTCGAGGCCAGCAGCCTGGAGGGAGCGGATGGCGGTCTCACGACCGGAGCCGGGGCCCTTGACGAAGACGGAAACCTTCTTCATACCGTGCTCCATGGCCTGCTTGGCAGCAGCCTCGGCAGCCATCTGGGCAGCGAACGGCGTGGACTTACGGGAGCCCTTGAAGCCCACCTGGCCAGCCGACTTCCAGGAAATGACGTTGCCCTGGGGATCGGTGATCGAAACGATCGTGTTGTTGAACGTAGAACGAATGTGAGCCTGGCCCACGGAAATGTTCTTACGGTCCGCGCGCTTCAGACGGGCAGCGCGAACGTTCTTCTTAGCAGTAGCCATCTATCTAGCGCTCCTTATTTCTTCTTCTTAGCACCGATCTGACGCTTCGGGCCCTTGCGGGTACGAGCGTTAGTGTGGGTGCGCTGGCCGCGGACCGGGAGGCCCTTGCGGTGACGAAGGCCGCGGTTGCAGCCGATGTCCATAAGGCGCTTGACGTTCTGGTTGCGCTCACGGCGGAGGTCGCCCTCAACCATGATCTGATTCTTATCGATATAATCGCGGATGGCGTTAACCTCATCCTCGGTGAGGTCCTTAACGCGCGTGTCCACGTTAACGTTGCACTCGACGCAAATCTTCGTCGCAGTGGTGCGGCCGATGCCGTAAATGTAGGTCAGACCGATCTCAACGCGCTTCTCACGCGGGAGGTCGACACCATTAATACGGGCCAACGTAGTCTCCTCTCTTAACCCTGACGCTGCTTATGACGGGGGTTCTCGCAAATGACGAGGACCTTGCCGTGGCGCCTAATGATTTTGCACTTATCGCACATCTTCTTGACCGAAGGACGTACCTTCATCGTTCTTCCTTTCGGTAGCGCTCAAACTACTTCCCTACTATCTACTCGCCCAGCCGCAGGCGTTTAAAACTATGGCTGGTCTTCACACGCAAACCGACCGTAGGTTGAGCTAAGCCTGCAGTCGGAAAAGAGCGTGTATGCGTGTCGCTATTTATAGCGATAGGTGATGCGACCGCGGGTCAGGTCGTACGGGGAAAGCTCCACGACAACCCTGTCACCGGGGAGAATGCGGATGTAATTCATTCGAATCTTGCCAGAAATGTTGCACAGAACCGAATGACCGTTCTCGAGCTCGACCTTAAACATGGCGTTGGGCAGCGGTTCCTTTACCGTACCCTCGAGCTCAATTGCGTCTTCCTTCTTCACAAGCAATCATCTTTCTCTAGAAAACGACAGCGATTGAGTATTCTACAACACGTATGCACGCATCGTAATAACTTCGTAATGGCTCCACAACTAAGTGGAACTTGTTACATTTGAAATGTAAAACAAAGCCGTTCCCTGATGCCCAAGATCGCCTTGAAATGAGAAGGCATAGACCTTGGGGTCATGCCTTCGAAATTGAAAGGCGAGGTTGGGCATCAGGAGGCGGCGACTTTTACATTTCTCCGCCTTGGAGCGAACACCAAGCACCTTGGGCATCGGTGGTAAGAATCACCGGACCGTCATTGGTAATGGCGACGGTGTTCTCGTAGTGCGCGGCGGGCAGATGGTCGTTGGTCGTAACGATCCAACCATCGGAGCCCGTGCTCACATGATTGGAACCCATCGTAACCATCGGCTCGATAGCGATGACCATACCAGCCTGAAGGCGAACGCCTCTCCCCTTCTTTCCATAATTTGGAACGTTGGGGTCCTCGTGCATTACACGACCGATACCATGCCCCACGTAATCGCGAAGCACGCCGTAACCGTGAGACTCGGCGAGGGACTGAACGGCATAGCCAACGTCCCCGATATGGTTACCGGGAACAGCCTGCTCAATAGCAGCCTTAAGGCAATCGCGCGTAACCTCGCACAGGGCCTTGGCCTCGGGCGTGGGGGTGCCGACGAAAAACGTCCAGGCGTTATCGCCAACCCAACCGTCAACGACAGCTCCCGTATCGATGGAGATGATATCGCCATCGCGCAGGATCATGTCAGGGTTGGGAATACCGTGAACCACGGCATCGTTAATTGATGCGCAAATGGTTCCGGGGAACCCGCCGTAACCCTTAAAGGCCGGGGTGCCGCCATGCATGCGGATAATCTGCTCGGCAAGCTGATCGAGTTCGAAGGTCGACACGCCGGGGCGAACCATGGCCCCAACGTGGCGGAGCGCCATCTTAGATAGCGCTCCTGCCTTCTTCATCTGCTCGATTTGCGTTGCAGACTTAATCTTGATCATAGACCGAGAGCCTCTTTGACATCCCCGTACACGGTCTCGCGAGCCTGGTCACCGTTGACCGACTTGAGCAGACCCTGGCCACGATAGTAGTCGACGAGCGGGCTCGTGGACTTCTCGTAGACGTCGAGACGGTTCTTGATGGTCTCGGGCTTGTCGTCGTCGCGCTGATACATCTCGCCGCCGCACTTGGGGCAGGTGGCATCGGCAGCCGTGCCGGTGTAGCCGCAGGCGCGGCAGGTACGACGCGAAGACAGACGATCGATGATGACCTCGGGGGCCACATCGACCAGAAGAGCGCAGTCGATCTCGCGACCCATAGCCGAGAGCTCGGAATCGAGCGTCACAGCCTGGGCGGTGTTGCGCGGGAAGCCATCGAGGATGAAGCCCTGCTGGGCGTCATCGGCGGCAAGGCGCTCCTTGACAAGGTCGATCACGAGCTGGTCGGGGACGAGCTCGCCAGCGTCCATGTACTTCTTAGCCTGAATACCAAGCTCGGTGCCACCCTTGACGGCAGCACGCAGCAGGTCGCCCGTGGAAATGTGAGCGACGCCAAACTCGGCGACGAGCTCCTGTGCGACGGTGCCCTTACCGGCACCCGGAGCTCCGAGCAATACGAGGTTCATGAGCAATCCTCCTCTAGCCTATTTAAAGAATCCATCGTAATCATACATCTTGATCTGGCCTTCGAGCTTATCGACCGTGTCGAGCACGACGCCGACCATGATGAGGATGGACGTGCCGCCAAATGCCTGGATCAGATGGTTACCCGTGAAGGAGAAGATGATCGAAGGCACGATGGCGATGAGCGCCAAAAAGACAGCGCTGGGAAGCGTGATCTTGTTGAGCGCGTTCTTGATGTAGGCCGCGGTAGCCCTACCCGGACGGACGCCCGGAATAAAGCCGCCCTGCTTCTTAAGGTTGTCGGCCGTGTCATCGGGGTTGAACACCATGGAGGTGTAGAAGTACGCGAAGAACACGATGAGGACAACGTTAAGCACCCAGTTGAGCCAACCGGTCGAAAGCGCAGAGGCAACTGCCTGAATCCAGCCGATGCCGGGGAAGAACACGGCAATCTGGGCCGGGAAGTACAGCAGCGCCGAAGCGAAGATGATCGGCACGACACCCGCGGTGTTGACCTTGATGGGCAGGTAGGTGGTCTGGCCACCCATCATGCGACGGCCCACGACGCGCTTAGCGTAGGAGACCGGAATGCGGCGCTGGCCGCGCTCAAGGAAAACAATCAGCGGGATAACCAGCAAGATGATGGCGCAGATGATCACCATGGTGATGATGCCACCGGCATTGCCCTCGGTGCTGGAGAAGATCGCCTGCGGCAGGCCGGCCATGATGTTCGCAAAGATGATCAGCGACATGCCATTGCCGATACCGCGCTGGGTGATGAGCTCACCAATCCACATGATCAGCATGGCGCCCGCGGTGAGCGTGCCGACGATCATGAGGTCGAAGATGATCTCGGGAGCGCCGGCGCCAGTAAAGCTGATGCCGAAGCTCTTAAAGAGGAAGAGGTAACCCACGGAGTTGAGGATTGCCAGAGCCAGGGTGAGGTAACGCGAATACTGCGTAATCTTGGTCTGACCGACCTCGCCCTCGCGGGCAAGCTCATGCAGGGAAGGCACAACGGCCTGGAGCATCTGGAGGATGATCGAGCTGGTGATGTAAGGCATGATGCCCAGGGAGAACACCGAAACATAGCTCAACGCGCCACCAGAGAAAAGATTCAGGAGGGCCATAGCACCTGCGGCGACCGAATTGTTATCGGTCGAGAAAAGGCCCAGCATCCCCTGGAAGGGAATGCCGGGCACAGGAACGTGCGCACCAATGCGGTACACGACGAGCATAGCTATGGTAAAAAGAATCTTTTCGCGCAATTCTTTGATGCGGAAAGCATTCTTAAGACCATTTAGCACGGCAGCTCGACCTTTCCGCCGGCGGCCTCGATCTTGGCCTGCGCAGAAGCGCTGACCTTGTCGACCTTGACCGTGAACTTCTTGGTGAGCTCACCATTGCCGAGCACCTTGACGGGCTCGAACTCGCTCTTGGTGATGCGAGCGGCCTTAAGAGCGGCACCGTCGATCACAGCGCCGTCCTCGAACTTGCGCTCGAGACGCTCAACGTTAACGGCGGTGTACTCGATACGACGGGGGTTGCGGAAGCCCGGAAGCTTGGGCAGGCGCATAGCCAGCGGAGTCTGGCCACCCTCGAAGCCGGCACCCTTGGTGCCGCCAGAGCGGGAACCCTGGCCCTTCTGACCGCGGCCAGAAGTGGTGCCGTGACCCGAAGAATTGCCACGGCCGACGCGCTTGCGGTTCTTGGTGGAACCGGGCGCGGGAGTAAGATCGTGAAGCTGCATTTGCTACTCCTCTACAATCTCGACAAGGTGCTTGACCTTGAAGATCATGCCGCGGACGGACTCGTTGTCAGCAATCTCGCGAACCTCGCGGATCCTGTGGAGACCGAGGGCACGGACAGTACGGACCTGGTCCTGCTTGCAACCATTGGTGCTGCGGACCTGCTTGATCTTGATGGTGTCAGCCATGCTTAGTTCTCCTTACCGACGAACATCTCGGAGACCGTCAGGCCACGGCGAGCCGCGACGTCCTCAGGGCTGGAGAGCTCCTTGAGGCCCTCGACGGCAGCCTTGATGATGTTGAGGCCGTTGTCGGTACCGAGGGACTTGGACAGGACGTTCTTGATGCCAGCAAGCTCGAAGAGGGGACGCACAGCGCCGCCGGCGATAACGCCGGTACCCTCGACAGCGGGCTTGATGATGATGCGGCCGGCACCAAAGTGACCGAGAACCTCGTGCGGAATGGTGCCCTGCTCGGTCACCGGCACGTGGAACATGTTCTTCTTGGCATCGAGAGACGCCTTGGAGATGGCCATGGGCACCTCAGCGGACTTGCCCATGCCAACGCCGACGTTGCCCTTGCCGTCGCCAACGACGACGAGAGCGACGAGGCTCATGCGACGACCACCCTTGACGGTCTTCGACACGCGGTTGATGTAAACGACGCGCTCCTCGAACTCGGAGGCCTCGCGCTGCTGCTTCTGATTACGAGCCATGTGCTACATACCTCCTAGAACTCGAGACCGGCGGCACGAGCACCGTCGGCGAGGGCCTTGACGCGGCCATGGTAGATACGGCCACCACGATCGAAAGCGACCTTGGTGATGCCGGCCTCGATGGCACGCTTGCCAACGAGCTGACCGACCTTCTCCGCAGCCTCCTTGTTCGAGGTGTGGGTGCCCTTGAACTCGGCCTCGAGGGTCGAGGCAGAGACGAGCGTCAGGCTGGAGCCCTTGCTGTCGTCGATGATCTGGGCATAGATGTTGGCGTTAGTACGGGTCACGCGAAGACGCGGACGCTCGGCGGTACCCGAGACCTTGCCGCGAACACGACGCTGACGACGCTTGAGGCCTTCCAGCTTCGCCTTATGCTTGTTCATACGTAAACTCCTAAAAAGGTTGATCTTGCCAGCACCTAACGGGGTGCTGGTCTTATGCGAGTGAGTCGGTTACGACTACTTGGCGGCCTTACCCAGCTTGCGGCGGATGTGCTCGCCAACATAGTGGATACCCTTGCCCTTGTAAGGCTCGGGAGGACGATGGCCGCGGATCTCAGCGGCGATCTGACCGACCTGCTGCTTGTTGATACCCTTGACGTTCACGTGGGTGTTGTCGGGAACCTCGAAGGTGATGCCCTCGGGAGCCTCGACGATCACGGGGTGCGAGAAGCCCAGGGAGAACTCGAGGTTCTTGCCCTTCTGCTGCACGCGGTAACCGACGCCGGCGAGCTCGAGCTTCTTCTCGAAGCCCTCGGAAACGCCAACAACCATGTTGTGGATGAGAGCGCGGGTGAGGCCGTGGCGGGCACGGGTCTCACGCTCGTCGTCGGGACGGGAAACGGTGAGGACGTTGTCCTCGACGTTGATAGCGAGCTTCTCAAAGACATCCAGCTCGAGCTGGCCCTTGGGGCCCTTGACGACAACGTTGTTGCCGTTGACTGCCACTTCGACTCCGGCGGGAATCTGGACAGGCTTATTACCGATACGAGACACGGTGATCTCCTTTCCTTCTACCTACCGAGCGAATTACCAGACGTAAGCGATGATCTCGCCGCCGACGTTGTGCTTGCGAGCATCGCGGTCGGTCATAACGCCATGGCTGGTGGAAATAATGGCGGTACCAAGGCCACCGCGGACGCGGGGCATGTCGGCAACGCCGGTGTACTTACGCAGGCCCGGCTTGGAAATGCGGCGGATGCCGTTGATGACCTTAGCCTTCTTGGGACCATACTTAAGCGTGATGTGCAGAGTCTTCTGGGGAACGGTGTCCTCGACATCGTAGCCCTCGATGTAGCCCTCCTCGTGCAGAACACGAGCGATCTCGACGAGCTTCTTGCTGCTCGGCATGGAGACCGTGGCCTTGTTCACAGAGTTAGCGTTACGGATGCGCGTAAGCATATCTGCGATCGGGTCTGTAAGGTTCATACAGATTCTCCTTCGTTCTTGATGAACACGTGCTCTTGGTTCTTCGCCGCCCTTAACGGCAAAGCCTAACTAGCGCGTTTTCCCTGTTCCAAACGGATGCTTGAAACGCTGGTAGTGACTTACCAGCTGGCCTTCTTAACGCCGGGAAGCTCGCCCTTGAGTGCAAGCTCACGGAAGCAGACACGGCACAGGCCGAACTTGCGGTACACAGAGTGCGGACGGCCGCAGCGCTGGCAGCGCGTGTACTCACGAGTAGAGAACTTCTGCTTGCGATTGCACTTGACGATCATCGATGTCTTAGCCACTTATATCCTCCTCACATAGAGTATTGTTCGCCCCAAGCGCCGCCCCCTTGTGGGAACGGCGCTTATAGGGCAGGTGAACCTATTTCTTGAACGGGAAACCGAAGGCGTCCAGAAGGGCCTTGGCCTCCTCATCGGTGTTGGCGGTGGTCACGAAAGTGATGTCCATACCACGCTGGTGATCGACGGAGTCGAAGTCGATCTCGGGGAAGATGAGCTGCTCGGTGACGCCCATGGAGAAGTTACCACGGCCGTCGAAGCTCTTGGCGGAGATGCCGCGGAAGTCGCGGATACGGGGGATCGCGACGGAGGTCAGACGATCGAAGAACTCCCACATACGGTCGCCACGCAGGGTAACCTTGCAGCCGATCGGCATACCAGCGCGCAGGCGGAAGGTAGCGATGGACTTGCGGGCACGGGTGATCATCGGCTGCTGGCCGGTGATGGCGCGCAGGTCGCGCACGGCACCGTCGATGGCCTTGGAATCGGTAGCGGCCTCGCCGACACCCATGTTCACGACGATCTTCTCAAACTTGGGGATCATCATGACGTTCTCGTACTGGAACTTTTCCTGAAGCTGGTGCTTGACCTCGTTGTTGTACTTGGTCTTCAGACGCGGCACATACTTCTCTTCTGCCATTGTTCACTCCTTCTTGGGGTTTTAAGCACGGGGCGTGGCCACGGTGGGTTGTCCTCGTGCCTCCTGGCTGCATCCGCGCCGCTCATGGCATTTCGCGGTTTGGACTCGACGCAGCAGGAGCCGACAAAACAATCGGTACTATACGCGCATCGGGAGCGTATTTCCAGAAAAACCTCGTCTGCCTGCACAACTCCACAACTCCCCCGCACATATTGATCCCTAGGGGACGGAGGAAAATGGCAGTTGCGGTGAAATAGGGACTGTTTGACGGCTTAACAAGCTTAAACAGTCCGTATTTCACCGCAACTCATATATGGGACGTTATTTTTGGCGGGGCAGAACCAGGTTGAGGACGATGGCGACAAGTGCGGCGACGGCAATGGAGGATCCGCCAAAGACGGTGTCAACCCATGCGGGGAATCCAGCGCCGGCAAGCGCACCGGCTGTGCGCTCAATGCCCGTGCCAAAGGCGATGGAGAGACCCATGAGCGTAGTGTCGCGCTGAGACAGGCCGTGGCGGGCAAACATGACCACGCCATTCATGCCGATGGTCGCGAACACGCCAATGGTGGCGCCGCCGATAACCGGCTGCGGAATGGACGTGAGCACCGCCGCGCACTTGGGCAGTAGGCCCGCGATGAGCAAGATGGCAGCCGCGAGCGTAAAGACCATACGGTTGACGACCTTGTTCTCGGCGATGATACCCACATTCTGGCCAAAGGTTGCCGTGGGGACGCCGCCCAAAAAGCCCGAAAGCATACCGACGAGGCCATTGGCAATCAATCCGCCCGAGATCTGACTATCGGTCGCGGGGGTATCGAGCGCAGCAGAGGACACGGCGGCAAACTCTCCCATAACCTGCACGGCGTTGACGATGGCGACGACGCCTACCACGGCACATGCTGCCGGATCGAACACCAGACGATGGGCGCCAAGTGCCGGCGGAGCAAACCAGCTGGCGGTCGCGATGGCCGAGAAATCGACCATGCCCAGCACCGCAGCCAAAACAAAGCCCGCGCAGATGCCGGCCAGGATACTGCCCAACTTGAGCGCGCCCTTGCCATAGTTGCCGGCCATAAAGGTGACGACAAACGTCACGAGCGCGACGGCCCAGTTGGTGACGCTGCCAAAATCGGCAGCACTCTCCCCGCCCGCCATAGAAGCCACGGCGACCGGGCACAGAGACAGGCCGATCACAAAGATGACGGTGCCGAGCACCGGGGCCGGAAACAGAAAGCTTACGCGCTTAAACAGCAGGCCGAAAAGCACGACGAGCGCGCCGCCGATAACTTGAGCGCCCAGCACGGCCTCGAAGCCGAGCTCAAGGCCGACCGCCTTGAGTGCCGGCACGAAGGTAAAGCTCGCGCCCATCACGATGGGCAGGCCCGAACCAACGACGCCTTTTATGGGGAACTGTTGAAGGAAAATGTCGAGCGCCGAGAGAACCAGCGATGCCTGAATGACGGCGGCTTCCTCTTGAGGGGTAAAGCCGCAGACCGACGCGATGATGATGGCAGGCGTGACGATGCCCGCGAACGCAGCCAGAACATGCTGCAACGCATGGGGCAATACCTGCACAAACGATACTTTTCCCGTACGCTCGAACAGGGAGTCCCCTGCTGCCGACTCTGCCATTTGCGCCTCCCATACCCCAGGCAGCGGCCCCATGCCGCCCAACGGGCGGACATTATAGGGCATATGGCACAGGTAGCATTTTGACCCGCAATCCTGCATCCCCCGGAGTCAAACAGCAGTTGCGGTGAAATAGGGACTGTTTGACGGCTTAACTGGCTTAAACAGTCCGTATTTCACCGCAACTTATTGATGGGGATGCGATTAGCGCTTGCGGGGGACGAGCTTGGTGCGGCGCAGGTGAATCATCTCGGCGGCGATGGAGATGGCGATCTCCTCGGGATCCTCTGCCTCGATGGCAACGCCGATCGGCAGGTGCAACCCGTCGATCTGTTCCTGCGTAAAGCCCTCTTGCTCCAAACGGGCCCGCACAAAGGCCGTCTTGCGGCGCGAACCCAGACAGCCCAGGTAGGCAGGCTTGGCGCGCATTGCCTGAATCACCACGTCGATATCGGACTTGTGGCCTGCTGTGGCCACGACCACCAAGTCGCGCGGGCCGATGGGGCACAGCTCGTCCAGATTCTTGTAGTCGACCAGGCGACGGTCGTAGACACCGGGCACCCATTCGGGCGTCAGCGTGCCGGGGCGATCGTCGCAGGCCACGACGGCAAAGCCCGCCGCCGTGAGCACGCGCGCCGTCGCGGCGCCCACGTGTCCGCAGCCAAAGATATAGGTCAGGCCCTCGGGGCAGAGCGTCTCGATGTGCGCCGCGGGAATCTCGGAGGCCGCGTTGGTGTGGGTGACCTTACTCCCCTCCTCCACCAGCGAAAGCTCGGGGCAGCCCATTATGGTGCGGCGCGACTCCTCACCATGGTATTCATCAGCGTCGCATTCGAGCGCGCTTGCGATAAACGGCTCAAAGTCGATGACGAAGTCGCCGATGCGTCGATACGCCAAGACGTCGGCAACCGACTGGAACAACGGCGCCTGGGTCGCGTCCAGGTGCAGATAGCACAGGCAGATGGCTCCGCCGCAGATCATGCCGGTATCGGAGCTCTCGCCGCCCATGGTATAGCGGACCAGGCGCGACTGCCCTGCGGACAGCAGCTCGAGGGCCTCGCCCAGCGCAAAGAGCTCGATTTTGCCGCCGCCGATGGTACCCGCTTGGCTACCGTCGGCAAAGACGGCCATCCAGGCGCCCACGCCGCGCGGCGACGACCCCGCCGTACCGGCCACGACCACGAGCTCGCACGTCTTACCAGCCTTCAGAGCGCCAAGCGCAGCATTCACCACATCGAGCTTTTCCATCGTCGCTTCCTATCCCCTAAAAACGTCGGTGAGCATGGCGAGCGCCTCGAGCACGCCGCCGCCGACCGATGTCGCCTTGTCCGAAATATAGTTGATGTAGCTGGCGTCACCGCGCGGGTCGACATCGGCGCACTTAAAGCCCTCGGCGACCTGGACGCCATCTGCCAAAAGGCCGCGCAAGCAGCCGTCAATCGTCGTGAACATGGGCGTATCGCCCGCATACCCAACGCACTCGCCGGCACTCACGATGTCGCCGATCGCATGGTCGGACCTAAACACGCCGGCGGCAGGGCTGTGGATAACACGCTCCTCGCCGTATCCGGCGATGATACCCGGCACGCCCGTATTGGGCTGGGGTGAGCCCTGGGTCATCACGCGGCCGAGGAAATGACCGCGCATAGTCTCGACCACGGCATCGCAATCGACCGGTGCGGTAAAGCCCGGCCCTACCGCGATGACGGCAGGCGCCATATCGCGCGTGGTGCCCAAGTTGCGCTTGGCCAGAATCGCGTCGACCACGGCCGCGGGCTTAAGCTCGCCGAGCATCTGTGCCTGGGGGTCCACCACCACGGCGACATCCCCCGCCTCGGTAATCTCAAGCGCCTCGGCCGGCGTCTGTGCCAAGCGGGCGCGAATGCCCTCGACCTCAACCTCGCCCAAGCGAATGGCCTCGCAAAAACTGATCGTGCGACGGATGCACGTGGGGACCGCGATATCGGCCATGACGACCGACACGCCGGCGCGCACCAGACGAGCAGCCACACCCGTGGCGATATCGCCGGCGCCGCGAACATAAACGAGCATTCCCGGGGCACCTCCCTGTGCTACGGTTTATCAGAGCAAAAGCGGTTCTGCCGCTACGCTAATGATTATTTCTTATCACAGCATTATACGGCGGTGAACAGATGGAAACGATTAACGGGGGCCTTGCCTCGGCGCTCAAGATCGAGCCGGGCATTACCGCAATTATCGGCAGCGGTGGCAAGTCGACCCTGCTAAAGACGCTCGGCCTTGAGCTTATGCGCGCCGGCGGCCGCGTGCTCCTCTGCACCACCACGCATATGTTTCCCGTCGCCGGCGTGCCATGGGACGGGTCGAACCGTCGCCTGGACGCCGCGCCCTGGAAGCCAGGTGCCTTACACGCCCCAGGCTGCACCTGCGAGGCCTGCTCGGGGCTTGTGCGGGGAAGCATCTGCCAAGCTGGTGTCTTGGACCCCGAGACGGGCAAGCTCTCCTCCCCTGCCGAGGCGCTCGACCAGCTGGCGCAGCGCTTTGACTACGTCCTGGCCGAGGCAGACGGCAGCAAGCGGCTCCCGCTCAAGGCCCACGCCGCCTGGGAGCCGGTAATTCCCTCTGGCACAGCCGACATCGCCTGGATCGTCGGCGCTTCGGGGCTCGGCAAGCCCATCAACGAAGCCGTCCACCGCCCCGAGCTCTTTTGCGAGCGTTGCGGCTGCGAGCCCACCGACGTTGCCACGCCCGAGCGCGTCGCCCAAGTGCTCAATGCCGAGATGCAGGCGCTGGAACTCAGCACCGCACGCGTCATGCTCAACCAAGTCGACACGCTCAGCGACCCCACGATGGCCGACCGCTTCGAGGCCGCCCTCGGCCGCCCCGTCATCGCCACCAGCCTCCAGGGGTAGCCCTGTTAGCGGGCACGTAGCGACCGGGCTGGGCTCCGGTGGGCTCGCCGTCGCGCGCCGCCAGCACGCCGTTGACGTAGACGGCCTTGGCGCGGCCATGCGCCTCAAAACCCTCGAGCGGCGTGTAGTCCACAGCCTGATGCTGCGTCGCCGCGCGAATGGTCCAGCGCGCCTGGGGATCCCACACGCACACGTCGGCATCGGAGCCCTCGGCAAGACAGCCCTTGCGCGGGTACATGCCAAACACGCGCGCCGGGTTCTCGCTCATCAGGCGACAGAGGTCCTCGGGGCCCAGCTGCCCCTCAAAGCTCGTGGCAATCGCGACGGGACGATGCTCCACGCCGGGCCCGCCGTTGGGAATCGCGCGGAAATCGTCGCGTCCGCGGTCCTTTTGCCCGTGCAGGTTAAAGCTGCAGTGGTCGGTCGCAATCGTATCGATCTCGCCGGCCACAAGCGCCTCGCGCAGAGCCGCACGGTCGCCGGCATGGCGCAGCGGCGGGCTCATCACATACTTGGCACCCGCAAAGCCGTCCTCGCCCTGCTCCAAGTAGCAAGTATCGTCGAGCATCAGATACTGAGGGCAGGTCTCGACATAGATGTTCTTCTGCCCGCGCGCCTTGGCGGCACGGATGGCCTCGAGCCCCAACTTGGTCGAAAGGTGCACCACGTTGACCGGTGCGTCGCCGGCCAGGTGCGCCAGATATAGCAGACGGCCCACGGCCTCGGCCTCGCACACGTCCGGACGGCTGAGCGCATGGCCCTCGGGCCCGTGGATACCCTGTTCAAACACGCGCTTCTGCAGCTCATTCACCAGCGTGCCGTTCTCGCAATGCACGCACAGTATGCCGCCAATATACTTGAGCTCCTCGAGCACCTCGAGCGTCTCGGCATCGTCCAGGCGCAAATGATCGTAGGCAAAGTAGGTCTTGAACGACGACACGCCCGCCTCGCGCATGGCCGAGAGATCGGCGCGGTTGCGCTCGTTCCACTCGGCGAGTGCCATATGAAAGGCGTAGTTGGCCGTGCAGGTTCCGTCGGCGCGGCGATGCCACTCGGCCAAGGCATCGGGCATGGTCACGCCGCGATCGGCCGTCGCGTAGTCCACGATGGTCGTCGTGCCGCCGCAGGCGGCCGCGCGCGTGCCGGTCTCAAAGCTATCGGCCGTCCAATCCATGCCGGTCCAGCACTGCATGTGCGTGTGGCCGTCGATGAAGCCGGGAAACACCCAGCAGCCCGCGGCATCCTCGACGGTATCGCCCTCAGCCAGCTCAATCGCCGCGGCGATCCGCACGATCTTATCGCCATCCATGGCAAGATCGGCGCGGCGAAGCCCCTGTGGCGTCACGAGCGCGCCGTTTTTGATGATGATCATAATTGCTCCTTATTGATTGATGCAGTTGGCCACGCGATCAAAATACGAGCAGGCGGCGATATGCTCCGCTATGCGTCGCTGTCCCTTGGCGGTATCGACGTCCCACAGCTCGTAGGCACGCGCCTCGACCAGCACCACGTCAATACGGTCTTTGAGGATCGAACCGCCGCCGTCCTTGCCCTCAAGACACATAAGCGCATCGAACAGTTCCGCCGGAAAGAGCACCGGGCTCGAAGGCTCACCGTTGCACGCAAGACGCACCGGATGCTTGCGGCCACGCTCGTCAAATGCACGAACCATAGCCTCAAAAGAATCCGAACTCACGAGCGGCTGGTCGCCCGGCAAAAAGAGGCAACCTTTCCAGTTGCGTTCGACTCCCCACGAAAGGCCCGCACGGACGCTTTCGCTGCGCAGCTCGCCATCGTGCAGCACGCACGGGCAATGCTTGTCCTCGCAAATCTGGGCGACCTCGGGCCAACGCGTCGAAACCACGACGTCAAAGCCCCGGGGAACCGAATCGATGGTCCGGGCAATTAGCGGCTCGCCATAGATATCGGCAAGCATCTTGTTAGAGCCAAACCGCTTGCCCTCGCCCGAAGCCATAATGACGCAACCAAGTTTCATGGTGATACCTCCCCTGAAACCATCGTACCCATAACTCGCGCCGCGGGCATCCACATCGAAAACGCTTATCCCGCACGCCCGCGATACAAAAAGGGGCACCCCGCCGGTTGGCAGAGCGCCCCCTTTACATGGCTTACCTCAGCCCAGCTTTAGGCTTGGAACCAACGGGCAGCGTTGCGCTCGTCGAGGGCCTTGAGGGTAGCGGCGGGATCGGCAACCTTCTGCAGGAACATCATGGCTGCGATGGCATACGGCTTGTAGCTGGCCTCCTTGTACATACCCACGCGGTGCATGTCGAAGACGTCGGCGTTAACCTCGCCGTGCTCGCAGGAGACACCGGAGATGTCGGCGGGCAGCGGGTGCATAAAGATGGTGTCCTGGCCGTTGGCAGTCTTCTCCATGAGCTCGGTCGTGGAGCACCAGTCCTGATGGGTGGCGTTCTGGGCGAGCAGCTCCTTCTCGAGCGCAGCGATGCCGGCGTCGTCGCCCTCGGCGTACAGATTGGTACGCTTCTCCATGGCGGCAAACGGAGCCCAGCTCTTGGGGATCACGATGTCGGCGCCCTCGAAGGCCTCGGCCATGGTGTTGACCTGCTTAAAGGTGGTGCCGGACTCGGCGGCATAGCCCTTGGCGCGCTCGACGACCTCGGGCATGAGGTCGTAGCCCTCGGGGTGGGCCAGGGTGACGTCCATGCCAAAGCGGGGCAGCAGGCTGATCAGCGACTGCGGGCAGGACAGCGGCTTGCCGTAAGAGGGCGAATAGGCCCAGGTAACGGCAACCTTCTTGCCCTTGAGGTTCTCGAGGCCGCCAAACTCGTTGATGAGGTAGAGCATGTCGGCAGAGGACTGCGTGGGGTGATCAGAGTCGGACTGCAGGGAGATGAGCGTGGGACGGTGATCCAGAACGCCGTCCTCGTAAGCCTGCTGTACGGACTCGGAGACCTCGGCCATGTAGGCGTCGCCCTTGCCGATGTACATGTCGTCGCGGATGCCGATGACGTCGGCCATGAAGGAGATCATGGTAGCGGTCTCGCGGACGGTCTCGCCGTGAGCGATCTGGGACTTCTTCTCGTCCAGGTCCTGCAGCTCAAGGCCGAGCAGGTTGGCGGCCTTAGAGAAGGAGAAGCGCGTACGGGTGGAGTTGTCGCGGAACAGGGAGACGGCCAGGCCCGAGTCGAAGATCTTGGACGAAACGTTGTTCTCACGCAGCTCGCGCAGGGCGTCGGCGACGATGTAGAGAGCCTTGAGCTCATCGGTGGTCTTGTCCCAGGTGTGCAGGAAGTCGCTGCCGTACATGCCCTTAAAATCGAGGCCGTTCAGCTGCTCGACGAGCTCGGTAAACTTGACGTCCATGGAAATGTCCTTTCTAAAGATGAAAGATCGCAATGAGTAGACGTGCTCCGGCATGCGCGTGTGGCTAGAACATGCAGAGCGCTATGACGAGGACCCGCTACCGTTGAGGAAGCATGGGAGATAACGACCGCGGGCCCCAAGTCGACAGGGGGTGCCGGGGACGCGAGCGGCCCCCGGCTCAACAAAATCGAGGAATGGGACTAGTCGATCTTGTTGTTGGTCAGACCGGCGCGGAACACGGTGGCGTCGCCATCGGCCTGGCTCGGATCGTAGAGGTTCAGGGCAGCCACGTACATGGCGGCAGCGGTGACCAGGTCGTCCTTGTAGGTGACCTCGTTGGGAGCGTGAGCCTGAGACTCGGCACCCGGGCCAAAGCCCACGCAGGGGATGCCGTAGCGGCCCTGGATGGAAACGCAGTTCGTGGAGAAGGTCCACTTGTCGCACAGCGGGCGACCGGTGCGCTTGTCCATGCTGGGCTCGCAGCCGATACGCTCGTCACCAAACATGGCCTTGTGGGCGTCGACGAGGGCCTTGACGTGCGGAGCGGTCTCCTTGTTGATCCACGTGGGGAAGTAAGCCTCGGTCTCGTAGACCTCGCCGGTCCAGGACGGACGGTCGTACATGTACATGGAGACCTTCACATCGTCGCCGTACTTCTTGGCGGCCGGCAGGTTACGGATCTCGTCCAGGCAGGACTCCCAGGTCTCGCCGGCGGTCATGCGACGGTCGATGGAGATGGCGCAGGAATCGGCCACGGCGCAGCGGCTGGGGCTGGTGTAGAAGATCTGGCTGACGGTGCAGGTGCCGCGGCCCAGGAAGCGGGCATCCTCGTAGTGCTCGGGGTTGTACTTGGGGTCGAGCATCTTAACGAGACCCTTGATGTCGGTCGACTCGTCGCAGCCGTTGTTGTTGAGGGCGCGGACGTCGGCGATGATGTCGGCCATCTTGTAGATGGCATTGTCGCCGCGGTCGGGAGCAGAGCCGTGGCAGGAAGTGCCGTGAACGTCGACGCGGATCTCCATGCGGCCGCGGTGGCCGCGATAGATGCCGCCGTCGGTGGGCTCGGTGGAAATGACGAACTCGGGCTTAATGCCGTCCTTGTTGTAGATGTACTGCCAGCACATGCCGTCGCAGTCCTCTTCCTGGACGGTGCCGACGACCATGATCTTGTAGCCCTCGGGGATGAGGCCCATGTCCTTCATCATCTTGGCAGCGTAGGTAGCGGAAGCCATGCCGCCCTCCTGGTCGGAGCCGCCGCGGCCGTAAATGATCTCGTCGGTCTCGTAGCCCTCGTAGGGATCGGCGTCCCAGTTCTCGATGTTGCCGATGCCGACGGTGTCGATGTGAGAGTCGATGGCGATGATCTTGTCGCCCTCGCCCATAAAGCCCATGACGTTGCCCAGGCCGTCGACCTTGACCTCGTCATAGCCAAGGCTCTCCATCTCGGCCTTAATGCAAGCGACAACCTCACCCTCCTCGCAGGACTCAGAGGGGTGGGAGATCATAGCGCGCAGGAAGCGAGTCATATCAGCACGGTGAGACTCGGCAGCGTTTTTAATTGCCTCAAAATCGAGTTCCTTAGTCATAACAGTTAACCTTTCTACAAGGGTTTACCTACAGGTAGATATTTCAGATAGATCACTTGTGCCAAGCAGCGTGAGGTCGAGCACCCCACAAGCAAGTAACCATAGGAGGTAACCATAGGAGGCGGACGGAGGACTTTGCTCCGTCGCGAGTTCCGCACGAGCCGGAGAGCACTTAATGTGCTCTCCGTGCGAGCAGGACTGTCCGAGCAGGGAGTGAAGTCCTCCGGCTGCCTCCGAACAGGTCAGACCTGCTAGCAGGTGGGGTACTCGCCCTCCCAGACGATGCGACGGTACTGATCCGGATCGGTGTCGCCCTCGGTGGAGAAGCAGAGCACAGAGCTCGTCTTGTCCAGGCCGATGAGCTCCTTGAGCTCGGCGTACTCGGGATCAAGCATGAGAGTCTCGACCAGGCCGGTGGTCACAGCGCCGGACTCGCCGGAGATGACGCGCGGGTCGCCCTTCTCGGGAGCACCCAGGGTGCGCATGCCGCGAGCGGTGACCCAGTCGGGGCAGGACACGAAGGCAGTGGTGTGGTTGCGCAGGATATCCCAGCCCAAGATGTTGGGCTCGCCGCAGCACAGGCCGGCCATGATGGAGGGCATGTCGCCGTCCACGATGCGCGGATCGCCGTCGCCGGCGGCAGCACCCTTGTACAGGCAGGCGGCCGGAGCGCACTCGACCACAACGAAGGTGGGCGGGTTATCGGGATACAGGTTGGTGAAGTAGCCCACCACGGCGCCCGCGAGCGAACCCACGCCAGCCTGGACAAACACGTGCGTCGGGCGGTTGATGGCCATCTCGCGCAGCTGCTCGGCAGCCTCGGAAGCCATGGTGCCGTAGCCCTCCATGATCCAGGACGGGATCTTCTCGTAGCCCTCCCAGGCGGTGTCCTGAACGATGACGCCGCGCTCGCAGGCATCGGCCTCGGCGGCGGCCATGCGCACGCACTCGTCGTAGTTGACCTCTTCGATGGTCACTGTGGCGCCCTCGGCGGCGATGTTATCGAAGCGGGGCTTGGTGGAACCCTTGGGCATGTGCACGACGGCCTTCTGGCCCAGCTTGTTGGCAGCCCATGCCACACCGCGGCCATGGTTGCCGTCGGTGGCGGTAAAGAAGGTGGCCTGACCAAAGTCCTTGGCAAGCTGATCGGAGGTCAGGTAATCGAAGGTGCACTCGGCAACGTCCTTGCCGGTCTCGTCGGCAATGTAGTTGGCCATGGCAAACGAACCGCCCAGGACCTTAAAGGCGTTGAGGCCAAAGCGATAGCTCTCGTCCTTAACGCACAGGTTGGACAGGCCCAGGCGCGCGGCCTGGCCGTCCAGGCGGGCAAGTGGAGTGACGGTGTACTGGGGGAACGACTGGTGGAAGGCACGGGCCTTCTTCACGTGGTCGAGGCTCATGATTCCCAAGTGCTTGTCATCGCTCTTGGGCATCGTGTTGCCCGCCCACTGGATCTTATCGGCCATACGGTGAACTCCTTAAGTTCTCTCTTGCCGGCCCCCGCATACGCGTTCCAGCCCATTCCCATTCATGCGGCTGAACTTTTATGTGGATGCCAAACAAAAAGTTTGTTAGCACTGTTCTATCACACTTTTTGATTGGCAAACCTAACAAATTGTTTGTTGCCGTAATCGGTACCTTTTCGCCGACGAACGGTTACATAACGCAGCAACGCTTTCGTTATTTGCGAACAGGTGTGGTTTATGGCAAAGTGTGCCCAAACTAATTTTTAGGAAGGCACCCATGACCCCCGCACAGATTGAGTTTTACAAGCGTCTTGCACACGGCCTGGCGCTCCAGTTTGGCCCCAACTGCGAAATCGTCGTCCACGATCTGGAGACCGAGGACGTGGACCACTCCATCGTAGTGATTGAAAACGGCCACGTCAGTGGGCGCAAACTGGGTGACGGCCCCAGCCATATTGTGTTTGAATCCATGCACGAGGGCACCACCGACGTGCACGACCGCGAGCCATACCTCACCAAAACCGCCGATGGCAAGCTGCTCAAGTCCTCGACGATCTTTATCCGCAACGATGAGGGCAAGCCCGTCGGCATTTTGGGCATTAACTTTGACATTACGCTCATGAAGGCTTTTGAGCGCTCGCTCGATGCCTTTACCGGCATCGGCGGCACGGGCTACACCGAGCCCGAGCCCATTACCAAAAACATCGGCGACCTGCTCGAAGACCTGCTGCGCGAGTGCGAACAGTTTGTGGGCAAGCCCGCGGCGCTCATGACCAAAGACGAGCGCATCCGCGCCATTGGCTACCTCGACCGTCGCGGCGCCTTCCTCATCTCCAAGTCGAGCGAACGCGCCTGCGAGTTCTTTGGCATCTCCAAATACAGCTTCTATAGTTACCTCAACGAGGCCAAAGCTGCCGCCGGCGACAAATAGTCAGCGCGCCTGCGCCCCTCCCTTTTTGGGCGTGAGTTCCAAAATGCACGAATCCAAGACTCGGCCCCAAGGCAAGTTCCATATAATCGATGAATGTGAGCATTTCGAAAGGATGGGACAAGATGGGGTCGAGCAACGCATCGCGCAACGGCCGTGGAGGCACCGCTTCTGGCGCCAGGCATGCGAAACACGCGTTTGACGAGGGCGAAGAGGGCCTTTTTGCGCTGAGCCTCGACGACGTGATGAGCGACCGCCCCTGGACCGCCGAGGAACTCATGGGCGGCGGGGTTCGCCCGGCAGGCCCAAAGCCTACGTCGACCGCTGCTCCCGCCCCGGCCACTACGCCCGCGCCAGCATCCGTGCCCGCAGATGACTTTGCCACCCGCCCCATTATGCAGGCACCGCGCCAGGCCGCCCCTGCGCCCCGCCCCACCAGCGATCCGTCCGAGACGGCGGCGTTCCTTGCCGCGGCGGCACAGCGCCATGCGCCCAGCAGCGCACCCGCGTATGCCACCCCGCAGCAGCCGACACACGCGGCTCCCGAACCCCAGCCCGAGCCCGAACTCGAGCCGCCCGTTATGGATCTAGACGACCTCGCCAACCGCCAGTTTGCCTTCGATTCCTGGGCCGCGGCCGACTTGGACGAGACCTCGGCCGGCATGCCGGCGCTCGATATTCCGGTCAACCCGCTGTTTGCAGCTGCCGAGGAGCGCGACTCCGATTACAACGAAACAACAGCGCACGATGACCGCTTTGATGCCGCGCCCCGCGCCTCCCGCATTGAGACCGAGAGCTACGGATCCGCATCGAGCGCATACGATAACGGCCCGTTTGCCAACGCGTCCGCTCCTGAGCACAACAAGGCTGGCGCAAAGGACGCATCGGCATCGTCGTATACCCGTGGCACCGACGACGAGCGCTTTGCCGACTACTACACTGAGGAAGAGCCGCCGCACTTCTCCGAGTTTCCCCAAGCGGCAAAGGTTGTCTTTATCGCCATCATCATCGCCCTGCTCGGCGTGATCGCGTTTGAGGGATTCCAGCTATTCCGCGGCCCCACCGCGTCCGAATCGGCAACGCAGCAAGCAGAGGATGACAACGACTACTTGGATATCAACCCCCTCAAGGGCGACCCCAACAGCTAGGTTGGAACATAAGCTATGCCGCGCCCCTGTTTACGTGCAGTTTTACACTTTTCCGTGATTTCCACGCGCTCATTTCGACACTTTTCCGTAATTTGGGCGGCTCGAATTTGACACTTTTCCGTACTTTCATACGGCTGATTTCGACACTTTTCCGGATGTTTGCCGAATAATTGCCGCGTAATCAAGCGCCGTCTGCGCGTCATTTCAAACGCAGCGCTTGATTTCTGTCCGCGCGCGCTGATAGACTCCATCGTGCCCGCAAGGAGCGGGCGCGTTTTATCCAGAGTCGGGGTAGAGAGTTGGCTCCACGATCCCGACGCCAACCGGCCAAGAGGCACGGTGGCCCTGCCTACATCGATGAAAGGAGTCCGTATGGACAATTTCTCCGTGCGCAGTGAGCGCAACTTCCACAACCTGGCAGCCAAGCCAAAACGAATGCATCTTCTGGACATGCCGAACGGCTATGCCTCGGCCATGGTCAAGAGCATTCTCTCCCACCAGATGCGCTTCACGGTACAGAAGCTCGAGAAAGAGCTTTGCGCCGCCGGCAATCCGCACGTGCTGCAGATCAAGCTGCTTGGAGACGATTCGCGCGAGCCGTCTAGCTGGAAGCTCTTCGCCGACGGCGTGTGCGTTACGGACGGATCCGGCGTCTTTGCCCGCGAGTGCTTCTGCGAGGGAGCCGAGGTATTCCTGGACCTGTGTCGCGACGCCGTCGAGGCCGCCGAGCTGCGCCAGTGGAGCCAGAGGGAGTATGAGCTGCTGAGTGCGGCGCGCGGGATTGCTATGGCGTAAGCGAGAGATCTCAGCAGTGTCACTAACGAGCAGAATCGATTTTTGCAATCAAGTCGTTCGCCCATGCCACGGCATCATCGACAGTCGGCAAAACGTTAAGTCCTTCCGCCTGGAAGAAATACAGTGAGTCCCAGCCCACTCCCCTCGAGATCATTGGAGGCCACTCCTGCTCCGCACGATACGCAAAGAGTCTGATACAGACCTCTCGAGTTTTTAGGTAATCAATTTCCCCGTTGGAAATTGCAATCTGGAGATCTATCAGATCATGGGCGCGCTCGCTGCCGGGGCTGCTCGCAGCATGAAGTTTTTGGGCAATCTGATGCTCGAGCCTCATGCACGGAACCGGCCCCGGTTCGGGAAACCCGAGACCTTTCAATATTGCCGCAGCTTCAGGCGAGGAAACCATATCGGGATCGTCGGCGTCACCGATTTCGTTATGACCGACCTCAAGCGGCAACGTCATCCACGATTTACCATTGTAGGCAATCTTGATTTCGAACGGACGCATGACGTAAGCAGTTGGAATTCCCTTCGGAGATGCGGGCTCCCTCGGAACAATGGCACCCGAGAATCCGTTCCAGCCTATAGTGAGCGAATCTTCAAGCTTCGTCATGTAATCGTTCAGTGAGGATGCCCTGGCGGTATCGAGGTCGCGCGAGAACCGCGTGACATCCTTCCCAAAGCGAATCTTCAGGGCATTTCCACCCTTTGCGGCTCCATCGGGTAGCATCTGCCCAACAACAACGGCCGCAATGAGCCTTTTAACACGGCCCGGTTCTTCGCCCAAATCAGTGCAGAGTCGGTCTATCGCTATGTCAAGGTTACGTCTGCTGGTTGGCTTCTTGACTTCCTTCACGACAGCTCCTTCATCAGTCTCTCATGCTCATTGGAGGTAATAAGGCCCTCGGCTTGAGCGTGCTTGGTTGCCTCGATGAGGCGTTCGGTCATAACGGACCCCTTACAAGCCTCAATCGCATCAGCAACGCATTGAGAAGGGATTCCTTCATAGAACGTCGTTTTCGCATTCTCTGGAGCGCACACTGTTTTTACCCAAGCCGGCAGTTTGCGGCGAATACGCTTTGGTGTTGCCACGGTCACGGCACGAGGATCAACAAGTGCAAGTGCGTGCATAGACAGCACTGATTCGCCCCACAGGAAACCCTCGTCACCAACAAGAGCCACTGCCTCCGCAAAGACGTCACGGGGCGTCGGAACCCATTGGGTGAGCTTGTACACCCCATGTCCTCGGCGCATCAATTTCCCAGTGGCACACCATCGGCTCAGTTCTCCGGTGGTTACGCCAATCTCGCGTGCCTGCGCAGCAGTCACGATGCCGTAGCCATCTGCCGCCAGTTCGAATATTTCATCAAAGTGTTTCATGTCAAAAGACTAACACTTTTGTATGTCTTTTGACATAGACATAGTCTTAATCAAGCATTAGAGATCTATTTAAATTCGTATAGCATTGCAATCGCCCTCTCTGAATTCGAAGTCCGCGCCGACAGCATGCGGAAGTAAAAAGTACCGGCAAGAACGATATCGAATGAAATCGCTCCCGCTGGCATATATCTTACCATATAAACGAACACGTGTTCGTTCTCTTCAATTATCGGTTTATCACAAGCCTACTTTAGCCGCTGCCCGCGCTAATCGTCTAGCCGATAGCTCTTCGCCGACAGCGCGTGCATCGCAAGCGGCTCGGGTGACTTTGCCCGCGAGTGCTTCTGCGAGGGAGCCGAGGTATTCCTGGATCTGTGCCTCGACGCCGTGCGCGCGGCCGAGCTGCACCAGTGGAGCCAGAGGGAGTACGAGCTGCAGAGCGCCGCGCGCGGGATTGCGGGGGTGCAGACAGGCGGATGAGCCATCGACGATTTTGAGCTGGCAAGGGCCGAGAATTTGATTCCCGGCCCTTGTCTAGCACTGCTTTATGAGATCGAGCACCGCGGGAATATCGTCAGCGCTACGGAGTGCAACATAGGTCGGCATACCCGGCCCAAATCCGCCCTGCGTGCGTTTGTCCTGGCACATGGCCTCCGGGTCAATCAGCTCGTCCACACTCTTTGCCAGACCGACGGCAATCCAACCACCGTTGCTGGTCCTGCCTTCTAACACGGCATGCAGTTTTCGCTTGCCCGACCTAAAGCCTACATAGTACTTGGCTATATAGGACTCCCACGAAGGGTTACCACTCAGAACAGACTCGCACACCTCATCGAAAAGCTTCTGGTTGAGTCCACCTTCGGCAAAAGTGGGGTGATTCTCCTGCAGGGTCCAAATAGGCGCCTCGTCAGACTCCCCGCGAGAGGGGCGATACTTGTCGACGACATCTGCCGGAAGGTCGGGATATTTCCATATCTCACACGCCTCTTTCGCCAGATCGTCCGCGCGCTGCCTAATCTCTTCCTCGCCCCATTTTTCATGCGAGGCAATCGACTTGTTTAGGTAGAGCGGGCTGCATTTAAGTCCCACGTTCGGAAGATTGAGCTTGTCCGAGAACGACCGGTTTGAGTACTCCTGGTTGTAGCCCGTCAGCGTAAGGTTGCCCAGGTTGTTGCATAACCTGTCGTGGATGTCTTCCCAGTTCTCGCCAAGCGATTCCTTCCAGCCATGTTCACCGTCGATCGTCTGGGGCATGACGTGCTCGATTTGGTAATTGTCAGCCGAGATGGGCTCCTTCGGGTGGTGCCAGTTCTCCATGCGCTCCAAGTAATAGCGCTTTTTGGAGAAGCGGTTGTAGCAGTCACGCGTCTTGAACTCCTCGACAAAATGCTCGTCCGTCGGAAAGTACGCGGTCATACCACTGCTATGGATAAGGAGCATCGCCGTAACGTACTCCTCTATATCGTCCCGCTGCTCGAGGTTGCGATACATGCCGGCAAAGAAATTATTTAGGCCCGTGGTAAGCCTGCCGCAAACCGCCCGCCTGAACAGGAACGACTCGATAGTCTCGCAGATACGCAGAAACGCATCGTGGTTTAACATATTTCCCTCGTAAACCGAGTAAAGCAGCATCAAAAGAGGCCTGATCTGCTTCACATCAAGGCTTAGGATTCTGCCGAATACTTGGTGCAGGCCATCGTCTTTCTCCTCGCCAAGGAACAACCTGGCATATCTTTGCGCATATTCGCGGAGTTCCTTCAGCAGGCCCTCGGTATCCCCATCGTAGTCATCAGCGAAATAGCGTTTGAACTCGTAGTAGGCCTCGTTTTCCTTCGGCATCCTATTGGGAACCTTGAGCCACAGCCAGTACCAGATAAATGCATTGAACTCTTCCTCGCCGCCTTTTCCGAACAGGCGCTCGAGCGGATGCCAATAGCCCTCGTAAAGCTTGGTCTGCTCGTCGTTGGGAAGCGACATAAGAACGTAGTTACGAATGAGGTCAATGGGCGTGAGTGGCTTGCCCTTGGAGTTCATGGACTCAAATATGAGCTGGGCATTATCAACGCCAGCGGTGAGCTTAGTGTCGATGACCTGCACGCGGTTTAGCCCCGCCCAAAGCCTTGCAGGGTTGAATGATTTCCCGTGCATCTTTTCACGGAAGAACGCATGGTTCTCGACAATGCGATCCGATTTTTCATCTGGCACGGGAGACCCAGACACGATGGAAAACAGCGTCTCTTTATCGTCCTGCGAAAGCACCAGCTTGTAGCGCGCCAGACCGTTGTAGTCATCATCGTTAAAGAGGTAGTTCTTCCGCAGCGCTGAGATCTTGAGATCGCCAAGGAAGCCAGCCTTGTCGGGGTTGCTCTCCAAATAGTCAGCCAAGGCGGCGATCATCAACGAAAACGTCGTCATGCGCTGCTGTCCGTCAATCAGAAGCACGCGCGAAATACTCGTGGCAGAGCTCTCGGACTCGGGGATATAAAGCATTGACCCCACGAAGTGCGATACGTCATCACGGCCCGCTCGCATGACGTCGTCCCAAAGCACTTCGCACTCTTTTACACTCCACGAGTAAACTCGCTGGTACACGGGAATGACGAACTGCATCTTCGCCACGCCCATAAGGTCGAGTAGATTTGCCTCGGTTGCTTTCATTTGCGATTGCTCCCTCTTCTTGTTCTTATGACCTTAAATGAGTCTTCGACGGGCGGCGGACGCTAAAGATGGGCTTGCCGCCCGACTATAAATCAAGGCTCGCCAAAGAAAAAGATTGTCCTAAGGTGTTTCTTGGCACAACGTTGTCGGTGGCAACCTTAGCCTTACGACGCAAGAACGCTACCGATAGTCAAGCCTAGCCGCCTCGTCTCCCAACAACCGCTCAAAAATAATGCGAAGATCATCCTCGTCTAAATAACCGTCCTCAAGGTAGCCACCGTCGATGGCGTCGAGCATTATCTTCTCTTTCTCCTTTAGGCGCTCGTAAATCACCTTATCCAAGGAAAAGGGTATGCCATCGCTTTCAAAGATCGTGCGCATAAAGTAGTAGCGGGTCTTCCGATCATCGGGGAGTCCAAGACGATGAATGCGGTCCTTAGACTGCAAGAGATGTACGAGGTTATAGCTGTACTCAAAGTACACGGCGTCATGGCACACCGAATGCAGGGAGACAGACTCGGCAAGCGTCTGTGGATTGGTCACCAGCACCGTAAAGCGTCCGGCACGGAAGTCGTCCAATATCGCGCGTCGATCCTCTTGTGGCGTTCCGCCGTAAATCGCCCGAGCGTCGACTCCCTTTTCGGCAAGTCCGCGCCGCAAATTGCTAATGCTGCGCACAAACAGGCACCACACCACAACAGGGCGGCCCTGAGCAACAATACGTTCAATTAGCTGCTCGCACGCCAAGAGCTTTGAAGTCGGCCGAGCTCGATCAATGGACTCGTAAAATGTTTGCGAGAAGTCAACATAGTCGATATCGGAGAACTCCTCCCCAACCTGATCGAGCACATACTCCAAATCTTCTTGATCGATAGCCTGCTCGAGCATGGCAGGGTCGCTCTCAAGCTGCAGCGTACGGATGATACGCGAAAATGGGCTAGAGCATGCACTGGATAAGATATGCAGAAGCGAGTTTTCGTCAGCAGTCGCTTCGACTTCCACGATTTCGTCGGGCTCGGGCGCAGGAACACCAAGCTCGTTCTTATTTGTGCGGCAGAAGAAAGGCGCAAGGCTTTTGTTTAGCTGCTCAATCTCATCCGCCCCGGGAGACTTAAGTTCACCCGGCTCATAGCCAAAAAAGGTGTCGTAGTCCTCGGGATAGAGAATGTGCAGCAGGTTGTAAATATCCTGGTAGGTATTAGGTATGGGTGTGCCCGTAAGTGCAATCACGTACTTCGCGCCCTCATTTGCTCAAGTGCCGAGGTCGCGCGCCTGCCCTTGATCGCCTTGATGCGATGAACCTCATCAAATACAACGAGTGTTTGGTTGGAAACGATGGGGTGCAGCTCCCTCACATAGCCAGCAAGGGCTTCGTAGTTGAACGTAAACAGATTGCACGAACCGCTGTCCAGCGAAAGCGCATTTCTGCGCCGCTCGGTCGACATTGCTGCTATATGCGGGTCTCCCAGCGAAAAACAGCGCAGGGGTAGTTTGTCTCCAAAGGATGCCACCCACTCCTTTTCCCATGCTTCAAAGCCGTTTTTTGGACAGACGACCACGATGCGCTTTGCAAGCCCCAAATGCCTTAAATATGCAAATACGCCGAGCACGGTTGCGGTCTTGCCCGCACCAGGCACCGAGAAATCGGCGGCGCGGCCGACGGCGGCCATAAAGAACGCATCGAGCATCTGCCGGTCGCGCAAGGGACGCACCATCGAGGCGTTCACTATGTCGCGGAACTCCCGGAAACGCGGCCCCAGCTGGGGGTCGTCGGCTATGCCCTGAGCAGTCTGGGCCTTAATGGCAAGACCCACTTCCGAGCGCTCTCGGATGTACGTCTCCGTAGCGCTTGCATACGCCTCGAAGCTCCGATCAACCGCAACCTCAACGCCATGCTCAGTGGCCTCCTGCACCGCCTCGAGCATCTCCTGGCACTCGCGCAAGCCCATGGCGCCATCGAGCAAAATGGAGTCGCCCTCGGTGCCCACCACAGCGCTTGCGGGATAGTAAAGCCAGGCGCGCCACACCGTCGAAGCCATGAAATCCGCAACGCTCTGCCCCTCGATACGCAAGAACATGCCTGGACGGGCATCGTCGTAGCCAACGATAATCCTAGGAGCGGTCATCGATTTCACCGATCAGCTCATCGGCCTTATTCCTCACGGCAACAAGGTTAGCGCGCACTTTCGAAAGTTCGATTGCATTCAGTACGTCGAGCATCTCGGGAAGGATCTTATTAAGATCGGAGAGGCACTCGGCAGACTTCTTAGCCGGAGTATCCATAAGCTTGGAGCGGCGCACAACCTCTCGAGCCCTATCGCCCGCACGCGAGAAGCTATCGACCAGATCTCGGTCCGCGCGAAGCTCACTCACCTTTTCGCGAGTAAGGGGACCGGGCCCCATCTTCTCGAGCAGCTCAGACATCGCCTGCTGCTCGGCGGCCTTAAAATCCGCCTCGGCAGGGGTGCCCGCCACGTTTCCAAAGTCTCTGACATAGCGAGTAATGTCGCCCTCGGGCTGCACGACCATATTCGAGAACATCGCGCGCTTAACAAATTGCTGGTCGCGCTTGTTGCCATACTTCTTCAGGACACGGCCGAATTCGCCCAAGGGGCCGTCGACCTTAAGGGCACGGGCGAGATGGTATTGCTCGGGAGCTTGACAGAACTCGAGAAACTCCTCCATGAACTGGGCGCGGTCGACGAGCTTCTTGACCTCGGCTTCGGTCATGCCTGTCGCGGTTCCGTACTCGGCCGGAGTGATCAGGTGGTTCTTAACCACGTCGCGGTACACGCCGACAAGACGATCGACGGGATCATAGGCGACCTTTTCCTCCTCGCCAATCTGAATGGCGAGCTCCAGCAGCTTGATGCGCTTGGGGTCGCTGCCGGTGGCATCGTCGATGACGGCTGCCTCGAACCAGCCGGCCTCGTTGTTTTGGCGCGCAAGGCGACGAATGCACGTCAGACGGCGGTTGCCGTCAATGACGCGGCCGTCGTTAAGCACGATGCCCGGCCTCAGCTGACCGCGGAGCGCAATGCTCTTCTCGGTCTTCTTAAGCGCCCCGGGGTTGCTCTCGACGATAAAGCCCTCGATGGCCCCGTTATACTCTTCGCGACCAAGCGCAAGCAGATCCGCATCCTGCGCGGCGTTGTACTCACTTACCCACGTTGCGATGCGATCGTTCTGGTCGTTGTAGAACAGCAGGTCGCACTTGATGCGGTAGATGTCGAAGTCGCGCGTCACGTTGTCGATGGAGTGCTTTTCTTTGCGTCCCGTCGGCAGAACGTTGCCGGTTGCGATTCCTTCCTCAAGCAAGCTCATTGCGTGCCTCCCTTTTCCATGCTTCCATGGATGAATAGTATGCGTCTTCAATGTCATCGTAGTAGACATCGGAATTATGAACGGTCGTCGTCAGGAGCGGCGCCGGACAGGCTATGCCAAAGTCGCTCGCAAGCAGACGCGGCAAATCGTCACGTTCGATCCCCTCATGGCGTGCAACAACCCACTCAATAAGATCAGTGGCAGAGAAGCGTCCCTCGCCGCCGACAACAAACACTTTAATGCCGGCAAGCGTGCAGCTCCGAAATAGCCCGGCCACGTCGAGCAGCCCTTCGTAAAAGTCATCGGGCATATCCAACCCGTACAACGGGTGCACAGTCGCGCCGCTCGCACGCAAGCTCGCTATTGTGAAGGGCTCTCCCTCGCGCGCATCAATACAAACCGTGGACGCATACGACTCAACGTCGGCCATACGCAGGCCCAACACGTCGTGCAGCCGCGTGAACGAAATGTAGCTGTCGTCTTCGTAGGCAAGCACGCGATGGTCCGAAAGCGCCTGGCGCAGCACGTAACGGAAGGCAGGATGTTGCCACACGGCATTCTCAAACCCGGTTTCGCCTTTCGCAAAGGACGGATGCGCCGCCAATAGCCGCGTGAAGTGGCCGTTCGGGGCGTCCCCTTCTTGGAAGAGCAGGCCGTGGTCCTCGTAGTAGCCCGCGGCATCGATACCGCGATCGAGCGTCTCGGGCTGCTCGCCGGGAAACTCGAAAGCAAAACGTCGGCGAACAAGACCCGCGTCACAAATCTGGTTGGCAAGCTCCCGAGCGAGGAAGCCCTCAAGGGTGAGCGCCTTGCATTCGACGTTGTCCCTCCCAGGCGCCTCCGAGCAAGAGACCGGTACGTCCGTCGGGCGCTCAATAGACTTGACACCAAGCCACTCCGAGACGCTCACGTCCGCAGGCTCGGCGAACAGGTCGAGCCATATCGCGGCGACACCGGCGCTAAAGCCATATTCGCGCTCGTAGGCCTTCGCCAGAACGTTTTTGGGTTCGCCCGCATGACGCTCGGCAAAGGCGCGCACCTGGCGACGGCGATCGACCACGCCGAATCCGACAGAAAGGTGGTCCCCCAGAGTGACGCCTTCGTCGGCATTCCAAAAGACTTGCTTCAGCTCGTCATAGAGCACGGCGGGCGTGGTGATCCCCGCGCGCCTTAGCTCATTGCGCGAGACGCGAAAGACCAGGCGGGCGCACAGTTCGGTATCCTCACGCCGCGCCACACTCACTGCCGCTCGCGCAGCCTCCGCACGCCCATCCCGTTGGCTGTCGACTACGTCTGCCACGCGCCTATGCCTCGCCCATCTTAGGCCCAAAGACGCGCTCGACGTAGGCGTCCAGCGTGCCCTCCTTGGCAAGCTGTGCAGAATCCGCGAGCTCGAAGTTCGAGTCGCATCCCTGGCCCACCTCGTCGTGGAAGCCCAGGATGAAGTGCGTGGCGATCTCGTAGATGATCTTGGTGGGCGCGATGCCGAACACCTGGTGCTCCAGGATATGGTCCAAACGCTCGCGGTCATCCGGGAAGGTAGCCTTCATGCCCTCGCTTCGGTACAGGCGCTTGATGATCTCGGTGATGTAGAGGCCCGACTTCATGTACAGGTCGGCGAAGGTGTGGCTCGGGTCGTCGAAGCAGCCCGGGTTCTCCTTCTCGAAGAGGTCCACCATCTGAACCACGACGTTGCGCGGCGTGAAGATCTGGTTGGTCTTCTGGGGCGGCACGTAGTCGAAGATGTCCTCCGTCTGGGACTCGTCGAAGTAGTTGGCCAGGCGCTCGCGCAGCTTGATGAACTCGCTCACGGAGTCGTTGAACACGACCTCGTCGAAAAGGTGCCCGACGAAGCGCTTTACCTCGCCGGTCTCGCCATCGGTGTAGTCGCCGCCGTCGCGCAAAAAGCGGAACTCATCAACGGTGATGCTCGTGACGTCCTGGAAGACGTCGGCGGGGATCACCGTGTCGAAGTTCGCGAGCGTCGTGCCCTCCTCACCGTATGCCATGAGGAACGACGGGATGGTACGTGAGAAGCCGCGCAAGTGGGCACGCACCTTGTCCTCGATGCCCTGCTTCTCTTCCTCCTTCTTCGTTGTCTCCACCTCGCGCACCACGGTCTCACCGGCGCTCTGCACGAGCTCCTCGCGGGAGTCCTCGAGCTTCTGGGTGAGCGCCTGGAACGCCTCGGCCTTCTGCTCGTCATGCCGTTGGTTCACCTCGGCGCGCTCGGTCTCGCTTGTCGCCGCCTTGAGCTCGTCCTTGCGCGACTGCTCGATGCGGCGCGCCTGAATCTGGTAGTCGCCGACCTGACGGTTGAGCTGGATGTCGGCGTCTGCCTGGACCTTGCGCTCGATCTGCTGTTGCTGGCGCGGTTTAAGCTCGCTGCCATAGCTCTCCTTGGCGGCCTGAACCAGCGGCGCGGTCACGCTCTGTTTGAAGGCCTCCTTGAGGTTCTCGAGCATCGCCCTGTCGTCGTCATCGGCTGCGTGCGCCTTCGCGATATCTTCGACCTGGCCCGAGAACTCAACGACGACATCGCCGTAGACCTTCGGCCCAAAGATGTCCGCTGCCTTGCCTACGACCTGCTCGTCGGGAATCTCCACATCGCCCTCGTCGTTGATGGAGAGCTCGTCGGCCGTGCCCTCGTCGATCTCGACCTTGTTCTTCTCGGCGTTCTGCGCCTTGCCCTGCTCGTAGGGATCGAAGCGCTGGATGATCTCCACGACCTCAGCTGGCGCGCGGAAGACGCTCGCGATGTTCTGGAACAGGAAGTTGCTCATGAAGCCGCGCTTGACCACCTCGCGGGCATGGATGCGTCTCGGCACGCTGAGCACCTGTTCGGCATCGAGCTCGACCATCTGCCCCTCATCGTCCTCGCCATAGACGGGGAAGAAGTTCAGCAGCTGGCGGATATGGCGCTCGCGCGTCTCCACGTCGCCGCCGCCGCGCGCGGTCTCGCCGTACAGGTCGTTGGCGAACTGCTCGAAGATGGTGAGTGTGCGCGCCGGGTCGAAGTCGAAGACGTAGGCGTTCTCCTTGCGCGCGTAGTTGCCGCCGCCCAGGTCGAACAGGCACGGGTTCTGGCTGCGGAAGGCCGCCTGCATGTACAGTGCGGGGCTCGCCATGTTCGAGAGCATGAGCACGGCGGTCCACTCCGGCACGGTCACGCCCGTGGTGAGCTGGCCGACCGAAAGGGTGATGGTCCTGTCGTGGTCCTTGATCGCGCGGCGCACCTTGTCGAGCGACTTCTCGTTCTCGTCGTCGGCGTCGATCTTGCCGTCGCCAGCAGCGAGTACCACCTCGTAATCCTTGAAGACGGGGTGCGCCTGCAGTTTCTTGGCGAGGGCGCGGGCGGAGTCGACGCGGTTGAGCATCCAGAACGTATGGCGCAGCTCGTCGCGCAGCCCGGGTGTCGAGAACGGGAACTTCTCCTGCGTGGTGAGCGCGTCGAGGAACTTGTCCACGTCGGCGTCATGCACGAAGCCGCCGTTCTGCTTGGTCGAGAAGAACTCGTTGAGGTCGAAGGCGAACTCGGTCTGCTCGCCGTCGATCTCCATGCCGCCGCGGGCCTCCCGCTCGACGATGTCGCTCATCTGGTAAGTGAGCAGGTTGAGCTTGGGGAGGTTGGCATAGGGGTTCGGCTGCTCGGAGTCGGCCGGCCAGTCGCGCTTGGCCTGCTGCTCGTCAGCGTATGTCCAGTTGTAGATTGCGTCGTCGGCGAACTTCTCGTTGGCGATGGCCTTGAAAGGCGTGCCGGAGAGGTGCAGCGTGAAGCGGCGCTTGATGTGGTCGAACGCCACGTCGGTCTTGAAGGTGTCCACGCCCTCGTGTGCCTCGTCGATGATGAGCACGTCCCAGGTGAGGTCGGCCACCTCGTCGAGCTTCTGGTATACGCCGCCGAAGCGGATGGAGCCCTTGAGGTCCTGAAGGCTCACGAACTCGATGAACCCCTTGGGGCCTTCCGGGTCGTTGCGGATGGCGCGCAGGTACTCCTCGCGGCTGAGGCAGTAGGGCTTGCCAGCCAGGGCGTCCACGCCGCTGATGAAGCGGTAACCGCCCTCAATGCCCACGAACTTTACGTAGTCGTCGTACCAGGAATTGGCGATGGCGGGGCGGTTGGTGACGATGAGCACCTTCTGCGCGCCGATGCTGCGGCAGAGGTCGTACGCGGTGAGCGTCTTGCCGAAGCGCGGCTTGGCGTTCCACAGGAACTCGCCACCGCGCGCACCATCCTCGCCCCAATGGGCACGAGCATAGGCGCCCGTTTGTTCAACAGCATGCTCTTGCTCGGCGCGCAGGGTATAGGATGCCGCCCCGGGTGTGTCCAGCACGCCATCGGTGTCGCGGAAACGGTAGAACTGCTGGTGTGACTCATCGCCACTGATCTTGAACCATTCCTTTTTGGGCTCGCGCTCGATGCCCTGCTTTTCCAAATAGGCATGGAAGTCGGTGTCGCGGAAGGTGCCCGCGCGGTGCTCCCACGTGGCGTTGCCGCTCCACTCCAGATGCCACTGAACATCGGCGGTGTGCGTCTGCTGCTTGATGCGCTCGCGCACGTCCTGCTCGGTGTAGCCGATTTTGGTCCAACCGTTATGGCGGGCGATCTCGGGCGTAGTGTAGGCGTAGATCTGCGGCACCGCGGGAGCGGTGGTCTCGATGATCTGGGAGATGTCGATGCTCGCCATGGCTAGTTCATCTCCTTCACATGGGATTCGATGAACTGAATCTCCTCGTCGTCGAGGCCGTACTTTGCATAGAGCTGGCGGTCGATGTCGGCAACGGGTTGCGACCAGTCGATGTCGGAAGCAGGAGTAAAGTCCTGAAGAGGGACAAATTTCCATTTCTCGGGAGGATTATCTTGAGTAATCTTCAGAATTCCAAGGAGAGCTCGAACAAATTTCGACTTGACATATTTCATGCAGTCCCGCGCCTCATCCTCAGTACTAAAGCTTCCTATTCCAAGGAATGATTGCGTGTACCCGATTAGGGGTTCCCCGATTAGGGGTTCCCCGATTAGGGGTGTCGACAGCACTTCACCTATCGCTCCGGAGCCATTTGCCTTTGGTAAAACAACTTTCCAAGCCTCTAAATTCCCGTTGTCTTCAACATAAGACGCCTTGATCCACTTATAAACCCTCTGGTTCGTTCCCGCCAAGCCGAGAATCTTGATTGAATCGCTGCCCGCCTGACATTCCGTAAATACCGGAAGTTTGTTAAATGAGCTTGTCACAATCCTTCGCTCGCGCCCACCACTGCTGATCTGTTCACGAGCTTCAGGGAAATCTGCATACAAGGCTTGAAGATCAAACCGATTTTGCAAATAAATGATGTCCGTTAGACAGCCGCCTAACAAATGGGGACTAATTTTCTTTGGCTCTGTTAGACCAAATTTGACACGATCGGCTGTTCGCCGAACCGGAAAATAATCGGGCTATCCCCGCCCATCGCGGTCCGCGCCCTCCCCGTCAGCCTTCCCCGAAGATCCCAGCCTGACGTCG
>ENA-OQHN01000005-OQHN01000005.1-human-gut-metagenome-genome-assembly--contig:-NODE-5-length-138809-cov-84.018834_pt1 | contig 138809 bp, 113 predicted proteins | sample MGYA00242564_ERZ504721 | MGnify/ENA primary metagenome ERZ504721 (study PRJEB26092, sample SAMD00036212) | human gut metagenome | host: Homo sapiens | study: EMG produced TPA metagenomics assembly of...
GGGGGCAGGTTCTCCACGTGTTACTCAGCCGTTCGCCACTCGCTTCTGCCCGAAGGCAGGTGCCGTTCGACTTGCATGTGTTAGGCGCGCCGCCAGCGTTCATCCTGAGCCAGGATCGAACTCTCCGTCCAAATATGTTGGGCTTCGAGCCCGTCCGGTCCTCTCAGTCATTCGCTGATCGGTTCCGTTCGATTCATATGGTTTTAGTATAGGAAAAGGAATTTCTCGGGGCCGCCTCTCGGCGGCCTTGCGAAAAACAAATCCAAGTTAGACCATTTCAAATGGTTCGATGTCTGCCCGGATGCGACACCCGTAGGTGTCCATCCTCGCAGTATCCGGTTCTCAAGGTGCACGCCTTGCGGCTCATCCGGTCCCACCGGGCCGCGCGGCAAGGAGATATATTGCCAGACCGGAAGGGCCCCGGGGGCGGGAATCTGGGCGCACACATTTCCTACACAACTGTGCCCTCAACTGACGCTTGCCAGTTGATAGCTACCGCTCGCCGAGCACATCTTTATATAGAGTGACCCCTTGGCTAGAGCCGATATGCGCCCCTGGCCAAAGCGCAGCCGGCATCTAGCAGTTCATCGCGCTCCTCCACCGAAAAGCCCTCGGCGTACACGCGCACCACCGGTTCGGTCCCGCTGGGACGGATCAGCAGCCAGGTGTCATCTTCAAATGCCAGACGCAAGCCATCCATATGACTTACGCTCTGCGGTACCTTGCCGCATATCGACTTGGGATTCACTCCGGGAAGCAGCGTGCGCAACGTCTCGGCATCCTCGGCCTCAAGGCGCAAATCTCGACGTCCGTAACTCGTCTTGCCAAAGCTCGCCTCGAGCTGATCGATAAGCACGCCCAAGGGCGCGCCGGTCTTGGCCATGAGCTCGCACAAAATCAGGCAGGCAAGGATGCCGTCGCGCTCGGGCATGTGCGCGGCGATACCGATACCACCGGCCTCTTCACCGCCCACGAGAACGCCGCCCTTCTTCATCTCGGCGGCTATATATTTAAAACCGACGGGCTTGATGACCACGCGGCAGCCGAGCGCCTCGGCAATGCGACGCACAAGCGTGGAGCATGAAAGGTTGACGACGACGCGTCCCTTCAGATCGCGATACTGGACCAAATCGCCCAAAACGAGCGCCATGATCTGATGTGGATGTATATATCTGCCGCGCTCATCAACCGCGCCGATACGATCGGCGTCGCCATCAGTCACCAGACCGGCGCACGCCCCGTCTTCGACAACTGCGCGCTCACAAGCATCCACCCACGGCTCGACCGGGTCGGGGCAGATATCTCCCCTATCGGTCGTCTCGTCGGCGTGAATCTCATGGACTTCGACGCCAAGCTCTCGAAGCAAGTCGGCAAGATATCCCTGCGCAGCTCCGCCCATGGGGTCAACCACCACACGCATATGCGCGGCGCGAATGGCATCCGCGTCGACAAACGATGCCACCGCTCGCATATAGTCGGGAATGATATCTGCCGTGCGGTATTGCCCCTCAAGCCCCAGCGGCTCGGCGGCCATCGTCTCCTCGAGCTCTTCGATGACATCCTGGTTGGCCGTCGAGCCATCACCCATCCGCAGCTTGAGGCATAGATAGCCCTGCGGATGATGTGAGCCCGTCACCATAAGCGCGCCGCATGCCTCGCCGTCATACGCAGCCGCCCACGTAAGAGCGGGAGTCGGCACCGGTCGAGACACGAGCACGGCATCGAGCCCGTGGGCGGCAATCACGCCCGCCGCGAGCTCGGCGAACTCGCGCGCTTGCGGCCGAGTATCAAATCCTACATATACCGTTTTACCGGGATTCGTCTTTTGCCATAGCCTGCCGATAGCATCAGTGACACGAGCGACGTTGTTGATAGTAAAGTCTCCGTCGACGCGAGCTCGCCAACCGTCAGTTCCAAAGTGAATTATCGCGCACACGCGCAGACACCTCGCAGTGTTTGGATCATGGTACGCATGAGGTATACCCGCAACGGGCATCCGGCAAGCCGCCGGCACGCTCGTTCACCGTTTAGGCAAAAGCGTCGAGGTGCGCACCGCCAACAAAAAAACCGCCCCAGCGGGGCGGTGATTCGATACTCCCATTTTCGGGTTCTATATATTGAGCGCATCTGCCATAGCTGCTGTCGTAACCGCCGTGGTTCCGCAGCAGCTGCCTACCATTGCGGCGCCCGCCCGCTTCCACTCGACGCATGCGCGAGCGAAGGCTTCGGGGTCCTCATGCCACACGGGACCATCCTGTGTCTGAACCGGATTTCCCGCGTTGGGACGCACCGTGACGGGAGTAGTCGCCGATGCAACCATCCTGGGCACCGCCGCGTTCGCGGCCGCAAGCGAACAGCAATTAACACCAACCGAGTTTGCGCCGTGTTTTTCGGCGTACAAAACGGCTGCCTCGATGTTGAGGCCATCGCCCAACAGGTCGCCTTTATCGTCAACGACAAAACTCACCAGGACAGGCATACCGTCGGCGGCATCTCGGGCGCCGGCAAGCATGGGCTGCAAATTACGGATAGACGTCACCGTCTCGATCAGCAGACCGTCAACACCAGCATTGAGCAAGGCGTGCGCTTGTTCGCGCGCAATGCCTCGGATTTCACGATACTCGGCAGAGTCCTCGGCAAACCACTCAATACAAATCGGGCCCATCGAGCCCAGCAGCAGCTGTGGGTGCGCCTGGCGAGCATCGTCGACGGCCCCGCGATTGACCTCCGCCACGGACGGCGCAATCTGGTCGTGCTTGAGGGCATAGCTTGATGCCTGAAAGGTGTTGGTAATGAGCACCTGCGCGCCGGCGGCGACATACAAGCGATGGATACGAGAAACGGTCTGCGGCTCTGCCAGATTCCAAAACGCCGGTGGAATGTCGGCGGCATCGTACTCACTCAACAGAACACTGCCCATGGGGCCCTGCGCCAACAAGGTCTCGCTCGACAAGCGGCGCGTAAGTTCCTCGGCACCAAAGCGGTTGTAATAACTCGTATCCATATATATCCCGCTATTCCTCGACGCTGATTCCCTGCTTTTCGAGATAGGCGAGCCAGCGGTTCATCGTGTCCTCGGATAGAGCATGCTCCATCATGCAGGCCTCGGAATCGGCTCGCTCAAATTCGACACCGAGCTCCTGAACCAAAAACGTGCGGACCAGACGATGGCGATACCAGATAGCCGAGCCGACCTCGCGCCCACGGTCAGTCAGGATAACTTTGCCGTAGTGAGACTGTTCGACAAGTTCAGATGCCTTGAGAGCCGAAACCGCCTTGTTGACCGATGCCTTCGAGACGCCAAGGCGCTGTGCGATATCGACCGACCGCACGCCGCCGGTCTCCCCATCTTCACTTTCGATGCGAACCATGCACTCCAAGTAGTCTTCGTTCGCCACCGTTAGGTGTAGCTCGCGCGAGCTATTTGTCGTATCCATGAACATCCGTCCCTTCTGCACTCAATGGCTGATTCTACCCCATCCAAGCGTCGCGGTATGCCGCGGCATACCGTGCTAGAGTTCTTGTTGCACACGACGACCAAGATTGGAGCGATCTTTATGGAAAACACCACCACGGACCCCGACGTCCTCGAGCGTTTTTTGCGCTATGTCCAGATCAACACGCAGTCCGAGGATGCCAACTGCGACCAGGTGCCGTCGAGCACCGTACAGTTTGACCTTGCCAACGTGCTTGCCGAAGAACTGCGCGAGCTGGGTGCAACCGATGCCCATGTAACCGAAAACGCCTATGTCTGCGCGCACATTCCCGCTAGCGCCGGTTCCGAGAATAAGCCCGCCCTGGGCCTGATCGCGCACCTCGATACCACCGAGGTCGCGCCGGGCGCCGGCGTAGCGCCGCACATCGTGCACTACGAGGGCGGCGATCTGGTTTGCGGCATCGTCGACGGCAAGCCCGTGTCCATGAGCACCGCCAAACTTCCTGCCCTCAACAACCTGGTGGGTGAGGACCTTGTCTGCACCGACGGAACTACGCTGCTGGGCGCCGACGACAAGGCGGGTGTCGCCGAAATCATGGCGCTTGTCGCACGCATCGCGCAGGATCCCTCCCTGCCCCATCCCGCGCTCGGCATTTGCTTCTGCCCGGACGAGGAAATCGGTCACGGTGCCGAGCTGTTGGATATCGAGGCCTTCGGCTGCAAGTACGCTTACACGGTCGACGGCGGTCCGGTTGGCGAGCTTGAGTGGGAGTGCTTCAACGCCGCCGAGGCAACCGTTCGCTTTGAGGGCCAGTCCATTCACCCCGGCGACGCCAAGGGGCGCATGGTCAACGCGGGCAACCTGTTCTGCGACTTCAACGCCCTGCTCCCCTACGGGCAGCGCCCGGAATACACCGAGGGCTACGAGGGCTTCTATCACCTTGAGGGCGTCTCGGCAACGGTCGACCATGCCACGGCGCGCTATATCGTCCGTGATCACGATGCCGCCAAGTTCCAGCAGAAACTCGAGCTGATGAATGCCGCCGCCGCACTGCTCAACCAGCGACTGGGCGAGGAGCGCGTAACGGTCGAGATTAAGCAGCAGTATCGAAATATGGCCGAGATCGTTCGTGACTATCCCGAGCTTATTGATGTTGCCAAGGAAGCCTACCTTGCCTGCGGCGTTGAGCCCCAAGTACTGCCGATTCGCGGCGGCACCGACGGCGCACAGCTGTCGTTCCGCGGCCTGCCCTGCCCCAACCTCTCGACAGGCGGCTACTGTTACCACGGCGTCAACGAGTTTGTCCCGGTCAGCTCGCTCGTCAAGATGACCGACGTCCTGCAGGAGCTCGTCGCCCGTTTCGCATAAGACTGGCTGCATGAGCCCAAGAGACGAATCGCCCCGTCCTCAACCGAGAACGGGGCGTTTTTTGGTGCAAGAAAAGTAGTCGGCATCGCAGGTTGAGCCAACGTCAGCGAGCGACGTCCAGAGCGAACAAGTTGGCATGAAAAAGGCAGGGCATTGACCTTCTGGTCATGCCCTGCCTTTTGAATGACAAATTGTAGCTCTGGGCGTCGCGCAGCGTCGAGCCGCTACGCGGGCTGGTAAGCCCGCGTAACCCTAGTAGTTGGCTTCGTAGCCGTTGCCGTCACCGGTGGGCTCTTCGTAGTAATCGGAGCCGTCGCTCGAATCGTCGGAATCGTCCGAGCCACCCGACGAGGTCGCGGTGCCATATGCGTAGTCCTCGGACGTATTGTTGTTGAGGTCACCGATCGTGGAGCTGGAGCCGTCTGAAAGGCCCATGGTGTTGGGGCCCTTGGGATCCTCACCGGCGTCGACGCGGGCCATCATTTCCTTAAGCTCGTCTTCGTAAACAAAGACATAGCTCACGCCGTCGATCATAGTGCTGTCGTCGGCGTACGAGGGCAGGTTGGCCGAGTAGATGCCCTCGACATCCATGCCGCGCATGGCGTTGACCGTGGACACGATATCCTGAACGCTCATATCGGTTACGAGCATATCGGACAGCGAATTAACCAGGCCAAAGATCTTCGTGGCATCGAAGTTATTGAGAATCTGGTTGGCAAGGGCGCCAAGCACCTGACGCTGATGGCGCATGCGCGTGTAATCGCCGTCGGCATAGGTGTAGCGGCAGCGGGCATAGGTAAGGGCAGTAGCGCCGTCCATATGCTGCTGACCAGCGGTAATCTTAATATCCAGGTGCTCGGGATCGTCGACGTCGTCGGTCGCGTTGATGTCGATACCGCCAACCGAATCAATAAGCGACTGCATGCCGTCAAAGCTGACCTCGGCATAGTGAGAAATCTGCACGCCGCACAGCTCGTTGACCGCCTGGACCATGGCCTCGGCGCCGCCAACGGTGTGGCAGGCGTTGATCTTCATGGTCTCGCCCTTGTACACGACCTTGGTGTCGCGCGGAACGGAAATGAGCGTCGCCTGCTTTTGCGTGGGGTCGATGCGTGCCAGGATAATCGAGTCGGCACGATACGTATCTTCGCCCGGACGACCGTCGGTACCAAGAAGCAACACGTAGAACGGATCTTTTGCCTCATCGGTATCGACCAGAATCTGGCGCAGGTTGTTGGTAATGACATTGGAGTCGCCAAGCTTGCCCATGATAGTGGCAAACCACAGACCTGCAGCGGTCGTGGCGCTCAGCAACACACCGAGCACGGCGATGAGCGCGACACGGCGAACCGTGCGGCCGCGACGGCGCTGACGGGCGCGCTCGGAATAGCGTGCGACATTGTCGCGACTGTAGATCTTGGCCTGCGCACCAGTCGAGGGTCTTCGGGTGTTATCCGCTAGGGGCTTCTTGTTAAACATAGGCAACCTGCATTAGTAGATGACGGGATCGGGAACGGTGGCATGTTCGACATGCGCGCCAAGCGCCTGCAGCTTTTCGACAAACTGCTCGTAGCCACGTTTGATGTGATGGATGGCCGAGACCTCGGTAACGCCATCGGCGATAAGACCGGCAACCACAAGAGCCGCGCCGCCACGCAGGTCGGGTGAGGTGACCTGTGCGCCCGAGAAGCCCTTGACGCCGTGAATCATGGCGTGATGGCTCTCGATACGAATATCGGCACCCATACGCACGAGCTCGGAGGCGAACATGAAGCGGTTCTCGAAGATGTTCTCGGTAATTACGGAGCTTCCGTCGGCAAGGGCCGAAAGCACCATGATCTGCGCCTGCATGTCGGTCGGGAAACCCGGGAACGGAAGCGTCTGGATATCGACCGGCTTGATGCGCTCGGCGCGATTGACGTGGACACCGTTCTCGATACGCTCGCACTCGATGCCCATAAGTTCCATCTTTTTGAGCACCATTCCCAGGTGGATGGGGCAGAAGCCCGTAACATCGACGCCGCGCTCATCGGCCATGAGGGCGCCGGCGACGATAAAGGTGCCGGCCTCGATGCGGTCACCCACCACGCAATGGGTAACGGGATGCAGCTCCTCCACGCCCTCGATGGTCACGACGGGCGTGCCTGCGCCGACGATCTTGGCACCCATCTCGTTGAGCATGTTGGCAAGGTCGACGATCTCGGGCTCGCGGGCAGCGTTGTCGATAACCGTGGTGCCCTGTGCGCGCACGGCAGCCATGATGAGGTTCTCGGTGGCGCCCACGCTCGCGAATTCGAGCGTGACGGTGGTGCCGTGCAGACCCTGGGGAGCACTGGCGTTGATGTAGCCGTGGGCGGTGTCGAACTCGACGCCCAGAGCCTCGAGACCCAAGATATGCATATCGATCTTGCGAGCACCCAGGTTGCAGCCGCCCGGCATGGCGATCTTGGCGCGATGGAAACGACCCAGCAGGGGACCCATCACAGCCGTGGAGGCGCGCATCTTGGCGACAAGCTCGTAGGGCGCCTCCCAAGAATCGACCTGGGAGGTATCGATCTCGAGCGTGTGCTCGTCGAGAACATCGATCGTAGCGCCCATGCCCTTGAGCACCTTGCCCATCACGTGGACATCGGAAATATCGGGCACGTTCCGCAGCGTCGTCTTGCCCGGCGCCAGAAGCGTTGCCGCCATAAGTTTGAGCGCGGAGTTCTTAGCACCCGAGACAGGCACGGAACCTCCGATGGCGTGGCCACCCTCAACGCGGATAATATCCAAGGTCTACCCTTTCAAAAAGCATGCCCGGGGTGGCTGGGCCATCCCGGGCATGATGTGTTCGCAAATGGTCGAACGCTAAAACGTTTGACTATTGGGCAAGCTTGAGCTTACACCATGCGATTTCATTATAGAGGTAGGCGCGGCGTGCATCATCCTCCGACAAATTACCCAGCTTCTCTTCAAAACCTTGAATATCAGCTTTAACCTTGTCGGCGTCGACGGTCGCCAAATCGCAAGCGCGCTCGGCGAGGACGGTCACGACATCTTCCGCAACCTGGGCATAGCCGCCGGCCACGGCAAACGTGTGGTCGACAGTGCCCATGGCCTTATCGGAAACGCGAACGTAACCGCGGTCGATCGTGCAGATTTCGCTGGAGTGAGCAGGTAAAACGCCAAACTCGCCATCCGTAGACGGAATCGACACAAACGCAGCGTCACCCTCATAGGCGAGGCTCACGGGGCACACGATGCGGATACGCATAACCTACTTCTCCTCCATCTTGCGGGCGCGCTCGCGCACGTCCTCAATCGTGGAGGCATAGCGGAATGCCTGCTCGGGCAGGTCATCGGCCTTGCCGTCGACAATCTCGGCGAAGGAGCGGACGGTATCCTCGACACGGACGTAGACGCCGGGGTTGCCGGTGAACTTCTCGGCAACGTGGAAGGACTGCGAGAGGAACTGCTGGATCTTACGAGCACGGTTGACCGTAAGGCGCTGCTCCTCGGACAGCTCGTCCATACCCAGAATGGCGATGATGTCCTGAAGGTCGGAGTACTCCTGCAGGAGCTCCTGGACCTTGACGGCAACACGGTAGTGCTCCTCGCCGACGATCGAGGGATCGAGAGCGTCCGAAGAAGACGCGAGCGGGTCGATAGCCGGGAACAGGCCGAGCGACGAAATGCTACGCGAAAGAACCGTGGTGGCGTCGAGGTGCGTAAACGTCGTGGCAGGCGCCGGGTCGGTCAGGTCGTCTGCAGGGACATAGACAGCCTGGACGGAGGTAATGGAGCCCGTCTTGGTCGAGGTAATGCGCTCCTGGAGGTCACCCATCTCGGTAGCCAGCGTGGGCTGGTAACCGACGGCGGACGGCATACGGCCCAGCAGTGCGGAAACCTCGGAACCTGCCTGGGAGAAGCGGAAAATGTTGTCGATGAACAGCAGAACGTCCTGGCCGCGATCGCGGAAGTACTCAGCGGTGGTAAGGCCGGCCAGACCGATGCGCAGACGCGCTCCGGGCGGCTCGTTCATCTGACCATAGACCAAGCAGGTCTTGTCGATAACGCCCGACTCGCTCATCTCGAGATAAAGGTCGGTACCCTCACGGGTACGCTCGCCGACACCGGTGAACACCGAGGTGCCGCCATGCTCCTGGGCGAGGTTGTTAATGAGTTCCTGAATCAGAACGGTCTTGCCGACGCCGGCGCCGCCGAACAGACCCGTCTTGCCGCCACGGATGTAGGGCTCGAGCAGGTCAACGGCCTTGATGCCGGTTTCGAAGATCTCGGTCTTGGTGGTGAGCTCGTCGAAGCGGGGCGCTGCGTGGTGGATGGGATAGAACTCCTCCACCTCGGGCATAGGCTTGCCGTCGACGGGCTTGCCCATGACGTTCCAAATACGGCCGAGCGTCTTGGGGCCAACGGGCATCTTCATGGGCTCACCGGTATCGGTGGCGATGAGGCCGCGCTGCAGGCCGTCGGTCGAGGACATGGCGACCGTGCGGACGACGCCGCCCGGAAGCTGGCTCTCGACCTCGAGGATCGTGCTCAGGTGACCGATCGGGGTCTCGGCCTCGACCGTGAGCGCGTTGTAGATCGGGGGCACCGCGCCGTCAAACTTGACGTCGACGACAGGGCCGATGATTCGCACGATGCGACCATCACCGGCAGTCGTCTTCTTGGTGGCTTCCTCGACCGCAAGCTTTACGGTGTTATTAGCCATTACTGTTCCTCCAATGCTGAGGCTCCGCCGACGATCTCGTTAATCTCGGTCGTGATCGAAGCCTGGCGCACGCGACTATACGTGCGGGTAAGGGTCGAGATGATCGCGGTGGCGTTTTCCGTCGCGGAGTGCATGGCCTTGCGGCGTGCACCCTGCTCGGCAGCCGCCGAATCGATCAGGGCCTGGTAGATGACCGTCAGGATATAAGACGGCACAAGCTTGCCGAGAACATGCTCGGGAGAGGGCACGAACTCGAACGTGGACGAGATGCGCTTAGGGGCGTCGGTCTCGTTCTTACGCGGACCGTGGGCCATAGCGATCATCTCGGGGTCGAGCGGCAACAGATGCTCGACGCGAAGCTCCTGATCCACGCGGTTCTTGGCGTGGTGGTAGACAAGCTCGACACGGTCAAGCTCACCGGCACGATACGCATCGCAGATATGAGAGGAGATCATGCGGGCCTGATTGAAATCGGGCTCAGAGGAGTTGCCCTCAAAGTGCATGACGACGTTTGCGCGGTCACGGAAATACGTGGCCGGTTTGCGCCCACACGCGATAATCTCGCACTCGATGCCGTCGTTCGCCCAAGAAGCGGCGAGCTTTTCGGCCGTGCGCTCCACCGTCGTATTGAAACCGCCGGCAAGGCCGCGGTCCGAGGCAATAACGACAATCAGGCCATGCTTGACGCTCTCATGCTTCTGCAGCATGGGATCGGTGCCCGAACAGGAGGCGTCGCCGGCGACCGTCAACATGACGTCGGTCAGCGCCTCCTTATAGGGCTCGGCCTGCTTGGAGCGATCGAGGGCACGACGGATCTTGGCCGTAGAGACCATCTCCATCGTGCGCGTGATCTGCTTGGTCGTGGTAACCGAGGAGATTCGCTTCTTAATGTCGCGAAGGTTGGCCATGGGGCTTAGTTCTCCTCTGATCCAGAAACATCCGAATGGTGCTTGGCCATAAACTGCTGCTTGAAGTCGCCGATGACGCGCAAGAGCTCAGCCTTGGTGTCATCATCGATCTTCTTGGCGCGAACCTTGTCGAGCAGTGAGCCAAAGCCATTGTCCATGTACTCGATGAACTCGGCACGGAAAGGCAGCACGTCGGCGATCTCCAGGTCATCCAGGAAGCCCTCGTTGCCAGCGAACAGCGTAACGATCTGCTCGCCAACCTCAAACGGCTTGTAACGCGGCTGCTTCAGGAGCTCGGTCATGCGGGCACCATGGGTCAGCTGCTTCTGAGTAGCCTCGTCGAGGTCGGAGCCGAACTGCGTGAAGCCGGCGAGCTCCTGGTACGAAGCGAGGTCCAGACGGAGGTTGCCGGCGACCTGCTTCATGGCCTTGGTCTGCGCATCGCCACCGACGCGGGACACGGAGATGCCCACGTCGACTGCCGGGCGCTGACCCTGGAAGAAGAGCTCGGACTGCAGGTAGATCTGACCATCGGTAATGGAAATGACGTTGGTCGGAATGTAGGCCGAGACGTCGCCGTCCTGGGTCTCGATGATCGGAAGAGCCGTCATGGAGCCGTAACCGTTCTTCTTGGACATCTTGACGGCACGCTCGAGCAGACGAGAGTGCAGGTAGAAGATGTCGCCAGGATAGGCCTCGCGTCCGGGCGGACGATGCAGCGTCAGCGACATCTGACGGTAGGCCACAGCCTGCTTGGACAGGTCGTCGTAGATGACGAGCACGTGGCCGCCGGGGTTGGTCTCGCTGGCGGGCTTACCGTCCTCGCCGTTGTACATGAAGAACTCGCCGATAGCGGCACCGGCCATAGGCGCGATGTACTGCATAGGGGCGGAATCGGCAGCGGTGGCCGAAACGATGATGGTGTAGTCGAGCGCACCGTGCTGAGCGAGGGTCTCGCGGATGTTGGCAACCGTGGAGGCCTTCTGGCCGATGGCGACATAGATGCAGACCATGCCCTTGCCGCGCTGGTTGAGGATAGCGTCGATGGCGATGGCGGTCTTACCGGTCTTACGGTCGCCGATGATGAGCTCACGCTGACCGCGGCCAATAGGCACCATGGAGTCGATAGCGAGCAGACCGGTCTGAACCGGCTCGCACACCGGGGTACGATCGATGACGCCGGGAGCCTTGAACTCGATGGGGCGACGGTGCGTGGCGACGATGTCGCCCAGGCCGTCGATGGGCTGGCCGAGCGGATTGACGACGCGGCCGAGCATGGCACGGCTCACGGGGATATCCATAATGCGGCCAGTGGTGCGGCACTCGTCGCCTTCCTTGATGGAGTCGACGGCACCAAACAGAACGGCGCCGACCTCGTCACGGTCAAGGTTCTGGGCAAGGCCGAAGACGGTCTCACCGGTATCGGAGCTCTTGAACTCCAGAAGCTCGCCTGCCATGGCGCTCTTGAGGCCGGAGACACGCGCGATGCCGTCGCCTACCTCGTCGACCGTTGAAACCTCATGCGTATCGACCGTCGCGGAGAGGCTCGTGAGCTGCTCCTGCAGTTTCTTGGCGATATCCTGGGCATTGAGGGTTTCGGACATTAGGCTTCACCTCCGTACGAATTAGCAGAGTTTGCGAGGGTCTCCTGCGCGACGCGCAGCTGCGTCTTGACGGAAATGTCACGACGCTCGCCGCGGGCCTCGAGCACCAGGCCGCCCACGATAGACGGGTCGACCTGCTCGATAAGGAATACCTTGCGGCCGAAGTCCTGCTCGCATTTCTTAGTGATGGTTTGACGCAGCTCGTCGTCGAGCGGGATCGCCGTGGTGACGGTCACGCCCACTACATCCTCGTCTTCCTCGGCAACATACTTAAAGGCAGCTGCCACCTTGGGAAGAAGGTCGAGCTGGTCGCGCTTGGACATGGTGTCGAGCACGGCGATGATCTCGGGGCTGGCGCTAGCCAGGCGCTCGATCATCTCGAGGTCCTCGAACACATGGTTCTCGGCCTTGGCGGCTTCCAAAAGGGAGCGCGCGTAGGTCTCGAGTACCTTGTCCTGATAGCGGCTAGTCGGCATTCAGGCTACCTGCTTCCTGGATGTAGCGCTCGATGAGCTTCTTCTGCTCGGACTCGTCCTCGAGTGCCTCGCCCACGATCTTGGTGGCGACGGCAACGGACAGGTCGGCGATGGAGCTCGCGGCACCGGCGTAGATGGACTTGCGCTCGTCCTCGACGGTCGTATGGGCCTTGGCGATGATCTCCTCGGCCTCCTTGTGAGCAGCCTCGATGATACGGGCGCGCTCGGACTCGGCGTCCTTACGGGCCTCGAGAACGATGTCGGCAGCCTGACGACGGGCGTCGGTGACGATCGAGTCGGACTCAGCGCGCTTGGCGATGGCCTCCTGCTTGGTCTTCTCGGCCTCGTCGAGGCTCTCCTCGATCTTCTTGCCGCGCTCCTCCATGGTTTTCATGATGCCCGGCAGGGCGACCTTGGCCAGCACGATCCAGATAATCAGGAAGGCGATAAGCGCCGGGATGAACTCCGCCATCTTAGGGATGAGGATGTCCGCACCGGCAGCGCCGTCCTCGGCGAACGCGGAAACCGGCATGAGCAGCGCGGCCGCGGACGCGGAGAGTGCGATCGCGCTCTTCTGGGATGAAAGATTCATACTTGACGCTCCGTGCTATTTAACGATCAGCGCGACAACGAAGCCGATCAGAGCCAGAGCCTCGCCGAAGGCGGAGCCCATGATGAAGACGGTGAACACGCGGCCCTGGACCTCAGGCTGACGGGCCATAGCACCCGTAGCACCCAGAGCAGACAGGCCGATAGCAAGACCAGCGCCGATAACACCGAGACCGTAACCGATAACTCCCACGATTCCTCCTTTGTCGTGCGTGTCTTATTTCACGCAGGATAACCTTTTTATAACTGCCGGGCTCCATGGGTACGGGCACCGGCGGTTTAACGAATTGCCTTACCTTTAAGGCGCGAACGGAAGACTACTCCTCCTCCGCGACCTCCTCTGCCTCGGAGACATACACGGCGGTAAGGACCGTGAAGACGTAAGCCTGGATGGCGCCGACCACAAGCTCGATCGCATAGATCAGGATGAGGATGGCAAGCCAGGCCAGCGAAGGCAGGGCGCCGACGGCGTGGGCCGCGGAAACCTGCTGAAGCAGCGGCTGCATGAACATGCTCGCCATGATGGCGAACGAGCCCATGACCACGTGTCCTGCGAACATGTTGCAGAACAGACGGACGGCGAGCGTGATGAGGCGCAGGAAGGTCGAGAAAAGCTCGACGACCCACACAAGCACGTTCATCGGGAAGCTCACGCCCTGCGGGGCGAGGCTCTTGATGTAGCCGATCACGCCGTGAGCCTTGCATCCGTAGTAGATGAAGTACACGAAGGCGAAGATGGCGAGCGCAGCGGTGGAGCCGATTGCGCCGGTGCCGGGCTTCATTCCCGGGATCAGGCCGATCATGTTATTGATCAGGATGAACAGGAAAAGCGAGCACAGGAACGGGAAGTGCTTCTTCCAGTTCTCACCCACGACGCCCTTGCCGATATCGTTCTCGACGTACTCGATGATGTACTCGAAACCGTTGACGAAGAAGCCCTTGGGAACCAGGGTCTGCTTCTTCTTGAACACGGCCAGGACGATCAGGAGCACGATCGTGGAGACGATCAGCCAAAACGAGTACTGCGTGATGCCGCAGCTCAGATCGCCCACGACAGGGGTGGAGCTGAACTCGCTGACCAGATGATTAATCTCATCAGGCAGCTTTTCAAAAATTTCCACGACTTACCTTTCGACCTCATGAGGATCTCGCAGCGCCTTGGCGACGCGAACCGTGCAGGCGGCCATAAAGACCACGAAGCCGATCGCCTCGCCCAGGAGGAACATGCGAAATGCCTCTCCGAACAACGCAAACACAACCAAGGTAAAGACGAGCAGGGTGACCGCCGAGACCGCCAGACTCACCATGCCCTTGAGCATGTCCGCATTCTGCTTATCGTCAAGAACCGGCTTGAGCGTAAAAACAAAGGGAAGAAAGGCGATTGCGCCCGCGATGGCGCCTGCAACGATAGCGAGCAGATCGGCTATCTGAAACACTGGCGTCCTCACTTTCCTCTTTTAACGCTTCCCAGAACAGTTCCCGCCAAACATTGGTGACTATTGTACGAGCCAATCGCTAAAGTACAACCGAAAAAGCATCGGTTAATACGCAGCTGTACGTTTTCTTAAGACCTTCTTTATCCCGTAGCTACGGTAACGCGTTTTTCCGTACCCTGCGGGGCGAAACGTCCGTTAACAGGGGTGAGCGCGGTCGCCTTTTATTTGTCCGCGCGCACCGTTTCTTCGTATTTTCGACGTTAGCCGGTTTGGCCCAGAGACTACAGCGTGCCGTAGATGCGGTCGCCGGCATCGCCCAGGCCGGGGACGATGTAGGCGGCTTCGTTGAGGTGGTCGTCAATGGCGCAGGTATAGATATGCACGTCGGGGTCTTTCTCGGTCAGCGACTTGAGGCCCTCGGGGGCCGCGACGATGCACAGCATGCGAATGTCCTTGACACCGCGCTCGCGCAGATAGCCGATAGCCATCTCGGCAGAACCGCCCGTGGCGAGCATGGGATCGACGACCAGGCAGATACGTTGGTCGATATCCCTGGGCATCTTGCAGTAATACTCATGCGGCTCGTGGGTGACCTCGTCGCGCTCCATGCCAATGTGGCCCACGCGGGCAGAGGGCACCAGGTCGAGGATGCCGTCGACCATGCCAAGGCCCGCGCGCAGAATGGGGACGATGGCGAGCTTCTTGCCGGCAAGCTGCTTAAACGTGGCAGTGGTGATGGGAGTCTCGACTTCGACATCCTCCATGGGCAGGTCGCGCATGGCCTCGTAGCCGTCAAAAAGCGCGAGCTCGCGTACGAGTTGGCGGAACTGGTTGGTGCCGGTCGACTTATCGCGCAGGATCGACAACTTGTGCTGGACGAGCGGATGGTCGACAAGCGTCACGCGGGACGCATCGTAGGTAACGGTCATGGGTTGATGCCCCTTTCGTTGCGGCCGCAAAACGACCTTGCTGACATGACGCACAGCGATGTTGCCGCCGCCCGCCATGCATAAGTTTAGCGGTTTGTTGTATCGAACGCTCCGTCACAACCCTACTGAGTGGTGCTGAGCGAACGCCTGACCGCATCGTGCCAACCGTCCAGGTTGCGCTCGCGACGCTCAACGGACATATGGGGATGGAACGTCTTGACGATCTGGGCGTTTTGCTCCAGCTCCTCCAGATCCTCCCAATACCCAACCGCAAGACCCGCCAAGTACGCGGCACCGATTGCCGTGGTCTCCACCGTCTCGCATTGCAGTACAGGGATATCCAGCAAGTCTGCCTGGAACTGCATGATGAACTCGTTGCGCGAGGCACCGCCATCGACGGACAGGCGCTCAATCGAAAGACCCACATCCTGCTCCATGGCACGCAGCACGTCATAGCTCTGATAGGCCATGGACTCGCAAGCGGCGCGCACGATGGTCGCTCGAGTCGAAGCTCCAGTCAGACCGCATACGATGCCGCGGGCGTGCGCGTCCCACCAAGGTGCACCCAAGCCCGCAAAAGCGGGGACAAAGTAGCATCCCTCGTTATCGCCGATCGAAGAGGCGAGCTGTGCCGATTCGGATACGTTGGAGATAACGCCCATGTTGTCGCGCAGCCAGTTCATCGTTGAGCCGGCGGCAAAAATAGAGCCCTCGAGCGCATAGCTGACCTTGCCGTCCGCAGCGATACCGATGGTGGAGACCAGGCCATTCTTGGATTCGACGATCTCGTCGCCGGTATTCATGAGCATAAAGCAGCCCGTGCCATAGGTGTTTTTGGTCTGGCCGGGATGGAAGCAGCAGTGACCGAACAGCGACGCCTGCTGGTCGCCCGCCACACCCATGATGGGCGGCATGTTGGTCATGATGTCGCTCGCTACGCGGCCGTAGTCACCGGCGCTCCAACGGACCTCGGGCATCATGGCACGCGGGATGTCGAAGAGAGCCAGCAGGTCATCGTCCCAGTCCAGCGTATGAATATTGAAAAGCGCCGTGCGGCTGGCGTTGGTGTAGTCGGTGGCGAAGGTTTGGCCGCCGGTGAGGTTATAGATGAGCCAGGTATCGATGGTGCCAAACATGAGGTCGCCCGCTGCCGCGCTCTCGCGCGCGCCGTCGACGTTGTCGAGAATCCACTGCACCTTGGAGGCCGAGAAATACGGGTCGAGCGTAAGGCCGGTGCGGGAACGCACCAGCTCCTCGCGGCCCTGCTCGGCCAGTTTATCGATTGTCGAGGCGGTGCGGCGACACTGCCACACGATGGCGTTGTAGATAGGCTGGCCACTCACGCGGTCCCACACCACCGTGGTCTCGCGCTGGTTGGAGATACCGATGGCGGCGATGCGATCGGAATGGATGCCGCTCTTAAACTGGACCTCCATCATCACGCCGATCTGGCTGGCAAGCACCTCCGTGGGATCCTGCTCCACCCAGCCGGGGCGCGGGAAGCTGGTTTTGACGCTACGACGTGCCTGGGCGACAATGCAGCCGTACTCGTCGACGATGGTCGCGAGCACCGAGGTGGTGCCGCAGTCGAGCGCCATGATGTAGGAACCGCCAAAGTTAAACGAGGCATCTTCCATGCCCAGGCTGCCCAGATTCAACGACATCGCTTACACCTTTCTATTGCATCGGGTCGGACAGGACCCGCTCGATCTCTGATGCGGGAAGTGCGCCTTGGCGCAGGATCTGAAGCTCGCCATGCTTAAACGTCACGATGGTCGAAGCGTCGCGGCACGGGGTCTCGCCCGCGTCGACGGCCAGATCAACCCCCTCCAGAATACGGTCCTCAACGTCGGCAAAGCTTGCCGGCGCGGGCGCGCCGTGCGTATTGGCGCTGGTGCAGGCAAGAGGGCTGCCGCAGGCGCGGATGAGCGCTTGCACCACGGGCGAGGCCGAAGCGCGAAGTGCCACCGTGTCGTCGGCGGCGCGCATAAAGGTCGGCACGCAGGGGGCCGCCTTGACCACGATAGTCAGGGCACCCGGCCAGCATCGTCGGGCGAGCACGCGGGCCTCATGAGGGATATCCACGCCATAGCGATCGAGTGCCTCGGCATCATCAACCAGCCAGGCAACCGTTTGCGTGAGCTCGCGCTGCTTGAGGGTAAAGATACGACGATAGCCGGTACCGAGTGCGGGGACCGCGGCGCCGTTGACGGTGACCTGCGGATCGCGCGGCCACGGCAGAGGTTCACTTGTATCTTGTGGAACGGCATCCGAGAAGGCGTTGACTGCCACGGCGACACCGTAGACCGTCTCGGTTGGAATAAGCGCCAGGCCACCGCGACCGAGTAGCTCGGCCGTACGCTCGACGGCGAGCCGATGCGGCTCACGCGCTCCCTCGAATACCCGATAGACCGTCTGCATGTGTATGCCAGCCCCTTACGCTCTGGTGAAAGTTTGTTTACTGTGGGGCATTCTCGCACGAAACGTTCAACCTATTTGCCCAGAGCGCATGTTGGTTTGGTGAGCGGCTCTAGTAGTCGGTGAAAGTGAGGGGGTTATTGGACTGCGACGAACTTCTTTGGCCTGCCGGCGTGGCGTTCTTGGGCGGCGTAGCGCTCGATGCTGTCTATCGTTATCATCCGACGGCCGTCGACGAGTTCAACATCGAGCTTTCCGGCTTTGACCAGCGCGGTAATCCGCGGAGCGGAAACTTTGAGGTCCAGCGCTGCGTCTTTAAATGTTCGGCACGCCGCTTCCCGAGCGTCCTCGTGGTCGATTTCGACTGAAAGGGTCACGACCTCGGCCAAGCGTTCGTACCCTGCCGGAGTCAAACCGTTGTTGAGGTCGTCGGCCAAAAACGCCATCAGTGCCTCGGTGGCATGGGCAATCGCTTCTTCGCGCGTATCGCCATCGGCAAAGGCGCCGGGAATCTGCGGGAAGCTAGCGCAGTAACCGTCGTCTTCTTTTATGAGAACGCAGTCATAGGTAAATCGCTGCCTCATTTTGCCTCCAACTACCATCCAGCTTGGCGACGAATACTTGCCCACGTGCCCTTCTTTGGTCGATCACCACCAGAACCGTTCACGGTGACAACGCGGTCACCAGAAACATACTTAGCATGACTACCGACTTGCGCGACCTTCACGAATCCATCGTGCTTGAGTAGGGCAATGATTTCCCGAAAGGTAGGAGGTTGCATGGGCCGACCTCTTTCAGCCGTCCTAATTATAAACTACTTTATAATTTTTGCTAACCAGTTAATAAATATTACTGGCGCTGTTTGGGCTCGGTGACGATGGCTCGAACGATACGGGGACGATCGGTGAGGTCGCGGACGATGTGCACGTCCGAGAGACCCGCCTGGCGGCAGAGCTCGGCGGCGGCGTCGAGGGCGCCCTCGTAGAGCTCGCAGGCAAACAGGCCGCCGGCGCGCAGCATATAGGGCGCCGCATTGAGCAGGCGGCGGAAGATATCAAGGCCGTCGGCACCGCCCTCGAGCGCCAAATCGGGCTCGAAGTCCTTGACCTCGTGCGGTAGCGAGCGCATGACGTCAGTCGGAATGTAGGGCGGGTTGGAGACGAGCACGTCGAAGGTGCCCCATTCCTCGCGGGGGATAGAGCTCACCAGGTTTGTGAGGCTGAAGGCGACCTCATCGGACGTAAGCCCGAGCGCGTCGCGGTTTTTGGTGGCCAGGTCGATGGCACGCGGTTCTATATCGGTAGCGGTGCAGGTGACATGCCCACGGCGCTCCCAGGCAAGGGAAAGCGAGATGCAGCCCGTGCCGCAGCCGACCTCGAGAACGCGGGCAGTGCGGGGCTCGACCGGAGCGGGCGCGGCGGCATCCTCCGTCAGAGACGCCTCGTGGTCGGCGCCTTCGATGGCGATGCCGTATTCGTCGAGCTCGGGCTCAGCGGCCTCCTCGGCCTCGGTCTCTGCTGCCTGCGCGGCGGCTTCCTCGGCCTCGCGATCGGCCAGTTCCTCGGCATAGGCGCGGCTGCCCAGTACATCGCTACCCAACGCCGCCTCGTCGGCAGCTGTGAGGTTGGCGGCACGGCGCTCGGCCGTCGCTCGCTCGTCGGCCAATGCGGCTTCGGCCTTGCGCGCTTGCTCGACTTCATCGTTCCAGGGCAGCTCAACGCGCTGACGGGCGGCAGCCTCGGGACTCAGCACCTCGGCATCCAGATAATTGAGGACTTCCTCGACGAGCATCTCGGTCTCGGGACGCGGAATGAGTACGCCGGGGGCACACGCGACGTCGATCATGCGGAACTGCGTGCTGCCGGTGATGTACTGCAGCGGCTCGCCCTTGGCGCGGCGGACGACCGCCGCGTGCATGGTCTCGAGCTGCGCCGCATCGAGCGTCTCGTCCATACGCATATATAAGTCAATGCGCGCCAGACCCGTGGCTGCGCACAGCAGCCATTCGGCAGAAAGACGGGGATGCTCCTCACCGCGCTCGGCCAGGTACTCCTTGGTCCACTCGAGACAACGCTTGATGGTCCAGATCTCGTTTGCCATGGGGTCCTCCCCTCTTAAGCGCCAGGCGGCGCGCGAATGTCGGAGCAGATTGTACGCGAGGCCAGCGCTTGGCAAGAGACGATTGAAGGCGATTATCGAGAATCAGCCCAGAATTTTTCACCGGGCTCGCTCAAAGTGTTCATTCGCCGACGTCTAGATTTGCATTCGTCAAGCTTTTGGCAAGGTTGCCCCAAAACTAACCAATATCTAACCAAACGCTTGCCACATCACTTGACGCGCAACGCGTCAAAAATCACCCCGCGACTTCTTGGACGATTTTTCAAGCAATATTTTCAATTGCAGATGCATACCGTTAATTGCTTTCAGCAGGTAGACAGCTTGAAGTCTATCAAAGACGATTGAATAACATCTCAAAGCAATAAGCCCAACCTAGTCGTTTAAGAACGTCCCCAATGACTACCTCTAAGGCGCCGCAGGTTGAGCATACCGCATCCGGAGCAAGGCAACGCCGCAGGCAGAGGACGGACAGCGAGCGGGTCGCATTTGAGACAAGGTGACGTGAAACGAAAGGGCGCAGACCTTCTGGTCGCGCCCTTGAAGTTGAGCGTCAGATTGTCCAAATGCGGCCCGCGCAGCGTCGAGCCGTTACGCGGTTTGGTAAAACCGCGTAACCTAAACCGCCTGCGCCAGCTTCTCGGCTCGCTCGGCGGCGGCGAGCGCCTCGATCACGGTGCCGAGCTGGTCGCCCAGAAGAACGCCGTTGTAGGTGGAGTTGAAGCCGATGCGGTGATCGGTCACGCGGTCCTGGGGCTGGTTGTAGGTACGGATCTTCTCGGAACGGTTGCCGTGGCCGATCTGGCATTGGCGCTCGGCACCAAGCTCTGCCTGCTGCTTCTCGAGCTCCATCTCGTACAGACGGGCGCGCAGCATCTGCATGCAGACCTCGCGGTTCTGGATCTGGGAGCGCTGCTCCTGCGACTGCACCACGGTGTTGGTGGGCAGGTGGGTGATACGCACGGCGGAGTAGGTGGTGTTAACGCACTGACCGCCAGGGCCCGAAGCGCAGTAAGTATCGATGCGCAGGTCGGACTGGTTGATCTGGACGTCAATCTCCTCGGCCTCGGGAAGCACGGCGACGGTTGCCGTGGAGGTCTGGATGCGGCCCTGGGACTCGGTCTTGGGAACGCGCTGGACGCGGTGCACGCCGGACTCGAACTTCATGACGGAGTAGACGCGGTCGCCCTCGACCTTGAACTCGATGGACTTAAAGCCGCCGGCCTCGCTGGGGCTGGAATCGAGCACGGTGGTCTTCCAGCCGCGCGACTCGCAGAAGCGCTGGTACATCTTGTACAGGTCGCCGGCGAAGATGGCCGCCTCGTCGCCACCGGCGGCGGAGCGGATCTCGACGATGGTGTTCTTGTCGTCGTTGGGGTCGCTCGGGATGAGCATGTACTTAATGTCTTCCTCGAGCTGGGGAAGCTTGGCCTCGTTTTCGGAGATGTCCATCTGGAGCATCTCCTTCTCATCGGCATCGGTGGTATCGTGGAGCATTTCCTTGGCAGCCTCGATGTCATCGAGCGCGCCGATGTACTCGCGCGAGGCAGCGATGAGGTCGGACTGGTGCGCGTACTCCTTGTTGAGACGCGTGAACTCCTTGATGTCGGAGGCGACGGCCGGGTCGGAGAGCTTCTTCTCGAGCTCCTCGTAGGCCTTGATGATCTTTTCGAGCTTGTCGCGCATGGCAGGACTCCTTTATATGCGTGAAGGTGAAAATCGGCAGAATTGATGGGGCGCATGGCGCCACTGCGGGGGTAAGCCCAGCTAGAACATGTCGATCCTCAGATACATGCGCATCCCTTCGCGTATGGGGTACATAGTTGCGGTCTAACCCATACATGATAGCGTGCGCAGGCAAACCTGCATATAACCCGCACGGAATGAGTGGACGTAGCCGTTGGGGACGCTCCTTAACGACTAGTCGTTTAAGAACGCCCAACGGCTAACAAAGGGACTGTCGCTTTGTCACATTCTAGAGCGTTTGAAGCAGAGCGATGAAAAAGCGGATACCCTGGAGGTAGGCGCGGCGGGTGATGCGCTCGTTGGTGCCGTGGACGCCGCGATCGCACTCGTCGTCATCAACCACAAAGGCCGAGAAGCGAATGCACTCAGGGCAAATGCGCTGGTAGTTGGCAGCGTCGGTCGCACCGATCACGGTCGAGGGCACAATTGCCACTGGCTCGAATGATCCATTTTCCTCCGTCCCCTTTGGATCACGGAAATAGCGGGCGGCGATGGAGCGAACCGCCTCGAGGCCGGGGCCACCGATGCGCAGGGACGGCGAGGGTTCGGAGCTGCCGGGGCCTAGCTCCACTTCGACACGACCGGCAAGGTCCGCCCCGGCAACCGCCTCACGGCAGCGCGCCACAACGTCGGCCACGCTCGTGCCCTCGAGCATGCGGAAGTTGATGTTGGCCCACATATCCTGCGGCATTACGTTGGCGCCGGTGCTGCCACCCTCGATCTGCGTGGGTGCGCAGGTGGTCGTCACCAGCGGATAGAGCTTCTTGCTGGCGAGGCAATCGCGGACAATGGCGCCCCCGTTGGCGGCAATTTCATCCGCCGTGTAGAGCCCCAGCTCGACGAGCTGGGCGGCAAGCAAGTCGGTCACGCGCGTCGGCCACTCGATATCGCAGATTGCGGTGATGGCACGGCTGAGCACCTCGAGCGACGTGCCGCCGTAGGGGTTAGAAGAATGTCCACCCTCACTCTTCGTCTTGAGCACGATATCGGCATAGCCCTTCTCCGCGAGGTCGGCGTGCATGAGCCAACCCTCGCCCGCGCTGTACTCGGCATCCGAAACGATGCGGTAGTCGCCCTCGTCGATCAGGAACTCGAGCTCAACACCGCGCTCCTCGAGCGCGCGGCCGATGGCGCCTGCACCGTACTGCGTTGTCTCCTCGTCCTGGCCAAAGGCCAGGAACAGCGTGCGCTCGTGCTGCCAACCGTGCGCCAGCGCATACTCGACAGCCTCGAGAATGCCTGCGACCTGGTCCTTCATGTCGATCGCTCCACGGCCCCAGATGTAGGTGTCGTCCACGTGCCCGCTAAAGGGGGCGTGCGTCCAGTCGGCCTCGGTACCCGGCACCACGGGGACCACGTCCATGTGGCCCATGAGCATAACGGGCTTGAGGGCAGGGTCGGAACCGCTAAGTGTCACCAATAGCGAATGGTCGATAAGCTCGACCTCGCCCGCCGCGAACACGCGCGGCCACGCCTGCTGCATATAGGCGCGCAGGTCGTCGAACGGCTGCCAGTCCACCGCCTCGGCATCCATGCTCGAGATGGTCGGAAACGACAGCACGCGCCCCAGGCGCTCGCACGCGCCAGTTTCATCCAAATCGGCAAAATCGTCCTCATGCGCAAAGAAGCGCCAAACCTCGGCCATGACATCCTTTCGATTGTGACGACAAAGGCCGCCCCACGGGAGCGGCCCTGCAACGCAAGAGTTTGCGGTCGGTTATTTGTCCTCGAGATAACGCGAGAGGAACTCGCGGGTGCGCTGGTGCTTGGGGTTGCCGAAGAGCTCGGCCGGCGCGGCGTCCTCGAGCACCACGCCCTTGTCCATAAAGACCACGCGGTCGGACACGGTTCGGGCAAAGGCCATCTCGTGCGTGACGACAACCATGGTCATGCCGTCGGCAGCGAGCTTGCGCATGACCTCGAGCACCTCTCCCACGATCTCGGGGTCGAGCGCGGAGGTCGGCTCGTCGAACAGCATGATCTGCGGATTCATGCACAGGGCACGAGCGATGGCCACGCGCTGTTTTTGACCACCGGACAGGCGGCCCACGGCGGCGTGCGCGAACTTTTCGAGTCCCACGCTCGTCAGATGCTCCATCGCGACCTTCTCGGCCTCGGCCTTGCTCATCTTTTTGAGCGTGACGGGCGCGAGCGTGCAGTTGTCGAGCACATCCATGTTGTTGAACAGGTTAAAGCCCTGGAACACCATGCCGATGTCCTCGCGGAGTTTATTGATATTGCAGCGCTCGGCCGTAAGGTCCTGGCCGTGGAACCAGATGTGGCCCGCGTCCGGGGTCTCGAGCAGGTTGAGGCAACGCAGGAAGGTCGACTTGCCCGAGCCCGAGGCGCCGATAATGGTGACGACCTCGCCTGATTTGACGGACAGGTCGATGCCTTTGAGTACCTCGAGCGAGCCGAAGCTCTTGCGCAGGCCCTCGACGCGGATGAGCGGCTCATTGGTCTGTGCGGCGGCCGCAACGCCGGTAGTGGCGGTATCTGCCATGATGATTCTCCTCGTCTTAAGCCTAGTTAGAGCTGGGCAGCGTGGCAGGGGCCTCGGCGCCGAGCTTTTTGCCAAAGGCTTCGAGCAGGCGGCTCGCCACGAGCGTCAGGATCAGGTAGACCACGAGCGCCACGCAGTAGACCTCCATCTGGCGGTAGTACACGCCGGCGACGGTGGTGGTGGCGTACATGAGGTCGAACACGCCGATGACCGAGAGCACCGACGAGTCCTTGATGTTGATGATGAGCTCGTTGGTGAGCGCCGGAATCGCGTTTTTAATGCCCTGGGGGAACACGACTTTGCGCATGGCTTGCCACTGCGAAAGACCCAGCGAGCGCGCTGCCTCGGCCTGGCCGGGGTCGATGGACTCGATGCCGCCGCGCAGGACCTCCATCATGTAGGCGGTGGAGTTGAGCGAGATGGTGACGAGGCCGGCGGTGAAGGTACTCCAGATCTGGTTGGCCTGGGCGGTCTCGAAGCCCATGCCGCGCAAAACGGTGAAACCCGCGTAATAGATGAGCAGACCCTGGACCATCATGGGCGTGCCGCGCACGATGGTGGAGTAGATGGTCGCAAAGCCGCGGCCAATGCTCTTAAAGAAGCGCACCAGGTCGTTGTCCACGCGATCGAAGGTCTGAATACGCAGGAACACAAAGAGCAACGCCAGGAAGAATGCGATGACGGTGCCGAAGGTGGCAAGCGCGATGGTGATCTCGATACCGCGGATAAAGAAGTCCCCGCTCTTGTAGGTCATGTAGACCAGGCTCGACAAAAAGTCGCTGGGGTTGGAGTCCGAGACGATGCTCACCTGTACCAGGTCGATAAACGACATGACGCAGCGGTCCACGAAAAAGATCGCCGCGATGGCAACCACGACATAGCTGCCCAAGCGTGCGCCACGACGGAAGCGCTCGGATGCGAACGGCGACGTTTCGCGATAGTCATTCCAGTGCATGAGTTTGGTGACGAGCGCCGCCGCCGACACGACGAGCCAGGCCCAAAGGATTGCCCAAAGGCAATCCTGGAAGATACCGGTGGGCGCCAAGAAGCTCAGCGGCGTGGGGTTGCGCTGGCTAAACGCCAGGCCAAGCGCCGCGATGACACTCGTGCCCAGGTACACATAACGGTGGTCGGCCTTGATAAAGGAGGCCAGACGATTGATGGTTTTCATGCTGCCTCCCTATGCCGGCTGGCGGTCGAGGCACGCGTCCCACATTTGGTCGCGTTCCTCTTGGCTAATGCCCTTGAGTGTCTTGTCGATGAGTTTAAGCAGTTTGTCCGAGCCCTTGCGACAGCCGACGTTTGCCGCGACCTCCTGCTTAAAGCCCTCGCCCTCGGCAAAACGAATAGGGACGATACCCGGGTTTTGGGCCATATAGCCCTTCTCGTTCTCGGTGTTGTAAGTCACGGCGTCGCACGTGCCCTGCAGCAGATTCGAGAACACCGTGGGGACGGAGTCGACCGGGTTCTTGTGCACAACGCCCGGAATCTCGTCGATGACGGTGTCGAGCATGGTGTCCTTTTGGCCGAGTACCGTGGCACCGCTAAAGTCGCTGAGCTTGGTGGCGTTTTGGTAGGGGGAACCCTCTTTTACGAACAGGCCAAAGTAGCCAATAAAGTACGGGTCGGAGAAGCCGACCGACTCCTCGCGCTCGGGCGTGGCGCTCATACCGGCGATGATGAGGTCGATCTGGCCGTTGTTGAGCGAATCGATGAGGCCCGAGAAGCTCTGCTTGACGGCAACGGGCTCGCCACCGAGGGCCTTGCAGACGATCTTGGCGATCTGCACGTCGTAGCCATCGGCATAGGCGCCCTGCACGTTGTCGATGGGGATAGTGTACTCACTGGCTTCGGAAACCTGCCAGTTGTACGGGGCGTAGGCCGCCTCCATGCCAATGCGGATCTTGTCCTTGCCGATCACGGAATCGGACAGGTCGTCGCGACCGCCGCCCGTCGTGGGCTGAACCACCTTGAGCGTGGACGGACGCTGACAGCCGGCGAGCGCGCCGGCGACGACGGAAGCGCTCGCAGCGAGAGCGCTACCCAAGAAGATGCGACGGCTGCACACCGGCTGTGGATGCGCGTCGCGCTGATGGGGAGAATGCATAATCTGCCTTCCCTGTTGAATCGTATGCTGACGACTTAACAGGATATACGCCAGCGACCAGCAGTGCAGCACAAGCTCGAAAAATTAATAGACACATGGTAGTCATTGGGGACGTCGATGTTTTGGCAATGCCGGCGAGCGACGTCCAGAGCGAACAAGTGGCATGAAAAAGACAAGGCATGACCAGAAGGTCTATGCCTTGCCTTTTGAATGACAAATTATCGCTCTGGACGGCACGCAGCATCGACCGAGCGGCGGAACCTCTAGAGCAAGGTGACGCTAAAGCTGCGTTTATCGGTAGCGCCGGGAGCCAAGTTGATGGTGTTGACCTTGTGCTCAAAGACATCGTCCTCGGTGTCCATGGTGGTGTGACCGGTCCAGGGCTCGAGCGCCACAAACGGAGCGTCGTTGGCGGCAGACCACACGCCGATGTACTTAAAGCCCTCAAAGTCGATCTTGACGCCGTGGCCCGACTTGCGGCCGCGCAGCGTGAGCGTGGAGCCCGGGGTATCGGTGAACATGATGGCGTCGTTATCGAAGCTGCGGTGCGTGATGGGCAGCACGTCCGAGTTATCGGGGGCCTTGTAGCTACCCTCGAACGTCATAAGGCCATCGGGCGTGATGACGGGGGCCTCGTTAGTCCAAGCCTCGGTAAACGCCAGCTCGTAATCCTCGAACGCCTCGTCCTCGGCGCCGGGGGCGGGCACGTTAAACGCAGGGTGGCCACCCACCGAGAACGGCAGGTCTACGTCGCCGGTGTTAGTGACGGCAAAGGTCTGCGTGAGCGTGGCATCGCCGGTCAGGGCATAGGTCATGTTGAGCTTAAAGTGGAAGGGAAAGGCCTTGAGCGACTCGGGCGTATCGGTGATCTCGTAGGTTACCGAGGAGCCGTCCTCCGATACCTCGACCAATTTGTGCTCGACAATGCGTGCGATGCCGTGGCGCGCCATCTCGCAGGTGCCGGCGGCAGACGTCGCCGTGTTGTTGCGCAGCGATCCCACGATAGGGAACAGGATGGGCGCGTGCTTGCCCCAAAAGGCCGGGTCGCCCTGCCACAGATACTCATTGCCGTTGAGGGCAAGGCTCGTGAGCTGGGCGCCCATGGAATCGATGGCCGCGGTGAGGCCGCCGCGCTTGATGGTAGTGACGGTGGACATGCTACTTCCTCCAAAAGTAAACAACAGTGTCGAGGGTTATTGTCCCACTCTTGGCAGCAGGGCTGAGCGGCAGGCGCAGTTATTGAGCAATAGCATAAAGGTCAAACCCACCCTGCGGCGCGCTATCGACCGTATCGGGTGCTTGCGAATTAAAACTCACCGGGACCATGCGCTTTGAGGCGCGGTAACGCGTGCCGTCGGTGGCGACGGGCGGCTCATCGACCGTGAGCTCGTAGTCGCCGGGCTTGAGCTCGATACCGTCACCTTCGGAATTGACGTATTGGTACTCGTCGATTGCTTGTCCCCTGAGCGTGCGGCCCACGATATGGACGAGCATTTGGCTGTCGCCGCGCGCGGTATCCCACGTCGCGCCGTCCTTAACCTCGACCGACACATGCACCGAGCGCGTGCGGCTGAGCGATTGCTCGACGGACATCTCGACCTTGGCGGCGTCTTGGCGCTGCCGCTCGACATGACCCCAGATGCTGCCGATTGCCGAGCAGGCGATAACGCCGGCCATGAAGGCGATGAGGATGGGGCCGAGCGGAGAACGGCGGCCCGCGTCTTCCTCACGAGCCAGGTCGGGGCGATGCGTGGGCGCAGGCGCCTGGGCGCCTTGCGCGGGCACGTCGAGAATGCTGAAAGATGCCGTACTGCCGGGGTCGATGGTGTGGCGCGGTTGCGGGGTCTTTGCCGGCGAAATGGACATGTCGGCTGGCTCACCCAGCGTGGCCGTGGCATCGGCCTTTGCCTCGTCGGCCTCGGCCTGGGCCCAAGCCTGTTCAAAGGTCAGGGGCTCGACGGGGTCGGAGGCGGCGTCCATCTCGACGGCATCGTTACCGGTCTCGTCCTCGTCGCTCGACACGTCACGCGGCGCGGGCTCGTCCCACTCCTCGTCCGGAGCCTCGCCCTCGCTATACCACCATTCAAAGTTATCGATATCCATACGGGGCGCCCCTTAGGCCTCGCAAATAAACACTTGTTAGCCTTATACCCGCAGATGGCGCTGGAGCTCGCACGGAATGCGATAAAGGGACTGCTCCTTTGTCGCATCGAAGTTGCGGTGGAATAGTTCCTGTTTGCACGCCCACTCGAGCTATTTAGGGACTATTTCACCGCAAGTTATTTGAGGGCGACGGGGATTTGGATACAGCAGAAGTCCTCTTGGTGAGACTCGTCGTAGCTCGTGGTGTCCAGGTAGCAAAAATCGAAAGCATTGCCGATGGGCTGGAGCGCGTGCCTGTCCATGCAGGCCACGATGGCGCGGATACCCTCGGGCTCGTACGGCATGCCCCAGCGACTCATGCACAGGTACGTGCCCTCGGACAGCACCTCGACGCCAATCTCCGCCAGCTCGGCAAGATCGCTCGGCAGTATTTCCTCGGCACCACGCGGCAACACGGCAAAGGAACCGGCACCGGCGATGGGGTCGTCGGAATGCAGCGCCTCGCGACGCGGCATGGCGCCCCAACCGCGCATGGGGCGTGTGCCCGTGAGCGCACGCATGCGCAGAATCGCCCGCATGAGCGTGGGGTGCAGCATCGAGCGGCCACGCTCGATATCGCTCGGGAACTCCTCAAAGACCACGTAGCGGCGCTCGAATTGCTTGAGCTCCGGTTTGCCCTCGCGCTCGCGCCAATAGACCGCCTCGTCGTAAAAACTCAGCCGCTCCTGCACGCTCGCGCGCTCGGCTTTGAGCCCGGCAATCTGCTCGTCGAGCGCCTGCACCCGCGAGCGCAGGTGATCGGTCATCTCTCCAATGTCGAACGTCGAGGTCAGGCGATCGATCTCATCGAGTTCCAGTCCCAAGTCGCGCAGCATGCAGATCAGACGCATGAGCGGGATCTGCGTGGGCGAATAGAAACGGTAGCCTTTTTCGTTAACCACGGCGGGTTTAAACAGACCGATCTTGTCGTAGTAGATGAGCGTTTGGCGCGAAACGTTAAACAAGCTCGCCATCTCGCTAATCGCATACATACCCGTCTGCATAGGTCCTCCCGACACACCCTTTGACACGAAAAGCCCGCCGCCCACAGGGGCAGCGGGCTCAAACACTACTCGTATCCTACCCTAAAGATGCCTATGACCAGCGCTTATAGTTGGCGCACGACACGCCGACGGCCTCGAGTGCCTTGGCGGCGATGTGATGCACCGCCTCATCGAGCGTGGCGGGGCCGTTGTAAAACGTGAGCATGGGCGGCATGAGCATGACGCCCGGCACGCGCGCCAGGCGTGCCATGTTGTCGACATGGATCGCACTGAAGGGCGTCTCGCGCACCATAAGCACCAGGCGGCGCTGCTCTTTCATCTGCACATCGGCCGCACGCAGCAACAGGTTTTCGCTGTAGCCGCTCGCGATGCCGGCGAGCGTCTTCATGGAGCAGGGAGCCACGATCATGCCGTCGACCGGATAGGTGCCGCTTGCGATGGCAGCGCCAATGTTCTTGTTGTCGTAGACCACATCGGCATAGCACGCAAACTCGTCGAGCGTCATGCCGAGCTCCTGCTCGATGGTGATCTCTCCCCCGCGCGTGACGACAAGCGCCGACTCAGCGCCGGCCTGGCGCAGGCATTTGAGGCATTCAAGGCCCAGTGCCGCACCGCTGGCGCCAGACACGCCAACGACAATGCGACGGGGACGAACAGAAGACTCAGGCATGACAACTCCTTAACTACTTGGTAGGGCTACTTACTAGAAGGCGAGCTCGGCGGCCCACTTCTCTTCATCGATCTCCATGAACTGCGAGCGAATGAAATTCTTCTTGAGGTCGAACGGAACCGTGCAGTCGAAGATGGCCTTGCAGGCGATGCCGTGCTCGCGAATCGTGGGGTCGAACGCGGGGTCGTTGGACGGGTCGAGCACGTGGCAGTGGCAGCCGGGGATGGTGATGAGGTCGACGTCGGCCTGGAAGCGCGTGGTCATGGCCCACATCACGTCGCTCATATCAAAGATGTCGACATCCTCGTCAACCAAGATCACATGCTTGAGCTCGGAGAATGCCGAGAAGGCGAGCATGGCGGCGTTGCGCTGACGGCCCTCGTCATTTTTGCTCGACTTCTTAAACTGCATGATGGCAACGAACTTGCCGCCGCCGCAGGGTGCAGCGTGGACGTTGAGCAGGCGGCCCGGGATAGCGGTCTCGACCATCTTGTAGATGGAAGCCTCGGTGGGGATACCGGCCATGGACACGTGCTCGTGCGAAGGGCCGATGCAGCTCTCCATAATGGGGTTGACACGCGTGGTGACGGCGGTGATCTTGATCACCGGGCAGACCTTGGCGCCGCCGGTGTAGCCGGGGAACTCGGGCATGGCGTAGCCGTGGCCGTTGACGTCCTCGTTGATGGTCTCGTCGTGCATGAGGTAGCCCTCGAGCACGTACTCGGCATTGGCGATGCACTTCTGCGGAACGGTGACGCAGTCGGCAAGCTCGACAGCGTGGCCGCGCAGGGCGCCGGCAATTTGCAGCTCGTTGAAGCCGAGCGGTGTGGTGGGAGCCTCAAAACCGCAGCACATGTACACGGCGGGGTCCAAACCGATGGAGATGGAGATGGGCATGTCTTCGCCGCGCTGGCAGTACTCGTCAAAGAACGCGCCCAGGTGACGGCTGCCGGGGGTAATCCACATGGCAAGCTTATCCTTGTCGACGCAGGAGAAGCGGTGGATGGTCACGTCGGACTGGGAGCCGTCGGGGCTCGTGCCGTAGGCGAGGCCCATGGTGATGTAGGGGCCGCCGTCGACGGGCGTGTTGGTAGGAGCGGGAACGATCTTGCGCAGGTCAAAGCCCTCGTCGGTCGCCTTGTACACGACCTCTTGGCAGTCGACGTGCGCACCCTCGGCGATCTGCTCGGGCGCGATCAGGTTCTCGAAGCGCTTGCCGATCTCGAGGCCCAGGTGCTCCTCGTCCAGGTCGAGCAGGGCGGCAACGCGCTTGCGGCTGGCAAGCATGCCGATGCAGACCTTGGCATCGTCAAAGCCCTTGACGTTGTTGAAGACCATCGCCGGACCCTCTTTGGTCGGGCGCATAACGGTGCCGCCGGCGCCGACGTGACGGTAGACGCCCGAGACCTCGGCATCGGGATCGACCTGAGTGTCGGTCTCGAGCAGCTGGCCCGGCATCTCGCGCAAAAAGTCGAGCGCGGAGCGCAGGTCGTGGATCTGGGAAGCATCGGTAGTGGACATAGCATGCTCCTTTCGGGAGAGTGCCCGGCGGCGAGGATGCCGCCGGGCTTGGTAACGTAATGGGGCCGCAGCGCTCATAGATGGGGCGCTCGGGCACTCGCAGTTCAAGCACTCGGCTAATTACAGCCAAGCACTCGACTGCTTACATCAGGCCAAAGAGGTGGAACCAGGCGGCCTCGACCAGCACGACGATAAAGACGACCGCGGTGAGGGGAATACCCATGCGCATGGCCTCTTTGGAGGTGTAGCCGCCGGCGTCCTTGCCCTCGCCGATAAGGATCGGCAGGTTGTGGAACGGCAGGATGTAGTGGATGTTGATGGACGTGAAGACGATGAGCGCCACGGCAAGCGGGCTTACGCTGGAGCCGGCCGCGAAGCTGATGAACGCCGGCACGCACACACCGAGCACGGCCATGACCGAGCCCATGAACATGTGGATGATCATGGAGAGCGCGGCGACAAGCAGGGCGAACAGGAAGATGTTCTCGGGCACGGAGCTGGGAAGCACGACGTCGGCGATCCAGGCGTTCATGCCGGTGGCACCGCCCACGGAGCCCACGGCCATGGCGGCCGTCAGGAACATGAGGGACTTGATGTCGACAGCGTTCCAGCTGGCGGGAGTGAGGACTTCGCCGATGATGGGCATGGCGAGAGCAACGCCAATGGCCAGGGTGACCCAGCCGATATAGTCGCCCGAGACGGTGAGCCACAGCGCGATGGCGATGACAAGCCACACGATGGTGCGGATCTCCTTGACGGAGAGCTTGCCGAGCGCGGCCTGCTTGGCCACGATCTGCTCGCGATCGTAGACGAGCTCCTTGCTGGGCTTAAAGAGGAAAAGGCCCAGGAACAGGGTGCACAGCAGCGCAACCAGCATAGGCACGCTCATGTACAGGAACCAGTCGACGAAGGACGGGCTCATGCCGCCGGCCTCGGCACTGTACTGCGCAACGAGCGGGTTAAGCGTGGAGTCGCCCGTCAGGAAGAACATGGAACCCGGGGCGGCAGCGGCAAACACGAGGAAGCCGAGCTTGCCCTTGTCGTCGTCACCGTAGCCGGCGGACTCGGCAATGACCGAGACGACGGCGAGGATGAGGAAGGCGCGGGGGAACGGATGCGGGATCAGCAGCGACAGCACAAAGGTGAGCGCGAAGATCGAGATGATGAGCGACTTGGCGTCGCGCACGAACTTGAGCATGAACGCGTAGGCGATGCGCTCGCCCAGGCCCGACTCCTTGACCGCGCTGGCGATGAGGTAGGCGCCGATGACGAGCCACATGGTGGCCTTGGTCCACGAGCTAAACGTGGAGGCGACCGTCGCCGAGATGCTCGCGGCGCCCGTGTCGTCCACGCACACCTTGAACAGGACGAGCAGTGCGCAGTAGAGCAGGCCCACAAAGCCCGGCTGTGCCACGCCGCATGCCCAGAACACCACCGTGGCGAGCGTCAGTGCCAGACAGGTCTGACCGCCGACCGTGAGCTCGACCGTCGAGCTCAGCTCCGCCAAAGGAAGAAACTTCACCAGCAAAAAGACAACGATACCCAGCACAAAGCCAATTTCGCGCTTGGTGATCTTAAACGCCTTCTTTTCCGCTTCCATCTCCCCACCTTTCTTGTTGGGGGCGCTCCGAATTCGCAGCCATGTTGCCGCTTAAAAAGGGGCGCCCGTTATCGGACACCCCTTACGTTGCGCTGTGTTGCGGCAATACAGTCAAGCGGATTTTTTGGATGAGAAGCGATTCCCTAGACAAAAACCGTCACAACATTCGACGCTTTTCCTCGTTTTCGAGATTTTCGCCGAATGTTGTGACGGTTTGGATGTGGCAAAGGGACTGTCTTTTTTACATAGCGAGGGCCGTGCGGATGAATGGGTCGCCGAGGGCCTCGCGGAGCCAGGGGGCCAGCTGCTCGGGGTGACCCTGCAGGTAGCCTTTGAGCTCGGACGGAGCCACGCGACGCACTTCCGAGATCTCCTCTTGGTTGATATGCAGCTCGCCCGGCTCAACATGGGCAAGGTAGACCTCGCACCATTCGCACTCGCAGCGACCGTCGCCGTGGTCCTCGCGGTACACCACGTGTCCGAGGTGCTTGAGCTGATCGGGCTCGCGCGTAATGCCGAGCTCTTCGTTGATGCGGCGCGCCGTGGCGGCCGCGACGTCTTCCCCGGGGAGCGGATGGCCGGCGCAGCTATCGGCCAGCACCCCGCCCCACAGGCGCTTGAGCGGACTGCGGCGACAGAGCAGCAGGCGCGCGTCTTCGCCCCGGCCCGCGACCAAAAGCGTCAGAAATGCCTGATGCAGGATGCCCTCACCAGCATGGGCCTCGATGCGGTCGACGGGGCCAAGCGCCTCGCCGGTCGCAGCATCGACCGCCACGACCTCGGCGCCCGCACCGCCCTCATCCCAGCCGGCGCGCAGAATGCGGGCTGCGGCTTCCTCGAGCGCGGCGATGAGCTCCTTGGTGGTGTCGAGCACGCGCTGCAGGTCGTCACCGCTCGCTTGTTCAACATGAAAACCCGTGCTTGCAACTACCGGCACGCCAAAGCGCGTGGCCAGCGCCGCCGCGATATCGTGCGCCGGGATCTCGTCTCGATGGCACGGAACGGCCAGGATGCTCACCGTTGCCGTACGGCCGGGCTCGGGGCGCGGAATGGCCTGCGCCGTGGCGCCCAGGTGCGCAAACTCCGGCGAGCAGGCGTACACCGCCATGCCTCGCGGCGTCACCGTCAGCTGGGCCTCGAGCGCAAACTTGCCCTCGCCCACTGCAACCTTTGTCGTGTGCATACCCATGGGATCTCCTGCCGCCCGCGATGTACCTGAGACCATCTTCGCCTGTATTGCGACTATACAGGCAAGCCCTCCATGTGACAAAGGGACTGCCCCTTTGTCACATTCTGTTAGAGTTGCAGGGATTGAATCCCGCTTATTCATGCGACATTGGAGTGACAACCTTGACCGCCGCAACCACGCCTAAAAGTAAGCCAACCGCCGCCGCGCTCTCCCCCGCGCGCACCAAGCTCTGCCTGGCGCTGCTCGTGCTGTTGGGATTCTCGCTCGGCTGCTCCGAGTTCGTGGTCATCGGCATCGAAAGCGACTTGGCAACGGAACTCGGCATATCACTTGCCACTGCGGGCCAGCTCATCAGCGTGTTTGCGCTCGTCTACGCTATCGCGACGCCGGTGCTCGCGCTCAGCACGGGGCGATTCCGCCGCTACCAGCTGCTCGTGTGCTATAGCGTCGTCTTTGTGCTCGGCAACCTGGTCATGGCGTTGGCTCCCAACTTCCAGGTGCTGTTTATCTCACGCATTGTCCTGGGCTCTGTCTCGGGTGCGCTGCTCGCCGTGGGCGTGACGTACATCCCTGAGCTGCTATCCCCGCAGCAAACCTCACTTGCCATCTCGGTCGTGTACGGCGCGTTTTCCGTGGCGATGGTCTTTGTGACCTCGATTGGCAAGTTTGTGGCCGACACACTCGATTGGCACGTGGCCATGTACGGCACGCTGACCTTTGCCGTTTTGATCTGTAGCGCGCTCGTGGCGTTTATGCCTCGCGCCGGGCAGACCGATGAGCCCGCCACCTTCCGCGAGCAGGCGGGGCTACTACGCGAGCCGAGTATCATCACCGGCATGCTCATCTTCTTGTTTGGCGTGGGCTCGGTCTACGTATTCTACGGCTACGTGACGCCTTATCTGGAGCAGGTGCTGGGCATGGATACCGTTCAGGCGAGCACCACACTTATGGCCTATGGCGTGTTCTGCCTGATCTCGAACATCCTGGGCGGATGGATCGATGCGCGTTTTGGCATGAAGGCGCTGCTGGTTACGTTTGTGCTGCAGGCGGCGGCACTGCTCGGGCTGTTTGCCGTGGGCGCCGCCATGCCGCTCGCGCTGGTCTTTGTCTTTAGCCTGGCGATGCTCATGTACCTGTTCTCGGTCTCATGCATCACGCACTTTATGGATGTGGCACGCAGCCGCCATCCCAAGTCGATGGTACTCGCAAGTTCGGTTGAGCCCATGGCGTTTAACGTCGGCATCTCGTTTGGCACCGCAGTGGGCGGCGCCGTGGTAAGCAGCGTTGGCATTGCGTACGTGGGCGCAGTGGGCGCCGCGTTCTCGCTTGTGGCCTGGGCCCTCACGCTGGTGACGATTAAGCTGGCTCGCTGGGAGCGCCGTCGTCAATCAGCACGGCCCTCAATACGGGCATAGGGGCAAACATAGCCCAAGGTGGCGAGTAACCGGTGAAAACCGCCCAATATGAGTATGTTTATCCGCCTGGAAGCTTCAGCAGTGCAATTTCGTGTATTTGAGATACACGCTTTTCTATTATTTCGTGTATTTCAAGTACATGAAATCGTACTAAACTATGTATCTGAAGTACACGAAATTGGAAAGGCGGCCCCATGCGCAGATCAATCGAGTCCGTTATCGAATCATGGGCGACAAAGGACGCCTCACGCCCCCTCCTCATCCGTGGTGCGCGACGCGTAGGCAAAACGTACGCTGCCGAGGAAATCGGCAGGCGAATCGCCGGCGATGCGTTTGTCAAACTCGACTTTCAGACCGATCTTGAGCTGATCGCTCCGCTGTTCGATTGTCCCACCGACGACGTTGACACCATCGTGGCGCGGATTTCAGACTATAAACGCGCCCCCATTCGCAAAGAAACCACCTTCATCCTGTTTGACGAGGTGCAGCTCTGCGAACGGGCGCTCAACTCGCTTCGCTTTTTTTCGGGTTCGGGCTGGCGCATATGCGCGACCGGCAGTCAGCTCGGCGTCGCCACGCGCAAACGTAAGCTGCCTTTTCCCAGCGGCGTTCGTCAAGAGACCATGCATCCTATGTCGTTCGAGGAGTTTCTCTGGGCGCTCGATGAGGAGCAGATGGCCGATGCCATTCGTACCCACGCCGGCACGCTCGAGACCTACGCCGCGCACCAAGCCGCGCTCAGCCTGTTTCATCGATACCAGATCGTGGGCGGCATGCCCGCCGCCGTCAACGCATATCGCAAGACGTTATCCATCGAGGATGCGCGCGTCGAGCAGCGCGAAATCAACGAGACCTATACCGCCGATATGACCGACCCCGAAAACGGGATCAGCGGCGTGGCGGCACGCAAGGTCTGGCGCTCCATTCCGTCCCAGCTGCTGAGATCGTCCACAAAAAAATTCAAGTACTCCGAGGTCGAACGCGGAGGCCGTCGCGCCAAGCTTATCGAGCCGCTCGACTGGCTCGAAGGCGCCGGTATCATATCGGTCAACAACCTGACCGAAGGCATCGAGCCTCCCCTCGTTCCCTTCGACGACGAAGATGGAAGTTTCTTTAAGGTCTATCTTCTCGATACCGGCCTCATGTTCTACAAACTCGGCATCAACCCGAGGCTCTGGCTCGACCTCAAAGAAGATTCCGCCATAGCGCTATCTTCCGACTTCCGAGGCGCCCTGGCGGAAAACTCGGTCATGCAAGCATTTTCGGGTAACAGCTTGCAGACGTATTACTGGGTGCCGCCGTCGTCTTGGAAGACGACCGGCGAGCTCGATTTTCTACTTCAGACCGACCGTATGGAAATCGTGCCCGTCGAGGTAAAGTCCGCACGCAACGTGCGCGCGAGAACCCTCGGGTCGTTCATGGACAAAGCCCGATCGCCATATGCCTACATTTTGTCCGAGAACAATTTTTTCCGCAGCGAAACCGATGACGGGCGCGAGCTACGCCACCTCCCCTTGTACGCAGCGGGCTTTATTGGAGCAAACTACCTCAAGAGCAGTCTGTAAGCCCTGCACGACCGCCTAGAAAGGAAACCGCTCATGCAACGCATACTGTTTATCTGCCATGGCAACATCTGTCGCTCGACGATGGCTGAGTCGGTGTTTACCGAGCTGGTGCGGCGCGCCGGGCGCGCGGGCGAGTTTGTCATTGACTCCGCTGCGACCTCGACCGAGGAGATCGGCAACCCGCCACACCACGGTACCGTTGCCAAGCTGCGCGAGGTCGGGATTCCCGTCGTCGCACATCGTGCACGTCAGGTGCGTCGCGCGGAGTATGGCGACTGGGACCACATTGTCTATATGGACGACGAGAACGCGCGTGGCCTGCGTCGCATCTTTGGCGACGACCCCGACGGCAAGATTACGCGCATGCTCGATTGGACCGAGCGCCCCGGCGACGTGGCCGACCCCTGGTACACCGGCAATTTCGATGCCACCTACCGCGACGTACTCGACGGCTGCACCGCTATGCTCGAGCAGCTGTAGGCAATCGAGGTCGCGGGCCACGCCTTTGTCACATCCGGGACTAGCCCTAGACCGGCTTGACCTCCAGCTTTATCCCCTCGGCGCAGGAGTCGCCCAAAACATCCGAAAGGGCCCAGGTCGCATATAGCGGCAAATAGAGAACCGCTCCGTTGCGCTCAACGTTGCCTCTCGAGAAAACAATCCCGAGCCTTACGCCATATTCAGCCGTATCAAGCACATGACCGAGCGCAGCGTGCGCGTGGTAATAGGAGCCCGATTTAACCTCGATCGGAACAGCCGTCCCATCCGGTCCATCGACCACAAAGTCCACTTCACCGCGCTTTTTTGTCTGATAGTAGTAAAGCTGGCGATTTTGGGCAGCCAGCTGCTGGGCCACCACGTTTTCGTAAATGCCGCCCAGATTGGGCTCCTTGCTATCAAGATACGCCGCTTGGGCGACTCCGACGGGGTAGCGCGCCATCAACATGCCCGTATCCGATTGATATAGCTTGAACTGCGATGGCCGTGCCGTCTTGAGCAAGGGCGATTTTGGCTCGGTTACGATATCGGCTTTGAGAGCAACGCCGGCATCGACAAGCCATACAAAATCTCGCTGATACTTCTCGTAGTGAGCCTTGGGGTCAATGGAATTGAGCACGAAGCGCTTGTTTTCGCCCTCGAGCATAATAGGGAGCTGATCGTAAATGCTCTGCACCTGAAGGGATCGCCCGCTTGCATACTTGGAGATATCCCGCCGGTACTGTTCGTTGAGCTCTGACTGTAGCTGACGAACAGAGGCAAGGTCGCCCTGCGTGTCAAGGAAACGCTGCACGACCTCCGGCATTCCGCCGACAACGGTATAGGTCCTGAAGTTTGCCATCATCGCGTCATGAATGTAATCAGGAACGGGCCTCTCGCTGATACACGCGTCACGTATCGTTTGGCGAGCCCCCTCGCTCACCCCGGTTGCCCAGCAAAACTCCTCAAAATCGAGCGGGAACATCCTAAGCTCGTGGACATACCCCACGGGATAGGACCTGACGCCCTTGAACTGAGTCCCGAGCATTGACCCCGAAAACGCCCAGCGGCACCTCCCGTCCTCAACAAGGAACTTTGCCATCGTCATGATGTCGGGGGCCTCTTGGACCTCATCGATAAACACGAGCGTTTTGCCTGGCGCAATCGACTTTCCCGAAAGAAGCGTCACCCTGCTGATGAAATCATCGGCATTCCGCGCCTCGAGAAGAGCATCTTTTGCCTGGCGGTTTTCCATGAGGTTAAGCTCGATGTAGGTTGCATGGTTGGCTTTGCCAAATGCGCGAATCGAATAGCTTTTGCCAATCTGGCGAGAACCCGTAATGAACAAGGCCTTTTGCTCGGAAGACTTCAGCCAACGCTCCAGCTCTGCCGCTATTTTCCTGCGCAGCATAGGCTCTCCCCTCGGTGTCATCGAATGAAATGCAAAGTTTTATACGCTTGATTATCAATGAAACGCAGAATTTTTAGAACCTAAAATCGGATGAAATGCAGAGATTTGAAATTATAAGCAAAAGGAGGGGCATCACCGGCGAATGTGTCAAAGGGGCTGCCCCTTTGTCACATTGCGCTCAACTACTCGTCGACGATCTCGGAAAGCCAGACATTCAGCGTATCGACCTCGGGGCAGCAAAACTTCGCCGTACCGGGCTCGTTGCCAGGCACGGTTCCGCCATAGCGCAGGATATCGATATAGGGAAAGCCCACGTGGCAGGCCATGGAGCACATCTTGCCGCGGTCTCGGTCAAAGTCAAAGACGTCGCCCGGCTTATGACCGTGGTGGCAGCGGCACGTCCCCAGCTGGTCCACGCAGCTCACGCGGATACGCGGCCGCTTGCCACGCGGCGCGCCGAGCGGCCCGTTCTCGCCCGCAGGCTTGACGCCGCCCTCGCCAGCATTACTCATGGTCAATCACATCCAGGCAGGCCTCGATGGGCAGGCCGGCAGACTTATCCTCCTGCGCAGCATTGCGCTCGATAAGCTCGGCCACCACGCGCATGGCATCGGCCGTGGCGCGCTGAAGCGTCCAACCGCTCATCACGCGACCCATAAGCACGGCCGAGAACGTATCGCCCGTACCCGGGAAGTACACCGGGATCAGCTCGAAGGGGATCGTGAAGTACTCCCCCGCCACATGGTCGTAACCGATAACCGCGTTCGTGCCATTGACCACGGCGCTCGTAATGACCACCGACTTGGCACCCAGCTCGCGCACGGCGTCCACAAGGGCGCGGGCCTCATCGGGCGTGATCTGTTCTGCAATAGGCGTATCGGTGAGCAGACAGGCCTCGGTGTAGTTGGGCACCGCGTAGTCTGCGCACTCCAGCAGGTGCCGCATAAGGCCAATCGTGGACTCGGGCACACCGGCATAGAGCTTGCCGTTGTCGCCCATGATGGGGTCGACGAACACCTTGGTGCCCTTTTGCGCGCGGCGGTGGCAAAAGTCCGAGATGATGCGCGTCTCTTCCTCAGTCACGATAAAGCCGGTCGAGATGGCGTCGAACTCAAAGCCGAGCTCTTCCCAGATGGCAAGACTCTGACGCACGTACTCCGTGGTGTCGTGGATGTAGAACTTGGGATAGTTGAGCGTATCGGACACAAGTGCCGTCGGCAGATTGTGGATACGGTAACCCATGTGCGACAGCACCGGCAGCATGGCGGAAAGCGCGACCTTGCCGTAGCCGCACATATCGTTAATCAGCAGCAGCTGAGTATTCTTCATGAGGGTCTCCCTTGTTTCGGGCGCGACGCGCAGCGCCACAGTGCGACTAAGTGTAGCGCAGGGAACGTTGCGAGCGGAGTCGAGCGGTACGAAGGGCAAATTGTTGCGGAAAGGTTTCGGAAAATGAACCTTTTTTTCCTCCATCCCCAAGGGATCACATGCACCGAAGCAGACCGTGGCGGAATCACAGGTTGAGGACGGACAGCGAAAGCGTTCCTAAGCGAGCAAGGTGACGTGAAAGAGGAGGGCATAGGCCTTGTGGCCATGCCCGACGATTGAACGTCAGATTGCCGCTTAGGAACGCTTGCAGCGTCGAGCGGTTACGGCGTTTGGTAAAACGCCGTAACTTAATAAGTTTGGTACCTTGACATTGATTTCTCACGCTCCTAAATTGGTTAGGCACAAAACAATTCCTCTACCTAACTAAAGAAAGGAGCGGCACTAATTCATGTGCGATGAACCTCTTAACCTTTGTTCGCATGAGCCCGGCGGCGACCCGTCACAGCCTGCGGATGTACCCGAAGCGGTCAGCGCCGAAGACAAACTCGCCAAGCGCATCCTGAGCGGTCTGGGCTTTTGCGGCCATTACATGCACTTTCATGGCGGAGGCGTATCCGGCAAGGCGCCCATCATCTGCCTGCTGGCCAAGCAGCCCGGCAGCGAGATGTCGCAGCAGGAACTCGGCATGCACTTTGACCTCAAGCCGGGGTCGCTTTCCGAGATCCTGTCCAAGCTCGAGGTCAACGGCCTCATTGAGCGCAGCCGTAACCCCAAGGATCGACGGCAACTCACCATTCGCCTGACCGAAACCGGCCGGGAAAACGCCCGCATCGACCAGGCCGCCCGCATTCGCTTTAGAGAGCAGGCCTTTGGCGCCCTCACCCACGACGAGCGTGAGCAGCTCGCCGAAATGCTCGAGAAAATCCGCAAAACTTGGGAGGAACTGGATGATTAAAACCCTCATGGGCAGCATCCGCGACTATATGAAAGTCACCGTTGCCACGCCATTGCTCGTACTTGGCGAGGTGCTCTGCGAGATGCTGATTCCATTTATCACCGCCAACCTGATCGACGCCATCAAAGACGGCGCCACCGTAGCCGAGATGCTTCCCACCGCAGGCTTTTTGGTGCTCATCGCGCTGACGTCGCTTGCTTTCGGTGCCGCTGCCGGCGTCACCTGCAGCCATGCGAGTTGCGGCTTCGCCAAGAACCTGCGTCACGACCTGTTCTACAAGATCCAGACGTTCAGCTTTGCCAACATCGATGAGTTCTCGAGCTCCTCGCTCGTCACGCGCCTGACCACCGACATCAACAACGTGCAGCAGGCCTTTATGATGATCATCCGCATCGCCGTGCGCGCGCCGCTGGTATTGATCTTCGCCTTTACCATGGCATTTATCATGGGCGGCAGCGTTGCCATGGTCTACCTGGTCATCATTCCGCTGCTGGGCTTTGGACTGTTCTTTATCATCTTTAAGGTGCGCCCCATCTTCTCGCGCGTGTTCCACAAGTACGATGCCCTTAACGAGTCCGTCGAGGAAAACGTCACCGGCATGCGCGTGGTTAAGAGCTACGTGCGCGAAGACTTTGAGAAGGAGAAGTTCGCGACCGCCGCGCGCGACGTCCAGATGGACTTCACCCGCGCCGAGAAGCTGCTCGCCTTTAACAACCCCATGATGAATATCTGCGTCAACGGCGCATTTGTCGTCATCATCTACCTGGGATCCAAGCTCATCATCACGAGCCAGGGCACGCTGTTAGACGTGGGCCAGCTCTCCTCGATCTTTACCTATGGCTTCGCGATCCTCATGAGCCTGATGCAGCTGTCGATGATCTTTGTCATGGTGACCATGGCCGACGAATCGGCGCACCGCATTACCGAGGTGCTGGCCGCCGAGCCCACGATCGCCGATCCCGCCGAGCCCGTGCTCGAGGTTGCCGACGGTTCCATCGACTTTGACCACGTGAGCTTTAAGTATTCCGCGCATGCGAAGCGCCAGGCGCTCGACGATATCGACCTGCACATTAAGAGCGGCGAGACCATCGGCATCATCGGCGGTACCGGCTCGGCCAAGTCCACGCTTGTAAACCTCATCGCCCGTCTGTACGACGCCACCGAAGGCACCGTGCGCGTGGGCGGCATGGACGTACGCGACTACGACCTGGACGCGCTGCGCCACCAAGTGGCCATGGTGCTACAGAAAAACGTGCTGTTTAGCGGCACCATTGCCGAGAACCTGCGCTGGGGCGACCCGAACGCCACCGACGAGGAAGTCCGCGAGGCGGCACATCTGGCCTGCGCCGATGAGTTTGTCGATGGCTTCCCCAAGGGCTATGACACCTGGATCGAACAGGGCGGCTCCAATGTTTCCGGCGGTCAGAAGCAGCGCCTGTGCATTGCGCGTGCCCTGCTGCGTCGCCCCAAGATCTTAATCCTGGACGACTCCACCAGCGCCGTCGACACCAAGACCGACGCCAAGATTCGCGCAGGGTTGGCAAGCTATCTGCCCAACACGACCAAGCTCATCATCGCCCAGCGCATCAGCTCCGTGCAGGACGCAGACCGCATCATCGTCATGGAGGGTGGCCGTATCGCGCAGATCGGCAACCATGACGAGCTGCTCAAGACGAGCGAGATCTACCGCGAGACCTTTACCTCGCAAAACAAGATGTCTGCCGAGGGCGAAGGGGCCGTCGAGGCCGACACCGAGGCATCCGCAACGCAAGCTCAGACCCAGGAAGGAGGCGAGGCACATGAGTAAGGCAACGACCGCCGAGCGCGCACTCAACCGCAAGGGTGGCACCATGTCGCGCCTCATCAAGACGCTCTTTGGCTTCTACCCCGTGCTTTTGCCCCTCGTCGTCGTCGGCGTGGTACTCTGCGCCATCATCAACTCCATCGGTGCGACCTTCCTTCAGAGCGCTCTGCAGATTATTAGCGAATCGTGGCAGTCGGGCGATTGGGAAGCCGCACAGCCCAAGATCGCACAGCTCGTGACCACCCTCGCCTGCATCTACGGCGTCGGCATCCTGTCCTCGCTCTTCTGGAACCGCGCCATGGCCATCGTCACGCAGGGCTCGCTCGAGAAGCTGCGCGAGAAGATGTTCAACCGCATGCAGGACCTGCCGATTCGCTACTTCGACACGCACCAGCGCGGCGACATCATGAGCCACTACACCAACGACATCGACACGCTGCGCCAGATGATCAGCCAGTCGCTGCCCAACCTGCTCATGACGACCATCGTCATCGTCACGGTGTTCTTTATCATGCTGTACTACAGCGTTTGGATGTGCCTGGTCATTGTGGCAGGCGTCGCCTTTATGACCTTTATGACCAAGCTGCTCGGCTCCAACTCCGCGCGCTTCTTCATTGCGCAGCAGACCGAGCTCGGCGTGGTCGAGGGTCATATCGAGGAAGTCATGAACGGCCAGAAGGTCGTCAAGGCATTCTGCCACGAGTCTGCCGCCGAGGCCGATTTTGACGAGCGCAACGAAAAGCTCTTCGAGGTCTCGCAGAAGGCCAACATGTACGCCAACATCCTCATGCCCATCCTTATGAACCTGGGCAATCTGCTCTACGTGCTGGTGGCCCTTGCCGGCGGCATTTTCCTGGCGCTGGGCGTGCCCAACCTGAGCATCTCGGGTATGGCGCTGTCCATCGCCGTCGTGGTGCCGTTCCTCAACATGACCAAGCAGTTCTGCGGACAGATCGGCCAGATCTCGCAGCAGATCAACGCCGTGGTCATGGGCCTCGCCGGCGCCGACCGCATCTTTGAGCTCATCGACGAGGAGCCCGAAGCCGACGAAGGCTATGTGACGCTCGTCAACGCTCAGGTGAACCCCGATACCTGGCAGCTCGAGGAGGCCGACCACCACACCGGCATGTGGGCGTGGAAACATCCGCACCGCGCAACCGGCGAGATTGAGTACGTGCCGCTGCGCGGCGACCTGGTCATGGACAACGTCGACTTTGGCTACACGCCCGACCACGAGGTGCTGCACGGCGTGTCCGTGTTTGCCAAGCCGGGCCAGAAGGTCGCGTTTGTCGGCGCCACCGGTGCCGGTAAGACGACCATCACCAACCTCATCAACCGCTTCTATGACATCGCCGACGGCAAGATTCGCTACGACGGCATCAACGTCAACAAGATCCGCAAGGCCGATCTGCGCCGCTCGCTGGGCGTCGTGCTGCAGGACGTGAACCTGTTCACCGGCACCGTGATGGATAACATCCGCTACGGCAACCTGGATGCGACCGACGAGGAGTGCATCGCGGCGGCAAAGCTCGCGGGCGCGGACGACTTTATCACCCGCCTGCCCGACGGCTACGACACGATGCTCACCGGCAACGGCGCGCAGCTGTCGCAGGGCCAGCGCCAGCTGATTTCGATCGCACGCGCCGCCGTCGCCGATCCGCCGGCAATGATTCTGGACGAGGCCACATCGAGCATCGACACCCGCACCGAGGCCATCGTGCAGGCTGGCATGGATAAGCTCATGGAGGGCCGCACGACGTTTGTCATCGCACACCGCCTGTCCACCGTGCGCAACTCCGACGCGATCATCTGTCTGGACCACGGCCGCATTATCGAGCGCGGTAACCACGACGAGCTGATCGCCAAGCGCGGGTATTACTACCAGCTCTATACCGGAGCGTTTGAGCTGGAGTAGGACCGGTTACTGACGGAGGGCGCCCCGGGGGCGCCCTCCTGCGCGCGATCAGCCGTCATTTAAAACGGAATAAAAGTTTGCGAGGCCCTGGCCGTTTGGCCAGGGCCTCGTTTTGTAAGGATGATTTTTCTGGGACGGGGATTAAATAATCATTCGGTACACAATGATTATTTAATCCCCGTCCCAGAAAAATCATCGGGCAGGCAGAGTGGCCAAAGTAGCTAAAAGAGCCCTGTCCCAAATGAGCTACTTGAGAAGTTGGACCATGGCGTTGACGAATTTTTGTACTTGGAGGGTAGGCTCGAGCGGATAGTGCAAAAAGACCGGCACCTCTCGCCCGCACAGGAACGGTACGCCCACAAAGGCCGGGTGCACGCCCGACCATGCGCCGCAGGTAAGCACCGCGTCGCCCTTTTCCTCGGCTTCGTTAAAGAGCGCAAAGTCAAAGCTATCCACATCGATCACGTCCACGCCGCCGTCGGCCAAAAGGTCGATGCGCAGGCTGTCCATGGCGTCGTTGCCGTGGCGCAGTACGCGCAGACGCATCCCCTCCAAGTCGGCGACCGTAATGCGATTCTTGCGCGCCAGCGGGCTCGTGCGCGGCAGGTCGATATAAAACGGCACGTTGACAATGCGGAGCTTTTGGCAGGCATCACCCCAGCGTGGGGTAGAAAAACTCGACTGCACCACATCGACCTCGCGGCCCAAGCTGCGCATGACGGTCTCGCGCTCGTCGTAGAGGTCGCTTACCGGCACGATCTCAAATCGCAGCGACGGTTCCAGATCGTGAATGCCCGACCACATCGACAGCGTTTGGCGCCCCGGGCACATCATCGACACGCCCAGGCGCACGGCACCGCCATCGCCCGCGGCGCGTCGGGCACGGCGCAGCGCGTCCTCGGACTGCCGCATGATCGAGCGCGCGTCGTCCACCAGCAGAGCACCCGCCGGTGTCACCTTGACGCCCGAGTGCGAGCGTTCGAACAGCGTGATGCCAAACTCGGCCTCGAAACCCGACACCTGCTTGACGAGCGCCGGAGTCGATACGCGCAATTTTGCCGCCGCACGCGAGAAGCTTCCCAGCTCCGCGGCGGCCGATATGGCCTCAAGTCGTCGATCGTACACGTCAATCTCCCGTTTTCGCGCCCGTGGCCACATGGCGCCACAGGGGGTTGTTTTCGCAGGTCACGCGCTCGGCTAAGCATAAACTGCATCGCACAGTGTAAACCTACGGTTAACGCTATTCTAACAAATATGCAATTCACCTGCGCAAATGCAAAGCATACGATAACCAGCGAAAACCACGTGGGTCGATTAATGGGAGCGGCCCACCGGGAGGCACAAGAAGGGAAGTTCCTATGAGCAATTGGCTTAAGCTCGAGGGCGATGTCTGCGCCGTGACTGGCGCGCTCGGCGGTATGGGCGCCGAGATCTGCCGCGAGTTCGCCCGCAATGGCGCCAACGTCGTCATGCTCGACCTGGACGAGGAGAAGGTCAAGGCCGCTGCCGCCGACCTCGCTGCCGAATTTGGCATCCACGCCGAGGGCTACAAGATGAACGCCACCGACGAGGCCGAGGTTCAGGCTGCCGTCGACGCAACCATCGCCAACTTCGGCCGCGTCGACGTCCTCGTCAACACCGCCGGTATCCTGCGCTTCGCCGCCATGGAGGACCTGCCGCTGAGCGACTGGGAGCAGGTGCTCAACGTCAACCTCACCGGTTACTTCATCACCTCGCAGCGCTTTGGTCGCGAGATGATCAAGGCCGGCCAGGGTCGCCTGGTGCACATCTCGACCGTCGCCAGCCACTCCCCCGAGACGTTCTCGGGCGTGTACAGCTCCACCAAGGCCGGCGTCAACATGATGTCCAAGATGCTCGCCGCCGAGTGGGGCCCCTACGGCGTCCGCTCCAACTGCGTCGAACCCTGCTTCGTTAAGACCCCGATGTCGGCCAACTTCTACGCCGACCCCGAGGTCGAAAAGAGCCGCAGCCGTCTGATCGCCACGCGCCGCATCGGCGAGGTCAGCGATATCGCCAACGCCGTCATGTTCCTGGCGTCCAAGCGCTCGGACTTTACCACCGGCGACGCCATCAAGGTCGACGGCGGCTTCTCCAACATGATGGGCGACCTCACCGCCAAGCCCGGCGGCCGTCGCGCCTATGCCGACAACTACCTTAAGAACAAGGGTGTCGAGCTCTGGTCCGATGAGTCCGGCGTCGCCAAGCCGACTGACCAGTAAACCAACCTGACAGGGAGGTCCCGCGGACACGCCCGCTCCTCCCCCGTATCGATTAGAAAGAGTCCAATGGCTTCCACCAACTCCAACAAGGGTCGCGCCGTCGTGCTTTCCGCCGCGTGCGTCACCATGTTCTTCATCAGCTCCATCGCGCTGTATTCCGTCGTGAGCAAGAACCTGCTCGCCGTCTACCCCGAGTGGTCGAGCGCCCTTACCTGGGCGTTCCCGGTCTTTCAGACCATCATGGCCGTGACGGGCATCTTCGCCGGCCGCATCTCCGATAAGATCGGCCCGCGCAACGTCGTGATCGCCGCCGCCGCGTGCTACGGCGTGGGCTGGTTCATGTCCGGCACCGTCACCGAGCCGTGGCAGTTCTACCTGTGGTTCTCGCTCGTCGCCGCCATCGGCAACGGCCTGGGCTACAACCCGGCGCTCACCACCGGCCAAAAGTGGTTCATCGACAAGAAGGGCCTTGCCTCCGGCATCACCCTGGCCGCTTCGACCGCCGGCCCCGCCGTGCTGTCCCCGGTGCTCGCCTCGCTGCTCATCCCGAGCCTGGGCATCTTTGGCGCCCTCAAGGCACTCGGCGTCATCTTCTTTGTGACGATCGCCGCCTCCGCCCTGTTCCTGAAGGCCCCCGAGGCCGGTTGGCTGCCCGAGGGCTTCGAGGCCCCCAAGGGTGGCGCACATGCCGGCACCTTCGGTGACCTCACCCCGGGCGAGATGGTCAAGACCCCGCGCTTCTGGGTCCTCATCATCACCTTCGCCTTCGCCGCCACCGCGGGTACCCTGCTCGTGGGCAAGGTTGCCTCCATCGCCGCCGTCCAGCTCTTCGCCGACCCCACGAGCGCCGCGGCCGTCGCCCTCGGCGGTGTGGTGGTCTCCGTCAACACCTGCGCCAACCTGGTCGGCCGCCTGTCCTTTGGCCAGATCATCGACAAGCTCGGCGCCTATAAGTCGCTGCTCATCAGCCTTGTCGTCACCATCGTCGCGCTCGTCATCATGTCGATGAGCTTTACGCAGAGCATGTTCTTTGTGGCACTCGCCCTGCTCGGCTTTAGCTTTGGCGCCCTGCTCGTCATCTACCCGCCGCTCACCGGTGGCGCCTTTGGCACCAGCAACATCGGCGTCAACTACGGCATCATGTTCCTGGGCTATGCCGCTTCCACCTGGATCAGCCAGCCCATCACCGCCGTGCTGTATCACGCCGAGGCCGGCAGCGCCGCCTACCAGCAGTCTTTCTACGGCGCCATTGTGATCGCCGCCATCGCCGTCGTGCCCACCGTCTACATGATGGTCTCCGACAGCAAGAAGAAGTCCGCTTAGTTTTACCGATGCGACAAAGGGACAGCCCCTCTGTCGCATTCCACCGGTCACCAGTATTAAGGAGTCGAAATGTCTGAGCTCAACCCCGTCCGCATTGCCGTTATCGGCGCCGGCGCCATGGGCCGCAACCACATCCGCTTTGTCACCGAGGAGCCCGAGGCCGAGCTCGTCGCCATCGCCGACGCCTTTGAGGGCGCCCGCGCCACGGCCGAGGCCGCCGGCGTGCCGTTCTTTACCGATCCCGCCCAGATGATGGACGAGGTCAAGCCCGAGGCCGTCATCATCGCCACCCCCAACGACCTGCACCTGGGCGTTGCCCGCGAGGCCGTGAAGCGCAACATCGTGCCGCTGGTCGAAAAGCCGATCTCCAACGACCTCGAGGATGCCCAGGCCTTTGCCGCCGAGGCCGAGACCGCCGGCGTGCCCGTGCTCGTGGGTCAGCACCGTCGCCACAACCCCTTCGTCAACAAGGCCAAGGAGATCATCGAGTCTGGCGAGCTGGGCAAGCTCACCGTGTCGAGCTTCCACTACATGATCTATAAGAATGACGAGTATTTCGATGTCGAGTGGCGCCGCAAGAAGGGTGCCGGCCCGATCCTGGTTAACCTGGTTCACGACGTCGACCTGCTCCGCTATCTGCTGGGCGAGCCCGTTGCCGTCCAGGGTATGCAGTCCAGCGCCGCCCGCGGTTTTGAGACCGAGGACTCCGCCGTGGTCAACGTCCGTTTTGCCGATGGCGCGCTCGCAAGCATGACCATCTCCGATGCCACCGCCAGCCCCTGGAACTGGGAGGCGACTGCTCGCGAGGACCCGCAGTACCGCCCCTTCGACGCCGACGCCTACTTTATCGGCGGCACCAAGGGCGCCCTGTCGCTGCCCCGCCTGCACCAGTTCTCCTACGACGGCGCCTCCAACTGGCACAAGCCGCTGCGGATGGAGATTCCGGCTGTCGACCCGGCACTGCCGCACAAAATGCAGCTCAAGCACTTTGTGAAGGTCGTCCGCCGCGAGGTCGAGCCCGTCGTGACCCCCGCCGACAACGTCAAGACGCTCACGCTTCTCAACGCTATCAAGGAGGCAGCCGAGACCGGCCAGCTCGTCGAGCTGTAATGCCTTGAGAGCGGCCGCGGCAGAAACCCCATGCCGAGTCCCTCGGTCTGCCATCAACAAGTCCCTCTTCTTTGCCCCGCGAGCAGCCTCCTGCCCGCGGGGCATTTTGCTACGTTTCCAATGATTTTCTGAGACGGGGGGCCTTTTTGCACCTCGGCTTGATTCGTTCGCCACGGAATGAGCCTATCTACTACGTTTAACCAATCACCCTCATCCATGCCGAATTTCGCGAAATAAAAACCGCAGGTAGACGGGTTGCGCATTTTCGGAAAACCAGGGGATGGTCGACCCACACGGTTCAAACGTAGTAGATAGGCCGCTTTCGTGGTTCCGCGCCAAAACAGTCTTTTTTGGGCGAAGTGGCAGGTGGTATCCTTGGTAGCTCTGTGCTGCAAACGCACCTTAAACGCAAGGAGTCCCATGGATCTTATCGCCCAGCTCGCGCGCGAGCTCAACCTTAAGGCCGCCAACGTCGAGGCGGCTGTCAAGCTCATCGACGAGGGAAACACCATTCCCTTTATCTCGCGCTACCGCAAGGAAGCCACGGGCGGCATGGACGATGTCGCCCTGCGCGCGCTCGACGAGCGCCTGTCATACCTGCGCAATCTTGAGCAGCGTAAAGAGGACGTCATTCTGCTCATCGACGCCCAGGGCAAGCTCACGCCCGAACTCGAGCAGCAGATTCGCGAGGCCACGCAGCTCCAGCGTGTCGAGGACCTCTACAAGCCCTACCGCAAAAAGCGCATGACCCGCGCGCAGAAGGCCCGCGAGGCCGGCCTGGAGCCACTCGCCAACATGATCATCATGCAGGCTTCGGCCAAGGGCAGCGCGCTCGACGCCGCCGCGGACTACGTCAACGAGGAGGCCGGCTTCGACACGCCCGAGAAGGCGCTCGCCGGCGCCGCCGACATCGTGGCCGAGACGGTAGCCGAAGACCCGGAGAACGTCGCCGACCTGCGCGCCTTTACGCAAAACACCGCCGACATCGTCGTCGAGGCCACCGACCCCGCCGAGAAGACTCCCTACGAGCCGTACTACAGCTATGACGAGCCACTGCGCCGTATACCCAACCACCGCGTGCTGGCTATCGACCGCGGCGAGCGCGAGGGCAAGCTCCGCGTGCGCGTGGACGTCGACGGCGCAGCCGCCACGGCACGCCTCGGCAGCCGCTGGCCCCGCCGCCAGGGCGTGTTTGCTCCCATCTTCGATGCCGCCATCGCTGACGGTTACAAGCGCCTCATGGCCCCCTCGCTGGAGCGCGAGGCCCGCGCCAAACTCACCGTTCGCGCCCAGACCGAGGCCATCAACGTCTTTGCCAAGAATCTCGAAGGCCTGCTCTCGGCACGCCCCGTGCGCGGCGCCCGCGTGCTCGCGCTCGATCCGGGCTACCGCACCGGCTGCAAGGTCGCCGTCATGGACGAGACCGGCAAGCTGCTCGACCACGGCGTGGTCTACCCCACCAAGCCGCGCCACGACGTCGCCGGCACCAAGCGCGAGCTCGCCCGCCTCGTCAAAAAGGACGGCGTCAACACCATCGTCATCGGCAACGGCACCGCCAGCCGCGAGACCGAAGAAGTCGTCTCGGAGTTCATTGCCGAGCAGGCGCCCGGGTTGCGCTACACCATCGTCAACGAGGCCGGCGCATCTGTGTACTCCGCCTCCGAGCTCGCCAGCCAGGAATATCCCGACCTGGACGTCACCGTGCGCGGCGCCATGAGCCTGGGCCGCCGCCTGCAAGACCCGCTGGCAGAGCTCGTCAAGATTCCGCCCCAGTCCATCGGCGTCGGCCAGTACCAGCACGACCTTGACCAGGCCGAGCTCTCGCGCACCCTGGGCCACGTGGTGGAAGACGTCGTCAACCGCGTGGGCGTCGACGTAAACACCGCAAGCGCGAGCCTGCTGGGCTACGTATCGGGCATCACGCCGAGCGTGGCCAAGAACATCGTGGCCTACCGCGAGGAAAACGGCGCCTTTACCGATCGCCGCCAGCTCAAGAAGGTCCCCAAGCTGGGGCCCAAGGCATACCTCAACGCCGCAGGCTTCCTGCGTATTAGCGGCGGTAAGAACCCGCTCGACGCGACAAGCGTCCACCCCGAGAGCTACGAGGTGGCCACGGCCGTCCTGGAGCGCGCCGGCGTTGCGGCAAGCGAGCTCAGCCGCGGCGGCGTGCCCGACATCGAGCGCCGCCTGGGCAGCATCTCGGCGCTGGCAAGCGACCTGGACTGCGGCACCCTGACGCTCATCGACATTGTCAACGAGCTCAAGAAGCCCGGCCGCGACCCGCGCGACGACGCTCCCGAGGTTGTCTTTAGCCGCTCGGCGCTTTCCATCGACGACCTGGAGCCCGGCATGGAGCTCAAGGGCACGGTGCGCAATGTCGTCGACTTTGGCGCCTTCGTCGACGTGGGCGTGCATCAGGACGGCCTCGTGCACATCTCCAAACTGGCCAACCGCTTCGTCAAGCACCCAAGCGACGTGGTGCGCGTCGGCGACACGGTCAAGGTGTGGGTCGAAAAGGTCGATCGCGACCGCAAGAAGATCTCCCTCACCATGGTGCAGGGGAAGTAAACCGCCAAAGCAAGGGTCCCCCCTCTCGCGACGTGCAAAATCGCGAGTATTCTGCAAATTCCACCGTTCCGGATGCCCCTCAGAGACGAAAAAGCAAGAAACAGCCCCCGTTTTAGCGTCATCAGAGCCAAAACGGGGGCTGTTCCATGCTTCACCCAGCTGGTAAAAGCCTTTACCTTGCTGAATACTCTCAATTTTGCACGTCGCAGGCGGGGGTACCTTTGCCTACGGCAGGATATGGAAGCCGAGTGCTAACTTGCCGGCAAGTTCGTGTCGGCAGCCCCGGCCTTTCCTTTGCCTAGCGCGACCCTCGCGAAGCGCGTGAGCGATAGGGAAAGGAAAGCCGGGGCGAGCAGCCCGCGGCGTAGTCAGCGTTCGCGTTACGGCAGGATATGGAAGCCCAAAGCGGCGATATCCTTGGCAAAGCCGCGCACGGTATCGAGCGAGACCTCGTACGGATCGCGGCCGATGTTCTTGCGCTTGGCCAGGATGCTGTTGGGCACCGTGATGATCTGGCAGCCGCAGTCCTGCGCCTGGTAAATGTTGATAAGCTCGCGCGTGGACGCCCACAGGACCTCGCAGTTGGGCTTGGCGGCGGCCTTCTTGACCGACTCCGTCATAAACGGAATGGGATCGACACCCGTATCGGCGATACGGCCGGCAAAAAGCGAGATGATGGACGGCGTCTCGGCGTCGACAGCGTCGACCATCTCGTCGACCTGCGCAGGCGTAAAGATGGTGGTGACGTTGACCTTAATGCCGTCGGCGGAAAGCTTGCGCACCAACTCGGCCGTGGACTCGCCCTTGGTGGTCACGCACGGAATCTTGACATAGACGTTCTCGGCCCAGGTAGCGATCTCGCGGGCCTCGATCTCCATGGTCTCGACGTCGTCGGCAAAGACCTCAAACGACACAGACACATCGGTGATATGGGCCAGGACCTCCTTGGCAAAGGCGCGGTAATCCGTCACGCCGCCCTTTTTCATAAGGGACGGGTTGGTTGTGAAGCCCTGAACGTTGCCGTTCTCGTACATGTCGAGCATGCCCTCGAGGTTTGCACCGTCAGCGAACACCTTGATTGCCATCTGCCTGATTCCTTTCGCTTGCACATGGGCGTTAAACTGCTAAACACTTTACCTACGTTTATCAAGGCGTGAACTGCGGTTTTTTATCTTCTCGGCGAACGGTATAAACGCTTTAGCGTTTTTGAGCACACCCTCCAGCGGCAAAACGATTTTGCACGGCGGACCGATTTGAGCCGCCCGCCGCGGGTGAACGGTAATTGGGCGGTTCCCGCTAGATCAACCCAAAGTGGCGCATGGCGGTGACGGTGCCGTCGTGTGCGACGTCGTCGGTTACGTAGTCGGCGACCGCCTTGACCTCGGGCATGGCGTTGCCCATGGCCACGGCCGTCTCGACAGCAGCGAGCATGCCCAGGTCGTTGCCCGAATCGCCAAAGCCAAAGGTGCGCGCATTTCCCTCGCGGCCCAGATACGCCAGCGCTCGTATCACGCCCACACCCTTGTCAATGCCCTTGGGGCTCAGCTCGCGATTTGCTTGCTGGGCTCGCTTGGAAGCTCGGCGGTAAACGCGTCTCCCAGTCAATCCGGCACCGCCGAGGCAAACCCCACACGCGCCCGCCAACGCAAAGGTCCGGCGGGACGCACCTAGCATCCCGCCGGACCGTCACTCGTCCAGGAGGCCACCGCGACGAACCTCTAGATCTTCGCAAGCTCCTCGGAGATGACGCGGCAGACGTCCTCAGCCTGAGGCATCACGCCGTACATCTCGAAGAAGCCGTGGTCGCAGCCGCGATAGCGAATCGCGGTGACATCAACGCCCGCATCCTGCAGCCTCTTCGCGAACAGCTCATCCTGATAGCGCAGGTAGTCATACTCGGAAGAGATGATGACCGTGCGGGGGAACGCGCTCACGTCCTCCGCGAACAGGGCAGACACCCTCGGGTCGAGCATCTCCTCCGCATTGCCGTTGGTGTACATCAGCGGCAGGTCATCATTGGCATTGCGAATGCGATCCACCCTGCTCAAAGCCTCGATCCTCTGGTCGTTCACAATCTCATAGAGGTCATAGGACCATTCCTCCGGAACGGGGCCGCCGTCGACGAGCGGATACAGCTCGGCCACGAGCTTGATCCTGTCCACATGGGACCCGTCGAGGACGACGGCGTTGGTCAGGCTTCCGCCCGCGGAGTCGCCAGCCACGGCGATCCGCGTCGCGTCAACACCCAGCTCATCCGCATGCTCGACAAGCCAGCCGAGCGTCTTCACGCAGTCCTCGACGCCACCGGGAAACATCGTTTCGGGAGACAGGCGGTACTCGGGGTAGACCGCAACACAGCCCGTTTGCTCCGCGATGTCGCGCAGGCAGTTCTCGTACTGGCCGATGTTGCCAACCATAAAGCCGCCGCCATGGATGAACACGAGCGCGGCAGAACCGCTCTCGTGGCTCTCGGGCGTGAAGACGTGCAGGGGAATGCCCCTGTCGCCAAAATTCATGACGACGGTCTTCTTGGCAACGCCCACGCCCCTCACGACATGGGTCTCCTTGTTGGGAGCGGAACGCCACGCGATCACGTCCACCGGCCCCGCCGGCGCCGGACCGGCGGCGAGCTTCGCATGGGCGCGCGCATAGACGCGCGGATCGAGCACGTGCTCGCGCTCATCTCCCGGCACGGGCTTCAGTAGGAGCTTCAGCCCGTTGGGCTCGATGACCTCCCTAGCTCCACGCTCAAGCACTTCAAGCTCGGAAGTGGGGTACTTCCTCTCCTCGGTGCCCATGGCTAGCCGATCTTCAGCTCGTCAAGCTTGGCGTCAAGCTTGGCCATCTCATCGGCGGAAAGCTCCCACTCGAACGTCTCGCAGTTCTGAATCGCATGGGCGTCCGTGCGCACGCCAACGAGCGCGGTGCCCACGTACTCCTTCTGGGTGCTCCAGTTCACGGCGACCTGTGCCACGGGCTTGTCATGAGCCCCGGCGATCTCGTCCATGACCTTGAGCAGCTCCTGGACGCGCGAGAACTTGGGCTCCTGGAAGTAGTCGTAGAAGCCGCCGCGAACATCACCCTCCTCGAACTTCGGCAGCTCGCGGAACTTGCCCGACAGGATGCCCGCACCAAGGGAGCCATAGGTGAAGGAGTCGATGCCACGCTCGTAGCCCCACTTGATGAGGTCCTCGGAGGAGCGGTCAACCATAGAGTAGGGCGGCTGCTGGACGTCGATCTGAGCGACCTTCTCGCACTCCTCGATCATCTCGGTCGTGAAGTTGGAGACGCCGATGTGGCGAATCTTGCCTTGCTCCTTGAGGAGCTGGAGGGCGCACATCGTCTCGGAGAACGGGGTCTTGGCGTCGGGCCAGTGCACGAAGTAGAAGTCGATGTAGTCGGTGCGGAGGTTGCGCAGCGAGCTCTCGACCTCCCTCATGATGTTCTTGAACGAAGAGTCGCGGTCATAGCCGGCGGCGCTGGTGATTAGGCCAACCTTGGTCGAGAGCAGGTAGCTCTCTCTGTCGACGCCCCTGAGCGCGTTGCCGACGACCTTCTCGGACGTGCCGTTGCCATAGCACGGCGCGGTGTCGATGAGGTTGACGCCGTGATCGAGCATGGTGCGGATGGCGGACATGCTGGCGTCGTCATCGTTCTCACCAAAGGAGTCGCCGCCGATCGCCCAGGTGCCCACCGCAAGCTGGGAGACGTCGACGTCAGAGTTCTTGAGGTGCGTGTAGCGCATATTGTTTCCCCTTCTAATAGGACGGCACACGTCGAAAGCGCTCGAACGCGTGCCGCCGGGAATTACCTTGAACAAGCTTCGGATATCCCTGAAGCCGCCTTACACGATGCCCACGAGGCCGAGGACGAGCGCGAGAACCATGACGCCAACCAGGATGATGTTGACGTTGACGTTCTTCTTGCGCAGGAGCCACAGGACGACGAGCGTGAGGACCAGGGGCACGAGGCCCTTGAAGATGGAATCGAGGTAGGTCTGGATCATGACCGGGTCAGAATCCTGAACCGGGATGGACAGGATCGTGTTGAACTTGACGTTCGCCGCGGTCATGGCGCCGATCATCACGAGGCCGATCGTGGAGGTGGCCTTGGTGATGAGCTTCATGAGGCCGCCCTCGTACATCTCGGAGATGAAGTTGGTGCCCATGTTGAAGCCGAGGTAGGTCAAGAAGTAACGGCAGAGGATCGACGGGATGTTGTAGATCAGCAGGAACATGATGGCGCCGAGGGGCGAGCCGCTCATGGCGAGGTTGATGCCAATGCCGGCGGCGATGACACGCAGGACGCCCCAGAAGATTGCGTCGCCGATACCGGACATCGGGCCCATGAGGGAGACCTTGATACCGTCGATGGACTCGGTATCGAAGTCATCGTGCTCGGAGTTCTCCCTCTCCATGGAGGCGACGAGGCCCATGGCGAACGTGCCGACGTTCTGGGTGATGTTGTACCAGGTCGTGTGACGCTTCATGGCGTCGGCGCGAGCCTCGGGGTCATCGGCGTAGTAGCGGTTAAGAGCGGGCTGGATGGAGTACAGCCAACCATCGGCACCAGCCTTGACGGAACCGCCGGCGCCGGAAGCGAACACGGTGAAGGAGCGCAGGAAAATGCGGTTGAGCATCTTCTTGTCTTCAGGGCTCACATTCTTGATCAGGTTGCTCATGCGAAGAAATCCTCCTCGTCGCTGGTTGCAGAGTCGCCGGAAACGGCCTGGGTGGCCACGCCCTTCTTGGTGAGGTCGAAGATCTCCTTGTCGCGGAGGCCGGAGGCGATCGCGATGATGACGCCAAGAACCGCGATGGCGATCATCGGGAGGCCGAGGTACTGGTAGAGCGTAAAGCCCAAGAAGAAGTAGATGCTGAGCTCGGTGCTCCAGAGCATCTGGAGCAGGAGCGCCATACCAACGGCGGGCAGGAGGGCACCCACGGCGTTGAGGCCGTTCATGACATTGGCCGGAATCTGGTTGACAATGGCGGCAACGGGCTCGGCGCCAAGGTAAACGCCGAGGAAGGCGATGAGTGCAAAGGCGGCGTACTTAACAAACCACAGAACGTAGTGCTGGAAAGCAAGGCCCTTCTCGTTACCCTCGGCGGCCATCTTGTCGAGGGTGCCAGCGAAGAACGCAAGGAACACGTTGTTCATGAAGATCGAGAGGAACGCGGTGACGACGCCCACGGGAACAGCCAGCGTGATGGCGGCGCCCTGATCGATGCCGGCGCCAACGGTGAAGGCGACGGCGAGGGCGGTCGCGGTAACGGGCTCGGCGGAGATAGCGCCACCGATGTTCACCGCGCCCATGAAGATCGCCTCAAGAGAGGCACCGATGATAACACCGGTCTTGACGTCGCCCATCAGGAGGCCTGCAACAAGGCCAACAACAAGAGGACGCTCGATCATGCACTGACCGAGAAGCCAGTTACCACCGTAGCAAATCAGCACGGTCAACCAGGCCATTAATGCCAACCCAATCATTTGACTTCCTTTCTTTCATTTCATTTGGCCGCCTGGCCAAATCCCCTTATTTCCCCGCCGCCTCGATCAGACTTTTGAGAGAAGTCTTGGAATTGGACGGGATAAGCTGATGGAAAACCGGAATACCCTGCTCGCAAAGCTCCTTCGCGGCCTCGAGCTCATCCGGGTTGAGCATGATCGTGGAGTTGAGGGCGACCTTGCTATCCGGATCGGACTTGTCGAAGCGGCCGACGTTGGCAACGTTCACGCCCTCAATCTTGCCCGGCGCGCCCTTAACGAGCTCAAGCACGTCACGCACGCAGTTGGTGAGCGCGAAGATGCGCATGGAGTCCGCGCGCGGATCGTTCGCGATGCGGCAGGCATCCGGAACGTCCTTGACGAGGAGTTTCTGGCCCGCCGGCGTACCCATGGAAAGCGTCATGCGAAGGGCGTCGCTCTCCACGGCGTGCTTGTTGGCGACGATGATCCTGGTGGTGTTGAGCTCCTTGGTCCACACCAGGGCGACCTGTCCGTGAATCAGACGGTCATCGACTCGAACCTGAACAATCATTGCTTCCTCTCTCTACTTGTTAGTACTCTCTAATCAAAGAAGTCTCCCTCGGACTCCTCGTTGTCCGCGGCCTTGCTCGGAGGCTCGACGACCTGCATCGTCGCCCTCGCCAGCTCGACGCTCTGCTTGATCGAATCTGCCGTGACCGGCTCGGCGCCGAGGAGCGTCTCGATCACGAGGCCGAGGTTCATACCGGTGACGTGGACGATCCCGCGCTTCTCCGGCTCCATAAGGACGACCTTCTGGAAGACGGAACCACCGTAGATGTCGGTGAAGATGATGGCCTCGTCCTCAGGGCCCACCGAGTCAATAAAGGCCTGGATGCGAGGGGTGAAATCGGAGTCGTCCACGTAGCAGTCAACTGCCTCCACCATGTCCGCCATGCCGGTCAGGATTCCGATCGAGCTCCTGATTCCGCTTGCGAGGTGGCCGTGCGACGCGACAAGAACTTTCTTCATCGAGTCTCTCCTAGAGCGAATAGTGGTTGGGGTTCAGAAGCTGGATCTTGCTGACGACGAACGCGCGCATGTCGGGGGCGGCGTCCATCAGGAGGCCTATGCCGTTGCCGTCGTTCTTACCGGAGTTGATGTCCTTCTCGAAGGCGCGGTACATGGAACGGAAGTACTCCGTGGCGATGTTGAACTTACTCATGCCGAGGTTCACGGCCTCCTGGAGCTGCTCGTCGGGGATGTCGGAGCATCCGTGCATGACGAGGGGGACGCTGACGGCCTCCCTGCAGGCCTTGATGCGCTCCATGTCGAGGTTCGGGACCTTGACATAGGGGCCGTGGGCATTGCCGACGGCGATGGCGAGCGAGCCGCAACCGGTGCCCTCGACAAACTCCTCGGCGAGGTTCGGGTCGGTGTAGTGGTCGCTGTTCACGAAGTCGTTGGCGTCAGAGCCGTTGCCGACATGGCCGAGCTCGGCCTCGATGTCGACGTCGAAGATCTTGGCGACCTGGACGACGTCCTTTGTGAGCTGGAAGTTCTCCTCATAGGGAAGTGAGGAGCCGTCGACCATGACGGATGGGAAGCCGGCCTTGACGCCCTTGACGGCGATCTCGTAACCAGCGGAGTGATCCTGGTGGACGGCGACGGGCACGCTCGCGCGCTCGGCGTAATAGCGGGCGGCGAAGGCGATGATGTCGAGGGCGCAGTGGTCCTCGAAGCCAGGCCAGTACTGGATGATGATGGGCATGCGCTCATCCTCGGCGGCCTGGATCGCATAACGGATGGTCTCCGTATTGATGACGTTAATCGCGGGCACGCCATAGTGGTGCTCGGTCGCATGTTGAAGAAGCTCGTTGACCTTGATGAGTGACATCTTTGTCTTCCTTTCACCTGAATAATCATTGGATCGGACAGTTCTCAGCTCGTCAGCTGGTTGAACACGAAGCGAAGCGCGAGGCAGGCAGGCGCTTGCGAGGCGTGGTGGAGCCTATGCGGCCGCCTGGCCCTCAGGCTGCGGCGCCGCGCTTCGACGCCATAGCACGTACGCCACAAGAGCAGCGACTGCAGCAATCGTTGAAGCGAGGGCGAAGGCCAGGAAACCCGCGTGCGTGCCGAGCGCATCGCACGCCCAACCGCCAAACAGGTTCGCAACCACGACGGACAGACCGCTCTGGACCATCGCGAAGGCGCTCTGACCTCGAGCGCGACAATCCTCGTAAGTGTGGTTGGCAATGTAGGTAACGCAGGAGTAGTAGACGGTCATGTAACTCACGCTCTGCAGCAGCTGGCCGCAGACCATGACCGGGACGATGCCGGTGCCCACAAGCACGAGCCTGAGCGCCGCCATGAAGCAGGAAAAGATCAGGAGGTTCATCTCGCCGAAGCGCCTGACCAGCTTGGAGGAAACGAGCAGGATGGGGATCTCGCTCGCAGCGGAGACCGCACTCAGGACACCCACGAGGTTCTGACCCTCGCCAAGCTCGACCGCGTAGCGGCCCAAGAACGCCCCGATGAAGCCAATCGCGGCCGAACTGATGAAGGCGAAGACCAAGACGAAGGCGATCTCATTGCTGGTGAACAGCGAGAGGAGGCCCTTTCCGTGGGAGACCTTGGGATCGTCCGCGGCATTGGCGCGAATTCCCGCCTCGGGGAGGCGCCACATGTGAGCCGCGAAGACCACCAGCGCGGCGGAGACCACCGTGAACTGGATTTGAGGAGCCATGTCGAGCAGCCGACCGACGATCAGGACGACGATGGCATAGCCGATAGTGCCACCCATGCGAATGCGAGAAAAGTCCAGGCCAGAGCGATCCGCGAGCTCGATGACGAGGGAGTCGCTCAGGGGCAGGAGCCCCGAGAAAAACGCCGAGAATGCAAAGGTTACGAGAAGGACCGGGACGAACGTCGACGCCAGGTAATACAGCGGAGCGAGTACCGCCGCCGCAAGGCAGAGGGCCACGATGACCGCGCGGCGGCGCCCGAGCTTGTCGGCGATCGTCGACCAGAGCGGCTGGATGGCGAGCGCACACACCGGGGTCGCCGCGAGGAGAATGCCGGTCTGGGCCGCGCTGAGGCCGAGGCTCGTGTAGTGAGCGGAGAGAAACGGCGAGTACACGCCCGCGCAGACCCAGTAGAGTACGTTCGCGAAGAACAGCGAAGTCATGCTTGCGTTTGTCTTGGCGTTGTGCATCGTGCTTCTCCCTTCTTGCTCGCCGGGTGCCTGTCTGGGCTTCGAAGTGATTCACCATCTAGCGTGAAACGGAGTTGCGAGGCGTTGAAACAATGTTCTGTTGTTTCATCGTTTTCGTGCCGTTGTTTCACGGCTCATAAGATAGCAGCTCAAGCTGAGATTGCGCCGAGGAAGTACCGATTTACCGTGAACGGTAGGAAATCAGCGGTGAAACGCTATTTCACCGCTGATGAACCATTTTGCTTATTTTTCACCTCTCTTGACCTAAGATACAAAGCAAGCTAAGACCAAGGAGTAACCATGGATAAGACAGGGGATGTGCTCAGCCACATCTGCGCGGTCATGAGCAGCCTATCCCCCTCGGAGAAGGCAATCGCAACGTATGTGCTCGACCACCCGTCGGATGTCGCAACGATGACCGTCCGCGAACTCGCCGCAGAAACCGGTACGTCACCGGCGTCTGTTTCGAGATTCGCAAGGACGCTTGACTACCGAACCTATTCGGACATGCGTCTGGCGCTCGGCATATCCATCAGCAGGGCATCCGGCGAAGAAAAGGCCACGGACGGCAGGATTACTCTGGACGACGTCGAGGGCTCCATCAAGTACGTCCTGTCTCACAAGGTCAAGGAGCTCTCCCAAACCGCCTCGCTCATTGACTCCGATGACTTTTCGGCAGTCGTCAATCTGCTCCACAACGCCAACCTCGTCCTGATCGCGGGCGTCGGCAACTCGATTAACATGGGCGTAAACGCGGCGTTCAAGCTCTCGCAGGTTGGAGTCAGAGCGTTTTGCCCCAGTACCACCGAAGCCATGGTCTCCGTCGCAACCAGCCTCAAGGAGAATGACGTTCTGCTCGTCATTTCGACGTCCGGATACTCGAAGCGCCTCGTCAACATATTCGACTCTGCCGAGGATTCGAACACCCCCATCATCATGATCACAGACAACCCGGATACGCCGCTCGCGAAGCGTGCCACGCATATCATCCGAGCCATCTCGCGAGATCAGGCCATCACCGGAACCGAGATCGCCTTCTCGCACAGCTCGATCAACTTCGTCATCGAGCTGCTGTTCCTCTTCCTGACCTCTTGCTGGGATGACCCGGTAGAGTTTAACAGGATCATCTCGAAGAATCTCATGGGAGACAAGCAATACAGCTAGGACGACGCACGCCGGCGCACCGATGCCCAGACCGAAACGGGAGGACCCCTTGATAAAGCTCATCCTCGCAGACATGGATGGGACCCTGTTGCCGTTTGGCTCAAGGGTCGTATCGGAGCGCACGCACAGCGCGATTCTTTCGGCGCTCGATGCGGGCATCGCGTTCGGCCCCGCAAGCGGGCGCGACTACGCCGACCTGGCCGATGCCTTTGACGGCGACGCGCGCTGTTTCTCGACCGGCATCATGGCCAACGGAAAGAAGGTCTTCTCCAGCGGCGAACTCGTGTTCAAAAAGACGCTCTCGACGGAGGCCCTCGTCAAGCTCGATAGCGCTGTACGCCCCTACGCGGGGACGTCACTCTGGCTAGTCGCCGATGTCGATGAGACAGGCAAGCGCTGCGAACAGTTCCTCTGCGCCGTCGAGCCTGGCGACGAATTCGCCCTAGAAGTCGTTAAGGACTCCGGAAGAGACATGGCGCTCGGAGACGTGCCCACGAACCGTGACGTCATAACCGCCGGCATCTTCGTCAACGTCAGCTCCGCCCCGACGGAAGTCGTTCGGAGTCGATGCAAGGAAGCCTGCCCAGAACTTGATTTCCCCTCGCCCGTCCCATTCTTCCTCGATGTTGTTCCGGCTGGCTGGAGCAAGGTAAACGGACTCGACGCGCTTCTCGGCAGCCTTGGGGTCACGCTGGACGAGGTCGCTTTTATCGGAGACTCGGAAAACGACGTGACGCTCCTCGAAAAGGTGCCGAACTCCTACGCAGTCGCGGGCGCGATGCCAGAGGCGAAGGCCGCGGCCCATCACCTGATCGGGAACGCAGCCGAGGACTCCGTCGCGAAGCTCATCGAACAGATTGTCCAGCAGCGAGGCTAGGGTTCCGCCAGCGTGGCATGCGCCGCGTGCCTCGTCATCCGTTCGTGGCGCGCTACCTCGTGACGATCCAGAGCGTGGCCATCGTCGCGACGCCGATGCCTACGATGAGCGCGGCCCACAGGACGCGGACCACGGGGTTCATGTCGCCCGTCACCACCATGTCGTTCGCGTGCCAGAACCAGCTCTCGTTTCCCTTGCGCATGATGCACTCCCTTAGCCTCGATTACGCCATCTATGGCCGAGCAATCGCAGGTCACGTGCCATAGATTTGCCCTACGCCCAGCTTTCAGTTCTGTAAGGCGGCGGGAGCCTGTGCGAGGCCCCGAGTCCTGAGGCCGTTGCAATGAAAATGGGAATCAAGGGGCACGCATCAATCATATGGGTTCCTTTCGAGGGCGATGGCAAACGAAGCATCCATCATATAATGGAGCGACGCAACCAGAGAGGTCACCCATGGAATTTTATGCAAGCTGCCCCGAGGGCTTTGAATCCGCACTCGCCGACGAGCTCAAGTGGCTCGGGCTTTCGCATGTCCGCCGCCTGAAGGGCCGCGCTACGTTTGAGGGCGAGCTCGAAGAAGGCTATCGCGCGTGCCTGTGGTCGCGCCTGGCGAGCCGCGTGTTCGTGGTACTCGAGCGCTTTGAGGCGCAGGATGCCGACGAGCTGTACGATAGCGTTTACGACATCGCCTGGGAGACCATCACCCGCCCCGGCGCCACCATCGCCATTACCGCCCGCGGCGTGACCGAGCAGCTGCGCAACACGCGCTTCTCGGCTTTGCGCGCCAAGGACGCACTGTGCGACCGCCTGGCCGAGGTCACGGGCCGTCGTGCCGATGTCGATGCCGCCGATCCCGACGTTCACCTGCTGCTTTCGCTGCGTCAGCGCCGTGCGAGCATAAGCCTGGACCTTTCGGGCGATCCGTTATTCAAACGCCTGCCGCCTGCCGCGACCCGCGCCGGCGAGGGTACGCACGTGTTGCGCCCCGACTACGCCGCTCTGGTGCTGGCGCAGGTCGGCTGGACCGCACTATGCGAGCGCGAGCTGACGGCCGACGATTACGAGAACGAAGCCCTTCCCACGCTGATCGATGCCTCGTGCGCCGGCGGCGGTCTGCTGCTGGAGGCCGTGAACATTCTGACCGACCGCGCCCCGGGCGCCGCACGCGAGCGCTGGGGCTTTGAGGGCTGGCAGCTGCACGATGCCGCCCTGTGGGAGCAGCTGCTTGCCGAGGCGCGCGAGCGCGAGGCGGCAGCGCGCGAGCGCCAGGCGCGCATCGTGGCCGTGGATGTTGACCCCACCGCCCGCAAGACCGCTGAGCGCATGGTTAAATGTGCCGGCTACAAGCGCTTTGTCGATTTTTGCGCCGCCAAGTCCGCCACCGTACTGGACCACACGGGCGCTGTCGCCGGCGCCGCCGTGGTCGCGGATACGACCGAGACACCGCTTTCGCTCATGCATGACACCATGACGCTCATCGGCGAGTTGCGCCGCGCGCCCGAGCTTGCCGCGGCGCCGGTCGCCGCGCTCACCCGCGACGGATTGCTGGCCCGCGCGCTCCACACCGAGCCCGAGCGCTCGATCGCCGTCATGCCCAACAACGAAGAGGCGACCGTCGAAGTCTGGCCTTCGCTCGACCACGCCGCCGCAGCGTTTGAGGCTGCAACCAGTGCGGATGCCAAGGCCGAGGCTGCGAATGCCAACGACGTTAACGACAAAGCCACCGCTTCCGCCATGCCCGAGCCTGCCGCCATGCTCGACCTGGGCGACGGCAAGCCGCTGCCCGTGCTCATCCCCGAGTCCGAGCAGTTCGCCAACCGCCTGCGCAAGAATGCCCGTCTGCGCCGCAAGTGGGCCAGACGCGAGGGCGTGAGCTGCTACCGCGTCTACGATGCCGACCTGCCCGACTACTCCGCCGCTATCGACCTGTACGAGGGTTGCCCGCAGACGCCGGGCCGCTGGCTCGTCATCGCCGAATACGCCGCGCCCAAGACCATCGACCCCGCACTGGCCCAGGCCCGTATGCTCGACATTCTGGCCATCGCGCCGCGCATCCTAGATGTTCCCGCCGAGCATGTGCACGCCAAGGCCCGCATGCGTTCGCGCGGCGGCTCGCAGTACGGCAAGCAGGGCGCCGGCAAGGGCGGCTCGGGCGAGCGCGCCAATATCGCGCGTCGTCGCCTGCCGCTCATCGAAGAGGGCGGCCTCACCTTTGCCGTCAACTTTGACGACTACCTGGACGTCGGCATCTTCTTGGACCACCGCGTCACCCGCAACCTGGTGCGCGAGCACGCCAAGCAGGCGCGCCGCTTCCTCAACCTGTTCGCCTACACCGGCACTGCCACCTGCTACGCGGCCGATGGCGGCGTCGAGGAGACCGTGACGGTCGACCTCTCCAATACCTATCTGGACTGGGCCGAGCGCAACATGCGCCAGAACGGCCTTGTGGGGCCTCAGCATCATTTTGTGCGCGACGACGTGCTCGCCTGGATTCGCGACCAGCGCCAGACGCGCAACCGCTGGGACCTGATCTTTGTCGACCCGCCCACGTTCTCGAACTCCTCCAAGATGGGCCGCCGCACCTGGGATGTCCAGCGCGACCATGTTGAGCTGTTGGCCGGCGTATCGCGCCTGCTCGCGCAGGGCGGCCATGCCATCTTTAGCTGCAACCTGCGCGGCTTCCGCCCCGAAACGCGCAAGCTCGCGCGCGTGGGCGTGGTGCTGGAGGACATTACGGCGCAGACCATCCCCGAGGACTTCGCGCGCAACCAGAAGGTGCACCACTGCTACATCGTGCGCCGCCTGCCCATCGAGGACGCCATGGCCGAGGTCGGCTTTAGCGCCGAGGAGATTGCCGAGCGCGTTGAGGAACTGCGCAACCCCGAGGCCCGCAAGCCCCGTGCGGCAGTACCCACGCACGCGCAGGCCGGCCACGGCAAGCCCAACTTTGCCGGCAAGCCCTCCCCCGCCGGCAAACCTAAAAAGAAGAAGTTCTACGCCAGCAAGCCCAAGGGCAAATAACAAAGTTGCAGTGGAATACGGACTGTTTTGCCTGGAATTAGGCAAATTAAGACCGTATTTCACCGCAACTCATATTGGGACGGCGGATGCCGACCTATCCCTGGATGACCAATCGGTAACCAATACCCACGTGCGTCTGGATATAGCGCGGATGCGCGGGGTCGGACTCGATCTTCTTGCGCAACGTGCCCATAAAGACACGCAGGCTCGCCAGATCGCTCTTGGTCGCCGTGCCCCAGATCTCATGCAGGATAAACTGGTGCGTGAGCACCTTGTCGGCGTTGTGCGCCAGCAAGCACAAGAGCTTATACTCGATCGGCGTCAGATGCAGTTCCTCGCCATCCATCGTGGCGATGCCGGCATCAAAATCGATATGCAGCTCACCGGTATCGAACGAGCCCTCGGAGACAACGCCGCCCGTCTGCGCATACGAAAGGCGCCTGAGCGTCGTGCGAATGCGCGCGAGCAGTTCCTCGACCGAAAACGGCTTGGTCAGATAGTCGTCGGCGCCGGCATCGAGTGCGCGAATCTTGTCCGCATCCTCGCTGCGTGCCGAGACCACAATGATCGGCATGCCCGACCATGCGCGCACCGACTCCACCACCTTGACGCCGTCCATATCGGGCAGGCCCAGATCGAGCAGCACAATGCTCGGCGCCTGCGACGAGGCGGCGGCGATGGCGGCATGGGCGGTCTCCACGGCCATATGGCGCAAGCCGTGCGCCTCGAGCGCGGCAACGATAAGGTTGCGAACAGCTGGGTCGTCCTCAACGACCAAGATGAGCGGTTTTACGGCAGAGTTCGACACAGCGCTACTCCTTATCAAACGAAACGTCGGTGGCGGGAAGCTCAATCGTAAAGACCGAACCGTGCGGGTCCGCCGCGGCAACCTCTATGCTACCGCCATGCGCCAACGCAATGGAACGGCAGAGCGAAAGACCCAGGCCCACGCTGCGGTGGCTGTCGGCCAGACCATGGTTGGCGGTATAGAACGACTCAAAGATCCGCTCGCGATCCTCGGGTGCGATACCCGGACCATCATCGGCCACCGAGCACGCCACGCGACCATCGTCGACGCTAATCGAGATCACGATATGCGAGCCTGTGGGCGTATAGGTGATGGCGTTGTTCACCAGATTGACCACCAGCTGCACCATCAGGCGCGCATCGACGTTGACGAGCGCCGGCTCATCGCACGCCACCACCTTAAGGTCGTGCTCGCGCACGGCAGGGTTCACGTGGCGCAGCGCCTCCTCGACGATATCGTCCATGAGCTCGAGCGTGGTCGACAGGCGCATACCGCCGCCCTCGAGCTTGGTGATGGCGAGCAGGTTCTCGACGGTGGCGTTGAGCCATTGCGCATCCGAGCGAATGGACAGAAGCATGCCGCGGCGCGTCTGGCTATCGAGCACGGCGGTGCCGGTCGAGCCCTGGTCGAGCAGCACATCGGCATTGCCCGAAATACTGGTGAGCGGCGTGCGCAGGTCGTGCGAGATGGAGCGCAGCAGGTTGGCGCGCAGCTGCTCGTTTTTGGCGAGCACCGCCGCCTCCTCGCGGGCCTCCATGGCGCGGGCGCGATCGAGTGCCAGCTCGCCTTCGCTCACGATGGCATCGGCAAGTGTCCGCTCCTCGTGCGTCAGCACGTCGGGCTCGGCAACGATAGCCAGCACGCCCACCACCGAGGCGGGGTCGCCCGAGCGCACGAAGCCGTCACCTGTGCGGACCGTCAGGTAGATGCCATAAAACGCCGAGCCGCCAAACGTGGCGTCGAGCGGCGTCCCCACATAGGCGGACGCCGAGAGCCGCGGCGGCATCTGCGGCGCCAGCTCGTGCACCGGCGCGGCGTCACCCACGGCCGTGTACGTCGCACGCGGCAGCAGGTCATCATCGTCGGCGTCGGCGCTGTACCACACGACCGGACAGCCCGAAAGACGCGCCAGCTGCGTTGCCATGGCATGGATAATTTGCTGCTGGTCGGCGCACCGCTGCAGCATGCGGTTAGTCTCGAGCACCATATGCGTGCGACGGTCGCTGGCGGCAGCCTGCGCCAAGGCGCGGCGCAGGGCCAACGCAATCGAGCTCGACACAAGCGAGACCACGAACATGATGAAGAACATGCCGGGATAGACGCGGTCGATAAGCGACAGCGAGTAGCGCGGGTCGACAAACAAGAAGTTGTAGAGCGCCACGGCGGCAGCCGAGCTCAGCAAGCAATACAGGCGACTCCAGGTAAAGAATGCGCACAGCTGAACGGCGAACACATAGACGATCATGATGCTCGGCGCGAGACCCGGATGGTCGAGCAGCGCGCCCACAATCGTCGCTGCGACCAGCAGCCCCGCCGATACGCAGGCGTCATACAGAGGAGTGCGGCGCGTCAGCGTTGTGCGCCGCCACCAAAAGTTATCGGCAATATCGCCGTCCGCACGGACGTCCATAGACACCGTACCCCTCCCTCAAAAACAAAAACCACCACAAAGGGGACAGGCACCTTTGTGGTGGTTTTCCCTCGTGGTGGTTCTAAGTGTAAAGCCTTCTACGACCGGCAGTCGCTAGACAAACAGCACGTGCGCGAGCAGGGCACACACGCACACCGCTCCAAATACCAGTGCCACGATCGAAATTACGCGATCGGCCATGTCCATGTTGGCCCGATTCGTAAAGAACCGATCTTCGGCAGCGTCGACACGCGCCTCACGCATCATTTCGACCACCGCCTCACGGCCATCGAGCGCCTTTGTATCCATGTTTACCTCCCCGGCCTCATGCTTATCCATCAAAAACCAACTCCGTGTAGCCGCCGACGTCTACGGCCGCTCGTTGGGAGCCAGGCGCTGCATCTTGTTCACGGCCTTGAACTTGGTGAACAGCGGCACGTACTCAAAGCTCACGTTGGAGTTCTCCAGGCCGTACCAGCGTGCAGGCGTGCCGGCGGCGCGGCGAATGATGTACTTGAGCGTGATGGCCGTACGCTCGCTGGGCTCCACATCGCTTTCGGGCGCCAGAAGCTTACGGATCAGGACGAACTTGAACGTACCGATGTTACCCGGATCCTTGTAGACCGAGTAGTCATGCGTCTGCGGCGGCAGCTCGCCGGTGGCAGCCAGGTCCTGAACAACCTGACGCAGGTAGGCATTGACGCGCTGGTTGATCTTGTAGCCCAGGTACAGATGCACGCGGAACACGTAGTCGGTGCCGAACGTCTCGACCGAATAGGCAAAGGTGTGCGGTTCGTCCATGGTCTCGACATTCACAAACCACCAGGCGCGGGCGCGCTTGGGATGCTTGTCCAAGATCGAATAGACGATATCGCGGTCGATGTAGTCGGTATGGGCGTCCTTGGTCAGGTACACGACGTTGTCGCTCATGCGCTCGTAACGGTCGTCGTCACGCAGGCGCTTGAGCTGCGGCAGGTAGCTGCGCAGCGGCAGCAGCGTAAACTGGCGCTGCTCGACCGCCGTGCCGTTGTACCAGCACACCATAATGCCCATGATGAGTGCAGCCATGAGGATGGTGAAGTAGCCGCCGTGGAAGAACTTGGTGAGCGAGCTCACGAAGAAGAAGCCTTCGAGCAAAAGGAAGAAGGCCGCGAAGATCCACGGAGCAACCTTGAGCTTGCGCTCCTCGTGCAGGTAGAAGAAGAGCAGCAGCGTGGTGCACATCATAGTCAGCGTAATGGCAAGGCCGTAGGCGGCTTCCATATGCGCCGAGTTCTGGAACAGCAGCACCACGATGACGCAGCCGACAAGCATGACGTTGTTGACCATGGGGATGTAGAGCTGGCCCTTGGTCTCGGCAGGGTAGAAGACCTGCATGTGCGGCATAAGGTCCAGACGGCTGGCCTCGGACACCAGCGAGAATGCGCCGGTGATGAGCGCCTGCGAGGCGATGATGGCCGCAACGGTGGAAAGGCCGACGGCAAAGGGACGCAGGCCCGGGGTGAGCATCTGGTAGAAGGGGTTGAGGTCGGCGATACCCATGAGCTCGGGGTTGGCGGCGTTGTTGATAAGCCACGCGCCCTGGCCCATATAGGAAAGCAGCAGACAGCACTTAACGAACGGCCAGGTGGCGTAGATGTTGCCGCGGCCCACGTGGCCCATGTCGGAATAGAGCGCCTCGGCACCGGTGGTGGCAAGGAAGCAGCTGCCCAGAATCATGATGCCCGCGTGGTTGTTGGGGCTCAACAAAAAGCCGATGCCACGCAGCGGGTTGAGGCACAGCAGCACCGCGGGGTGCTGGAAGACAAAGAACAGACCCGTGCCGCCCAAGAACAGGAACCACAGCGTCATGATGGGGCCAAAGGCGTGACCGATCTTGGCCGTACCGATACGTTGTACCAAGAAGAGCGCGATGATGATGGCAAGCGTGATGGCCACGACACGGCCCTGATCGTCACCCAACACAGCATGGACCGCCGGGATGGTGCGCAGGCCCTCGATGGCCGTGGTAACGGTAACGGCCGGCGTCAGGATGCCGTCGGCGAGCAGCGCGGCGCCACCCAGCATGGCGGGGATGATAAGCCACTTGCCGCAGCGCTTGACCAGGCTGTACAGGGCAAAGATGCCGCCCTCACCATGGTTATCGGCGCGCAGCGAGATGAGCACATACTTGATGGTGGTCAGCAGCGTGACCGTCCACACGACAAGGGAGAGCGCGCCAAGCACGAACTCCTCCGTCACACTTCCGATGCCGCCGTTGCCGGCAACGAGCGCCTTGGTTACATACATAGGGCTGGTGCCGATATCGCCGTACACCACGCCCAGCGTGACGAGCATCGCCGAGATGCTCACAGGAATCGCAGCGTGCGAGGCTGCCTCCTTGGCCTTTTGTTCCATAAGCCGGTTTCCTCCCAACTTTAACGTTCGAAGGGATTATAGGTAATCGGCCCATGTTTTAATGCACTGTTTTCCCAGCTAGATAAAGATTTATACAGTCTTTAGGCTACCGCGGCGATATGGAATGTGACAAAGGGACCGTCCCCTTGTCACATTCGTCATTTTCCGAGCCAGTTTTTGAACCACCACTCCATGGAGCGGCTCATCTCGGCCATAAAGGGACTAGTGTGTTTGCGGGTGTAGATATCCACCACGCGCTCGCCCACCTCGCGGGCATGCGGACGGAACATCGCGTCCATCTCGGCCACCTGCGCATCCATGGTCGCGGCATCGGCGCGGCGATAGCGCTCCTCGTGCACCAGGTTCACCACGGGATGCGCGATCGCCGGGCGCTCCTTACGGGGCGTGCCGATGATGAGCATCGACAGCGGCATGGTATAGGGCGGCAGATCGAGCAGCTCGGCAACTTCCTCGGCGTTCTCCACGATGTCGCCAATGTAGCAGCTCCCCAGGCCCAGGGCCTCGGCGGCAACCACGGCGTTTTGCGCAGCGATCACGGCGTCCTGGGCCGCGATGGCAAAGTCGCCCAAACCCGGCGCGCGGCGGGGCGCCTTGCCCGTGCGCTCGACAAACTCGGGCTCAAAGCAGCCCACGTGCTCAAACAGATCGATCCACTTGGCATAATCGACCACAAATATTAGTGCCCAGGGCGCCTTGGCGATCATGGGCTGGTGGTCGCACAGGTCGGCCAGACGGTCCAGCGTAGCCTGCTCGCGAATGCTTACGATGGAATACATCATCATGGCGCCCGCCGACGGCGCGCGACTCGCCGCATGCAGGATCGCCGCACGCTGCTCGTCGGTCACCGCCACGGGGCGGTCGTCGTCATCACGCGCAAAGGCACGCGTAGACGAGCGATGCTCCAAGATGTCCAGCACCACGTTGCCCGTAGTCTCGACCGGATAGCCGTGCGTATCCACAGCCTTGGTGCAAACCTGCTCGCTCATAGCCTCATCCCTGCCATTTCTTTAAGAAGCCTTTACGTTTCCGTGTAATTCCCGTCCATTATCGCGCAGGTCGCCACTACATTGCGCCACACCGCCACACGTGCGCGTTAATATGGCTGGTTGTTGTGCGCAGCCACCAATTGCAGCGCATATCTTGGTAACAATCGGGTAAACCCCCGCTTTCGTAGGTTTTAAGTTTGTGAGGAGTCTCAGCATGTTCGCTGCCGCCATCTCGCTCGTCGGTCTTGCGGCGACCGTCTACCTTGTTTTGCGCGAGGCCAAGGCCATTCGCGCTCAGTCGGGCACCGTTGCCAAAAGCGCTCTTGGGTGGAGCGTCGCCTTCGGCCTGTTCCAGCTCTTTTTGACCATTTGGAGCGCCATTGGCCTCGTCGCGCAAAACGAGCCGCTCGCCTTCGTAATGCTCATCCTGACCAACGCCATCCTCACCGGCTGCGCTTGGGCCAGCATCGCCCGCGACCGCATCGCCCCGCGCGTCTTTGCGTTCGCCGGGCCCGACGCCCCCGCCCCCACCGGCAAGCTCGCCCGCCTGCGCGGCGCCTTTGTGGGCAAACCGCTCGTCGCCGCCGTCTTGTGCCTGCTGCTCGCCGGCGTCTTTGCGCTGCTGGGCATGGAGGTCTCGTCCAACCACGACTTTACCTGGGTCTACCCCCTGTGCATCCTGCTCGAGTGGGCCATCATCACCACGCTCATGGTCGGCCTGTTCTTCCTGTTCCAGCGCCACGGCGCAGCTCCCGCGGTCCTGGCCTTTGCCCTCTTTGTCCTGGGCATTGCCGAGTTCTTCGTCATCACGTTTAAATCCATGCCCATCCAGCCGGGCGACCTTTCGGCCATCTCCACCGCCGCCGCGGTCGCCGGCACCGGCTACACCTTCTCGATCTCACTGTTCTGCGTGCTGTCCATGGGCTTTACCGCCATCGCCATGCTGCTATGCGAGTACGCCGGCCTGGTGGCACCGCACCGTCAGAAGGGCGCCGCCAACGCCAAGCGCATGCTGCTCACCAACCTGCTCGTCGCCGTGCTGTGCCTGGGCGGCGTGACCGCGCACGTCACGCTTATCGACTACTACAACACCCTCGGCATCACCGTCTACACCTGGCGCCCGCTCGAGAGCTACTGGCGCGAGGGCTACCTGCCCGCTTTCATTAGCGCAGCGCAGTCCATCAAGCCGCCCAAACCCGCCGACTACTCCGTCGACGATGCCAAGGCCACGCTCAAAAAGTACGCCAAGGCCTACGACAAGTCCGACGCGGCCAAGAGCGACGAGCGCGCCGCCGCAAAGGAGCAGTTCGACAGCGAGAAGCCCACGGTCATCGCCATCATGAACGAGACCTTCTCGGATCTGTCGATCTACCAGAATATGCGCGCCGGCTACGAGGGCCCGCAGTACTTTAAGAACCTGCCCAACTGCCTCAGCCGCGGTAAGCTCTACGTGAGCGCCTACGGCGGCGGCACCGCCAATACCGAGTTTGAGTTTATGACCGGCAACTCCATGGCCAACCTGGGCTCGGGCGTGTACCCCTACACCATCTACAACATGGAAACGACCGGGAACCTGGCAGAGCAATTCAAATCGCTCGGCTATTCCACCACGGCCATGCACCCCAACCACGCGACCAACTGGAACCGCGAGAACGTCTACAAGGACTTTGGCTTTGACCAGTTCCTGTCTATCAACGATTTCCAGGGCGCCGACACCCTGCGCGGTATGGTGACCGACCAGGCTACCTACGACAAGATTCTTGAGCTGCTCGACCAGAACGCCGATCCGCAGTTTATCTTCGACGTGACCATGCAGAACCACTCGGGCTACGATACGGGTCTACTGCCGGCAGATAAGCAGATGCACCTGAACATCGACACGACCGACCTGGACGCCAAGACTGTCGAGGACGGCACGTTGTCCGATGTCGACGAGTACGTCTCGTGCATTGAGCAGTCCGACCAGGCGCTGCGCTACTTCCTCAACGCCCTGAACAAACTCGATCGCAAGGTGGTCGTGGTGTTCTGGGGCGACCATCAGCCGTTCTTCCCGTCCAAGTTCAACGACAAGTGGTTTACCGACGAGGATGACGCCACCCACCAGGAGCGCTTGTGGCAGACCGACTACATCATTTGGGCCAACTACGACGTTGCCGGCTGCGACCAGACAAGCGAGGTCGACGACCTGTCCACCAACTATCTGTCCACCCAGCTGATGCAGCTGATCGGCGCACCTCTCTCCGACTACCAGAAAGCGCACATGACGCTGCGCGAGTCGCTGCCCGCCATCAACTCCGTGGGCTACGAGGACGCCAGCCTGCGCTGGGCGCTCTCCTCCAACGTCACCGGTGACGACGCCGCTGCCGCAGCCGCCACCAAGGCGCGCGAGGATTACGCCAAGATGCAGTACTACGAGATGTTCCGCGACGGCAAGAACGTCTATACGGAGCACTTCCAGACCGAGGCCAACGAGACCGACCCCAACCTGGCGCCGGGCACGACCAAGATCAAATAGCGACACGTCTTAACTGGCTCGTCTGCCCGGCGGCTCGGAACGTAAGGTTCCCTGCTCGGACAGTCCTGCTCGCACGGAGAGCACATTAAGTGCTCTCCGGCTCGTGCGGAACTCGCGATGAACCTTACATTCCGCGTCGCCGGGCAGACGCCTCGGTGTTGAAGCGCGGCTTGTCATGAAAGCATCCGCAACATATATAAGTTGAAGGCCACATTAAGTGGCCTTCTTTATATTCGGAAAGTGTGTCCCGGAATCTGCCTTCGGAATGGGACGCAGTTTCCGCTTGAGGGCCTGTTGGGAAAGCGCATCCCACTTCAAGAGTAAATTCCGGGTCGCACTTTCCGCTAAGGCTCTCAACCGGAAAGTGCATCCCATTCCAAGCCTTAATTCCGGGACATAGTTTCCGGACAAGACATCAACCGGAAAGTGGGGACCACCCTGAGCGCCGATTCTGGGACACACTTTCCGAAACACCGCCCATCCGGAAAGCCCGTCCCGCTCTGAATACATCCGGACATGGAATATCCGCTTATTAGGCCTTCCGTCAATAAAGGGGCGCCCTCCCGAGCGGCGGGCTCGAAGTTCATCGCGAGTTCCGCACGCAAAGAAGGCCACTTAATGTGGCCTTCGTCTTGCGCAGGACTGTAGAGCAGGGAACTTCGTGCCCGCCGCCCGGGAGGGCGTTGCGTTTAGAAGATGAACCTAGCGCTTATCCCTCCGGGACAAAAGAAGTGCGGCTATAAATGCGATGATTGCAAGTGTCAGCAACACCAAAAGCAACGTGAGCGTGTTGTCGCCTGTTGCCACCAGACCAAGCAAACCGAGCTTCTTGCTGTCAGCAGACTGCATGGGGATCTTCTCGCCATCGTCCTCGGCGGTGATTTCCCAGCGAATGGTCTTGTTTGCGTCGGCAACCTCGTTGCCCACCGATGTCGGAACGTTTAGCTGCAAATTAAGCACCGTGCTGCCATCGCTCGTAAACGTGGCGATTTGCGTGGGATAAGCGAACACGCTGCCCGGTGTTCCTGTCTGGAGCCAAGCTGCAGAGCCATCGCCCGCCGACGCCGTTAGAGTAATGGGCGACAGCAGGCGTGCCGTCTCGTGATCGACAACGGCACGCACAAACACGCGCACCTGGGACTTTACGCCCGTGGCACGAATCTCTATCTGCTGATCACGCACATCGCCAGGCATCAGATCTTTAAAGGCCAAAAACAGATCGGGCTCCCCCGAGGAGTCCGTCGCCCCCGAGACCGTCAGCTGACGCGCATTTCCGTCATAGGCAATCGTGGGAATGTCAGCAAACGCACGTGCAGGAACGGCGAGCGCGATAAGGCAGACGATTGCCGCCATCACGCAATGCAAGAAACACGCAACGTCTTTACGAATCGGAGAGGCCATACTTACGCACCTCCATGCGGCGGCACCAGCACGCCATCCTTGACTGCACAGCCCCATGCCTCTGCAGCTGCATCGCCGGGCGTGGATTGAATTGCCTGGGTCGAAATGTCAACGACCAGGTTCTTCCCATCTGCCTTCTGCTCAGTCACGCTCTTGATGAGCACATCGGTTTTGCCCATCGGAGCAACGGGAGACGTCCAGTAGTAGTACCCGTCGGACGCGACAACCCAAGACGAGGCGGTGTTAGAAGCAGATGCCTTGGACACACTGCCCCACACAATGACGTAGTCGGTGCCGGCAACTGGTTCATCCCACAGGCGCGCGCCATTCTGGTCCTGCCAGTAGATATCCACCACAACACGCAGGTATGCCGGGGCCGAGCCGTTGTTTGTAATCATGACGTTGCTCTTCACATTGCCATCGAGCTTCTCATCTACCGAGGGCGCCACCGAACCAAAACCAAACTCGTTGACCAGCACGCCCGTAACCGAAAGCCACGCAAAGGTACCGGCAGCGCCAGCCAACAGGAGAACGCCAACAAGGAGGGCGACGATTTGCTTGCGCTTAGTCATCCTAGTCCTCCTTCTTCAGCGTGCCGTTTTTCCAAACATTCTTGGCACGCGAGCCACCATCGACCCATTTGTCATTCGCGCGCGTGTTGACGCACGTCACCACGGTGTCGCCCGCACTCGAGGCAGACGAGATGATGAGCTCGGCAGATTTGCCGGGCGCCTTGCCCGGCGTACTCAGTTCACCCTCGTAGCGCCATGCCCAAGCCGTGTCTTCCTCGACGGTATAGGTGCCCGCCGGAGCAGCAAATTGCACGCTGCCGACATACCAGACCTCACCGTTTTCGTCGCGCTGCTCGCTAACTTTCACCTCGACCATGCGCGTCTCGGCAGGAGAACCCTCCGACGCCTTTCGCGTTACCTTAAAGCGGAACGTTTGCCCCATTGCGCTGGCGTCGGTAGTCTTTTTAACGATCGTCAGCGCATGATTCTGGGTAAATTTGAACACGGCATTACCGGGACCTTGCTCGCCTTCGCCTGTCTTCTTGGACTCCAGACGGTTGGCCAGGTCAAACGAACCATTACCCGAACCCAGACTGTAGAGCGAGACAAACTTGCCGTCCACGGGAGCTTCCTCTGCACCAGGGCCGTAGCTTGCCCGCGTTACCGTGACGGTCAACTGCGTTCCCATAAACGGCTTGGCAAAGCAGACCTTAAACGGCGCCTTATCGGCGGCGTCGTCGACGGTGTTGGCGGCGGAAGGATCGAGCAGCCACTTAAGCTGCGCGGTCATGTTTTCGGGCTTTCCATCAGACGTATCGTTGGCAACCACGCGATACGTCACGGGATACAGGTCCATATCGCCCTTGACCGGCTCGTCCTTAAACGTATCCCAAGCCTCCGCAGCACCTTCGGCACCCACATATCGCCATTCCAAGAAGAGTTCACGCTTATCGCCATTGGCGGCCGCCTGCTCATCGAGCAGCGCAACGATCTTGGAGTGGGCATCCGGGTCATATGCCACGGATTTTTGCTCCATCACGGGGTTGCCGTCCTTGTCATAGACGGGGTTGCCGCTCTCGTCCATTTTAGGGACATCGACCGTGTGGATAAAACCGGACTTGCCGTCTTGTGCGCGCTCATCGCCCGAGTCGACGGTCGCCGTAAAGATGACCGACCCGTCGATACCGTGATAGCGCACCTTATACGGCGCAATCTTGTACACCGCAGTGTAGGTCACGTTCTTAAAGGGCTCATTACCCTCGAGGGGATACTTCTCCTCATCGGTCATCAGGGTGTAGTTGCCATCGGATGTATAGTCACGCGACCAGCCGACAAAGTCGTACTTGGTGCCGTCCTTGCCGACAACCTCAGTTGCAGCTTTTACCTCCAGCGAAATCTGATCACCAGAGTCGGTACGCGCAAGGGAGCGTACGGCATAGGGATCATCCAGATTAGCATCGATATTCGATTGGACACTTACCGCGCTGGCACGGTAGACCGGGTACAGCTCCATGGGGGCGTTGACCACCGTGTTTTTAGTCACCATGGAAACGCCGTCCGACCAAACGACATAACCGCTGCTAGGCTCTGGCTTATTATCCGTCCAACCTACGAAGGCGTTGTATGCGCCCGTTGCAGCATCGATGTCTCCAATGTTATACGTTGGCAGCGGCATGCCATCTTTAAGGTCACCGAGCTTATCGCCCTCTTGGGCAAGCTTGCCGTCAACGTCGGAGTCGTTGAGATGATACACCACCGCAATGGGCGTGTAGTAGGCCACAAACGTATAGGGCTTTCCGGGCTCCACGGGATAGGAATAGGTATTGCCGCCCTCGCCCGTCGGCTCAAGTTTCTTTACTGTTCCGTCGGAAAGCTCGATCTCGAGCTTCTTAAGCTGATAGGTGCCACCAGCTCCGTCCGCATACACCGTCGTCGTAATGTCGGGACTCACCGTAGCCACCACAGACCCGTCGTCTTGCGTGGTCAGCGTGGGCTTGATATCCCAGTTGGGTACGTTAACCCCATTAGTTCCGTCAAAGCCCTTGCGGTGCAGGTTGGTGGTGTAGCTAACGTCGTACTTTACGTACACGGGATAGGCATCCTGCCACTGGGTAACCTTGGACGCGTCGGTCGCCAAGTATGGCGTCGCTTTCTCCGGGTCACTCGTCACATAGGGGTCGCCAGTAACGTCATAGATATATTTCCAGACGGCAGAATCCTTCTGGACCTCGGCGGTCGAAATCCAGCCTAGGAACTTATAACCAGGCACAGCCATCTCGGCATCGGTCGGAGAGGCTTCGAGTGTCAGATTGGGATTGATGTCGCCCTTCTTTCCGCCCTCGGGCTTGTCGTTTACCGTCTGATTGGTATGGATAAACGGATATTTATAGGTGTAGGTGCTATCGGAGCCCAGCAGCAACGGACCCTCATAACGTCGCGTGACGCTCTTAACCGAGACATCGTCCTTGCCATAAAAGCTGACGCTTGTCGTCACCATGGCGCGCATGTAATACTCCGAATCGATGCCAATCTCGCTCTGAACGGGGTTGCCCACGCAGGTCCAGTATCCGCCTTGGCGCTCGAGGGTCCAGAAATTTAAATGGTATCGCTCGCTCGCCGGCCTAAAGTAAAACTTCAGCGCTCCTGCGACCCACTCGTCATCCAGCGTGCCCGAACCTGGGAAATCCGTATCGGCAATGACGTTTTTCCGGGTATCCGCACCTGTATCGTTTTTGACCGTATGCGAATACGCCTTCAAAGGCGCCACGATGAGTGTCTCTGCCCCAAAGCGCCCCTCATTGCATTCGTCCTTATAGTTTTCCTTCAGTCCGTGATAGACGTGCTCGGGACCCCAGTGCACGATATTCTCTCGCACGTAGCTCGATCCGACCTGCTCGTTAAACGAGGTTTGGTACCCGCTCCACACAGAGCAGAGGAGTCTGGATTCCTTATAGGCTTCGTTCGTCATCGACTTGACGTAATAATCCACGCGATACTCAAAGCGTGCGGTATAGGTATGCGGAACGGCCAGATCGACGCTGGCGGGAAGCTTGTAGCTGGGATCGCGGCTTACGCGCACCTCGACCTCGGGCCCGTCGGCGGCCTGCTTGTTTTCATACCAACCCAGGAAGCGGTAGCCATCGGGCAGCGAGCCGCCTTCGGACAAGGGCTTGTTGTCCACGCCGCGCACCTGCACCGTGTAAACGCTGGCCCCATCCTCGGCAGTCTGGACATCGACATGGGTGTTGCCCACGCCGACACGCTGGGTCTTATCTTCAAGCTCATCCTGTTCATTGCCCTCGAACACTGTCATGATGTTCGAGACGTAGTCGCTGTACACCGGATAGAAGTCGGTCGGGCCAAGCACGGTAATCTCGGTACCGGCAGGATAGAACGCGCCGGCATTTTTTAGCTCGGCGAGCTGGGTCGAGGTAATGGCTGCATAGCCACCGTTCATCTGAGCCTCTTCGCTCGGCTTCGTTGTCCAACCGATAAAGGTGGCGCTGGAAGACAGCGTGCCACGATCGGTAGGAGCGGCGGGGTTGAGCTTCGCGCCGTAGCGATACCAATCGCCCGATTTGTCGTGTGCAGTGCCGCTCTGGCAATCGAGCGTTTCGCCCTGGACGTTATAGAACAGCACCTGCGCCTCGTACGAAGCGATAAACAGGTCATTGCCCTTAAAACCGTCGACCCCCTTGGCATTATCGGCGGTATAGGTCGACGTATGCTCGTGTGCCTCGCTCTTCTGGACCTGCTTGCCGGCAGCCACAGCATCGGCATCGGTCTTGCCGTCAAACCAGCTGTTGTCTTGTCCAATTCGATTCACACGCACATCGGGCTCACGGAACCAGCCCATGAAGCGATAACCGCCGTTGGCATCGGTCAAGCCCTTGGGCTTTGCGGAGGTATCCTGCCTAAACGTCACCGATGTATCGCCCTGGGCCAAGCCCTGAGCCGTTCCCGCCAGCACGGCGCTCACGGCAAAGGCATACGGGTCCGAGGTCGCCTGATCAATACCAAGTTTGGTTGCCTCGATGGTCGCGGTACCCGCACCGGGAAAATCGATCGTCGCCTTAACGCTCTGGCCATGCACGGGAATCTTCAGCTTGTAATCCATCGCCCACTCATTGGTGTGCTGGCCACCCAGGGCATCGTCGTTGTCGGTCGAGCGCATGGTGCCGGCACAAAAATCGTAGTCGTGCTCCTCCCACAGCTCACGCGTGGTGTAGCGCTCGTCGTCCCATGGACCATAGCTGTCGCCCTTGGTGGTACCGTCGCCGCCAAAAGAGGGGATCTTTTTCTTAGCCGCGGTACCCTGGCTGCTGCCTTTTAGGCTCACGCTCGGCTTAAAGTAGCACTCGGTGACCGTGGCATCATCCTTGTTGGCACGCGCGGCAATACCGCCCAGGTTCACATCGTTTTGAATGATGGGAATCACGGCGATGGGATTGTACTGACGCGAGCTCAAGTCACCCGCAAAATGGCTTCGAACGAGCTCGTTGCCCTTTTCGGTTAGAATACGACCCGCCAAGCCACCCGTCCACGCACGCGTCACGGCGACGACGCCCACATATGACGCGGCATAGCTGTAGCACTGCGCCGTCGAGAAGCAGTCGATAATCTTGGCCTCGCCCGCCATGCAGCCCACAAAACCCGAGGCGTACACGTTGTTGCCGCCCAGGGCGCCAATGGCCACGTCGTACTTATTGGTGACGTCGGTCATGCCAATCGAGCCATCGTCTTTGCGCATAGGCGTAACGCGGCAGTACTCAATCGTCGAATTTGTAACGTAGCCGGCAAACGCCGCCATATACAGACCCTCACCGCCGAGCGCCTGCACGCCCGAGGTCGCATTGTTGACGGCACGGCCGCCACGGACCTCGCAGTTGTAGAGGGTGCAGCCGTCGAGCTCGCCGGCGATGAGACCGCCCTCAAAGCCTGCGTTGGTAATGAGGTTGAGAGCATTGTTGGCGCAGGTCACGTGCAGCGTGCTCTCCATGACCATAACGTTTTCGAAGCGCGTATTGACGGCCTTGCCCACGATAATGCCACCGCGAAAGTCCGCCCACACGTTGGCGTCCTTGACCAGGAAGTTTTTGATGGTGGCACCGTTGGTCTCGGCAAAAAATCCCGTATCGCGCTCGGGGTCAAAAGCGTCTTTATCGTAGTTCAGGCCCTCAACGGTGTGGTTTTGACCATCGAACACGCCCTTAAACGGATGCTCCTTGTTGCCAAACGACAGATGCTTAACGGTGTTTGCAACGATGGCTTTCATGTCGTCGCTGTCGAGCTCAATGTCGTTATCGAGATAAACGTGCCAGCCGGACGTATCGCGCTCGCGCGACAGCGCCACACACGACAAAAAGTCAGCCTCGTTTTTGATGTGGAATTCGTTTTTCTTCTCGGGCACGTCCTCGGCATGCACCACCGTTGGCAGCGCCATAACGCAGCAAAGGACAATCGCTGCGACGGCAACCAGCCTGCTAAGCATGCCCCGGTTTATGTTCTTGATCTTCATAGGCTAGTTCGCCTCCGGCCAGCCCACGACGTCAAGCACGTCGAGGACGGTATCGCTTGCATGCTGGTTTTTGGCCTGCACGGCCTGAACATCGATATCGAGCCTGAATGAGCCGCCGCGCGCGGCATCGTGGTAGTCGCCCACAAAGCGCAGCGAGTCCATGAGGCTTTCCGTCATGGCGCCGGGGTCGAGCATGCCGCCACGCCCAGCCAATCCGCGGTAGTAGTACCACCCATCGCCGTCATCGATCCACGGGGACCCCTCGCCCGCGTTCACATGAAACGCGACGCTGCCCGAGGCATCCGCTCTCGAACCGTCGGGCGCCACTGACGTCATGCGCAGACGCGCGCGAACGTACTCAGGCTGCGCGCCGACGTTCTCCACGCGCACAATGCGGCTGATGTCAGAGCCCCCGGCCTTGGTGTCGGGATAGTCCCCGTGCTCGTTGGGCTCAAACGGAATCTCCTCGCCCTGCTCGTTGAGAGTGTATTCGCAGACTCGTACCTTCACGCTGCCAAACGATAGGACGTTGTTCGCCGGAACCATATCAACGGTAAAAGCCAGCGTGCCGCACAGGCACGCCAGGGCCAACAGCGCCATCGCGGCAAGCGCCAAGGTGCGTTTCTGATTGTCGGAAAGATTGTTGAGCATTACGTTCGCCAATCGTCGATTAAAGGGGAGCCGAGATCCCGGCCCGAAAATGGGGATGGGGAGCGGGCCGGGATCTCGGTGGGGAGGGATTAAGCCTGAGCCTGAGTCTTAGCCCATTCCTTGGCCTGCTCAAGGGCGTTGGCGGACGCATCGGCCTTGTCGCCCTTCTGATCAGCGCCGAAAATGTAAGCAGAGACCGTCATCTTGGGATTCTTGGCAACCATGGAGCCATCCAGGGTGCTGGGAACACGACCTGGCCAAACAGCTCGCCGGTGTAGACATCCGCGTCAGCAGTCTTAGCGCGCAGGACAGCAGGGCCGTTCGCAGAATTCTTGGCGTACATGAACAGACCGCTTACGTACTGGTTCTCGGTGCCGTTAGTCTTCACCTGATCAGTAGAAACCGGCTTCCAGTTGTTGTTGAGTGTGAAGTACGGGGTGTTCGCGCCAGCGGTGCTCTTCTCGACCATGGCGTTTTTCACATAGATGAATACGTAGGCGTCGTCGGAACCCTGCTTGATGCCGACATTGGGGTTCTTGTCGGTGGTGGCGCCAGGAACGATCTTGGAGTTTTCAACCCACTTGGTCTCGAACAGGTAGGCTTTGCCGTCATTCGTTTGGTCGCCGGGCTTCTCGGGATCAGTCGGATCAGGTTTTTTGTCCGTAGGGCCAAAGCTGCCCACCGTAAACACGTTCTCCAGGCTTTGCGTAGCCGTCAGCCATGCATAGGTGCCCACGCCGGCAGCCAGTACCAGCAGCAGCAGGGCGGCAATGATGCCGTAGCGCTTTTTCTTCTTGTTTTCCATCGTCCTCTTCCTTTCGAAAATCGACTTCTCCGGCAACGGCCCTTGCCGTCGCCGACACCTCTCCCCTGCCGCTATGAACGCCGCTCCCTCGCATGCGCGCGGGCATGCTTACCCGCAGGCTCGTCGGAAACCACCCGATCGAGCACTATCGACGCCGCGACCAGCAGCGCCAGAACGGCCACCACAACAAGCAAACCGGGCATCGTCGTGCAATATGCGTTAACGAAGCCCAGGTAAGGGACACAAAAAGAAACGACACCGATCACGCGTGAAAAAGGCGTCTGCTCGGCGTCGTGCATGATGCTTCCGTCTGCATTTATGTTCGCAATTCCCTGCGTGCCGATCATCTGCGCCACAGGGTCGATCTGATACACCTGGTGCGTCACCACGGCGCCGTCCGATCGGTAAAAGGTTGCATTGTCGCCCACGGCAATATCCGTTGGCTCAACCTGGCGGACAAACACCATGGAGCCAACGGGAAGCTCGGGTTCCATAGAGCCCGAAAGCACAGCAAAGGGCATGTATCCAAATGCACGAGGAACAAAAGAAACAACGGCAAGGGCTATGACAAGCGCGAACGCCAAGCTACTCAAAAGTGCAATAAATTGTTTGAGTCTACGCGCCGTCAAAGTGATAATTCATCCCCCTTGAGGACCTATTCGACCCATCCAAAGGTCAGCAAGTTTCAACAGGAACCGCAAGGCGCTTGAAAAGTGAGTCCGAAATAAGCCAATTTGGAATCTTTTCGTAATAAAAATATAGCGATGTGCTACACATTTTTCAATGTTTTGTCGCTAAATGCTACTAATTTTGGCGTAAGTGGTCATTTATCCCCAATTGGTCTGCTTTATCCAATATCTGTGACTAACCCCCTACGCAACTTCCCCATAGAGGGATCGATTTTTTGCGGAACTAAAATAATGGTACCCCCCCCCCACATTAAAATAAATTGCTGGAAGTGCCCTTTATTTCCGACCCCTTTTACTGGAGTTTTATGACAGCCCCATCTAGTTCGCAGCCCATAACCCTCTGAAAACCGTGTCCCAGAATTCCCGTCCGGAGTGGGATGCGGCTTCCGCTTGTGGCCCCGTTGGGAAGCCGTATCCCGCTTCGATCACAAATTCCGGGTCGCACTTTCCGCCAAGACCCTCAACCGGAAACTACATCCCATTTCTCGACCGAATGCTGGGATGTAGTTTCCGCAGAGCCCTTCACCGGGAAACCGCATCCCATTCCAAAGGCAAATTCCGGGACGCAGCTTCCGCAACTCCACCCATCCGGAAATCCCATCCCACTCCGCACACATCCGGGCATAGAGCAATCAGCTTATAAGGCCTTCCATCAATAAAGGGGCGCCCTCGTGTCAAGAAAAAAGCCTCGAGGATTTCGAGGCTTTCACGTTTGTATTGTTTTGCACGAAGGACCGCGAACGGCGAAGCTACTCGCCTAGCACGGCCTTCTTGGCGGCTGCAGCCATGTTATCCATATCTTCCTTGGTGGGATGGTCCTTCGCGGCAACCCAGTTGTCGAGCAGCATCTTAAATCGGGCGTTGTCGGGATCTTGCTCGAGCATTGCCTCGTAGCGCTGCTTAACCGCGGGACCCATCTTGCCCTGGCACATCGCCCAGCCCGCAAGCTCGGCATCCTCGGCCAGATTGGAAGTTACGCGGTCAACAATCTGCTGGTAATAGCTCTGGTCGGCCCCAAAGCCGCAGGTGCCAAACAGGAACACGCGCTTGCCGTGCAAGGCAGAGAGCAGCGCCGCGACCGAAGGCGTGCACGCGCCCTTGTCGCACCAAAAACCGACGAGCACCGTGTCGGCCGCGCAGGCGCCCTGCGCCTCGAGCGCAACCTGATCTGCATCCGCATCGTCGCTCAACGCCGCGGCATGGACAAACTCAACGCCCGCAGCCTGCAGAGCGCGCTTGATCGCGCCCGAAACCATCCTGGTATTACCGCTCTTGCTGTTAACCACCAAAGAGCACGTCATAGTCACGTTGCCTCGTATCCCCCAAAACTAAAGCCACTAATGCAATTTATTAGATGAATATCTTAGTACTAACGTGACAGATGTAAACCACCGTCTGTCGATTGATTAATTTGCCCCACGGGCTTGCTCACTGGGCAAACTGGCTGCGATAGAGTTCGGCGTAGAAGCCGCCTGCCGCTAGCAACTCGTCGTGCGTGCCGCGCTCGATAATCTCGCCGTCGCGCATCACCAGAATGCAGTCGGCGTTGCGGATGGTGCTCAGGCGGTGCGCTACCACAAAGCTCGTACGACCGGCCATGAGCTCGTCGAATGCAGCCTGCACCTGCAGCTCGGTGCGCGTGTCGATACTCGAGGTCGCCTCGTCCAGTAGCAGAATCGCCGGGTCGGTGAGCATGACGCGCGCGATGCACAGCAGCTGCTTTTGTCCCTGGCTAAACGTGCCGCCGTCCTCGCCAATCACCGTGTCGTAGCCCTTTGGCAGCTGCACGATAAACTTGTGAGCATGCGCGCGCTTAGCCGCCTCGATAACTTGTTCGCGTGTGGCATCGGGACTACCGTAGGCGATGTTATCGGCCACGGTACCCTCGAACAGCCAAGTATCTTGCAGCACCATGCCAAAGGCGCGGCGCAGGCTCGAGCGCGTGTAGTCACGCGAGGAACGGCCATCGACCGCAATGCGACCGGCATCGATATCGTAAAAACGCAGCAGCAAATTGATGAGCGTTGTCTTGCCACAGCCCGTAGGACCGACCAGGGCAAAGCGCATGCCGGGCTTAGCCTCGATGCAGATATCCTGCAGCAGCTTGCGGTCGGGCACATAGCTAAAGCCCACATGCTCAAAGGTCACCTCACCCTGCGGGGCGGCAAGTTCCACGGCATCTAGCGCATCGGGCTCCTGCTCGCGCGCATCGAGCAGCGCAAACATTCGGCGCGCCGAGGCGTACGCGGTCTGGATCTGCGTAATGACGTTGGTGACCTCGTTGAACGGCTTGGTGTACTGGTTAGCATAGGACAGGAAGATCTGCACGCCGCCCACCGTAAGCGCCGCGGGCACGCCCGTGATCACGCCCACGCAGCCGATCACAGCGACCACGGCATAGATGATGTTATTGATAAAGCGCGTGCCGGGGTTGGAGAGCGAACCCATAAACTGTGCGCGCTCGCCCGCGGTGTAAAGCTCGGCATTGAGGGCATCGAAGCGCTGCTGGGCGTTGGGACCATAGGCAAAGGCGTCGACAAGCTTCTGCTCGCCTACGTACTCCTCGATATGACCACCGAGCTGCCCTTGAATGCGCTGCTGTGCCGTAAAGCTCTTGTTGGAGAGCTTGGCGATGGCGCCGGCTGCAAAAATGGAAAGCGGCGTGACGAGCACCACCACGAGCGTCATGGTCAGGTTGATGGAGAGCATAAACACGAGCGTGCCAACGATGGTGATGACGCCGGTAAAGAGCTGTGTAAAGCCCTGCAGCAGGCCGTCGCCCACCTGATCGACGTCGTTGACCACGCGGCTCATAAGGTCGCCGTGGGCATGGCTGTCGATAAAGCTGAGCGGCATGCGGCTGAGCTTGTCGCTCGCCTCCACGCGCATGTCGCGCACCGTCTCGTAGGACAGACGGTTGACGCAGTAGCCCTGCAGCCACTGGAAGGCCGCCGCGCCCACCACGACAATCGCGAGCTTGGTAACGAGCGGCAGCAGCGCATCGAAGTCCACCTGCCCGGTGGCGACGATGAGGTCGATGCCCTCGCCGATGAGGATAGGCGTATAGAGTTGCAAGATCACCGAGATGGCGGCGCTCACAAACGACGCCGTAAACGAGGCGCGGTGCGGGCGAACATAGCCCAGCAGGCGGCGGGTCACCGCACCCACGGGATAGCGCTCGGGGTCGCCGGGCTGGCGCGGACCGTCGCCCAGGTCGTTGAGGTTATCGTTACCGGACACGTTGGCCGTCATCGTGGCGACCGAACCGGAAGAAGTGTACGGATTCATTTAGCAGCCCTCCTTTGCGCAGACGGATGCGGGGGCGATCGGGGTGGGCGCGGGCGCCGCACTCCCCTGCTGGCCCTCGAGCTCCTCACGGCGCAGCTGCGACTGGCAAATCTCGCGATAGAGCTGGCAGGTCGCGTACAGCTCGTCATGCGTGCCCAGGCCCGCGACCGAGCCGTGGTCGAGAACGCAGATCATATCGGCGTCGCGCACGGTCGAGACGCGCTGGCTCACAATCACCGTGGTCAGCGGCAGCCCGCGCTCGGCGGCACCGCGCATGCTTCGTTCGCGAATGGCATGGCGAAGCGCTGCATCGGTCTTAAAGTCGAGCGCCGAGGCGGAGTCGTCCATGATTAGGACCTGCGGAGAGCCCACCAGGGCGCGCGCGATGGTCAGGCGCTGGCGTTGGCCACCGCTAAAGTTCTTGCCGCCCGCCTCGACCGGGGCGTCGAGCCCCTGCGGCTTGTTGCGCACGAACTCGCTCGCCTGCGCCATGTCGAGCGCCGCCCAGAGCTCCTCGTCGGTTGCTGCCTCGTCGCGCCAGGTTAGGTTGCTGCGGATCGTGCCGCTCACCAGCGACGCGCGCTGCGGGACGGTCGCGACCACGTGGCGCAGTTGATCGAGTGGCCAAGCGCGCACGTCGGCGCCCATCACGCTCACGCTGCCGGTGCCTGCATCGTACAGGCGCGGGATAAGCGAGACGAGCGTGGACTTGCCGCTGCCCGTGCCGCCGATAATGCCGAGCGTTTTGCCCAGCGGCAGCTCCAGGGTCACATCGCTCACGGCATTTGCCGCGCCCGCGCCAAACGAAAAGCTCGCATGGCTCAAGCTCAGCGCGGGAACCGGAACAGCGCCACCCGCCAGTTCGCTCGGCTCGGGCAGCACGACCGGCTCGTTGTCCTCGTCGGTGATGCTCGGCTCGCAGTTGAGCACCTCGTTGATACGCGACGCGCTCGCGCTCGCCTTGGTAAAGACCACGACCAGGTTGGCGACGTACACGATGGAGGTCAGGGTCTGCGTCATGTAGTTCACAAACGCCATGACCTGGCCCTGCGTGAGTTCGCCCACGTTGACCTGGATGCCGCCCACCCACAGGATGGCGCACACGCCCAGGTTCATCACAAGAAACGTGACGGGGTTGAGAATCGACGAGAGCTTGCCCACCGCGATGGCAGTATTGGCCTGGTCATCGGCAGCTTGGGCAAAGCGCTCGCGCTCGTGGTCCTCGCGCACGAAGGCGCGAACTACGCGAGCGCCCGAAAGGCCTTCGCGGCAGATAAGCGCGATGCGGTCGAGCTTTGCCTGCAGCTGCTTGTAGTACGGGATGCAGCGCGCCATGACAAACCAAAACACCAGGCCGATAGCGGGCGTGCAGATCAAAAAGATGATGCCGAGCTTAAGGTCGATGGCAAGGGCTGCGCACATAGAGCCCACCGCCAGGAAGGGCCAGCGGATAAGCATACGCACGCCCAGCGCCACGGCAAGCTGCACCTGGTTGACGTCGTTGGTGATGCGGGTGATAAGCGACGGCGTGCCAAAGCGGTCGAGTTCGGCATAGCTCAGCTTATTGATGTGCTGGTAGAGCGCACCGCGAATGTCGGTGCCCATGCCCTGCGAGGTGAGCGCCGCCATCTTTTGGCAAACAAGCGTAAACGAGATGCCGATCACAGCCATGGCGCCAAGCACCATACCGTAGTGAATAACGGCGTTCACATCGCGTGCGCCGATGCCCTTATCGATCATCTGGGCAATCACCAGCGGCGTCAGCAGGTCAAAGATCACTTCGATCAGCTTGCACGCAGGACCAATCACCATATACCGGCGAAACTTACCACCAAAACGCCTGAGCAGCTCAATCATAAAAAGGCGCTCCCTATCATCATTCACACTCAATTCGAATCATGATAGTACGGTGAGCCCTGGAGATGCGTAAGCAACTCGTTACAGATGTAAGGGCGACGTTCGCTAGCGCCCAAGGCATGTAGCAGCCGATGTTTTGGCAACGCCAGCGAGCGGCATAACGCCAGGGATTCAATTATCAGATAAATGTGACCCTTCAGGCGGTTTTGGTCGGCTACCCGCGAGTGCCGGCAGGGCGCTTGGTAGTCGCGCGATCCCGCAGGCGAAGCCGAGGACCAGCGAGACACCAAGCGCCCTGCCGGCACTCGCGGGTAGCCGCGGCACCAAAAAGCGCCTGCGCACTCGATGGATTCGGATGCCCGACAGAGGCTCCTTATGGCTGCTTCCTTCCGGACCTGACCAGATTCGGAACATGTCGTCATCCGAACCCATCGAACGCGCTAGGCGCTCGGTATATCTTACCCGCTCTCGCTCGCCACGGCAAGATAGCTAGTTTGGGACAGGGCTTTTTTGACTACTTTTTGGCTATCCAAGCTAAACCGAACGATCATTTTACTAGAGTCGGCCGAGGTCGTAGGATCGGGCGGCGGATTCACCGGCGCAGATGAGGTTGGTTATGGCTTCCTGGGAATCGAGCGCCAGCTCAAGGCCCATGGGTCTGCGACAGACTGGCAAAACCAGGTCGATGCCCTGCCCATACACCGCATCCAGGTTGTCAGCACGACCGCCCACGACAGCGGCTACCGACTTGCCATATCGCTTGGCGCGACGCGCCACGCCCACCGGTGCCTTACCGGCGGCGGATTGCTCGTCCATATTGCCCTCGCCTGTAATGACCAGGTCGACATCACGCACGCGCTCATCAAACCCCACGAGATCGAGCACCGTCTCAACGCCCGAACGCAACTCCGCCCCGAGCGCCAGCAGCGCGGCACCCAGGCCGCCAGCAGCACCGGCACCGGGCACGCCGAGCACCGAGCCAAATGTCCGTGCACCCTCGGGCACGCGCAACAACCCCTGAGCCCGCGCCCCGGTAATCGCTGCATCGAGCAGGCGGCCGTAGCCGACCATCCAGCTGTCGTACCTGCTCAGCACCTCGGCATCACCCGTCGGCAGACCCTTCTGCCCGCCAAACACCGCCAGTGCGCCTCGACGCCCCACGAGCGGATTCTCGACATCGGAAAGCACGATGATACGCGCGCCGTTCAGCGCCCGAAGCGCCGGTGCCAAATCGATACTCGTCACGTGTTCAAGGCCCGCGAGACCGGGGGCGATATTGCAGCCACACTCATCGACAAGGTGGGCGCCCAGCGCCTGCAGCATGCCGGCGCCACCGTCGTTGGTGGCACTGCCGCCCAGACCAATATAGATAGTCTTTGCACCCGCGCGAAGCGCACGAAGCATCAGTTCGCCCACGCCATAGGTTGTGGCCGCCAACGCCGCCGACTCCGTGCAAGGTGAATACCCAATACCCGCCGCCTCGGCCATCTCGATGACCGCGGACTCGTGCTCGCCGTCCACCAGCATCCGGGCAGACACGCGGTCGCCCAAGGGACCTGCAACCTCGCAGGTTGAAAGCTCGCCACCGCGTGCGGCGATGGCGTCGAGCGTTCCCTCGCCACCATCTGCCAGCGGCAAAGCGCCCAGCTCGGCATCGGGCCACACACGGCGCACGCCTTCGGCAACGGCCTCCTCCGCCTGCGCACTCGACACGCTGCCCTTGAAGGAGTCGATCGCCAGCAGCACACGGCGGGGCCGCCGCTGCACGGGGCCAAAGTCGACCGTCTCGTCGGTGAGATCTCCAACACCCGCGAGCGCCTCGGCGTGAGACGCATGCGCCTCAAGGTTCAAACCGCAACCGACGCCGTCGACACCGCGCAGGCCAGCAAAATAGCTGCTCAGCACTTCACGGCACTCGCCTGCCAGCACGCCGGCGGTCACATTAAACCGATGGTTCAGGCGCGAATCGGCATTGAGGTCGTACAGCGAACCCAGCGCGCCCGCCTTGGCATCGGTCGCGCCATACGCGCAACGCCCCACGCGCGCGTTAACCATAAGCCCCGCGCACATACAGCAGGGCTCGAGCGTCACGTAGACCGTGCAATCGGAAAGGCGCCAGCGTCCAAGCGTCTGAGCGGCGGCACACAGGGCCAAAAATTCGGCATGCGCCGAAGGATCCTGGTCGAGCTCGCGGCGATTATGCGCCCTCGCGACAATCTCGCCCGCGCGCACTACCACGGCACCAATCGGTACCTCGCCCACCGCAGCGGCGGCGCGCGCCTCCGCCAGCGCCTCGCGCATGAACTTCTCGTCGATTTCGGTGATCGTCATCGTTCGCCTTCCCTGTTGCAAATTCAAAACGATGCTATCATTACGACTCACGGAGAGATGGCAGAGCGGTTGAATGCGGCGGTCTTGAAAACCGTTGAGCGCGAGAGCGTTCCGGGGGTTCGAATCCCCCTCTCTCCGCCACCTTAGTGATTCACCGGCGTCATGGTGCGCTCAAACAGCGCATCGACCACGTCGGCTATCTCGGGTCGACGCTCAAGATCGTGACCCGACTCCCACCAATTTGTGAACAGTCGAATAATGCCACCGGCGATAAACTCCGATGTCGTCTCGAGCGAAACGGGCGCCAGGGCATCTTCGGCAAGCGAGCTCATCACACGCTCGCGGATGGAACGCGCAATGCGGTCGCAAATCATGCCGGTCAGCATGCCCGACATGCTGCTGGCCAAAAGGTTATCCATGAGCTGCTCATGCGCCAGAATCATATTCATGGCATCGTCAAAGACCTCATGGCGAAGCGCCCGTACGTCATCAAGCGGCTCCGCGTCCGCTGCATCGGTCCGGTTTTGCGGCAAGCCCGTCATAAGCTCATCGATATAGAAGGCAAAGTAATCGTTTTTATCGCGAAAATGCTTATAGAACGTCGTGCGGCGAATCAGGGCCCGGTCGCAAAGCATGGCAACCGTCAAATCCTCAAACCGATGCTCTTCCAAGAGCTCGGTAAAAGCATCGAACAGGGCACGATAGGTTTTCTTGATGCGAAGGTCCATCCATATCGCCATCCTCAAGGTGTAGACAGCATTCCTTAATTTGTCGCATATCTTACACCTGTACCACCCGTTCCATATTGGCGGCCCCTCCTTGGCGGAAACATAACGCTTACCGGAAAGTTCGGTATCGCCAAAGGTTGCGGGTATACTAGTAGCGTTACACCAACGGCAGCCGGCGCAAAACGCCGCTGCCATTCGAAACGGAGACATCATGCTTCCCGTCATCATCGGTATCGTTGTTGTCGTTGTGATCGCCAGCGCCATCGCCGGCATCTACAACAACATGGTCACCAAGCGCAATCGCATCGATAATGCCTGGCAGAACATCGACACGCAGCTGCAGCGCCGCAACGACCTGATCCCTAACCTGGTCGAGACCGTCAAGGGCTACGCCAAGCACGAGCAGGACACGCTCGCCGCCGTAGTCAACGCGCGCAACGCCGCCGTGAGCGCCACCACCCCCGAGGCCAAGATGGAAGCGGACAACGTGCTGACCGGTGCGCTGCGCCAGCTCTTTGCCGTCGCCGAGGCCTACCCCGACCTTAAGGCAAATACCAACTTTACGCAGCTCCAGTCCACGCTCGAGGACACCGAGAACAAGGTGAGCTACGCGCGCCAGAGCTACAACGATTGCGTGCTCAGCTACAACAACGCCATCCAGACGTTCCCGGCTGTTATCTTTGCCGGCATCTTCCAGTTTAAGGAGCGCCAGGGCTTCGAGGCAGCTGAAGCCACCCGCCAGGCACCGACCGTCAAGTTCTAACAATCACGGCCGAGTCTTAAGCCAGTTCATCAGCCCTTTGGGGCCCAAGGCACAAACCTTGGGCCCTTTTCTTATCCACGCACAAAGCGCGACCAAACAAAAAGCGCGGCCTAAAAGGCCGCGCACCATATTCAATTCAGCCAAGTAATCCCCTGTCGCGACAGCGCCGAGCCGCAGGGCAGAGAGCAAGTTCCCTCCCAGCGCACTCCGCAGGACGCAAGAAGCCCTCGCCGCACGAAGTGCGCAGCGAGGACTTCTTGCATGTCCGAGGACGCGCTGGGAGGGAACTTGCTCTCTGCCCGGACGTGCTCGCCAAGAGCTGTAAGGCAGGTTACGCCACGGTGTAAACCCAGTTGTGCTTATCCTCGACAGCACCGGACTGAATACCAGTCAGGGTCTCGCGAAGCTTCTTCATCACGGGGCCGATCTCGGTGCAGCCAGCCGGGAAGGTCACGGTCTCATCGGCACCGTAGACCTTGTTGTCGATCTCGCCCACCGGGGAGATGACGGCAGCGGTGCCGCACAGGCCGCATTCCACAAAGGTGCCGGCCTTGACCTCGGCCCACTCGACGGGACGCTGGTCGACGGTCATGCCCAAATCCTCGGCAACCTGAACGAGCGAGCGACGGGTGATGGAGGGCAGGATGGAGTCGGTGTGCGACTGAGGAACGACGAGGGTGCCGTTCTCCTTCACGAACAGAACGTTCGCGCCACCGGTCTCCTCGACATAGGTGCGGGACTCGGAGTCGAGATACAGGTTCTCGGCATAACCCTCGCGATGGGCCTCCATCGTGGGCTTGAGGGACATGGCGTAGTTCAGGCCGGCCTTGATATTGCCGGTGCCGTGCGGTGCGGCGCGGTCGTACTCGGAAACGCGCAGCTTGACGGGCTTGAGGCCGCCCTTAAAGTACGGACCGACCGGGGTCACGAGAATGCGGAACGTGTACTCAGGAGCGGGAGCCACGCCGATCACGTCACCGGAGCCGATCATAAACGGACGCACGTACAGGGTCGCACCAGAACCGAAGGGCGGAACCCAAGCGGCGTTGGCAGAAACGACCTGCTTGACGGCCTCAACAAACTTATCCTTGGGGAACGGGGGCATCTCGAGGCGCTGGGCAGAGTTATACATGCGCTCGGCGTTCATGTCGGGACGGAAGCAGACGATGCTGCCGTCCTCGGCGGTGTAGGCCTTCAGGCCCTCAAAGACCTCCTGGCAATAATGGAAGATGCCGCCGCACTCGGAGACATGCAAGGTGTGGTCGGTGGTCAGGCCGCCCTCGTCCCACTCGCCGTCCTTCCAATGAGCCTCGTAGCTGTAATCGGTCTTCATGTAGCCAAAGCCGAGGCTACCCCAATCGATATCCTTCTTCTCGACAGTCATATGTCGCTCCTTACATACACAGTTGCATACTCGCGAACTCGCACGCAAGGACCGAGGCCGACCGCGTCGCAACGTCGCACGCCCGGAGCGTAGAGCCGGACGGGACACGCGAACGGCATCAAAGCCAATGGCACGTCGATTCGCATGCACGAGATTGTACTCCGCACGCGCGTCGGATAAAACGTTTTTCTTTAACTAACTAAAGTATTTTCATTTGACCGAAACTAAAGAGGCCCGCCACCGTAAACGGTGACGGGCCTCAACGACACGATTTGTGCGCCGGCTCGAGCTATGCGTTCTTTTTGCCCAGCTTAGCCTTAACCAAGCCGACCACGGTCGGGATGATCGACACGGCGACAATGCCGATAATCAGCAGCTCAAAGTGCTCCTGCACAAAGGGAATGCCGCCAAAGAAGTAGCCCAGCAGCGTAAAGACCGTCGACCAGGTAATGCCGCCCAGCACGTTAAAGACAACGAAGTTGCGCCAATGCATGCCGCCCATGCCGGCGATAAAAGGCACAAAGGTGCGGATGAACGGGAAGAAGCGGCCGAGGAAGATGGCCAGATGGCCCCACTTATCCAGGAAATCCTCGGACTTTTTGATGCGCTCGGGCGTCATGGCCTTTACCTTGCCCGAGGCGATGATCTTGCGGCCAAAGAAGTGGCCGATCATAAAGTTGCACTGATCGCCCAGGATGGCTGCGGCCCATGCGGTGGCCAGAAGCGCCACGATGTTAAAGCCGCCGTTGTGGGCAAAGAAGCCCGAGGCAAACAGCAGCGAGTCGCCGGGAAGGAACGGGAAGAACACCACGCCTGTCTCAATGAAGATGATCAGGAACACGCAGCCGTAGGCCATAAGCGGGCCGGCGGCGATCCAGCTGGCGATCGCAGCGCGCGGATCCTTAAGCAGCTCGGCAATGAAATTGATGAAACCCATGAAGTAAAACCTCTCAGTTGTGGGCGCGGATACGTCCAAGTTGACCAGTATACGGTTGCGGCGCGAGCACGGGCCAAACCCCTCAAAAGTCTTACTTCATTACCAGCAAGTTTGCATAACTGACACCTGTCGCGCAAAGCCGCCAAGATTGTTCTTCCTAATCCCTAGCGAATCGCTATACTTTATTGAATCGCATTGCCATGGCGCTAAGGGAGGGCGGCCGGTGAGCTTTATCAATACCATTCGCGAGGACATCAAGACCGTCCAGGCGCAGGACCCCGCCGCACAAAGCGGTCTGGTCATCTTCCTTTCCTATCCTGGCCTGCACGCCAAGTGGAACCACGTGCCCGAGCACTGGCTCTGGGAGCACGGTCATCGCTCGCTCGCCCGTGTGCTCTCGCAAATCACCCGCCACATCACCGGCGTCGAGATTCATCCCGCCGCACAAATCGGCAAGCATTTCTTTATCGACCACGCCATGGGCGTCGTCATCGGCGAAACCACCGTCGTGGGCGACAACTGCGTGCTCTACCAGGGCGTTACGCTCGGCGGCACCGGCAACGAGACCGGCAAGCGCCACCCCACCCTGGGCAACAACGTCACCGTGGGCACGGGCGCCAAGGTGCTCGGCAACATTCGCATCGGCAACAACGTCAAGATCGGCGGCAACTCGGTCGTCGTCAAGGACGTGCCCGACAACTGCACCGTCGTGGGTGTGCCTGGGCGCATCATCAAGCGCAACGGCTGCCGCGTGTTCGAGGAGAGCTTCGACGCCAAGCAGCATCGCGAGTACATGCCCGACGATGCCGCCGAGCAGAGCGCCCTCAACCGTCAGGGCATCACCGAAAACGCCCGTCGCGTCAAGGAACTCGAGCAAGAGGTGGCCGAGCTCAAAGCCCTCGTCGCCAAGCTCGTGGACGAGCGCTAAGGCCGCGGGCAGCCGCCACAGCATGAACGCCAACACAAAAGGCGCGCTGGGGAATCCGCCCCCGGCGCGCCTTCTTTTCGATGTGGCATGCGGGACTGCCCCTTTGTCACCTTATGCGAACTGGCTTAGGTAGAGGTCGGCGTAAGCGCCCTCGGCAGCCAGCAGCTCCTTGTGCGTACCCTGCTCGATGATATTGCCGTGGTCCATGACCAGGATGAGGTCGGCATCGACGATCGTCGACAGACGGTGCGCGATCACAAAGCTCGTGCGCCCGCGCATGAGCGCGTCCATAGCACGGCCGATGGCGAGCTCGGTGCGCGTGTCCACACTCGACGTCGCCTCGTCCAGGATGAGGATCGCCGGGTTGTTGAGCAGCACACGCGCGATGGTCAGCAGCTGACGTTGGCCCTGGCTGATGCTCTCGGCATCGTTAGCCACACGCGTGTCGTAACCCTGCGGCATAGTGCGCACAAAGAAGTCGACCTGAGCGGCACGTGCGGCCGCGACAATCTCCTCGCGCGTCGCCTCGGGACAGCCATAGGCGATGTTCTCGGCAATGGTGCCATCGAACAGCCAGGCGTCCTGCAACACCATGCCAAACTGCTGGCGCAGCTCGCCGCGGTCCATGCGGCTCGTGTCCACACCGTCGAGGGTAATGCGGCCACCGTCGATCTCGTAGAAGCGCATGAGCAGATTGATGAGCGTGGTCTTACCCGCACCCGTGGTTCCCACCACCGCGATCTTTTGGCCCGGCTCGGCGGTAAACGACACGTCGCGCATGAGCGGCTTGTCGGGCGCATAGCCAAAACGCACGTGTTCAAAGGCAATACGGCCCTCCACCTTGCCCGGCAGCTTGGCGGCGGCCGCCGGCAACGGATCGGCTTCCATCTCGGGCTCATCGAGCAGGTCGAACACGCGCTCCGCACTCGCCAGCGCGCTCTGCAGCGAGTTGAAAGTGAATGACAGCTGCGTCATGGGCTCGGATGCCTCGTAGATAAACTGGAAGAACGCCTGGAACACGCCGACGGTCATGTGGCCAGCAACCAGCATGCTGCAGCCCACCAGCGCAATCACGATCTGCGCCAGGCGGCCGATAAAGCGCACCGCGGGGCCGACGGCGTTAATCATGAAGTCGGCCTTGGTGCTCACGCGCGCCAGCTCCTTCGAAGCCTCGTGCACCTCGGCAGAACTCTGGCGCTCACGGTTGAACGCACGAATCACCAGACGGCCCGAGTAGCCTTCCTCGACCGCGCTCGTAATCTTGGACACCCACTCCTGGCGCTCGCCCGTCACATCGTGCGTGCGGCGCGAAACGACCTTCGTCACCAGCAGCGAAAGCGCCGTAAAGAACAAAAAGACAAGCGTGAGCGGCACGCTAAACACGAACATCACGCTCACGGCGCCCACCACGGTACCGATCGACACCAGAAGCTGCAGCAAGCCGCGCTGCATGCTCTCAGACATCTTGTCTAAGTCGTTGGTCGCACGGCTAACGACCTCGCCGGGACGATGCGCATCAAAGAAGGCAAGCGGCAGACGGTTGAGCTTTTGAGCGATGCGGTTACGCAGGTGCAGGTTAAGGCGTTCGGCCACGCTCGACATCAAAAAGCTCTGGAGCGCGTAGAACGAGGCAGCGGCCGTCCAGATCATAAAGTAGATGAAGATGGTCCTGCCGCAGTTCTCCCAGGTGATGTTGAAGGTGGTGTCGTTGGCAAACGCCACCTGAATGTGGCCCCACAGCTCATCGATCACGCGGGCGCTATATGCCGGCGCAGCGGTGTTAAAGATGGCATAGAACACGATGCTCGCGAACACGATATAGAAGCGCCAATGGTCACCGGCAGCCTCGCTCCACAGGCGGCGCACCGTCGCCCAGGTGTCGCGGGGTTTCTCGTCCTCGTCCTCGTCGTCCACATCGCGCATGCGCTCTGCCTCAGCGCGGGCGCGCTCGTCCTCGGCGCGTTCGTTTTCCTCGTAGAGCGCTTGGCGGCGAGCCTCGCGCTCGGCTGCAGCCTTGGCGGCCTCGTCCAGCTCGGGTGCTACGGCAGCCGTTTCCTCAACCAGTCCCGCGGCAACGGCGTCATCAACGCTGGCCTGCTTCCTGAGCTCCTCGGTCATGCTACTCACCTCCCTTCATCTGCGATTCCGCGATGGCGCGGTACACCTCGCAGGTTTCCATAAGCTCGCCATGCGTGCCCAAGCCCACAACCTCGCCGTCCTTGAGCACGACGATCTGGTCGGCGTGCAAGATCGTCGAGATGCGCTGGGCGATGATGAGCACCGCGGCATCGCGCGTCTCGTCCTGCAGCGCATGGCGCAGTGCCGCATCGGTCTTAAAGTCCAGGGCCGAAAAACTGTCATCGAAGATATACAGATCGGCATGCTTCATGAGCGCACGGGCGATTGCCAAACGCTGGCGCTGACCGCCCGAAAAGTTCGTGCCGCCCTGGGATACCGGCGTATCGAGCCCCTGCGGCTGATCGAGCACAAAGGTGCTCTGGGCAACCTGGAGCGCATGAAGCATGTCGGCCTCAGTTGCGTCTTCATTGCCAAAGCGCAGATTGCTTGCCACGGTGCCCGAGAACAGCCATGCCTTTTGCGGCACATAGGCAATGCGCCCGCGTATCTCGCCTTGCGAAAGCTCGCGCAGGTCGACGCCGTCTAGGCGAATGGCGCCCTTGGTGGCATCGTGGAAGCGCAGCAGGAGCTTGGCCACCGTCGATTTGCCCGAGCCCGTCGAGCCGACGATCGCGGTCGTCTGACCGCGGCGACAGGTAAAGCTCAGATTGCACAGCGTGTCCTCGTCGGCGTCGTCAAAACGAAACGACATATGATCGAACACGGCGACCGCGTCGGCTCCGTCTGCGGACTCAGGCGCCCCGTCGCCCAGCGTAGCCTTGCCGTCCACGATGCTCGGCTCGATTTCGAGCACCTGCTGCGCACGGTTGAGGCACGCCGCGGCGCGCGGAAGCGTCAGAATCACCATCTGCGCCATCATCACAAAGAAAAGAATCAGGATCGCGTATTCCAACACGGCCGAAATGCTGCCGATTTGCATGGCGTGGACGCCCACGCGGTTGCCGCCCACCCACAGCACCGCCACCTCGGCGATGTTCATCAAAAAGAAGCTGGAGCTGTCGAGGCCCACAAACAGGTGGTTGACCTTGATGGCGTTGGCCGCGTAATCGCTAAACACCTCGTCCAGGCGCTGCTCCTCGTGGCGCTCCTTGTTAAATGCGCGGATGACGCGCACGCCCACGATGTTCTCGCGCAGCACCACGTTCATGCGGTCGATAAAGCTCTGCAGGCGCATAAAAATCGGCGCGGCGTTAGCCACCGTAAAGACCGCCGCCACCAGCACGATCGCAACCACCACGCCCAGCAGCGTGCCCATGGCGGGATCGATGAACCAAGCAAAAATGATGCCTGCCACGGCCAAGAATGGCACCGGCAACACCAGCTGAATCGTCTGAAGGACAGCTTGCTGAATCACGTTGATGTCGTTGAGCGAGCGTGTGATCATCGAACCCGTGCCAAAGCGCTCAAAGTCGCTGGCGGACAGCTCGAGCGACTTGTCGTACACGGCATTGCGGATATCGCAGGCCACGTTGGCGGCCAGGCGCGCCGAAAGATAGCAGCCCAGCACCGTGCCGCCGCTGGCCATGCCGGTCGCGATAAGCATGTACAGGCCGTTACGTAAAATATAGTCGACATCGCCCGTGGTAATACCGGTGTTGACCATGTTCGCCAGCATCGTGGGAACCAACAGCGTACCGACGTTATCTATCAGCACCGCAAACAGCGTCACCGCAATCAGACCGCGGTACGGCCTCATAAACCTCATTAAGAGTCGCATGTGTCCCCCTCGCCCTTATCGTCAGCCTCGTTCTCGGCGGCCACTTGCCGTTTAAATGCCTCGCACTCTTCGTTCAGAACATGGGAGAATTTACCGACCAGGCGCATGATCTCGCGCTGTTCCCACGGCTCGAGCGCTTCGAATGCCTGTTGCTCGGCTTTTTGCGCCGGTAACGCGTAGCGCTTGGCAAACCGCACGCCTTCTTCGGTCAATCGCACAACCTTGTTCTTACGACTGCCCTCGGCAAACTCCAACGTCGCAAGCCCTCGCGCCCTAAGCGTCTTGATCGCCGAATTGATGGTCTGTTTGCTGTAGAACCATTCACTCGTCAGCCGACTCACGGCAACGCTTCCGCCCGCTGCACTCGTGTCGACGAGCATCCAGTAGGCGCAGTCCGAAAGGCCGCAGGTACGCGCGAACTCCGAATAGATACGGTCAAGCCCGTTAAGCATCCGGTCGAAATCGACCAGGCTAACTGCACTATTCATCTCTCCCACCATTCGATAGTCCGAGTTTTGACCAATTTATATCTCTACATTAGTCCGAGTTTTGACTATCGTCAATACGCTCGTTGTTTATGGTCGGCTCTACATAAGCATATCGACAAAAAAGACCGCCGGCGCGGGGGCGGCGCCGGCGGTCACGCGAGAATAGCGATGTATTTGCCCGTTAGGCAGCGACGGCCTCGTAGACCGTTGCGCCCGCAAAGCTGTCGTGCAGGCTCTTGCCGCAGATCCAAGGTAGCTCGACGACCTCGCAGACCGTGTTGACCAGCTCGGAGCAATCAGTAAAGTGGCCCTTATCGTTGAGGGTCTCGCAATCCTGAACACGCCAATAGCCATCGGTGTGCGTGATGTAGTACTCGTGATCGTTGATCGACACGAAAGCGCGCGTCTTGGAACGCAGCAGCTTCAGAAATCCTTCGAAGTCAGTCTCGACGACATCTCCAGCCTGGAACATGATAGTTACCTCCTGGCCCAGCGCCACCACAGCGCATTGATTAACGTTGGTACCCCTTTAGTAAAACCTTTATCAATTGATATGCGCCCCTGTTTTAGGCAAGTGGTAAAAAACCGCAGGGTAGACGGGATAAAACGTTTAACCATCTCATCAGTTTCTCACATTCTTGCCGCAGTTTTATGCAAGCCGACTTTTCCGATTGGTGGCTATTGCTGTTTGGGCCCTCTGCGCGATTACGGCTACGGCACGACGGGTAAGAACGGAGCATCTGCAACGTCATCGCTAGGAGAACCCATGGAGACCATCGAAGCGCTCATCCATCGCCGTAGCTGCCGCAACTACAGCGATCGCCCCGTCGAGGCAGAAAAGCTCGCACGCATTATCGAGGCAGGCCAGTACGCGCCGAGCGGCATGGGGCGTCAGCCGGTCACGTTCGTCGCCGTCACCGACCCCGCGACCGTCGAGCGTCTCTCGCAACTCAATGCGCAAGTCATGGGCAGCAACGGCGATCCCTTCTACGGTGCCAAAACCGTTGTGGTGGTACTGGTCGACCGCAGCGTGCCCACGCATCTGGAAGACGGTTCGCTTGCCATGGGCAACCTGCTCAATGCTGCCTATGCGCTGGGTGTTGATTCGTGCTGGATTCATCGCGCCCACGAGGTTTTCGATTCGCCCGAGGGCCTGGAGCTGCTGGCCAGCTGGGGCCTGCCCGCCGACGGAAGCCTGCGCGGTGTTGGCAACTGCATTCTGGGCTACGCCGAGGACGCACTCCCCAAGGCCAAGCCTCGCCGCGACAACGTGGTGTATGTTCCGCCGTTCTAACGAACGGCGGACCCGTTGACGCTGCGCGAGCCGCATTAACGCCAATCTGACGTTCAATTTCGAGGGCGCGACCAAAAGGTCAGCGCCCTCTCATTTCACGTCACCTTGGCGCAAATGCGGCCCGCTCGCTGTTGGTGCCTGACATCGAGTGAGCCACTGTCTTGGGCAGCTAAAAGGCCCCGTCCCATATTTGCTGCCCCACTCGCAACTTATCTTGCCGATGGAGTTGTCGTCGTTTCGTTCGTGTGAGTCGTTTTGGCGCCGTCGCCTTGTTCGTCCTCGTCCTTTTGAGCATCGGCAATGGTGGCAGCAGCTGCGACCATACCGCGCTGGGGCGCCACACCCGTCTGGTCTTGTGCGCCTTCAACAAGCTCCGTGCCAGCATGCGCAAGTTCAGGCGATTTGAAAATCGCGCCCAGACTCGCGCCGTCGCCGGCATATCCGAGCGCCGCGAGCGCGATGACGATTATCGCGGCAACGACCACGATCGGCACGTAACGATGCCAGCCTGCAGGATTGAGGCCGCTACGGCGGGCAGCACCGCGGCTGATGTAGCCAAGCGTTCCATCGTGCTTGAGCTTTGAGCCCACCACGCGCCTTCGTCCCCACAACGAGGACTCGGCCTGCATGGCCAAGCGAGCGCTTGCCGAAGGATAGCCATATTTTGTGCGCTTGAACGAGCCGTCGAACCCCGAGGCGCTTTTGCCCCACGTCCGCGAAGTCGTACGCCGGCCGACCGGCGCCGCACTTCGCTTTGTTCGGTTCGTTTTTGAAGTCTCCGCCATACTCCCCCGCACGCCGTAACACAATCGAAACAATGCTTCTTTGGACTGTATCACACGCGCCGCACGCGGTCACGGCGCCTCGCTCAGCGGTCGTTGTCCTTCAGCAGGCGCCATAAAGTCGTGCGGCTTATACCGAGCACCTCTGCCGCACGTGTCCTGTTGCCGTGAAGGTGCTGCAGGACCAACCGTGCGACATCGCGCTCGGTATCGGCCAGGGGACGCAAGATGTACAAATCGCTTTCGAGCGCCGGGGCGCCAAAGGTCGCGGTCTTGATAACGTCCTCCTGGGCAAGCACCTCTTTCGCCACGGCACGCTCCACCGTACCCGCCCCCACTAATATATAGAGTCGTTCAGAGACTTCACGCAGCTGCAGGTAATTGCGGGGCCAACGGTACGCATCGAGCGTCTCTGCCGCGGCGGCGGACAACATGGGGGCACCCGTCTTAAACATATCTGCCAGATACCCCAGATAGCGCGCAACCTTTTCCGACGCGCCGCCCTGCTCGGCAATCGCCGGCGCCACACTCACTGCACAGGCCAGACGCTCGGTTACAAAAGCAGCCTGATCGCTTTCGCCGCCGCCCGGCATATCGTTTGCCGTCAACACCACATGGCAACGAGTTGCGAGCACCGTGTCGATCATTGCGGACACGAGCTCGCGCAGACGTTGGGGGCCAACAGCATGCCAGCCGCCCATGCAAAGTGTCAGCCCCGTTTGGAATAGCGGCGATTCGGAACTTTTGAGCAGATGGCGCCAGCCGCGATCCGTAAGCTCATCGAGCGCAACGGACACAAAGGGCTGATCGGCATAGGGTCCATCCAGGTACAGGCGTTTTGCAATCTGATCCTGCCCCGCGCCCAGCTCGCCCTCGAGCATAAGGGGCACCCCACGCGCATAGCTCCCACGTACGGGGGCAGCGACCGCCGCCGCATCTTCGACGATGCCGTACGTGCTCGACGCGTAGCGAGCCTCGACTTCGTCGGCATTGAGCCACTCGATGCCCGCATGCGTCGCAGCGGCGCGCACCTCATGCGCCACGACCACCCAAAGCGCTCCGCGCTCCTTGGCCGTCGGGCGCACCGTCAAGCTCAACCGCACGCCCTCGTGGCCCATCACCAGGCGCGCCCCATCGCCCACGCGAGCGAGACGCTCGGAAACAAAAGCGGCGATATCCTGCTCGAGTGCCGCGTCACTCATAGTCGAGATCACAACGCCACCGCGCTCGTCGACTGCCAGCGCCGATACTCCGGCTGCGGACAATGCCTCAATCAGAATCTGCAGCTTGGCATCGCTATCCATGATTTGCCCCTGTCCGCGGCGACGTGCAACCGCCGACGGTCGCACGACCGAATGTTTCAAAATTGAACGATATTACTCACCAAACACTATAGGGCAAAAGTCGCCGTCCTGCGAGTATATGAATTGCCCCGCATCGCCATCCTGGCGGGGCGATAAGAGCTCTTCGGGACCTATCAACCTGCGGACAAGCCATACCCGCAAGAGCTCCTATCGCTCCACCGCAGGTATGCGCTCGCCAGCACGCAACACGCAAATCAGCTACTTCTCTACCAGATTCCCAGCACGTGCTGCATTCCCAAACTCATGCATGCAATGCCAATCCAGCAGCAAAAGCCCAACGCGATGGGTTTGCCGCCCTTTTTGACCAGCTCGACGATATCGGTATTAAAGCCAATAGCCGCCATGGCCATCACGATAAAGAACTTCGACAGCTCCTTGATGGGCGCCGTAATGGACGCAGGAAGCTGAAGCACCGTGGTGATCACGCTCGCCAGCACAAAGAACAACACAAACATGGGAAACGCACGTTTAAGCGAGAACGTGCTTTTGGCGTCGCCGCCGGCCTTGCGCGCCAGATGCATCTGCCAGCATGCGAGAGCCAATGTAATGGGAATAATGGCCAGCGTCCTGGTGAGCTTAACCACTGTGGCGCTTTCGAGCACATTGGCGCCGGGATGCATGCTATCCCAGGCGCTCGCCGCAGCCGTTACCGACGAGGTGTCGTTGATGGCGGTGCCGGCAAACAGGCCAAAGCCCTCGTTGGTCAGCCCGAGCATGCCGCCGAGCGTCGGAAACACGAGCGCCGCGATAACGTTAAACAGGAAGATGACCGAAATGGCTTGGGCAATCTCGCGATCGTCGGCATCGATGACGGGCGCGGTCGCAGCGATGGCCGAACCGCCGCAAATCGACGAGCCCACACCCACAAGCGTCGCAATCTTGCCCGGCACGTTCATAACGCGGCAGAGCACGACGGCGATGACAAGCGAGGTCGAGATCGTCGCCACGATAATCGGCAGCGACTGGGCGCCCTTGGACAGAATCTGGGAGAGGTTCATGCCAAAGCCAAGCAGGATAACCGCGTACTGCAAGACTTTTTTAGACGTATAGGTGACACCGGCGGCGAGCTGTTCGCGACGATTCTTGGGAAAGACGAGCGCCAGGACCATGCCAAAGAGAATGGCAAATACCGGACCGCCGACCACCTCAATTTGTTTGCCGAGCAACGTCGCGGGAATGGCGATGATCAGGCAGAACAAGACGCCTTTCCAGCGCTCGCGTACGATATTCGCCAGTTGCATATGAGATTCCTTCTTTCTATTTCACGTTTGCGACGGCTTATGATACGGCAATGTTGAGCACAGCCCTGCGCAAATACAGACTAAGATGCCGCAATAGTTCTCGGGCAACAGCCGAATTACCCACCGCGGAGAGCTGGTTCGCGGCATAATAAACAACTGACATATGAGTTTGATAGAACAGTTGCGAGGCGCTATGGAAGAATCGATGCACGTCGGCGAGCAGGAAACGAGCCTACAGGACCAGTCCTACCACACCATTCGACGCAAAATCGTCTACCTGGACTACAAGCCGGGCGAAAAGCTAGGCGTCAAGCAGCTTTGCGACGACCTGGATATGGGGCGCACCCCTGTGCGCGAGGCACTGGTGCGTCTGGCGCAAGAGAGCCTGGTGCGCACCGTGCCCCAAAGCGGCACCTATGTCTCGCCCATCAACCTCACCTTTGCCGAGAGCGCCTGCTACATTCGCGAACACCTGGAAAAACAGGTGATTGTGGAGTGCTGCGCCCGTGCCACCTCGGCAGGCATCGAGCAGCTCGACCGAGCCATCGCGCTGCAGGAAAAGGCCATGGCCGAAGAGGATCGCATCGGATTCTTTTTAAGCGACAACCTCATGCACCGCATGATCTTTAGCATCGCGTGCCGCAGCACCGTGTGGTCGTGGCTCGAGGCGACCAATGCCGACCTGGAGCGCTTCCGCTGGCTGCGCGCCGCCACGCAGAGGCTCGACAATCAGGAGATTGTTAACGAGCACAAGCAAATCCGCCGCGCCATCGCCGGCCGCGACCCCATCGAGGCGAGCTTTTTGGTCAGCAAGCACCTGCATATGATGTTCCGCAACCAGACCGAGGTCCTGGACCAATATCCCAAGTATTTCGAGACCAGCAAGCTCCGCTAACCTGCCAAAAAGGGACAGGTTTATTTTGGCAGGTTTTATCTGGGCAAATGCAGAAAAGGCCCGGCTCCGTCTTGATGCGGAGCCGGGCCTTAGTCGTTAGGACGGCGGAACCAACTACTCTACCGTGACGCTTTTCGCCAGGTTGCGAGGTTGGTCGACGTCGCAGCCGCGCAGGATGGCGACCTCGCGGGCGAGCAGCTGCAGCGGGACGCTCGCCGTGATGGGGCTGAACACGTCGCGGACTGCTGGCACGCGGATGATGCAGTCGGCGATCTTGTTGATCTCCTCGTCGCCCTCAGTGGCAACGACGATGACCTTGGCGCCGCGCGCCTTGCACTCCATAAGGTTCGACACGGTCTTGTCGTAGGTGGCACTCTTGGTGGCCACGGCGATGACAGGGAAGCCCGGGTCGATCAGGGCGATGGGGCCGTGCTTCATCTCGCCGGCGGCGTAGGCCTCGGCGTGCAGGTAGCTGACCTCTTTGAGCTTGAGCGCGCCCTCGTAGGAAATAGCGGCACCCATGCCGCGACCCACGAACAGTGCGGACTGCGCGTCCTTGCACAGCAGGGCGGCCTCATGCACGGCCTCGGTCTGGGTATCCAAAATCCACTGGATCTGCTCGGCCGTATCGGAAAGCTCGCGGAACAGCATGCGCGCCTGCTTGGTGGTCAGGCGGTACTTGACCTGCGCTAGCAGCAGAGCCAACAGCGTCAGGCTCACGACCTGGCCGATGAAGCTCTTGGTCGAGGCGACCGCGATCTCCTTGTTGGCCTTGGTGTAGATGACGCCGTCGCTCTCACGCGCCACGGGGCTGCCCACCACGTTGGTGATGCCAAAGACCTTGGCGCCCTTGATGCGCGCGTCGCGAATGGCGGCAAGGGTATCGGCCGTCTCGCCCGACTGGGACACGGCAACGACAAGCGTCGTCGGCGTGATGATGGGATTGCGATAGCGGAACTCGCTGGCCGCCTCAACCTCGGTGGGGATGCGAGCCCAGCCCTCAATAAGGTTCTTGGCGATGAGGCCAGCGTGATAGCTGGTGCCGCAAGCGATCACGTAGACGCGGTCGATATCGTTGAGTTCCTCGAGGGACAGGCCCAGCTCGTCGATATCGAGCTCGCCGGCGGGGGTCATACGGCCCACCAGCGTATCGCGCACGACGCGCGGCTGCTCGTGGATTTCCTTGAGCATAAAGTCGGGATAACCGCCCTTTTCTGCCATGTCCAGGTCCCAGTCGATGTGGGTGACCTTGGGCTCGATGACGTTGCCGGCCTCGTCGGTGTACTCGACGCCCGCGGGCGTGAGCTTGGCAAACTGACCGTCCTCGAGCACCACGACATCGCGGGTGGCGTCGATGAGCGCGATGACATCGGAAGCAACATAGGAGCCGGTTTCGCCCACGCCGACTACGATCGGGGAATCCTTGCGGGCCACGGCGATCACGCCGGGCTCGTCAGCGCACACGGCGGCCAGACCATAGGCACCGACCACGTGGGTGCAAGCCTCGCGCACGGAGGCCATCAGGTCGTGCGTCTCGGCATAAGCCTCTTCGATCAGATGCGCGAAGACCTCGGTATCGGTCTCGCTCTTAAAGTGGTGACCACGGCCCTCCAGCTCTTCGCGCAGCTCGGCGAAGTTCTCGATGATGCCGTTGTGGACGATGGCGATACGACCGTCGCAGCTGGTGTGGGGATGGGCGTTAACGACGGAGGGCTTGCCGTGGGTGGCCCAACGGGTGTGGCCGATACCGCAGGTAGCGTCGCTGTCGATGTTGGAAAGCTCGCTCTCCAAGCCCGCGACCTTGCCCACGCGGCGGATGACGTCGAGGTGCGCCGCGGCGCCCTCGCCCACCTCGAGCGCGACGCCCGAGGAGTCATAGCCGCGATACTCCATACGCTTGAGGCCCGTGACCAGGATGTTCTTTGCAATATCAGAGCCGGTGTAGCCGACGATTCCGCACATAGGATAAATCCCTTCGTTCGCGTGACTGCAAGACGTCCACGCACAGGGGGCGCTGAGACGTATAACGTTCGAGTATTGTACTCACGCAAGCGCAAGCTGATATACCAGAAGTGGTATCTCAACTTAGATACCACCCGATGCACACACGTCCAGCCGGTCCAAACCACCACAAAGGTGCCTGTCCCCTTTGTGGTGGTCGCGCTGGCAACGGCGTTTCCCCAGATAAAACCTGCCAAAATAAACCTGTCCCTTTTTGGTAGGTTTGGGATGCTACAATCTGGCTTGTACTTGAAACGCATCAAAGGGGCCGCTATGGCAAAGGTAAAAATCAGCGACGTCGCGCGCGAGGCCGGTGTTTCGCTGGGCACGGTTTCCAACGCGCTCAACCACCCCGAAAAGCTGCGCCCCGAGACCCTCAAGCTCATCAACGAGACCATCAATCGCCTTGGCTACCTGCCCAACCAAAGCGCTCGTCAGCTCGCGGGCGGCGCCACCAAGTCTTTTGGCCTGGTGCTCCCCCGTCTCGATCACGGCTTTTCGCTCCAAATCGCCAGCGGCGCCCACAACGAGGCCCGTAAGCACGGCTACGACCTGCTCATCGCCAACGCCGATAACGACGATATTCTCGAGGATCATTACCTGCGCTATTTTATGGGCACGCAGATGTCCGGCGTCATGGTTCAGCCCATGGCGTCCCCCGACTGGCACCCCGCTATGACCAAGATGCCCGTGCCGATCGTCTATCTGGACATCCATTGCTCCGAGCCCGGTTACTACGTGGCCGCCGACAACGAGGCACAGGGGCGTATTATCGCCGAGCTCGCCATCGCCCGCGGCGCACGCCATATCACCGTTGTGGGCCGAGCGGCATTTATGCAGCTCACCCTGCGCGTCCTTGGCATCCACAAGGCACTTGCCCTGCATCCTGATATCAAAATTGAGGTCATCGATGCCGGGGAGTGGAATACCGCAGCCGACGGCTACAGCATCGGTACCCAGATTGCCGAACGCCCTGCTGACGAGCGCCCCGATTTTGTCATCGGCCTGACCGACGTATTGGCCTCGGGCGTTATCTCGGCGCTGACCGACAAAGGCATTTCCGTCCCCGGCCAGGTCCGCGTGGCCGGCTGCGACGGCAACCCGCTCGCTTGGAGCGGATCGGTCCCGCTCACCACGGTAGCACCCCCAGGCTACGAGATTGGCCGCAAGGGCGTTCAATTGCTCATGGAGCAAATCGAGGATAAACCTGCCGCCAAGACCAAACGAGTCCGCATCGGCTCCGCCGCGCGCACCGTCACCACGGCCACGGCCGCCGAGGACATTAACCGTCAGGAGCTCGTGCGCCCCTTCTTGCTCGAACGTGTGAGCACCCAAAAGGCCGAGCAGCACCCGACGGGCCCATCCGCGGCCCCAATAACCGACATCAACCTGGGCGCCTACCTGTAACAAAAAACGCCGCAACGGGAACAGTCCCGCCGCGGCGTTTTGCTGGCCCCATGTTCCCTCCCCGTTTAGCCGGACCTGCGGCTACGGATATTTATGGAATGTAATCCATTTTTCATTAACTTTTTTGTTAAAATAGATTCAATTCCATATTTTTAGATATTTCCTATAAGTATTGATTTTGCTCCAGTTTTTTCTCGCCAAGAAAGGGGTTTCATGAATCTGATTGATCGCAAACAGTACCTCGACTGGCTCATTTCGTGGAAAGACTCGCACGTCATCAAGGTCGTTTCGGGCGTGCGAAGGTCCGGCAAATCAAAGCTATTCGAAATCTACCGTAGCTACCTGCGCGATCATGGAATCACAGGCGACCAGGTTATATCCCTCAACTTTGAAGACCTGGAGTTCGAGTCGCTTACGTCGTATAGAGCACTCTACGACTTCATTTCCGCCAGACTCGTCCCCGATAAGATGAACTACGTTTTTCTGGACGAGATACAGCACGTCGAGCATTTCGAAAAAGCCGTCGACAGTCTTTTTATCAAGGACAATGTCGACCTCTACATAACCGGTTCCAACGCTTATCTGCTCTCGAGCGAGCTGGCAACTTTGCTCTCCGGCCGCTACGTAGAGCTCAAGATGCTGCCCCTATCCTTTAAAGAGTTTTGCTCGGCAAAAACCAATGACGGAAAGGCTCCCGCGCAGTTGTTTGACGAGTACATCACCCGGGGCTCTTTTCCCTTTATCGCCGAGACGGGTATTCAGGGACCCCAGGCGCGCGATTATCTTATGAGCCTCTACGATACCATCGTCATACGCGACGTTATCGAACGCCTGAAGGTCTCGGACGTCCCGACCCTGCGCGATATCACCAAGTTCCTACTCCATAGCATTGGAAACCGGATCTCGATTAAAAAAATCTCCGACACGCTCTCGTCCAACGGCAACAAAACCGACCAGAAAACCGTAGCCAAGTACCTCAAAGGCTTAACAGACAGCCTTGTGTTGTACTTTGCTCCGCGCTATAACGTGCGCGGCCGGCAGCTTCTTTCAACAAACGGCAAATACTACGCCGTTGACCTTGGACTTAGAGGCGCTCTCGTCAAAACCCAAAGCAGCGATATCGGTCATATCCTCGAAAATGTTGTTTATCTCGAGCTCCTACGCCGTGGATACGACGTCTACGTGGGCGATATCGACGGCGGGGAAATTGATTTTGTTGCCCTAAACTCAGACGAGACAGCCTATTTTCAGGTTTCAGCCACAACGCTCGACGAAACTACCCTCAATCGAGAGTTGGCCCCCTTTAAGAAAGTCCGAGACAACTACCCCAAGACGCTTCTTACGCTCGACACGCTGTTTGCGGACGCGAACTACGAAGGAGTCCGCAAGCGCAACGTGATCGACTGGCTCCTGGAGTAACTTGTAGCGTCATAACCCTCCGCCAGCTCCTTACCAAGGCCGCAGCCCCAGTCGCTTAAAGCAAAATGCCCCTCTTATCGGCCAAAACAGCAATCTTGGCGTGATAAGAGGGGCTGACTGCGTCAGCGCCTCCACGCAGGCGCCGTTACCGTCACCGTCCCGCGGGATCGGGTGCGGGATATGGCGACTCACGTGCGAACGCTAGCGCACGGCCTTGACCGCGGCCGGCAGATCGAACAGCGTATCGAGCACAGCCTCGCAGCCATCCACCACGTCCTGCGGCAGCGGCACGATATCGGGGACGGCAAAGACGTGGCAGCCGGCCGTAATGCCCGAGACGCAGCCGTTACGCGAATCCTCGACCACGGCGCATTCCTCGGGGGCAAAGCCCGCGCGCTCGCAGGCGAGCAGATACATCTCGGGGTCGGGCTTACCGTGCACGACGTCCTCGCCGCAGGTCACCGTTTCAAACTTGTCAAAGAGACCGACCATCTTAAGGTTGCGCTCGGCCGTGGCATGGCGCGATGACGTCGCAAGGCCCACGTGATAGCCCGCAGCCAGCAGCTCGTCTATGCACTCGGCGGCACCGGCCTTAAGCTCCAAATCGGTCTTGACTATCTCGTCGCGAATCTCCTTGTGGCGGACATAGACCGCCTCGGTGGTTTCGTGGCTGCCGTAATGCTTATCAAGGATGTCCATGACATCGGGCAGCGTGCGACCGATAAACTGATGGATCAGCGCTTCATCAATCGCGACCCCCAGCTCGGCAGCGCCCGCCTTCCATGCCTTGATGCCCAAACGCTCGGTATCGACCAGCGTTCCGTCCATGTCAAAAATAACAGCCTTGATCATATCGATCCCCTCACCGGATTGCATTACTGCCACTCTAGCGCACTTTACAAACTTGTATATAACGTATATAGCATATTGCACTTTCGTTACATAAGCGGAAGTCTTATGACAGGCAGCCCGGTAGGATTATAGTTTTCGACCGAGTACTCAATGGTAAGGATCGTTTCATGCTTTCAGACACTACTGCACCTGCAGAGGAGCTTCAGGACAAACTCACGACGCTCGAGCAGCTGCTTTTGGCATACGGGCGCGTGGCTATCGGGTTTTCCGGCGGCGTTGACAGCAGCTTTTTGGCCGCCGTATGCGCCCGCGTCATGCCTACCAATACCCTCCTCGTCCATCTCACCACGCCGCTCATCGGCACGCCCGAGCAGGCTTCGTTTGAGCAGTCCGTTGATGGGCAGGCCAATGAGGGGCCGCATTTTAAGCTCCCCGTGCTCAATCTTTCGGTGGATCAGCTGCAGCTCCCCCAAGTAGGCTGCAACGATGCTAATCGCTGCTACCACTGCAAGCACGCCGGCTTTACCGCCATCGTCAACCACGCCAAGTCGCTCGGCTTTCCCACCGTCATCGATGGCAGCAATGCAAGCGATCGCGGTGACTACCGCCCCGGCATGCGTGCGGCAGAAGAGCTCGGCGTACGCTCACCCCTTATGGAGGTCGGCTTTACCAAGGACGAAGAGCGCGAGCTGCTGCGCGCATGGGGCTATCCCGTTTGGAACCTGCCGGCGGGAGCATGTCTTGCCACCCGCGTCCCCACGGGCGAGGAGCTTACGCGCGAGAAGGTCGATTTAATCCGCGCCTGCGAGGATTACCTGCACGATCTTGATCTGGCACAGGTACGCGCGCGCTTAATCGGCGGCTGCATGCATATCGAGGCCGCACCCGCAGATGTCGCCAAGATTGCTGCCCTCGGTGGCAACGCCGTCGATGCCGAGGGCAAAACCCCGCTGCCCGCCGCCATCGAGTCCGCGCTGCGCGAGCTGGGCTGCGACCATATCTCCCCCGAGGTCACCCCCTACATCCACGGCAACATGAATCAATAGCGCATCCCAAATAAGTTGCGGTGGAATAGTTCCTGTTTTGCGGCCTATCGGGCCCAAACAGGAACTATTCCACCGCAACTTCGTTTGATGGGCATTGACCCGCAGACCTGCCAAAAAGGGACAGGTTTATTTTGGCAGGTTTTATCTGGGAAAATGTCACGAGACAACTGCCTCTCTAGCACCCCTCTAACTTCGAGAGGCACTTGAGAGGCGTCTCGGCCGCACCTACTTTTTCCGATAGCGGCGGTTACAGCTCGTCGATGAACCCATTACTTCAATGAGTCCTTTATCCGGCAGCATTGGCATTCCGTCTCTCTAAACCAATAGATTTATCTCTCTAACTTTAGAGAGATAAGCACTTTGTTTTAGAGAGACCTTTAGAGAGATATAACGAATTCGCTGCTAGATTACCTAAGGCTGTCTCTCTAACCGACTTTATCTTTAGAGAGACGAGCGCGACCCCTCTAATGAATGGAACACCGCAGCCGACAGCTACGGCATCGGCGCCCAGATCGCCGAGCGCGCCAGCACCCAGGCAAGCAGCTGCGTCGAAGCCACCGCCATCGACCTCGGCGCATACCTTTAGCGCACGGCCTTGACCGCCGCCGTCAGATCGAACAGCGTGTCGAGCACGGCCTCGCAGCCATCCGCCACGTCCTGCGGCAGCGGCACAATATCGGGCACAGCAAAGACATGGCAGCCGGCCGTGATACCCGAGACGCAGCCGTTGCGCGAATCCTCGACCACGGCGCATTCCTCGGGAGCAAAGCCCGCGCGCTCGCAAGCGAGCAGGTAAATCGCGGGGTCGGGCTTGCCATATGCGACATCCTCGCCGAAGGTCACCGTTTCAAACTTGTCAAAGAGGCCGACCGATTTAAGGTTGCGCTCGGCCGCAACGCGGCGCGACGACGTCGCAAGGCCCACGTGATAGCCCGCAGCCAGCAGCTCGTCGAGGCACTCGGCGGCGCCGGCCTTAAGTTCCAGGTCGGTCTTGGCCATCTCGCTGTGTAGCTCAATGTTGCGGGCAAAAATCGCGTCGGCGGTTTCGCCCTTGCCGTAATGCGCCTCAAGGATGTCCTTAACATCGGCATTCGAACGGCCGATAAACTGATGGATCAACGCATCATCAATCGCAATCCCCAGCTCGGCAGCGCCCACCTTCCATGCCCTCATGTCCAAACGCTCGGTATCGACCAGCGTTCCGTCCATGTCAAAAATGACAGCCTTGATCATATCGACCCCTTCATCGGCTTGGGTTGCCGCAAATCTACTGCACGTCACAAACTTGTATATAACGTATATATCATATTGTACTTTCGTTACATAGACAGAAACTTTATGACGTAACCTGCCAAAAAGGGACAGGTTTATTTTGGCAGTTTTTATCTGGGGAAACGCAAACAGGGCCGCGACGCCTATAGCGTCGCGGCCCTGCTCCTTGGAGAAGGATCAATAGATTGAGCGGGCTGGTTGCACCTAGCCCTCGAGCCCGGCGTTAATAAGCTCCGCGATCTCGGCGGGATCGGCGCTCGTGCGCACCTTGTCACGGAAGCCGGCATCCATCAGCATCACGGCAGCCTTGGAGAGCAGACGCAGGTGCGTGGTTCCCGCTTCGCCGGCGGGCACGTACAGCGCGAGTGCCACATCGACGGGCACGCCATCAAAGCTCGGCCACTCAACAGGCTCGGACAGCTTGAGCACGGCCACGCCCGGCGTATGAATCGCGTCGCTTTTGGCATGCGGAACGGCAAAACCGGCGACGAGGCCAGTCTCGGCCTCGTTTTCGCGAGCAATAAAAGCCGCCTCTACAGCAGATGCGTCATCGGCAAAACCAAGCTCAACAGCCTGCTCGGACAGATAATGCAGCGCGTCCTCGCGCGAGGCGGCGGTGTAGCCAATCGTCACTTGGTTGGCAGATACAAACCCCATGGAAAACCTTCCTTACAACACGGACCTGACCGCGGCTTCGATGCCGTCGGCGTCCAAACCGTACTTGTGCAGCAAATCGACCGCAGGGCCGGACTCGCCATATACATCGCGCACGCCGACGCGTCGCATCGGCACCGGATGCTGTTCCGCGAGCACCGAGGCCACGGCCTCGCCAAGACCGCCGATAATCGAATGCTCCTCGGCGGTGACCACGCGACCAGTCTTCTTGGCGCTGGCAACCACCAGGCGCTCATCGAGCGGTTTGATCGTATGCATGTTGATGACCTCGGCGTCGATACCATCGGCAGCGAGCGCCTCGGCAGCCTCAAGCGCCTCGGCGACCATGAGGCCACAAGCGACGATGGTCACATCGGACCCCTCGCGCACGACCACGCCGCGACCAATCTTGAACTCATAGTCCTCGCGGTCGTTGATAACCGGTGTTGCCAGGCGGCCGAAGCGCATGTAGACCGGTCCCTCAAACTCATAGGCGGCGCGCACGCAAGCGCGAGCCTCGATGTCATCGGCGGGGACGATCACCGTCATACCCGGAATCGTGCGCATGAGCGCGATATCCTCGCAGCACTGATGCGTAGCGCCGTCTTCACCGACCGAGATGCCCGCATGCGTAGCGCCAATTTTGACGTTGAGGTGCGGATAGCCGATGGAGTTACGCACTTGCTCATATGCACGACCGGCGGCGAACATGGCAAAGGTGCTCGCAAAGGCGACGCGACCCGTGGTCGCAATGCCGGCGGCAAGCCCCATCAAGTTGCTCTCGGCAATGCCGGCATCGTAGAAGCGCTCAGGGTGCGCAGCCTTAAACTTACCGGTCTGCGTGGCGGCGGCCAGGTCGGCATCGAGAACCACAAAGTCATCGTGCTCATTGCCCAGCTCGACAAGCGCCTCGCCATAGCTAACGCGCGTGGCGACTTTCTTGACGTCTGCCATTAGAGCTCCTCCCCTGCTGCTGCGAGCTCGGCCATGGCCTGCTCAAACTGTTCATCGTTGGGTGCCTTGCCGTGCCAGCCCACCTGGTTTTCCATAAAGGAGACGCCCTTGCCCTTCACCGTCTCGGCGATGATAGCGACGGGCGCGCCGGTCACCTCGCGAGCCTCGGCGAAAGCCGCCTCAATCTGCGCCATGTCATTGCCATCGGCTAGCTCGATCACATGCCACTTAAAGGCGCGGAACTTGTCGGCAAGCGGCATAGCCGAGTTAACTTCGTCGATACTGCCGTCAATTTGCAGGCCATTGTGATCGACGATAGCGACAAGGTTATCCAGGTCGTGGTTGCCGGCGAACATTGCCGCCTCCCACACCTGGCCTTCCTCGCACTCACCGTCGCCCAACAGCGTGTAGACGCGGTAGCTGTCACCCCAGTGCTTTGCGGCGAGTGCCATTCCAACCGCGGCGGAGATACCCTGACCGAGCGATCCGGTGGACATATCAACACCCGGGGTGTCGTTCATGTTGGGATGGCCCTGCAGTCGGCTGCCAATATGGCGGAGCGTCTCGAGCTCTTCGACGGGAAAATAGCCGCGATTTGCCAACACCGAATACAGGCCCGGCGCCGCGTGACCCTTGGAGAGCACAAAGCGGTCTCGATCGGCCTTGTGAGGGTCGGCAGGATCGATATTCATTTCCTCAAAGTACAGATACGTCATGATGTCGGCAGCACCGAGCGATCCACCCGGATGTCCCGACTTGGCCGCGTGCACCGCAGTCACGACACCCTTCCTGACCTCATTGGCGACCTTCGCCAGCTCCTGGTTGGTCATACGAATTCCTCTCTTGAGAACAACCCCGGCACCGGATGACGCGATGCCGGGGCAATCCACTCGTTAAGCCTGAGCGACGACCTTCTGCCAGTCAGCCTCAAAAGAGGCGAGGCCCTGGTCGGTCAGCGGGTGATGCAGGCACTTCTTGAGAGCGACCATGGGGACGGTCGCGATATCGGCACCGAGCAGCGCCGCCTGGGTCACGTGATTGGGCGTGCGGACAGATGCGGTGATGATCTCGACGGTGTCGTCGACGTTCTTGCCGGTCCAGTCATAGTTCTTGATGCAGGTCACAACGTTGTCGAGCTGCGAGATACCGTCCTCGGCGATGTCGTCGAAGCGTCCCACAAACGGGCTGATGTAGCGGGCACCGGCGTTGGCGGCCATGAGGGCCTGCGTCGGCGAGAAGACAAGCGTCATGTTGACGCGCACGCCTGCATCGGCCAACGCGCGGCAGGCGGCGAGGCCGGCCTCGCACACGGGAAGCTTAACCACGATGTTGGGAGCCAGAGCGGCAAGGCGCTTGCCCTCCTCGATCATGCCCTCGGCCGTGGTGGCGGTAGACTCGGCAGACACGGGCAGACCCTCGCAGAGCTCGGCAATCTTGAGCATATGGGGCTCAAAGTCGGCGAGCTTACCGCCGGTCTTGGCATACAGGGACGGATTGGTGGTAACACCGGCCAGGCAGCCCCAGCTCTTGGCCTCGGCGATCTCGTCAAGGTTGGCGGTATCGATAAAGAACTTCATGGTGCAAACTCCTTCTAAGGAATCCAAAACTCAAAAAATAGGACAAAGGGGATGTCCCTTTGTCCTATGTGCCGGGCCCGCAGCTGGGACATGCCCCGGACCCGGCGTCGTGTAGGAAAAGCTACTTAGAGAGCCTTCTCGATGCGGCTCGTGACGCCCTTGAGGTTAAGACCGACGACGTACTGCTTGATCGGGCGCTTGATGTGCTCGATCACAAAGCGCTTGCCGTCGATGTCCTGGGCAGCGAGGTTGCGATAGAGTTTCTCGACCTGCTCCTTGACCTCGGGATCGTTAAAGGCGTAGTGGCCGGAGACATCCAGAATCTTCAGGCTGAGTTCGTCGTCAGCCAGGATGTCGTCAACCTGCAGGTTGACGTCGTCGCCAGTCATCCACTTGCGCCAACGCTCGGTCTTGATAGCCTTGACCAGCAGCGTGTGATACAGGTCGGAGGGATCGTCGCACAGGCCGTTGTCGACCAGAATCTGCTCGGTAGCGCAGAGTTTGAGGTAAGCGCGGGTCTCCTCGGTGCCATACTGCGGAGCAACGTTGGAGGCGGTCACGTGTGCCGGGATATGCTCGAGCAGCGTCGCGTCATCCAGGTAGTCGGCGTTGTGCTCCTTCAGACCCACGCCGTAGCGCTTGGCCATATCGGCAAGCTCGCGAGCGTTCTTGAAGTTGTAGTGACCGACCTGCTCCGTCCAGCGGGTAAGGGTGCCGGTCTGGCCGACGATAAAGGTGGGCATGGGGCAGCCGCGCTTCTCGAGCTCGGGCTGCAGCTGAGAAATGAACTCCTCGTACTTATCGGTAGAGGTCAAGCCGCCATTGGTCTCCTCGGTACCGACCTCATAGGCAACCTCGGGCAGGTTATGCTCGCGACGGTATTGCTCAAGGTAGTCGATAAGATCGATCGTACGGCGAAGCACCACGTCGAGCGGAATAACCTTGCCGATCTGATAGGGGTCCTTGGTGGGATCGACCATCAGCAGGTCAAAGCCCGCCTCCATGTCGGCGACAAAGGACTTGCGGGCGAGCTCCATGGCCTCGTCCTCGGGCAGGTGGGCGTTACGCTCCTCGTCGCGCTGCCACGGACCGCCGTGATCGCGGCACAGGTAGTACGGACCGGTGTAACCCACCTCGTCGGCAACCTTCTTGATGTCGGCGGCAAAGCGCGTCTGGTCCCAACCGTTGACGTAGCCGGCGCCCATCTCGTCCATATCGACCTGGTTGCGGCTAGCGATAAACATGGGCGGGAAATCCTCGTCCTTGGCAAGCTCGAACACGGCCTGAATCAGGTTGGGGCTCATGGGGCCAATGCCGACCATGGTTGCGTGATCGCCGCTATCCTGCAGCTTGAGCATGCCCTGAACGGCCTGGCGGATGGTAAGGTTGGACATTTTGTTCTCCTTCTCCAGAGGATTTTTGACAAAAGTTCCCTGGGACCCAGATGCGGGCCCTATCAGTACGGATGGATTTTGTTGTGTAGGGGCGGTTGTGCGGAGTCAAATCCATCCCTCCGCACAACCGGAGTCCTTAAAGGTTTACTTGGCCTGCTTATCGAGCGTGGGCTTCATGGCAATCAGGATTGCAGCGGCGACCACGGAGCCAATCACGATGTCCAGGCAGAACAGCGCGACGTTGTTGGTGGCAAGGGCGACGATAAAGCCACCGTGCGGGACGTAGCAGTCGATACCCTGGAAGGCGGCGAGCGCCGCACCCACGGCAGAGCCGATGCAGATGCCGGGAAGGGTGTGACCGAGGTCCTTGACCGCGAAGGGGATAGCGCCCTCGGTAATACCGATGCAGCCCATGAACAGTGCGGAGATGCCCATCTGACGGTCGGCGTCATCGAACTTGTTCTTGGCGATGAGCGCAGCAAGGCCGCAAGCAATCGGGGGAATGGCGACGGCAACGCGGAACATACCGTTGGGGCCGTAGATGCCGGAGGCCATGATGGCCATGGTAAAGGTCGAAGCGGTCTTGTTGATGGGGCCACCCATATCGAAGGCGGTCATAACACCAATGACCAGGCCCAGGACGACGGCGGAGCCGCCCTGCAGGCTACCGAGCACGCTGGTGAGCCAATCCATCACAAAGCCAAGCGGCGTGGCCAGGATGTAAATGTATGCCATGCCAAGGACGAGCGAGGTCAGAATCGGGATGATCAGGATCGGCATGATGGTCTGGATGGTGTTGTTGACCTTCCAGGTCTTCATCCAGCGGACAAAGTAACCGCAGATGACAGCCATGATCATGGCACCCAAGAAGCCAGTCGAAACACTGTTGCCGCTCGGGGTGACGACGGCGTTGTTGACCAAGTAGCCCAGGACGAAGCCAGGGGCAAGTGCGGGCTTGCCGGCCATCGAGTAAGCGATGTATGCCGCAAGCACCGGAATCATCATAGAGATGCCGGCCATGCCGATGGTGTTAAGGCTCACCATCAACGGGTTGGTGACCTCCATGCCGCCAGCACCGGCAGTACCGGATGCCAACGAGAAGGCGAGGAACACGCCACCGATAACGACGATGGGGATAAAATAGGAAACGCCGGTATTGAATGCATTGAGCAGCGTCTTGCCAGGATCGGCAAAGATGGACTGCTTGGACGCCGGTGTCGGGGCCTGCGGGGCAGCGGAGACGGCCTTCTTCTCTGCCTTGGCCTCGGCCTTGGGCGCGTCAACGGCGCCACCCGTCGCCTTGATGATCTCAACGGCCTGGTCAATGATCTTCACCGGATCGGCGATTACATCCGAGGTACCGACCTTGAGGAACTTGCCCTCGGCCATCTTCTGCTCAAAACGGTCCTCATTCTCGACACCCACGTCGACGGACTCCAGGACCAGGTCGGCGGAATCCACGTCTTCCTGCGTCAGCTCGTTCTCGATGCCCAGACCACCCTGAGCCTCGACTTTGCACTCGATGCCACGGGCGGCGCATTCATCTTGAATCGCCTTCTGGGCCATATACGTGTGGGCAATACCCACGGTACAGGCGGCAACGCCTACGATCTTCATTGCTTCCCTCTTTTCATAGAGTTGCGTGCGCAAGACACCGTTTGCGGAGGCCTCCGGAGCATCCCCTGCCGTTTGGACTTGCTGTCTTTTCGACAAGACCAATATAGGTGCTCGTTTTTCTTAATGCCAGCTTATTTCGGTAAACGCGCAGGTCAGAGCGTTGGTTATGCGATTTAGTTATGCGTTTAACCAAAAATGAATCCTGCGATTTTACCCTCGATTTCAAAAGTCAAGAAGTATTTGATTTTCTCGGTAGACGGCAGATGCGCATGCCGGTCACAAATTTCGACCCCACCCGTATACCGCATTTGTTGCATACTCATATGAAAGGAAAAAGTCGCTCACCGAAGCGTATCCCTCACCAAGACTCAAAGTCATCATGTTGGAAAATGCTCATCTGTCGGAAGGAGTCGCTGTGGCAAAACAGCGCGTTACGATCGCAGACGTCGCTCGAGAGGCGGGAACCTCGACGGCAAGCGTCTCGTATTACCTCAACGACAAACGAGAAAAGCTTAGCGAGAAGACGCAGGCAAAGATTGCGCGCGTCATCAAGGAACTCGGATACGTTCCCAACGCCCAAGCGCAAACGCTCACCGGCAAACAGACCCACGTCATTGCCATCATCATTTTGGATAACACCAACAAGTGGGCGGGCCTCGTCCTCAACGGCATGGAGCAGGTCATGCTCCCCGCGGGCTACCAGACGGTCGTTTGCACGAGCAACTTTAACCCCGAGACCGAGCTCATGTACGTCGACAAGATGCTCTCGCTGGGCGTCGATGGCTTTATCATCCAGCCCACGGCAAACTTCAAAGCCGTGCACGACCGCATTAGACGCGCCGGCAAGCCCGTCGTCTTTTTTGACGCGGCCATCTACAGCCCAGGCACCAGCTGGATCAAAACCAACCTCTACGACGGCGTGTACAACGCCACGCAGGCGCTTCTCGATGCCGGCTACGAGGACTTTTTCTCCATTGCCGCCAATATGACCGAAATGCGCACCCGCATGGAACGTTTTCAGGGATATGCCGAGGCATTAGCCGCGAATGGGCAGCTCTACAAAGCCATCCCCATCGATCACAACAAGCCGTCAATCAACGAGCTCACCGAATACTTTAAATACAAGTTCAACCCCGCCAAGCGCACGCTCATCTTTGTCCAAAACCAATGGGCGCTCCCCCGCGTCTACAAGGCACTTCAGCCCATGGCCCATCTGCTTCCGCAGCAAATCGGCCTTTTGGGACTCAACTGCGAAGACTGGACTAATCTCACCACACCGACCGTCTCCACCATCATCGAGCCCGTCGACCAGGAAGGTCGCGAAGCAGCCGAGATGCTGCTCGCCCTACTTGACGGCAGCAGCGAACCCGGCGAGCAGCGCATTCTCGAGTGCAAGCTCAACTGGCTCGACTCCACCTCGATCTAGACCGCGGGACAAATAAATCAGGAGTGTTTGTCCCAAATCTTAAGTATTTGTTCGGTAGAGCGACCCCTGCCGGCTCCTGCTAGACTGGTAGATTCCCAACCGTCCCTCCAGGAGCCTCAATGTCGCGCAAGTCCGCCTACAAGCAAGTACTTTCCATCGGTACCGCCGTGGTGCTGGGGTTTGCACTGTTTACGGGATCGCTTGACGGGGCGCCCAAGCTGCTGTCGCCGCAAAGCGACGAACAGGCGGCGGCTCTGGCCGAAAAACAAAACGAGAGCCCCAGCCGCACCGACGACGAGGCAGACCTGGTCGCCCGGCTCGAATCGGGAACAGCGAGCTCCTCGGACTCTCAAAATAGCCAAGACTCTGGCGATGGCTCCGAATCCACCGCGACCAACACCAACGGCAACGTTGCCTCCGCGGATAGTGCCGCCACCCCCATCGACGAGGTCGAAAACCCCGACCTCAACCGCGCCCGCGGTGTTTATCTCAGCAGCATTCCCGACTATGCCGGCAACCCCTACGTTGCCCTTCGCGCCGACAGCACGCACCCGCTCGGCACGCCGTCATTCACACTCGATGAATACGATCGCGCCACCGAAGAGGGCTGCTTTAAGAAGTTCTCCAAGCTCGACAGCCTGGGCCGCACTCGCAAAGCGCTCGCCTGCGTGGGCCCCGAATCGCTCGGTCAAGGCAAGCGCGGCGATATCTCGCGCATCCATCCCGCCGGATGGCATCAGCAGCGCTACGACTTTATTCCGGGCCAGAGCCTCTACAACCGCTGCCACCTTATCGCCTGGTCGCTCTGCGGCGAAAACGCCAACCGCAAGAATCTCCTCACCGGCACGCGCTATCTCAACGAGACGGGCATGCTACCGTTTGAGGAGCAGATTCTCGACTACATCCGCGAAACGGGCAACCACGTGCTCTACCGCGTCACGCCCATGTATAACGAAGAGGAACTTGTCTGCCGCGGCGTGCGCCTTGAGGCGCAATCGGTCGAGGACCACGGCAAGACCCTCTGCTTCCACGTATACTGCTACAACCTGCAGCCGCATGTGCAGATCGACTACGCCACCGGCCGCAATCAGACCTCGGGAGACTAGGGCCGACCAAGCTGCCCCAAAACCTAAATTGATCCGTTTTCCTCCGTCCCCAAAGGATCAAATAAGGCCGCCCCGGTTGCCCAGGGCGGCCTTTTCGTCAGCACCTACATTGCAGACAAAACCACACGTTATTTGGCGCGACCCTCCTCATAGCGCTCGACCAGCTTGGCCTGAACGTCATAGGGAACCTGCTCGTAGCCGGCGGGCTTCATGGTAAAGTCACCCGTGCCGCGCGTGATGGAGCGCAGACGCGTCGAGTAATCCGTCAGCTCGGCCAGCGGCGCTTGAGCGATGACCACGGTGTCTCCGCGCTCATCGGTCTCCATGCCCGTCACGCGACCGCGCGAGGCCGAGATGTCGCCCATCACGGCGCCGGCGTAGCTCTCGGGGATCGTCACCGTGATTTCCTCGATGGGCTCCAGCACCACGGGGTCGGCATCGGCGCATGCCTTGCGCAGGCCGATGCGAGCCGCCGCGCGGAACGCCATCTCGTTGGAGTCGACGCTGTGATACGAACCGTCGTACACCGCGACGCGAATGCCCGTGAGCGGGTAGCCGGCAATAATACCGTCCTTCATGGTCTCCTGGACGCCCTTGTCCACGGCGGGAATCAGCGAGCGCGGGATGCGGCCACCCACGACCTCGTCAACAAACTCATAGCCGTCGCTCGTGCCGTCGGGCCCAATGAGCGGCTCCACGCGCAGCCAGCAGTCGCCGTACTGACCGGCACCACCGGTCTGCTTCTTGTGGCGGCCCTGGGCGCTCGCCGTGCGGCGGATGGTCTCGCGATACGGAATGCGGATCGGCACGCTCTTGGCCACGACCTTGGTGCGATCCTCCAAACGGTTAAGCAACACCGAAACCTGCGCCTCACCCACGGCGGAGATGATAGTCTGCCCGGTCTCCTCGTCGCGGTCGATGCTCATGGTCGGATCGGCCTTGCAGGCCTTCTCGATAAACGTGTAGAGCTTCTCTTCGTCGCCGCGATTCTCGGCCTCGATGGCAATGCGGTACTGCGAGTTGGGGAACTTAAACGCCGCAGCCTCGACCTTGCCGGTAATGGAGAGCGTATCGCCCGTCTCGGCCGCCAACTTGGGCGCCACGATAATGTCGCCGGCATAGGCGTGACCGACCTCGGTCATGTCGCGGCCGCACATCACATACAGGTGAGCCAGACGATCGCTCTTGCGCGTGCGCGCGTTGATCAGCTCAAGACCCGGCTCAAGCGTACCCGTCAGCACCTTGATAAAGCTGATGCGACCCTGCTGCGGATCGGCCAGGGTCTTAAACACAAACGCCACCGGACGGTCATCGTCGCTCGAAATCTTGAGCGAATCACCGTCGATAAGCGGCATCTCGCCGTAGTCCGTCGGCGCCGGGAAGTATGTGGCGATGTCGTCCATCAGCGAGTTGACGCCCTGTTCCTTAATGCAATCGCCCGCAAAGACCGGCACAAATATGCGCTCGGCAATCGCCTTCGACAGCAGGCCTTCAAGCTCCTCCTGCGTCAGCGTCTCCTCGCCTTCCAAGTACTTCATCATCAGCTCATCGTCGGCCTCGGCCACCAACTCGCACAGATGGTCATGGGCCTCCTCGGCCTGGGCACGATACTCCTCGGGAATCTCCGACTCAACGGCTTCGGCTCCGTTGCAATGGCGCGCCTTCATGCGCACCAGGTCGATGATGCCGTCAAAGTCCTCGCCCTCGCCCCAGGGAAGGGTCACGGCGCCCAGGCGCGTGCCAAAGCGCTCCTGCAGCAGGTCCATCGTGGTCGCAAAGCTGGCCTCGGAGCGCGACAGGCGGTTTACGAACACCGCACGCGCCAGACGCAGGTCCTCGGCGGCATACCAGAGCTTAACCGTCGTAGGCTGTGGGCCGGCCTCGGCGTCGACCACAAACAGAGCCGTCTCGCAGACGCTCATCGCGGCAAAGGCGTCGCCGATAAAATCGGGGTAGCACGGGGCATCAAGCACATTGATGCGCGCGCCCTTCCAGTCGATCGGCGCGATGGTCGTCGAGATGGAAAATGCACGCTTGACCTCTTCGGGGTCATAGTCGAGCGTAGGCTTGGTGCCGTCGTGGCCGCCCAGGCGGGCGGTCTTGCCGGAAAGGTGGAGCATGGCTTCGGCGAGTGAAGTCTTGCCCACCCCGCCTTGGCCTACGAGCACCACGTTCCTTACGTTACCGGTCTTGGGAGCACCCATGATGACCTCCTTGCAGGGCCGCGCGCAATGCGCGACGCCAACGGGGAGAGTTCGCGGTCGGTGCCATCCCGGGAGCAGCATGGTCGGCAGCCGAGCCGACTCACCCTCCAAATGTCCTATGCCACCACCCTACCCTCACGGGCGGCTGTCCATGCATACCTTTCGGCGCACGTATGAATACAGGCGGCGAGAGGAAGAGACAAGCTTGTGAGGCGATTATTGAACCCCGTCGATGCAAACAAAAGCCGCCACAGACCGTAAGACCTGCGGCGGCTTCGCCTCAATTAATAGTTGAGTAAATACCTGAGCCTATCCCTCGATACGGCTCAAGAACTCACGGGTACGTTGCTCGCGCGGATGATCGATGACCTGATCGGCAGGCCCCTCCTCGACAATGCGGCCGCCATCCATAAAGACCACGCGGTCGGCAACATCGCGCGCAAACTGCATTGCGTGGGTCACGATCACCATCGTCATGTTCTGCGCAGCGAGGTCCTTAATGACACGCAGCACCTCGGCCGTCAGCTCGGGGTCGAGCGCCGAGGTCGGCTCGTCAAAGAACAGGATCTCCGGGTCGAGCGCTAGGGCGCGGGCAATACTCACGCGCTGCTGCTGACCGCCCGAAAGCTCACACGGAACCTTGTTCTCGTTGCCCACAAGCCCCATCTGCGCAATCAGCTCGTGAGCGCGGGCTTCCGCCTGCTCGCGCGGACGCTTGAGCACGCGAATCGGAGCATCGGTGATGTTTTTCATCACGGTATAGTGCGGAAACAGATTGTAGTTCTGAAACACCAGACCAAACCGCGAGCGCGCCTGCTTGGGCACATCGCCCTTCGCATAGACTGCGCCCGAACCCGCATCCGTCGCAACGGCAAGGTCACCAAACGAGAGCGAGCCTCCGTCGAGTGTCTCGAGCAGCGTGGCACACCGCAGCAGCGTGGACTTGCCGCCACCCGAAGGCCCGATAATCGCCACGACCTCGCCACGCTTGACCTCGAGCGAGATATCCTTGAGCACCTCATTGCCGCCAAACGCCTTACGCGCGTTTTCGATTTTCATCACTGAGTTAGTCATGATAATAGTCCAGCTTCTTTTCGGCGGCGCCCAGCAGCATCTCGACCACAAAGTTAAAGACCCAGTAGATCAACGCCGCGATCGCAAACGGCACCATGCTCACCTGCGAGGCGACCAGTGCCTTGGCCGTCGAGAACATCTCACCCACGCCAATGGCAAACGCCAGCGACGTGTCCTTGACCAGCGTGATGATCTCGTTGCCCATCGCAGGCAGAATACGCTTGGCGACCTGCGGCATCACGATATACAGAAACGTCTGCATGCGCGAATAGCCCAGCACCTCGGCTGCCTCGTATTGACCGCGCGGAATCGACTGCAAGCCCGAGCGATAGATCTCGGCAAAGTAGCCGGCGTAGTTGATGATGAACGCCACAACGCACGCCGTCCACTTGGAATCGGGCGTAAGCGAAATGCCGAACACGTAGTACGGGGCAAAGTAGATGGCAAACATCTGCAGCATGAGCGGCGTACCGCGCATGACCGAAATGTAGATGCGCGCAATCCAGCGAAGCGGCGCGATTTTGCTCATGCGCGTAAACGCCACGGGAATTCCCAGCGGAATCGACCCGAGCAGCGTCAGCACAAACAACTGCAAACTGACCAAGAATCCCTGGCCAAGCATCTGAATCATGACCTGAATAGACATTACTTGAGCACCCAATTATCGAAAGATAGACCATAGCTTGAATACTTGTCGCACAGATCCTTAACCGTGCCGTCCTCATAGAGTGCCTTGAGCGACTCGGTCACGGCGTCGGCCGACTTGGTGTCGCCCTTCTTAAAGCCGACGGCGTAGTGCTCGCTGGACAGCGGCTCATCAAGCTGCGTATAAGCATCAGGCTTGGCGGCAAGCTGATACTGGGCAATCGAAAGGTCGCAAGCCACGGCATCGACTGCACCACTCTCGAGCTGCATAAACGCCGTGTTGTACTCACCGATGGTATCGAGCGTGGCAAACGTCGCGGCCAAATCCTTCTGGTCGCCCTCGAGCACATCCTGTGCAGCGGAATCAGTCTGGGTAATCACGGTCTTGCCGGCAAGATCGTCCCAGCTCTTGATGCCTGCATCCTTCTTTACCACCAGCACCTGCTCGTTGAGCATGTACGGCTCGGAGAACGTGTAGTCGTCCTCGCGGCCCTCCATGGTAAAGCCGTTCCAGATACAGTTGATGGCGCCCGAGTTGAGCAGCGTATCCTTGGCATCCCAGTCGATGGCCTCGTATTTGACCTCCCAGCCCTGCTTATCGGCAACAGCCTTGGCCAAATCGAGATCAAAGCCGGTGTACTCGCCATCGTCGCCCACAAAACCATACGGAGGATAGGACTTATCAAAGCCCACCACGAGCTTCTTGGACTCCGCAGCGCCCTTCACATCCTTGGCCGCGGCAGAGCCAGCGGCGGAGCCCTTGCCGGCGCCACCGCCGCAACCGACAAGACCAAGGCCAAGCACCGTGGCGAGCGAGCCGGCTAGACCAACAAACTGACGACGAGACATATCGGTGTTCATGGTATTCCCCCTTGATGACACTTTAGTTAGGTAAAGTGAGTCATGTAACGTCCAGAATCATACACTTTAGCGTGATAGAGCACAAGGCGAGTTTGCCCGCCGCGTGAGGGGTGTGGGGGTTAAGTTTCCTGCTCTACAGTCCTGCTCACGACGGAGGCCACATTAAGTGGCCTCCTGTTCGTGCGGAACTCGCGATAAACTTAACCCCCACACCCCTCACGCGGCGGGCAACCGTCGTTGGGCTTATCACTGACACGAATAAACCGCTTGTATATCGTCTGCTGGCTTGGCACGGTACAATACTTGCAGCTTTAATTCATGAATTAGTGGAGTTATTGATGGCAGAATCTCGTGCGGAGCGTAGGGCTCGTCGTGCTTTGATCGAGGCGGCTGAGGGGTCGGAGGAGAAAAAATCTTCTAAGAAATCCAAGTCGTCTCAGGATGCGAAGGGCAAGTCAGCCAAAGGCAAGGCTAAGGCCAAGCGTCCCGGCTCTCGTCGGAGCGAGGACAAGGCATCTCAGACTCGCTCCAAGCGCTCGCATATAGATCAGGTTTCGTCTGCGCGTAAGGCTGTGGATCCCAAGTCTCCCTGTCCGATCATGAAAGCTTGCGGGGGGTGCACGGCGCTCAATCGTCCTTATAAAAAGCAGTTGGCAGCTAAGCAGGCTGTTATGGAGGAGCTTTTTGCTGCTCTTTGCGAGCGCGAGGGTATTAGCGTCGACCCCATTCGCGGTATGGGCGTCACCCTGGGCGACCCGGGCAAATATCCTGCGCCGCGCGGGTTTCGCCATAAGGCCGCCACTCCCTTTGCCCCCGGCAGAGAGGGCGCTGTCCGTTGCGGTTTCTTTGAGCGCGGCACGCACAAGATCGTTGCCGTACCCGAATGCCCCGTCGAGGCACCGGGTGCCCGTCAGATTCTCAACGGCATCGCACGCGAAGCTGAGCGGCTGCATATTCCCGCCTTTAATGAGGACAAGCATCTTGGTTTGCTTCGCTATGCCGTCGTCCGCTGCGGCTGGCGTACCGACCAGGTCATGGTCACGCTCGTGACCGCTCAGCGCGACTTGCCGCATGCGCAGGAGTTCTTTGAGGCTGTCGCCGCACTCAATCCGCACATCGTCACCGTCGCCCAAAACATCAACGGACGTCCCGGCAACGCCATCCTCGGCGAGGAAACCCGCATTGTATATGGCGCCGAGTGCATGCGCGACCAGCTGCTCGGTTGCGAATTCGATATCTCCCCTACCGCGTTTTATCAGACCAACCCGCAACAGACCGAGCTGCTCTATCAGCTCGCTATCGACGGCATGGATTTGCACCAGGGCGATGTGCTCATGGATGCCTACTGTGGCAGCGGTACCATCGGCCTGTGCGCAGCCAAAGCCGCCCAGGACAAGGGCATCGGCATTATGCTGCTTGGCGTGGAGCGCAACCACGCCGGCATCGCTGACGCACGTCGCAACGCCGAGCTCAACGGCCTTACTCGCAACGCATGGTTTATGGCCGACGATGCCACCGATTACATCCTAGATGCCGCCGACAACAACGAGCGGATCGATGTCCTTTCCATCGATCCGCCGCGCGCCGGCTCCACCCCCGAGTTCCTCGAAGCTGCCTGCGCACTTAAGCCGCGCCGCATCACCTATATCAGCTGCAACCCCGTGACCCAAGAGCGCGACCTGCATCAGCTCTTCGACGGAGGCTATCGCCTGCTCAAGATCACGCCCGTCGACATGTTCCCCCATACCGACCACACCGAAACCGTAGCGGTCCTCGAACGCCGCTAACCAACCTCAGTAGATTTTTGGGACAAGAAAGGGGGCGACCCGTCTGGGCCGCCCCCTTTCTTGGTTTATTAATTCCGCTACATCCCCTTGCGCAGGTCGCACACGCCGGCTGCCGCCATCTCGCGCAGCAGCGTCTCGCGATCGCGCGTCACGATCAGATCCAACGGGAAGTGAATCTCGTCGAGCATCTTGCGAGCGTAATCGAGCTTACCAATGGCCATGCCAATGTGCGCATCGGTCGAAACGCCAATGCCCACGCCCAGCTCGGCGCAGCGCTCAGCGATCTTGCGGCATACGGCCCAATGCTCAGTGTCAACACCGTGTTCAAGACTATGGTTGTTGATCTCGATAATCTTGTGCTTGGCCTTAGCCGCCAACAGCACCTCGTCGATATCGAACGGCACGCCCGAACGCCCCGTGTGACCCAGCATGAACACCTTGGGGTGCTCCAGGGCATTGATATACATCTCGGTCGCCTGGGCCAGCGTCGCGCCCTCAGCAATCTGTGGATTATGCACGCTTGCAACCAAATAATCCAAATTACGCGTAACCAAATCGAACAGCGAATGCTGACGACTGTACGAATCGCCAGCGATATCGAGCGTGACAGGAGTGTCCTCGCCAAACAGGCTTCCGTCCAGCGAAACGATATCGGCCTCGGCACCACGCAGCACCAGCACGCCGCTCCAAATGCGCGGCCAGATATCCTGGTTGATAAAGAATTGGTAACTGCGCAGGTCATTGGGACAAGCCGTAACCATAGAGCTCAGATGGTCGGCAGACCCGAGCACCTGCAGGCCACGCTCTGCCGCCCAGTACACATTCTCCTCAATGGTCGAATATGCATGCGCAGAGAACATCGTATGGGTATGAATGTCACAAGAAAGCAGGTAGGGCATCAGGTCTCCTTATCTGGCACGGCCGTCGCTTATATTCATTGTACGCATTGCCTTCGATAGTCGTAAAACCACTCCATCCCAAAGACACAACGTCCATGACAACGGGGTCCGGCTTAACACCAAACCCCGTTTCACGTAAAACATTGTAGGCAGAGCGCTTTACTTTTAACGATACTCGTCCGCCAACTGTTTCCAAGCGGGTAGCGAATTGACAATCGTTTCGTAACTCACGCAATAGCCCAGGCGGAACCAACCCGGCATACCAAAGCTGTCCGAGGGAACCGCAAGCAACTCATACTTCTTTGCGCGCTCGCAAAACGCATTCGCATCGGGCTCCAATGCTTTCACCCATAGGTAGAACGCGCCATCCGGCTCAACATAGGTGTAGCCATACTCCGCTAGTGCGTCGGTAAGCGCGGTGCGGTTGCGTGCATAGGCCTCAACGTCACTCGGCTCATCGATGCAGTCGATAATTACGCGCTGAAAGAGCGCCGGCGCGCACACGAAGCCCAGCGTACGGGCGGCACCGGCAACGGCCGGCATCAGACGGGCAGCCTGCGGATTGGTGTTGGGAACCAAGATCCACCCCACGCGCTCACCCGGCAGCGACAGCGACTTGGAATACGAGTAGCACACGATGGTGTGCTCGTAGATCGAGGGCACCCAAGGCACCTCGGCACCGTACACGATCTCGCGGTACGGCTCATCCGAGATGAGCATAATCGGATTCTCGGGATCGCGCTGAGCGTTGGCCTCGCGCAGAACATTGGCCAGTCGCGTCAGCGTGTCGCGCGTATATACGGCACCGGTCGGGTTGTTGGGCGAGTCGATAATGACGGCTGCCGTCTTGTCGGTGATCGCCTTGAATACGTTATCCACGCTCAGCTGGAATGTGTCCTCGTTGGCAAGCGCCTCGACACACGTGCAGCCGGCCTTCTCAATCCAAACGCGATACTCCGGAAAGTACGGGGCGATAACAATAACCTCGTCGCCCGGATTCGTAACGGCGTTGAGCGCGCAGGTGAGCGAAGCCGCGGCACCCACCGTCATAAAGACGTCTTTGCCCTCATAGCTCGTGCCAAAGCGGCGGTTGAGCGATTCGGCCACAGCGGCACGACATTGCGGCAGGCCCGGTGCGGGCGTGTAGCCGTGCAGCTGGTCGCTCGGCAGCTCCAGGGCCTTCTTAATGGACTCCGCCACAGCAGCGGGTGCCGGAACGCTCGGATTGCCCAGCGAAAAATCGAATACGTTTTCCGCACCGATCTGCGCCTTGCGCTCAAGGCCATAGCTAAAAATCTCACGGATGATGGAGCTTTCCGCACCGCGAGCATACATGGTTTCGTTGATCATCTGTTCCCCTTTCGCATAGGCGGTATTGTACGCTTTAGTTGAGCAAAGTGCCGCAGCAATGTTAATTGGGGACAGACTTAAATGCGTGAAAACGCTCATTTAAGTCTGTCCCCAATCAACAGATGGCCCCATATCGCTAAAAAAAGCCTCCGCAGGTTTCCCCGCGGAGGCTTTCGCCACAAAGACTATTTGTCGTCGTCGGCGTCGGCATCGGCGTTGACGGCATGGTCATCGCCAGCGCCATCGGATGCCACTTCGGCATCCTCCTGCATGGCCGCCTGCGCAAAAGCCGCGGCATCAGCCGCCAGCTCCTCCTCGCTCATACGAGGCGCGCGCTTTTTGGTCGGCATACCGGCCGCCTTGGCATTGCGCTCCTCCTTGGCCGCCAGGATATCGCCCTCGCGCTCAAGGTAGGCATCCCACTCGTTGTCGAGCAGGGCATTCACGGCGTCGCCTTCGACGGTCTCGCGCTCAAGCAGCACCTTCGCCATCAGATCAAGCTGATCGCGACGGGCATCCAGAATCTCGACCGCGCGGCGATGGGCCTCGCGCATAATGCGCTGGACCTCGATATCGATGCGACGCGCCGTCTCCTCGGAGTAATCCTGGTGATCGGCGTAATCGCGGCCAAGGAACACCTGATGCTGCGCCTCGCCAAACACTTGCGTGCCGAGTTCCTCGCTCATGCCCAGGCGCGTGACCATCTCGCGTGCCATCTTGGTCGCGCGCTCCAGGTCGTTGCTCGCGCCCGACGTGATGTCATCGCACATGAGCTCCTCGGCAACGCGGCCGCCCAAGAACACGGCAAGCTCGTCGAGCATCTCGTTCTTGGTCTTGAGGAAGTGATCCTCCTGCGGAAGCTGCAACGTGTAGCCCAGAGCCTGGCCGCGGCTGACGATCGAAATCTTATGAACCGGATCGGAGTGCTCCAAGATGTGACCCACCAAAGCGTGACCGCTCTCATGATAGGCAATCGTGGTGCGCTCGGCCTCGGTCATCACGCGACCCTTGCGTTGCGGTCCGGCAATCACGCGCTCCATCGACTCCTCGACCTCGTCCATCGAGATCACGGAACGATGGCGGCGAGCGGCCAGCAGCGCAGATTCGTTGAGCAGGTTTGCCAGATCGGCACCGGTAAAGCCAACGGTCATCTGGGCGAGCTTCTCAAACTTAACGTCCTCGTCCATCGGCTTATTCTCGGCATGTACGCGCAAGATCTGCTCGCGACCCTTTACGTCCGGACGGTCGACCGTGACCTGACGATCAAAACGACCGGGGCGCAGCAATGCCGGATCCAGAATATCGGGGCGATTGGTTGCGGCGATCAGGATGACCGACTCGCTTTCCTCAAAACCGTCCATCTCGACCAGCAGCTGGTTGAGCGTCTGCTCGCGCTCGTCGTGACCGCCGCCCAGACCGGCTCCGCGCTGACGTCCCACGGCATCGATCTCGTCAATAAAGATGATCGACGGAGCCTGAGACTTGGCCTCCTTAAAGAGGTCGCGCACGCGGCTGGCACCGACACCCACGAACATCTCGACAAAGTCAGAACCAGAGATGCTAAAGAACGGCACGCCCGCCTCGCCGGCAACGGCCTTGGCCAGCAGCGTCTTACCGGTACCAGGAGGGCCCACCAGCAAAACGCCGCGCGGGATCTTGGCACCCAGTTTGCGATAGCGGTCCGGATCGCTTAGGAAGTCGCGGATCTCCTCGAGCTCCTCGACGGCCTCGTCCACGCCGGCCACGTCCTCGAACTTGACCTTGGGACGCGTCGCCTCGTTGGTCTTGGCATTGGTCTTGCCAAACTGCATGTTCCTGTTATTGGCGCCCATCATCTGGCGCATAAAGTAGAACATGATGGCGATCAGGGCGATCGTCGGCAGCACGCTCATCGCCAGGTCGCCCCAAAAATCGGGGTCGTTGGTGTTGACGATGTACTTGGTATCGGGGTGCTCCGCCATAAGCTCGGCAAGCGAATCGGAGCCGACATAGGTCGAGGAGAAGCTCTTGAGCTCGCTCGTATCGCCCTTGTCCTTTTTCGTCTTCCAGTAATGCCCCGCCACGCTTCCGTCTTGAACCGTATAGGTCAAATCTTCGACGCGATCCTGCTTAATGGCACTGACCATCTCGCTCGTCGCGAGCTTAACGGTATTGCTGGAGTTGGCAAAGCCGGAACCCATATTAAAGAAGGCATAGCCCAGAAGCGCGCAAGCCAAAAGAAAATACAGCCAGCCCGTACGCGTGGGCTTCTTGCCTCCGGGCATCCCCGGAATCTTTGGGTCCCGGGGAGTCTGGGGATTGTTGTCGTTACGGTCGTCGGGCATCTTACGAATAAACCTCCGGTTTCAAAATGCCCAGATACGGAAGGTTGCGATAGCGCTCGGCATAGTCGAGGCCGTAGCCCACCACAAAGGCATCGGGGCAATGGGTTCCAACATACTTGGGCGTGATGGCCGAGGTACGGTCCTCAACGTCCTTCCACAGGAAGGCAGCGACCTCCAGCGAAGCGGGCTTGCGGCTCTCGAGGTTCTTCATCAGATACTTGAGGGTCAGGCCCGAGTCCAGAATGTCCTCGACGATCAGCACGTCGCGACCACGGATGTCGATATCCAGGTCCTTAATGATACGCACGATGCCCGAAGACTTCACACCGTCGCCATAGCTCGAAACAGCCATGAAATCGATGTTGGTCGGCAGCTCGATCTTGCGCATCAGGTCGCCCATAAAGACAACGGCGCCGCGCAGAACCGCGATCAACACCAGATCCTTACCAGCGTAGTCGCGCGTAATCTCCTCGCCCAGGCGAGAAACGATACCTTCGATATCCTCCTGCGTAAACAGAACCTTCTCGATATCCGGATGTTGAGAAGCCATGACAACCCTTTCTTGTGCTTAATCGCCCACACACCGCCGTATGGACGCGAACTACACATTCTAGCAGCGCACGGGGTATATTTTCCAGCCCGCGCATCATCAGCGCTGGAATACCGTCAACGCCGCACAGAAAAGCTGGTACGAGGGGCTAATCCGCGTCAACCACGCGAAGCAGATAGGCCACACGCGTCGCCGCCGTGCACTTAAAGCGTTCGTCCGCGCGAACTCCGGCGACCCACACCACGGCACCTCCCGGCGCCGTCCTCACCATGGGCACGCCGGCGCGCTCGGAAACGGGAATGCGAGCCTCTCCTAGCAAGTCGGATACCTTCTTGCTTCGGCCACTCATTCCTAACGGGCACATCACGTCTCCCGGTGCGGGACCGTCCACCCATAGGCGCGCCAATCGCGCCTCGGCAGGGATCTCGCCACGCGAGCCCGCCAGGATCCGCTCGCTATCGCTGTCGGCAAAACCCAGGGCAGCCGCGTCTACCAAAGCTGCCACTTCCCCGGCAGCCGCAAGCTCACGGGCGCGGCGCACGATATCGCATCCCGGTTCAACGGCCATCGGCTCTGCGACCAGCATACGTCCCCCGCCCAACGGCAAACGACCGGGTACGGTAACCCAGTCCGCGACCAGGCCCTCGCGAGCCACCGGAGCCTTAAACGCCAGCATGCCAAATTCGACACGTGCGTCAATCCCCGCCGGAAGCGTGACCGAGCCTGCGCCCTCGGCAACGCAGGAAAGGACTCGCTCCACATGTCGCATCTCTGGACGAGCGTCCGGATCGATGCGTTTGATCGCCAGTCGCACGATGCGCCGCGCGATTACCACCTCGGCCGCAGCAAGGCGTCTGGCATCGAGCACTAGCGCACCCGCCGCCTCCTTGCGCAGGCAGCTTCGAAACGCCTGTGCCGACAGCTGGGATAGAAACGCATCTTCGTCACCAAGGATCTCGCAGGCGGCGCCAATCGTCTTGCACACGCTCGCATTACGCTGTGCCACCACTGGCATTACCCGATGGCGCACGTAGTTTCGCAGATACGAGATATCCTCATTGCTCTCGTCCTCACGCCACGGCTGACCATGTACCTGTAGATAGCCCACGAGCTCGCCATGAGTTAGGTCGAGCAAGGGGCGCACCACGATATTCCTCCGGTGAGGAATGCTCGATAGGCCAGCGGGCCCTGAACCCTTAATCGCGTTCATCAAAAACGTTTCCGCGCGATCCGAAGACGTGTGCGCGGTGCAGATACGAGCCGCCGTTCGCGGTGCCCCCGTCTGGGCGCAGAGCTCGCGAACATACCTCCGCGCCGCGGCATAGCGCACCTCGCGGGCCGCGGCCTCAATATTGCCCGACTCCCCATCAAAATAAGCGTGCTCCACGCACAGCGGTAAACCATATTTCGCGCAGAGCTCACGCACAAAGGCCTCGTCGCCATCGGACGCCTTGCCGCGCAGATGATGGTTTACATGCAGCACATGCAGGCGCTCGCGAGCAATGGGGGCAACACCGCGTCCGTCTTGGATATCCAGCTTTGATGTGCACGCCATAAGAAGCAGTGCCGTCGAGTCCGCGCCGCCTGATACCATGAGCACGACAGGAGCAGCCTGCTGCCTCGTCCGGGTCTCATCGACTGCCCCAGGCACGGCATGGTGTCCATAATGCTGAGATACCGTAGGCATTTGCTTCCTCCTCTATTCGTCCGCACCCATTGTATCCTTTGGAATCTTATGTCTCGTCTGCACCTTCATATCCTCGGCAGTGGCTCTAAAGGCAACTGCGCACTCATCGAGGGCCCGCAGGGGCTCATTATGGTCGATGACGGACTGTCTCGCCGCGAAACGCTCAAACGCATGGCGGAACTCGGACTGTCGGTAGACGACGTGTACGCCCTTGTTGTCACCCATGAACACAGCGACCACATCAAGGGGCTTGAGGTATGGTGCAAGCATTGGAATGGCCCAGTCTTTTCCAGCAGAGGAACGCTCACGTCCAAAGAAAGCCTCGCACATCTACCTGTCGAGGAATTCGACCCAGGTGACGCCCTCTCTATTGCCGGAGTCCACATTCAAACATATTCGACATCCCACGACGTCGTTAATCCCGTCGGCTACCGGTTTGACGCTCAGGGTGATTCAATTGGCTTTGCCACCGACACCGGCGAGTTGTCGAAGCATGCCATCGATACGCTCAAGGACTGTCGCATTCTCGCACTCGAAAGCAACCACGATGTAACCATGCTGCGTCAAGGCGACTATCCTCGCTTTCTTCAGGAACGTATCCTGTCTGTAAAAGGGCATCTCTCCAACGATCAGGCCGCCGATGCCGCACGCGCGTTGGCAACCGATCGCACCGAGCAACTTATCGCGATGCACATTAGCCAAGACAACAATCGCCCAAGCCTGACCGTCAAAAGCTACGCAAGCTCCCTCGACGCAACGCTCGACAACGAGCTTGGCAGCACCGCCACCCGCGTTGAGGGGCTGCATAAACTCACGATACGTCCCGCCGGACAATATCGGCCCATGACCATACAGTAAACAGCAAAGGGGGCTGGGAATCACTTCCCAGCCCCCTTAACGTAGGCACCGATTTTAAAAGCCGATAGCCTTAATCGATGGAAATCTTCGTAACGTTCTTCTTCTCGACAATCTTAGGAACCGTAACGGTAAGGATGCCGTCAGCGTACTTTGCAGAAAGGCCCTCGCTCGAAGCATCCTTCAGGTACACGCCGCGCGTCGCGCTGTACGAGCTGAACTCCTTCTGCAGGAAGTTCTTACCCTCGTTCTCCTCGTCTTCCTCGACATTCACGCTAATGGACAGACGGCCCTCGTTAAGCTCGACATCGATATCGTCCTTGGCGACGCCGGTCAGATAAGCCTTGACCTCATAGCCATCGCCCTTATCCTCAACGTCAACGGGGAACGCCTTAGAGGCAATCGAGCTGTTCGCTAGGTCGCTCATATCATCAAAGAGATCAAACAACGAGCTAGCAGAGGGACGAACACCAAAAACCGAACGATAAGGAACCATGCTTGCCATGACTACCACTCCTTTAAGGGACTGCCGAGCCATCTTCTAGGTGGCAGGGACTTCTTTTGACGCTCTAATATATGCCCATCCATTTCTTATATATACATTTTGATATAAAGTTTTTTAAGTCTCTTTCTATAAGCATATCTAAGTCTGGTCGACTAAGGTTTTAACGAAGCTAAAGTTCTTTGAACCGTGCCTTAAATACCATATACGCGGCCTGTCAAAACGAAGCGGAGGGCTTACAATGAGCGCATACACGTTGTTAATGACAACCTAAGGGCATCATGGACGATCAGACCTCCGACAATTCGTTTGAGTCGCTGCAGAACGATAGTTCTGCCTATTCACAGCCCATACGCTACCATCGTCCCCATATTTCCCAAGAGCCCATTAACGATGCAGAGCCTGAGTATGTAACTCGCAATCGATATCAAACCCTAGAAGAATCTCAATCAGCGCGCAGACACATGGGTGTCGCCTCGAGCGATCCGGTGTATCTAAAAGATGCCCCCTTATCCAAAAACAGCGCAAGCAGCCAGGAGCAGACACAAACACCCACAAAGCAACATCGCAGAGGGCCCCGTCCCAAGCAAACTCTAACGCATTCCGCCCGCTATCTCGAGACGCCTAAGCAGGGGAAATCGATATTTACATCGTCAAACAGACGGCGCAGACAGCACCGTCTCCAAATTGCGCTCTTGATCATTGCCATCGTGGCAATCGCGCTGGTCATTCATTTTGTTTTCTTCAAATAGAAAAGGCTATTAAGCCATAGAGGCGTTTAGCTCATATCGACCAAACGCAAAAAAGGGGGAGGCCGCGAGGCCTCCCCCTTCTACATTCCCAATGGCGGCTCGGTGCCGTCCACCGGTCAGCGGCGCCCTGGCCTCCCACGGGCTGACCCCGCAGTACTCTCGGCGCGATGGGGCT